>Ga0123335_1003677_pt1 | contig 20991 bp, 15 predicted proteins | sample BiotimSIPDNA_2_FD_89707 | JGI IMG/M metagenome (GOLD analysis project Ga0123335, IMG submission 89707) | Anaerobic biogas reactor microbial communites from Washington, USA - Biogas_R2 time_0 SIP DNA | ecosystem: Engineered > Bioreactor > Anaerobic > Unclassified | place: Washington, USA...
AGTATTATCCCAAGGGCAAACGATACCGCTATCAACGTGTGTTTTGTTAAGGTCATCAGTGTTGTTCCTACGGGTTCATAATGTTTCAAGTTGAGCGGCATTTTCTTCATTCCCATCCAAGGAGCGAAGCGCAGCCGGGGGCCTGCGTCATAATACGGCAACGCACCTTAATTCGCTCTGTATGCCCCTGGCCAGCCTGGAAGCGCACCGTTTGCAAAACCCATCCCGTTTATCGAGCCGTTCTGGCATGCGAGTTCCGTCCAGGGACGTCATTGACCGCACTGACCTTATTGACATGCATCGTGCCAAATTGCGCCTGTATTTGTCAGTGGAGTCAATCCGGTCAATCCGGTCATTAACTTATTCTGTTAATCTGCCGACGCTGGCGGATAGACACCCAAATCATGAGTTTGAACGGAGAAGGTATGCTCACTTCTCGGCTTTCGTTTCCAATCCAAGGTCCGATTGGGTTCGGCCATCATCCAGTCCGGGCGTTTTGGAACCTCGGGGAATTGGGGTACCGCGTAGGATTCTTCGCGAAGATGTATCAGAAGCGGCCTGTTGGGTTCCACTTCCAGGAACACTTCGGCGCCCTCGTGCGGGAAAAACCGGAGGTAAATCGTCCAGGAGTCCTTGCCACCGGCAAACACATGGTCCAGCATACGCGCCTCAAACACCTGCAGGTGCTCTATCGTGAGGGTGAGTCGTTGCGCATCTCGGGGTGAATCCAAAAACAGTTTCAATTTTCTGCGCCCCCCTTCGATGACATCGTCCAGCACCTCCAGCCGCGTCGGTCCCGAAGGATCGAAGGGCGCAGGCGCCTTGAAACACGCTTCCTCCATACCCGGGAAAAATTCATCTATCCTGGCGCGCACCGGGTCGGGACCAAAAAAGTTCTCCGTATAGGCATCCAGTTCCGCGTCCGTACTCAGCCACCATGCCTTGCCACGGTCATGGTCCATTCCGTAAGAAAGACAGTTCTGCTTGGGGCAGTCCGCGCTGGGAAAGTTGGTAAGAAATGCGGCAAGGAAAACCAGTACTCCAAACGCAAACACAGCGCCGAAAATCTTAAACGGCCTGCCCTCAACAGCGGTGATGAATTGAGGTATCGCCAAACTGGCCAGCAGCATAAGCAACGCTGCCAGAACAGGCATGCCGAGAAGCGTGATGCTATACGCCATGGCAACAAGCAGTGGAAATATCACCACAAGGGGTGGCAGGACCAGCAGTGCGGCAAGCAGGGTTGCGGGAGGCGCCAGTTTCTCGTTTGTGTGGCATGTCGCGAGCACCATCAACGCCAAACTGCCGCATACCAGCCCGAGCAGGGGCGCATGCGCCCCCCCGGGCACATACTGCTGCATCAAAACGAGCAGCACCGCCCAGAGGATAAGGCCGGCGCCCAGAAAACTCTGCGGGGCAAGTGATTTGCGCAGCCATGCCGCTGTTCCCAAATAGAGCGACAACGCCACTGCGCACCCGCCCAGACAATACCAGTTGTTACTATAAAGCGCGTGTTCGCGAAACAGGTAGAGCAACCCGAACACGATAATACCCAGCAGGGTTCCCACCACGACGGCAATGCCCACCATTACGAGGAGCGCACCCAGAAGTTGCCGTAGGGTTACATAGTTCCGGTAAAGCGCCCAGGCCAGGCAACACAAAAAGAGCGGTAATGCCAGACCCGCCAATAAAGGCCCGTAATCTTGGGGATAGACAATCATATGCGAGCCGAGTGTGTTGAAGTAGGTCGCATTGGGCGCCTCACAGAGGTAAAGCGGCAGGTTGCCCAGGTGTTTCGCCAGGCCCAACGTATGGGCCCCCATGTGCTGTACGCTTGCCAGGCTAACAGTTTCAGGATTATCCATCTTTGTATGGTAATGACAGAAATCATCCGTAAAGGCAATATTATAGCCAGGCACCGTTTTTTATAACGCGTTGAGAAGTCGCTTCCGAAGGGCATGGCTTCATAGACATCGAACATGATGGAAGAGGCCCGCGGTTGCACCCCGGCACGCGCCAGTTCCTGTATCAGCCATCCATTCTGTTGCGATGTTTCGAACATATGCACCGGCCCCGACGTACCCCGGGCCTCCAGGCCAAGCATAACGCCAATCTCCTCAAACCAGGGATGCTGTGTGACAGCCCATGCGCCCAACGTTCCTTCCTCTTCCATATCCGTAAAACAGAGGATGATATCGTTCATCAACGGCGGACCGGCTTTCAACGCGCGTGCAGTTTCAAGCATGGCGGCGCAGGCACTGACGTCATCCGCCGCCCCCGGACCGTAAGGGGTGGAATCAAAGTGGCCATCAATGGCGAAGGCTTTGGTGGGGGCGGTCCCCGGGATGCGGGCAAGCACAGCGCGTGTAATCGTGAGATCATGGTTGCCTGCCCTCAGCAGGGTATGAACAACGTACGCTATGCCCATTGCGTCCAGTTGCGAACAGATATAGGCGAAGACTTCCTCGTTCTCTTTACTGCCGGCGGGATGCACCTCTTGCGCCATCACCTCAATATGCTTCAAGGCGCGCTCGGCGGAAAAGACCTCCGCTGGTGCACTGCTGGACAGGGGGCGCGGGGGCAGCGAAAGCCAATGTGCCAACCCGGCCATGAACACCAGCATCACCACGGAGGCAATAGCAAAACGCCGGCGTGTCAGGAAAGAGGCGTTCTCTTTAGCGACGTCTTTCGGGGCTGCGGGTGAAACGATTGAGGCTGAATTCTGTTCTGGAAGATAAGCGGACATACGAGAAACGATGGCTCCTTTCTGCGAAGCGTTGGAAAGATACAGCGGTGTACCGCCGTATCATTGGTGGCGCCCACAAGTGGGACCGTCTAATCCGAAGAACATGGGTATGTTCGACTTTTTTCTTCTTTAAAATGCAGGTTCCAGCTACCACCACGAGGTTCAACAAGAACCCCCACGAGCAAGGGACCCGTGGGGGCAACAAACAGTATCTACGGGAGTCCTACATGCCGCCAACAAAGATGCCGATTACTCCGGCAAGGCTCGGCAGCACCGGTTGGGTTGCACCCAGGTCCATGCTTACGCTGTTGTCCTGGCCTGGTGCGGGCGCTACATAGGGGACCCAGTCCACATGGCCATCCATGTACAGGACGTTACACCCTCCCGGAACGTGATTAAACTGGGCGATACCGCCACCGTTGCCGAAGAGGTCCATCATGGTGAAAAGACTGCTCTGCGCCATGGCAGAGGTTTGCGGATTATTGACGTCTGTAATCAAAAATCGTTCGTTGCCTTCCTTGAGACGATAAATGGTTTCGCCGCCGCCGTTGCCGAGTCCCGGGGCAACATCAAGATCCGCCCCTACGATTTCAAGCAGTGTAATACCGGCGGTACTTGAAGGTAGCGCATCCATCAACACTCTACGCAGCAGTTCGTCAATAGTGGCGCCAAACTGCGCCGAAATATAACCGTCATCAGGAGTGGGAAGATTCAACGCAGCGGTGCCGGCCGACAGGTTCGTCAGACTGCTCATCGCAACGGGCGGCAGATAAGGCTTGTTCAGCAGGTCAAACATCCATCCGATGTACATATAACTGCGGCTATGTCGTTTCCTCTTATAAAAGTCCCAATCCCCGTTCGCATCCTTCAAATCATCAATCGAATCCTCCGCATCCGAAGGACAAATCAAAATGGAAGGATCGCTGTTGTAATTGGGATACTAGGCGGTAACTTGCGGCGAGCAGCCCAGAACCAGTTCATCAAGAACGTTGCCATTAGGCCAGCCATCGCGCAGCGTGCTGGTAATCTGCAAAGGCGGCCAATAATCCTTCTGTTCATCGGCGTACAGTTTGAAGATAGTGCCCCATTGTTTCAGGTTGTTCTGACAAGATTTCCGGCGGGCCGCCTCGCGGGCGCGCGCCAGGGCCGGCAATAAGATGGCGGCCAGAATGCCTATTATGGCGATTACTACCAACAGTTCAATCAGGGTAAACCCTTTACGTTTCATTGGAAAAAATCCTTTCGCTTTTTATAATAAAAACTTAATCCACAAACTCACCCCTCAAAAAGTTGTCTTTACCTCCTTTCTTGTTAAAAATACGCAATACCAAGTCAATAAAAGATCACCATCCACATCCCTTTTATTCAAGTTAAAGACTATCACCGCGGCAACTATCGACTTATAAGTGCGCCTATCGTATGGTAGGGAATTATAATCCATTCGGTTGAGCCTGTCAACTATTTTTTAGTTTTCAGGCTTCGAAACAAAAAAGAACGCTTGATGCCAAGAATCAAAAGAACGTTATGATGTATTTGTGCGGCGGCAATGAGTTGTAACATCACCGCACAGTGTGGGTGGTGTGATGCAAACGCCGCCCCAGCAGGCCTTCGCTAGTATCGGCGCGTGGACGGATTGACCTCGAGCGGGTTGACCGCTACCGATACAGGCGACCAGGGAACCGTCGGCGGATTGGCCCGCAAGCGCTATACCCATATTGGCACAGTCAAAGACTTTCGTCCCTCGGGGGCCGCTTTGGCACTGGGCGCGGGTATTGCGGTTCAAGACCTCGCTTACGATAAACCGGGCAAGGTGTTGGCTGAAAAAAGACAATGCCTCTATGCGGCATTTAACGGATGCAAACGTGATTCCCGGAAGTCGTGCGATTCGATTTCACCCGATGCTGTATGCAGGTGCATCAAATCCAACCAAGGCTTGCATCACGAGCACTACGGAAGTGCCTGCGAAATATGATTTCGCTAAAAAAATACCGCGAAACATTTTCCAATCCTGGCAAGTCCATACAACTCAAGGGTCTATTCGCTTTTTTACGGGAAAGCCATTCAGTCCGATACTTAAAGAAAGGAATAGCATGACCGTTGGAATCTGTATCGGTCTCGCTCTAATTATTCAAACTATGACAATTGCAGACGCCGATCTGTCACCCACCGTCAAGGAATGGGTGGACATCACCCTCTCTCGACAGGGTGAAACGTGGGACGAAGCAGCGGGCATGATTGGAAGCAGCGAGGGAAACAGTACCCGTGGCACCATGTTTTATGCCTTGGGACTGCTGCAACGGGGACGCGGGGAAGATGGGGAGCGCGCCTGCAAAACCATTCGATCTGTGTGCAAGCAGCAATATGTCGCCCCAGGATCCAAATACCATGGAACATTCAGTCGCTCCGACACAGATAAACCGCCTAGGGATGGAGGCGACTATGACCAAAACTGGCGTGAGTTTATCGGGCTCAGCATGATTCTTATACTGGAACAATGCGGCGATTCAGTAGACGAAGAAACCAGGCAAGCCATGCTGAATGCGTTGCGCTACGCCTGTGAAGGCGCGTATGAACGCAATGTTTCATGGCAGTACACGAATATCAGTCTTATGAGCGCCTTTCTGCTGGGCTGGGGCGCCAAACAATTCGCTAACCCAGAATGGAAGGCCAGGGGAGAAGAACTCAGCCGGGACATATATGAGAATTTCATAAAGCACGGAACCTTTACCGAATACAATTCCCCCACCTATAACGGGGTAAACCTGTGGGCCTTGGCGGCATGGCGCGTCATTGCGCCAACCCCGGAGATGGCTGTCATGGGCACGGAAATGGAGGCCGGTTTATGGCGTGATATCGCCCGGTCCTACCATGCTGGGCTAAGTAATTTTTGTGGGCCCTATGATAGAAGTTATGGAATGGATATGCGGCGATACTTTGCCATTACGGGTATCGCTATAGCGCTGGCAACGGAATCCCCGGCATCCATGCCTGATCTTTCTAGCCACACCCATCTCCATGACGTAGCCTACTTGCCATTGCTGGCCTTACTCGGCCTTCAGGTGCCGGAGGATGCCATGGCTCATTTGAAATCCTTTCAGGGAACGCGGCGATATGCTCGCATCATAGAAAAAGGAAGAACGGATCGCAGGGCCTACTCCTGGCTATATGACACCTATATGGTGGGCGTTCAAACCAATTCGCGCGGGACAAAAATATCAAGCCAGTATCACCCCTTTACCGTCCATTGGAAGGGAAACAATGATGCCATTTCCTGGATCCGGTTTATCAGCGATACCTTGGCAATCATTTCTCTCTCTGGGGATGCCATAGAAATGCAGCCTGCAAGAAAAAGCGTCCAGACCGTGCTGAACTTCGAAATCTATGCGCCAGGCGCGGAAATGGCATCTTTTAACGCCGGGTCATGGAACTTGCCCGGGATAACCATTAAAACACCGGTTGTTCCAGTTAACCCTGAAGTAAAGCAGAAGGACAACACCTTCACGGTTTCTTATCCTATCCCTGAAGGTCACAAAAGAAACCGTTTGATTATTGAGGTCAACTAATCCGCTTTGTGTCATTGGTTTCACCGGCCACGCAGATAAGTCCCGTAGTATTTGGCGCCGGACTTGCGGAAGTCACCCCGTTTATCAAACAGTTCTGGCATGACCGCCCCTTCCGGGGACTTCGTTGACCACACTGACCTTATTGACGTGCATCTGGTGCCTTGCCGGGGCATACGGAAGAGCCAAGCCTGTGACGGATGCTGTGTTCCGTTCCCAAGTTGAATCCCTTTGCAGTCGTCCCCTACACCTTCAGAAACCGGGTCTGATAAACAAAACAAACAGGATATAAATATACGGTGCCCAGAACTCGGCACACCAATAACCCCCGCGGGCCTGAACCCGCGGGGGAATGGTTTTTAGCGGTAAAGAATTACAGATCTGCGTTAAAGATACCGATGACGCCGGCCAGACTCGGCAGCACGGGCTGGGTCGCCCCCAAGTCCATGCTTACACTGTTGTCCTGACCCGGGGCGGGCGCCACATAGGGGATCCAGTCCACATGGCCGTCCATAAACAGGACGTTGCAGCCACCGGGAACGTGGTTAAACAGGGCGATACCGCCGCTGTTACCGAAGAGGTCCATCATCGCAAACAGCGAACTCTGGGCCATGGCGGAAGTCTGCGGATTGTTGACGTCCGTGATCATAAACCGCTCATTCCCTTCCTTGAGCCGGTAGATGGTGTCGCCGCCGCCGTTACCCAAGCCGGCGGGGACATCCACATCTTCGCCTACAACCCTAAGCATTGAGATGCCGACAGGAGGATTGGCTTCCGTCAGTACTTTTCTCAATAACTCATCAATCAAGGCGCCGAACTGCGCGGAGATAAACCCGCCGTCAGGTGCAGGAAGACTTAGCGCGGAGGTACCGGCCGACAGGTTCGCAAGGCTACTTATCTCAACGGGCGGCAGATAGGGCTTGTTCAGCAGATCGAACATCCAGCCTATGTATAAATAACTGTAGGTGTAACTCTGGTTCGGCTTATAAAAGTCCCAATCACCGTCGGCGTTCTTCAGATCGTCAATCGAGTTCTCCGCATCCGACGGACAAATCAAGATCGAGGGATCGCTGTTATAGTTGGGATACCAGGCGGTATATTGCGGCTGGGCGCCAAGGTCAAGTTCTTCCAACAGTGAGCCACTGGGCCAGCCATCGCGAAGGATGCTGGTAATCTGCAGGGGCGGCCAGTAATCCTTTTGCTCATCCGCATACAGTTTGAAGATGGTGCCCCATTGCTTCAGGTTGTTTTGACAGGACTTCCGGCGGGCCGCCTCACGGGCGCGCGCCAGGGCCGGCAACAGGATGGCGGCCAGAATGCCTATTATGGCGATTACTACCAACAGTTCAATCAGCGTAAAACCATTACGTTTCATTGGAAAAAATCCTTTCTGTTTCTTGTAACATAGACTTGTCCTGCACAATAAATCCTCAAAAAGTTGTCTTTGCCTCCTTTCTTGTTAACAATACGCAATACCAAGTCAACAAAAAATAATCATCCTTGCCCGTTTTATCTAAATGAAAAAACTAACACCGGGCCGATTATGGAGATAAAAAATCCCTATCGTGTGGTAGGGAATTATAATCCATGCGGTTGAACTTTTCAACTATTTTTTAGTTTTCAGGTTTCGAAACAAAAAGGAACGCAGGATGCCGGGAATCAAAAGAATACTGTGGTTTATTTTTGCGCTTGCAACAAGTTTTAGCATCACCGCACAGTCCGGGTGGTGTGATGCGAACGCGGACCCATCCAGCCTGCGCTACTATCGACGCGTAGTGCCAGGAGAACCGAAGCCTATCGCGTGCGATGTGTTGGTCTACGGCGGCACACCGGCCGGGGTGACGGCCGCCGTTGAGGCCTCGCGGATGGATAAGAAGGCTGTCTTGCTGTCTTTCAATCGGCACGTCGGCGGATTGACCTCGGGCGGATTGACCGCCACCGATACAGGCGATCAGGAAACCATCGGCGGATTGGCCCGCGAGTTCTATACCCGAATCGGCGCCATCAAAGACTTTCGCCCCTCGGAAGCCGAGGCGCTGTTTCTGGATATGCTGGAGGAGGCCGGTGTTACCGTCCTCTTTGAACGCTGCCTGGAATCGGTGACCGTCGAAGAGGGCCGCTTGGTATCCGCCACCATGGAAACAGGAGAAACCTTCGATGCTGCGGTCTTCATAGACGCCACCTATGAAGGCGATCTGATGGCGGCAGCCGGTGTCTCGTACCGTGTCGGACGGGAACCCGCAGGCGCATACGGCGAATCTTTGGCAGGCCAGTGGCAACAGGTCTCCTGGGAGGACACCTACCAGTTCTGCAGGTTGCCGCTGAGCCCTTATGTGGAACCGGGCCATCCGGAATCGGGTCTGCTGCCTGAAATCGCTTCGGAACCGCCCGGCCGACCGGGCGAAGGCGACTATAAGGTGCAGGCCTACAATTTCCGCATGTACCTTACGGACAAGGAAGGAAGCGTTCCATTCCCCAAACCGGCCGGCTATGATCCCGGCCGCTACGCGTTACTCGCGCGATTTCTTAATGCGGACCCGGACATTGAATGGAAACTCAATTACACTGTGGCGCCCATGACCGACGGGCCGGTCCAAATGCGCAACGGCGATTCCAACAACGCGGGAAGTTTCTCGTCGGATTATATCGGCGGCAATTATCGCTGGCCGGACGGCACCTACGAGCCGGGGTCTTTTGCGGAACTTCCAGCTCCTCGACGCGGACTGTCCATGCCCTTCCAACAACTTTACAAAATGCGGGAACACATCTTTCAGGACCATGTCGCCTATCAGCAGGGGCTCATGTACTTTCTGGCAAACGACTCCCGGGTTCCCGATGCACTTCAAGAAAGGGTGAATCGATTCGGACTCGACCCGCGCGAGTTTCAGGACACGGGGCACTGGCCACATCAGTTGTACGTGCGAGAAGGCCGCCGCATGGTGTCCGAGTACGTGATGACCCAGGCGAATTGTGAATCAAAACGGACAGCACAAGATTCCGTTGGGCTGGCGTCATACCCGATGGACTCCCACTTCTGCCAGCGTGTGGTCGTCGAGGAAAAAGGAGTCACTACCGTCCGGAACGAAGGCGGTTTCGGACACCGGTGTTCCAAGCCCTATCCCGTCTCCTATCGTTCCATGGTTCCCAAAAGGGAGGAATGCACCAACCTGCTGGTGCCGGTCTGCCTTTCCGCCTCGCACGCCGCCTACGGCTCCATCCGCATGGAGCCGGTGTTTATGATTCTCGGGCAGAGCGCCGGAATGGCGGCAGCATTGGCGATGGATGAGGACATTGCGGTTCAAGACCTCGCCTATGCGAAATTGGGCAAAGTATTGGCGGAAAAGGGGCAATGCCTCTTTTCGGCTTTGAAGTAATAAACACGCGATTCCCGAAAGGCGTACGCTTCGACGTCGTCTGCACTGCCCGGCGATGGCTTTGAGAGGGAACCTTATTGACAGTATTGACCGAAGAGACGGAAGTGTCAACAGGATATCTGATTGCGCAACATTAAGAGCGGTCGAATGCCTTTGCAGGGAAAAAGCCGGGCATCCCACTACATCGCCCTCTATTTGTCAGTGGAGTCAATAAGGTCAATACGGTCCATACAGGCCCATTTCCCGGATCGTGTACATGTGGGCTATGCCGAGGCGAACATGCGCGCGCTGATGCGGTCGGGGGCCCCGCTTTTGGCAAGCAGGAGCAGGCGCATGGTTTCGCCGAGCAATTCCTCCGCACTTGGCGCCCGTTTGCCGTCGTTGCAGGTGACAATGCCAAAGCATAGATCTGTGCCGGAATCGGCGCGGACATCGGCCTTGAGCACATCCGTGATTTCGCGTCGAATCTTGTTCGCGTAGGATATGGCATTGGGCAGGTGGGTATGGGGCAAAATAGCAGCGAACTGGGTGTCGTCATAGCGGGCAAGGATATCGAAGGCGCGGCTACTGCTGCGCAACGCCATCGCCATCTCCACCAGCATGTCCTTTATGCCGTCCCGTTCGTCATCGGAATCCTCCGCGCCGCTCTCATCAAAATCGAAGAGCAGACAGGACAGGGGGTAACGGTAGCGATGCGCTTTTTCCGCTTCCTCTTGGAGACGCTCCACCAAAAATCTGCGGTTGCGCAGTCCCGTCAACTGGTCCGTGTAGATCGGGTCGGTAAGCACATACGGCCCCGACACAGGACCCGAAAAATCCTGACGGGTACGCAGGGCTGCTTCCACCTGAACAATGACGATGGGCAGGTTATAGGGCTTGGCTACATAATCCACCGCGCCAAGATCATAGCCGAGCGCCACATCTTCAGAAGAGCCGCGGGCCGTCACAAAAATCACCGGGATGTCCATGGTAAGCGGGTCGGATTTGAGCTGCCGGCATATCTCATGACCGTCAATATCCGGCAAACCAATATCCAGCAGTACAAGTTGCACGTTTCCTGTGCGGCAGATTTCGAGTGCCTGACTACCGGAATACGCGGCAACCGTATGATAACCGAAAAGGTGCAGGCCGTCACATAAGACGGTCGCCTCATCCCGGCAGTCATCAACAACGCATATGTTTATTGAATACACAGCACCAATCCTTTTCCCGCGTGCCGCTCTGTTTTATTGTAGCAGCAGCTTACCACGTCTCCCCGCACCACATCGAAGGGGAAAACTCGCTCTCTCCCTTGTGTTAATTCATAACACCGAAAGAGTGTTTTTTTCGTATATCATAATTATACCCTACAAAAACCGCAACGGGGACAGGAATTTCATCCCAGACACATCCCCGCCTTTCCATAACAATCTTCATACTGCACCATAACCATAACACTTTTTTCATATCTGGAGTCAACTTTGCACAGAATTGATATTTTTATTTTAAGCGCCAGATAAAAGACCCGTATCGGTCCGCACCAGGCGTTTCAGAGAACCTACACAGCGCGACATACTGTAACTTCAAGTATCGCATTGCCTTCCAGGAAGAACTATTCCAGGCACGCCAAAAAACGGGTTTGGACACGAGAATGCGCACGGGGTACACTTAGGCCTAGTGGCCGCATCCTACACCTCCCGACAGTCGGGTTGCCCGGGGCGTTCACTACCCGTTGAAAGAGGGAAGCACAGCATGAAGCCCGCAACACATCTTGCCCTTTTTATCTTCCTCCTCGGAATGGCCGCCCTTGCCACGGGCTGCCGGCAGGAACCCCCTGACTCGAAAATCGCACAGGAGGCGCCTGCTCCCGATCCGGCGCCGGCGTCAACGCCCCGGTTCCCTGTCCTGGAACTGGACACGGATGCTGGTGCACGCGCCTATTTCAAGGCCCTTCCGCCGGGAGAAAGGCTCGATGTTCTCGATGCCGCCCTTGCCCGGATATTTCCCAAATGCGTCGCCAACCCGGGCGAAAGGGAAGTGCTTGCTGTGCTTTCCTATGTGGGGCAGGTGCTGAAATTGAAGTCCAGCGCCCGGCACCTGGGCTCCGAGGTGCTGGCGGAAGGTCAGGCCTACTGTTACGGCATGGCCCGGGCCTTCGAAGCGCTGTGCCGGCGCATGGGTCTGCCCGCGCGTATCAATGCCGTCCACAATTTTGACTATATGCAGGCCCATAACATGGCTGAGGTATATTACGGCGGACAATGGCACTTCTTCGATCCCACCTATGGCGTTTTCTTTTATGACCGCGAAAACTATGACGGCGCCGGGCGCATCCTCTCAGCGCGGGAGTTGTTCTCGGGAAGCGTTTCCTCCCGTTTCGCGTTCATGACCTGTGATCCCCTGTGGACGGGCAACTACAATCCCGGGCAAGTCCCAAAACTGCTTCCTGACGATTTCCGATACCGAGGGGCCTTCACGCTGCGTCAGTTATACGACCAGGTGCTGGCCGTTGGTTTTCCCTTCATTCAATCCGATGCCAACACCTCTTCTTTTCCAATAGATATTGACATGGGCAACACTCCGCAGCTGGCCATAGGCACGGTGAACGGCGCCTTTGACGATGTAGAAGGGTGCCGGGAAAACGGCACCTGCCCGCGCTACCACGGCGCACCCTTTCTGGGCAGCGGCAGCACCGGTTTTGTGTTTCACACCCTTACCGTTAAATCGGCCGCCCCCGCCCGCTTCAAAATGACCTACCATTTCCTGCGGGGAAGCCGTTTTGAAGCCATGGGCGTCCTTGAGCTGCGCGATGTAATTATTGAACGGCAGGAATCACGGGACGATACCTGGTCGGTGTGGTTCCGCCTGCAAAGCGCCGAGGGCCTCTTCCTGGCAATCAACCGCCGGGATGTCGCGATTCTGGACGCCATCACCGTAGAGCGCCTGCAATAATCCCTTCGGAAAGGAAATCCCATGAATCCTTCAGACATGCTGCTTGGCCTGCCTTATCAGCCCCTGGCGGCGCTGCCCACGCCCGTGGAGGAATACGAGGCCCTGGCGCGGGCATACGGCATGCGCTCCTTCCAGGTCAAACGTGACGACAAAACACATCCCTATTACGGGGGCAACAAGGTCCGCAAACTCGGATTCCTGCTTGCCCACGCCCGGCAAAACGGTTACCGCTCCGTGATGACCTTCGGCGGCGCAGGCTCCAATCACGCGCTGGCCACGGCGTTGTTCGCCCGGGATCTGGATATGAGGGCCCTGCTCGTGCTCGGGCCGCAGTACAACAGCCGCCATGTACGCGCCAACCTGCTCGCCGACTTAAAGACGGGCGCGGATCTCTTCCCCTGCGAGTGGAAGGATACGGCCAGCACGGCGGCGCATGCCATCCACGCCGCCTGGAAGCGGGACGGAAAACCGCCGTACGTTATTCCCTCCGGCGGGTCCTCGCCCTTGGGCACGATCGGCTATGTAAACGCCGCCCTGGAACTGCGCCGCCAGGTGGACGGGGGCCTGTTGCCCGAACCGGATATGATTTATGTCGCCTCTGGAACCATGGGCACTTGCATCGGCTTGGCCCTTGGCCTGCGCGCGGCCGGATTGAATACGCGGGTCATGGCGGTGCGCGTAACCACGCCGCCCTACACTGGCCTGGAACGGGCGCGCAGGTTGTTCACGGCGGCCAACAGGATGCTTCAGCAATGGGACGACGCGCTCCCGCTCTTCCCGTGGGATGACACCCGGTTCACCATACGCGATGAGTTCTTCGGCGGCGAATATGCCCTGTTCACCCCTGAGAGCATGGCTGCGGTGCGGCAGGCCCGGGAACAACTGGAGATGGAACTCGAGGGCACCTATACGGGCAAGGCCTTCGCGGCCCTGCTTTACGATGCGGCCGAGGGCCGGCTTGCAGGCAAGAATGTGTTATTCTGGGATACCTACGCCGGAGACGACACTTCATTAAGCATTGCGGCTGCGGACGGGGACTGGCGCGCGCTTCCCGCAGCACTTCACCGGTATTTTACCGAGCCGGTACAGCCCTTGGACGCGGAATGAGACCCCGCCGAAAACGCGAAAGGGCCGGCACGCTTCCGGCCGGCCCTCCGTCAGGGTTGATGTTTATGGGAAAGCAGGGGCTATCATGACACCTTAACCGTCACCCGCCTGCTTTTCGAGTCGGCGGTCTTGGGCAAGGTCACCGTAAGCACGCCGTGCTTATAGGTGGCCTCGGCCTTGTCCCGATCCACGGTCGCGGGCAATGGAATGGCCCGGTAGAACGAACCGTAATGGGCTTCGCGGATCAGGCAGGTGCCTTCTTTCTGTTCCTTCTCGGCCTTCTTTTCACCGCGCAGGATAAGCCGGTCGCTTTCGACCTCGATGGTGAAATCGCCCTTGTCCAGGCCGGGCAGTTCCGCTTTCACCAGCACATCCTCGTCGCGGTCCACGATGTCCACCGCGGGTCCCGTCAGGTTCTGCCAGAACGCCGCGGGGGATAGCACGCCCTCGTCCCGGCTCCCCGTCCACGTGTCGGGAAGCCACCCATCGAACAGTCGGGTCATCCTGTCGCGCAGGTCATTAACACCCGATCTCAGGGAAACAGGCATCAGGTCTTTCACAGTGAACACCTCCTTTCTCAACACAGTGCCGCTGCGGCCGCGGCGCTTATTGCGCCACGGACACCTCGATCTTGCGGGGTTGCTGTTCTTTGACCTTCGGGAGATGAATGGTAAGCACGCCATACTTCATCTCCGCCGAGATCCCGGACTGGTCCACCGCCTCGCTCAGCTGAAACTGGCGGTGGAAGGGCAGCAGTTCATACTCCTGCCGCGCCAGGTTGTCCTTCAGGTGCTGCGCCGGCTTCGCCTTCAAGGTCAGGATGTTTTTCTCCACATTGACTTCAATGTCTTCCTTGTTGACCCCGGGCAGGTCGGCCACCACCACCAGGCCGGTCTCCGTTTCGAAAATGTCCACCGGGGGGATCAGCACCCGGGTATCTTCGCGCGTATCGGGCACGTTCTTTTCAACATTGGCTGGAACCGTCGTTTCTTTCATGGTAACTACCTCCTTTCATTCGGTGTGAAGGACAACTCAGCCTACTTTCACCGCGATTTGTTTCGGTTTGGCTTCGGCATGCTTCGGCAACGTCAGCAGAAGCAGCCCGTTTTTGTACTCGGCGGCAACCTTGTTGCCGTCCACTTCCGTGGGCAGGGTAATGACCCGCGTAAACCGGCCCGCGCCGCGCTCGCTGCGGTGATAAGCCTCCGGCTTGATGTCCGGATTGATGGCCGCCTTCTCGCCGGCGATGCGCAGCTGGTCGCGCAACACTGTCACCTCGATGGAATCGGGATTCAGGCCGGGCGCGAGCGCCTCCACATAGACGTTGTCCGCGTCTTCATTCATGTTGATCAGCGGATAACTGCGCGCCGAAAGGCTCGGCAGGAACGCCGAACGGGCATAACCGCGCCGCGCAGGCTCAAATTGTTCCATCACACGGTCCATCTCGCGGCGGATCGCATCCAGCCCCGCTAAAGGTTCCCAGTAAAATGTTGCCATGTCTATTCCTCCTTTCAAACGTTGTTGTTTTTTTTCAACAGGTCCGTGAAGCCTATCGACGGCTTCACATGCGCTTCGCCTGTTTACCACGCAAATCCGGTGCCAATAGATCAGATTTTCAGTCGAAACCACCTATCCTGTTGTCATTAAAAGAGATAGCGAAAATAGGGAAGCGCGAAGACCTTTTCGGCAAGTGCATGGCGCCTGAAATTCCTGTTGCAGACTAAAACAGGGCGTTGCATTTTGAAACGGAAAGGAGGCTTTCTCTGCACAGTCAATCCTATGCTTCACAGCTGGCTTGAATATTTCAAACACAGCCACAATAGGATTCAGGAAGAAATTGACGGATGGCTTCGCAGGAGGCTGCGGTTTATACACTGCAAGCGCGCCAACCGCAACGGACATGGGAGAGGCCTTGATCACCACAGACACCCAACAACTTTTCTGCCGGGCACGGGTTGTATTGCCTGAAGCCCGCCTGGGGCCAGGCTTCGGGGCAAACCATCAATCGGGAGCCGTGGGTAGGATATCCACGCGCACGGTTTCCAGGATGGGAAGGCTTGGCAACAAGCCTTCCCTGTCCCTGGTGTTTTTCTTCGTGTAAACCGCATGTTTCATAAGAACCGCTGTTACACGCTTTCAACCCTAACGATGCTCAGGGTGTTAAACGTGTCAGCAGCGCGGCCAGTTCCTGGCGCACGGACCGGATCTTTTCCCAGCGCGCGTCCGTGACCCGGCGTACTCCGGCCAGGCCGTCAGCGCCGGGGAGCGTGTCATCGCCATCCATGCCGCAGAACAGGGCCACGGCATCGGCTTCCGCGCCGAGCAGCGCGCGGGCGGTTTCAAGATCTTCCGGCATTGCGGTCGCCGGCGGCTGATTTACCCGGTCCCGCAGCGCGGCCAGCATGGAATAATCTTCCACGCCGTCGCGCACCGCCTCCCAGCGTTTGCTGGAAACAACGCCGTTGCCGGGATAGACCATCAGGTAATCGTGTCGCAGCGTGGGCAGGAACCACGGGTCGTCCTGCGAGGTACAGTAGGACCAGAACCCGATGCCCGTCATGCCGTGATGCCAGGCCAGCCATGCCTGGGCGCGGTAGTAGCCGAGCGGCGACTGGTGCTTCGCGTTGCTGTCGCACTCGTAGGTCCATACCGTGGCGCCGGAGTTCTTGATAATCGCCAGTTTGGCGGTATTGGTCTTGTCGAGAATCAGCCCTCTCCGGTTCGGGCACCAGATGTCCACATAGGGCAGCATTTCCCTCAACTCGTCTTCCGTGATGCGCGCGACTGGATCGGTGTACATTTGAATATTCGGGTCAGCCTCGCGCGCCAATTTCGCCATGCGCAGGTACAGTTCCACTAACCCGTCGCTCAAGCCGGGCTCGTCCACGGGATAGAGGGCGTAGCCGTCATAGTCTACACCGAGTTCTTTCAGATGGGCCACCCACGCACGCAGCCAGGCAACATGGGCCTTGGCGTAGGCCTCCGAGTCCTGCCCGCCGGGCCCTTTGAGTGCGCCCTGATAACCACAGAACAGGATCGTGCCGTGGGGCGCATGCCGCTTGACATAGGCGTCGTGGTCGGTGAAATCCGGAGCATCGATTAGTTCACCCTGTTCGTTATATTCGGCGCGGGGGTAGAACAGGCCGACAAAGACGTTGGTGCCGTTGCGCACCTGGTCCGCCAGCGCCGCATCCGGGTAGTCCTTGAGCACGGAAGAGTGCACATAGCCCCAGTGGCACAGGGAAAGTGGCTGCGTGTCGGGCAGTTTCGGCGCCCATACCATCAGTTTTATATCCGCACTAATGGATACGGGCTCAATATCGAGACTGCGCAGGTGTACGCTGCCGGTCCATTCACCGGGCGTCAGGCCTTGGGTGGAAATGTTCAGCCACAGCTGGCGCGCATCCCAGGCACCCACCTGTATCAGGTTCGCGCTGTTTAACAAGGGAATGGCATCCTCCGAAAAATCCCGCATTTCCGTCGGTACCGCCACAGCCTCGTGCAGGCTAACCAGATTCCGTGCGGGAACCTCCGTATCCCCCTGTTTCAGGCCTTCCAGGGTTACCCGGAACGTGCGGTCCCGGCTGCCCAGGTTGAAAAGATTCAGCGCGGCAGACTCCGTTTCGCCGCCGAAGGCCTCCACGGCAAGCGTGGCTTCGCCCTCGCGCCCTTCCGTCAATTCTTCAAGCCCCCCGAAAGGCGCCCAGGGATTGGCGGCACGGGCGAAAATAGTGCTGCCGGCTTCGGTCGCTTGCGCGGCGGCCACGGCCGTGCTTCGTAACAGGGAAAGTTCCGGCAGATAGGTTTGCAGCGTATTGCGCAATTCGATGTGCTCGCTTTCCGTACCCGCACCCGCAGTCAGGATACGCGGCCGGAAATCGTCCAGCTTCAGGCGCAGGAAACATGCACGTTCCTCAAGGCCCGCCTTATCCGCTAATGTCGCGATCAAGCCATCCGTTTCTTTCAGGGTACGTTCCGCGTCGCCGAGTTCCTTCATGAACGGCACCACATAGGCGGTGTGGCTGCGCCGTGCGACAACACGGTTCCCCTCAGCGACTATACAGTTCAATGTGAGGTTGCCGGCCTGATTGGCGGGTACGGTATAAGACAGGTGGAGTTCCACCAACGGCGCATCGGAGGTTGCCGTCACCAGGGACGGCGCGCCGTTGTCGCGAACCGCTTCCAGACGCACCTCCAGGTTGAGGCCGTCGGGATTGTCCACTGATGCCGTCATCAGGTTTGTGCCGACATAACGGTTCCCAAAGTCCACTGTCACCTGCACGACGGGTTCTTTAGACGCTGCGGCCACATACCCATTCCGTCGGGAATCGTACTGGTATTCCGGCCAGAGCAGCACGGCATCCGATTTTGCGCCGGGAAAACGGAACATGCGCATGGCATCATTGGAGGGAGTCAACACAATACCAGGCGCACCGTCCATCATGGGAAGCAGCGTGGCCGTACTGTTGATGCCGCCCGGGGCGGATATGCCCGTGTCAAGCCGGCCATCCGGTTCAAACACGTGCACGGTGTTGCTATACCCAGCCACGAGAATCTCCTGTTTCCCGTCACCGTCTACGTCACCCACGGACGGCGAACGGCGGACCCGCTCCTCTACGTCCGCTTCCCAGCGCAATTGACCGGCAGGAGACAGGCAGACCATTTTCCCAGCAAGGTCCACAAGATAGATTTCAACCTCGCCGTCTTCGTTGGCATCCGCGACGGTCAACGCGCCGTCCATCTCGCGCTGCATCTGGTAGGTCCAGTCCACCGCTCCTTTCGCATCAAGTACGGTGAGGTTAACCCCCACGCCGATGAGAATTTCCGGGGTGCCGTCCTTGGTGATGTCGTATACCAATGGATTACCGCCGATACCCGAGTCCAGTTTCCAGAGTTCCTTCCCCTCATGGGACAGACAAACCAGCGGTATCAGATTGCCGCCGACGAGCACCTCCATCATGCCGTCACCGGTCAGATCGGCCAGGGCGGGCGCCTGCGTGATGCCGTGCTGCCCCCGGTACTGCCACACCAGTTCCCCCGCGCCGTTCAGGCAGACCACCACGCCGTCCTGGTCACCGGTCACGATTTCCAGAGCGCCATCGCCGTTGACATCGCCCAGGGCAAGCACCGTCTCACCCCACTGCAGCCGTCCCGGGATACTCGTCTCCCAGACCAGGTCTCCGGTACTCCCGGCCAGACAGCGCAACTGACCCTGCCGGTTCATCACCAACACTTCGAGCCCTTCCTGGCCTGTAAGGTCACCAATGCTGGGCGACACACTAATCGGCCCGCGCATCTCCTGCCGCCAGAGTTCCTGCGCGTCCGAGCTCAGGGCGATGATCATGCCGGCCGTCGTACCAATCACCAGATCCGGGTGCCCGTCACCGTTCAGGTCCGCCACCCCCGGCGAAGCATCCACGTACCCCGACGGCGGCGCGTAGGTCCACACGGTCTCCACACCTTCCCCATGGGCTACACTTGCGCACATGATCACGGTTAACAGAATAAGAGATTTCATTGGGAGCCTCCATAATTCGGGGAATTGTGTATTACTTTCGTTTCACTTATTTCCTATCACAATGCATCACACCAGCCATTCACTAACCGGTGTCACAAAGAACTCTTCCAACGGAATGCCGTCCGCGCCTACGAGCCATGTCCGGGTGACCGGGAATTCTTTTGCGAACTGTTTCATGCCAGGCAGGTTGTCTTTGCGGCTACCGCTTTTTACTTCAATCCCGGCAAGGCGCTTACCACGGCGCAACACAAAGTCCACTTCCTGATTCCTGGCAGTCCAATAATAGACTTCAATGTCCGTTCCAATGCAACTATTCACCAGAGTAGCCCCAACGGCAGATTCGACGAGACGCCCCCACCAAGCGGGATCTTCCCGGGCCTCTTCATATCGAAGGCCCGAGGCCGCCGTCATAAGGGACGTGTTCATGACGAGTAGTTTGGGACTTGACCCGCGGCGACGGGCCGTGTCCCCTGCAAACTTTTGAAGTCCCTTGACAAACCCGGCGCTTTCCAGGAGATCAAGGTAATGGGCAAGGGTAGTGGTGTTGCCCGCTTCCTGGAGCTGTCCTACCATCTTCTGGTAAGAGAGGACACGCCCCGAATACGCGCAGGCCAACGCGAAAAGGCGGCGCATCAAGGCGGGCTTGTCCACGCGATGCATCAGGAAGACGTCCCGGGAGAGCGTAGTCTCGACCAGGGCATCCATAATGTAGCGTTGCCACCGGGGAGGATCCGCAACCAGGGGCACGGCGCCGGGATAAGCCCCGTAATAGAGGTAGGTTTCCAGGGACCATCCGAAGGCATCCCGCATTTCAGCAAAGGACCAGTGGCTAACCGGCAATATCTCGAACCGGCCGGTAAGGCTCTCGCTCAAGCCCTGCTGCATCATCCAGGGAGCCGAGCCCAACAGCAGGACCCGCAGGTCAAGGCCAGCGTGCGTGTCCGCATCCCATAACCGTTTTACAGTCTCCGACCAGCCGGGAAGTTTTTGAATTTCATCCAAAACCAGAAATGCCGGACCGGGACCCGCCTTTCTGCGGGCTTGTTCCCACTGCTGCCCTAACCAGGAGGCGTCCTTGATCGCAGGTTCATCTGCGGACGCAAACTGTACCGGATAATCCTGATCCGCCATAAACTGCCGGGCAAGGGTCGTCTTACCCGTTTGCCGTGGCCCAGCCAACACTTGCAGGAACCGCCGGGGTTCCAGCATCCGCCGACGCAAGTCAGCCAGGATAGGACGTTGAAACATGACAGGCCTCCTTACAAATTACTCAATATGTTGAGTAATTTTACTCAATATATTGAGATAATTCAAGGCAAGAAAAACCCCTGAGCGTATAGTATAGAAGTTAAACATCATAAGTGGAACAAAACATCAGGTCTTACGTCCCATATTCCGTGTTCTTCCGTGAATTCCGTGGTTGGCATCGTCCTATTTCTTCCACACACACCGGTAATTAAAGCGCCGGTTGGGCGCACTGTCGCCGTGCATGCAGAGGGAGATAGGGTCTTTCAGTTCAACGGGGTTGTCACACCAGTGGAAGTCAAAGGTCAGGGCGTCACCATTAAGCGCAAGCAATGCACGCGGCACGGCGATCTCGAGTTCCTTTTCGCCACGGCGGTATTCCAAGGTTCCCTGTGCCACCCAGGGACCGTCAGCGCTGTCGGACGCGTAGCGCATCAAGGTGGTGTTGGTATCGCTGATCACCGGTTGGTTGATCAGAAAATCATAGCCAAACCAGCCAGTGCTGTTGTC
>Ga0123335_1003679_pt1 | contig 20987 bp, 34 predicted proteins | sample BiotimSIPDNA_2_FD_89707 | JGI IMG/M metagenome (GOLD analysis project Ga0123335, IMG submission 89707) | Anaerobic biogas reactor microbial communites from Washington, USA - Biogas_R2 time_0 SIP DNA | ecosystem: Engineered > Bioreactor > Anaerobic > Unclassified | place: Washington, USA...
ACATTCCTGCCTGCATTTCGGCTAATCCATAACGAATTAACAACTCATTTCCATTTTGATTTAATTGCAAACACTCAAAAACATCATTATATTCCTGCTTATTTAATCTTTCTAACCAAGTTTCAAAGCGATATGTATCAAAGTCTCCGAAAGTATCTTTATAATCTTGCTTGATTTTTATTACAAGTTTATAAGCGGGATTCCAGTTGTATTTCATTTTAATTATCCCTTCATATGTGGATTCCACTATTTCCATATCTATTGCATTCCAGTTGTATTTCATTTTAATTATCCTCCTATGTTTATATATTTCTATTATAAATCAAAGCATATGAAAAATAAATAGTTTACATAAAAAAGAGCATATAGCTCTTTTTATATAAAATTTTCTATTTATCTTGGTCTTCTTTCTTATTTGTCATTTGATCTACAAGATCAAATTTTATTTTACCACGCTTGTGTAAACCCAACACTGCAACCATAATTATCATTATTATTGAAACAAGTAGATTAACACCTGGTATTACAAATAGGATAAATGGCGATTGTACAACTTTATCCATAAAACCATTTGTCTTGGCTTCGGCATTACTTTGCATTAATCCATCTATACCCTTTTTATCCATAACGGAATTTGCCAGTGTAAAAGATCCCATTATAAAAATCATTGTGCTAATTACAACTGACCACATATAAATTTCTATAAACCAGAATTGTAATAAAATCAACTCCATAAATTTGCCCCCTTCTTAGTTACCATAATTAAATTATATCAATATTTGACAAAGTTGTACACATTTTTTTCAAAATAAAAAGCGGAAATATTTCCGCTCCTATTTTTTAGTCCCTATTTTAACATTTTTACCTATTACAGTTTTAGAAGGTGTGAAATTACTTTCTAATATAACATCTTCATTTGTATGAGTGGTAATTTTATCTCCACCTCTAACAATATTAGAAGTATTATCATTTAATGTAAATCTTTGATGCTCATCACCATCACAATCAGGATCTTCTTCTATTACAAAACAATCTGTAGTAACTATCTCATTATCTTCAATTAAGACCCCACTACTTTTTCCTTTATTGGTGAGTTTAATTGTCATTTTATCGTCTTCATGTTCTCTTCCAATAACATCATCATCATCATTCTTAATTTCATGATTGCAATGTGTATCTTTATAATCAACTTCAAATGTAGTATCATTCTTTATAAATCCTGCCAATATCTTCACCCACCTTATTTAAGAGGTATTTGCTGAAATGGACGAACAATCTTCATACCCTCTTTAGTTATTTGGCTTGAAAATTGATCCATCTGGTCACTATAATGCATACAATATATCTTCATCCTTATATCAATTGGTAATTTAACAAGTTCCGGTAAAGTTGCATGTACATCTTTACCGAACTTTAGTAATTGAGTATCATGAAATATATACTTAATTCCATTTAAATCTTGCTGTGTCCAATTAACAAATTTTGTATCAGCGGTATAAATGAAATTATCTCCTCTTAATGCAAATGATGGCATTGTATTGATATGTTGATTTCTCTCAACACTAAACATTTCACCATTAATTTCAAAAAATGACTTATATGTTATAATATTAAAGTAATCTTCAAGTTTAAGTATACCTTCTTCACCGAAACGAAGAGTTCCTTCAAGACATTGTTTTAACCATGGGAGTATTTCTTCTTGTACATATAAATTAATCATTCTTCCATTATATAAGAATTTATTCTTGAAAGCAACTTCTTCTAATCCATAAATATGATCACCATGCATGTGGGAAATCCAAATATTTTCTAAATGATTCAAAGACATTAATTTATCAAGGTTAGCAGGTACAGTGTGTCCACAATCAAGTAGAAGATTTGTGTTATTAAATTGTAATAATGCTGAACAATTACCATCTTTATAATTCCAAGCATTACCTACGCCTAAAAATGTCATATGTTTCATTATTTCATCTTCTTTCTTTTTGGTTTATTAAAATCTTCGTAAATTATATTAGCAATCTTTATAAAAACAAGAATTGGTAAAATTACAAGCATGATTATCACTACACTTGCTTTTATAATCCTTCTAATATATTTTGAACTAGATAGATACACTATCTCTTCCATTGCGTCCCTTATACTTTCATTATAAGGTTTTTCAAATATTAACCAACATAAAACTATTAATGCTAAATAAGCTAATAGAAAATCTCCTATCATATAATCTCCTTACTTTCTAGTATATGTCTGGAAACTTATTTTAAATTGAGTTGTATCAACATCTTCATTTGATACTAAAATCCATTCTTGTTCATTAAATCTAGGGAAATAAGTATCGCCTGAAAATGTTTTATGAATCCTAGTTATATACATACAATCTACAGAGTCAAGAAATTGTTTATAGATTTCGGCCCCACCAATGATAAACAATTCATATTCACTATGCTCCTTATAGTAATCCAATACTTCCTGTATAGAACACATAGAAATAATTCCTGGGCAATCAATCTTACTTCTTGATAAGACTATATTGATTCTATTTGGTAATGGTTTACCAATTGACTCAAAGGTCTTACGACCCATTACTACTATATGATTTGTTGTAACTTTTCTAAAGTATTTTAAATCTTCTGAACAATGCCAGATTAATTTTCCTTGATTCCCTATTGTATGATTTTCATCAAATGCCACTATCAAATTGATCATACTGAAACCTCCATTGAAATATGCGGGTGATACTTATAATCTAATAATTTTACATCATTAGGTGTAAAATTATTAAAATCCTTTACCTCTGGGTTTAACCAGATTTTGGCCGTTGGTTCAAATGGTGTTCTTTCTAATTGTTTTTTCATTGCCTCAAAATGATTCTCATAAATATGAGCATTATGAATATAATGTGTAAATTGTCCAGCTTTAAATCCAGTTGTATGGGCAACCATATGTTGTAAAGCAGCATATTGTGTCATATTAAAAGGTATTCCCAATCCCATATCACCTGAACGTTGAATTAATGTCATGTTCAAAGTATCTCCCATAACATCCCACATTGTCATAAATGCACATGGTTCAAGTGCCATATCTGGTAAATCTGCAACATTCCATAAACTAACAATCATTCTTCTTGATTGAGGATTTGTTTTTAATGTATTGATTAAATTTTGTACTTGATCAATATGCCCACCCCAATGTCTTGCTTGATAACCATAAGCTTTACCTATAGTGCCATCCTCTTTCATCCATTCATTCCAAATCTTAACATTTTGTTTTTGCAAATCTACTACATTATTAGAACCTTGAACATATATCCATTGAATCTCTTTAATTGCTGTATTAAAAAATACTTGTTTGGTTGTTAAAATTGGAAATTCTTTTTGCAAATCAAATTGAAAGAACTTACCACAAAGTTTCTTAGTAGCTGTTCCTGTCCTATTTTGATCATAATAACCATTCTCTAAAATATCTTTAACTAGATCTAAATATTGTCTATCCGTACTATTTGATTGCATTATTCCTCTTCCTTCCATTTCTCCATTCTCTTTTTAAGTTCTTCCCAAGTGACAATTGTTGATTTATCTTGTTCACCTTTTTGTTCTTTTTCTACCTCTTTCTTAGCTAAAGATTCTTTAATTTCTTCTACAGTTTCTTTCAGAGATTCCATAGCTTCTTGTATGTCTGCTTCATCGAAACTCATAAAAGTCATTTCGTATAAACAGTGAGCTATTATCTCAGCTTTTGTAAATGTTTTAAGTGTTTTAGGATCTATATTCATCGATAACCATTTATTCCATGCAGTGAATTCAATTGCATAACGATTTTTATCATTTGGTTTTCTACCATGTACTTCATAACCATCGTCAGAAAAAACCTCTCCGTCATCAGGATCTGCCCACTCATGATGAAATTTTTCCACAACAATTTTCCACTTTTTTTCATTTTCCTTTGGAGTCATTTGCAATAACTTGAAAAAAACTTTTTTATATTCATCAATAGATTCTTCCTCTTCTTCGTAAGCATCTACTAACGCTAGTTGTACATCTTTAAATGTAACTTCTTGAAGCAAATCCTTAAAGGTATTCGGCATATAACCACCCCTTATAACGTATTCTGATATATAATACATAAAACATTGCAAAAAATTAAAAAAAAGAAACTTTTTCAAGTTTCTTTTCCGTTAAATTTATTTATTTTAACATTTCTTCAATCTTTTGGAAATTTTCTAAGTATTGATTAATATCATTATTTGCACTGGCATTTTTATCGGCTTTTTTCAATAATACCATTACTTTAACAACATCTCGTCCAACTTTATCTATCAATTTATTCATTGACTTTTCAGAGAATGTTTGATATGGTAAATCCATATGGTACAAGACATAAATGTAAATTAAATCAGCAAGATTGTCATTAAATCCGAGTTCAATCATTGACCGACGCGCCATGATAGCTCCAATTTTCTCATGTTCATAATAGTGGGCATTAGTATCTAATTCTAAATGTGCCGTTGTTAATAATTCTTGGTACTCACCAGTATGATCTAATTTTCTTGCAATTACAAATCCCTTTTTATCAGGTACATCTTGTATTTCTATTTTTTCACCAGTCTTAAATTGATTTGTATCAAATTTTAACTTAGCATACTTCTTCTTTGTAGGGAACTTCCCTATATCATGAATTAATGTTGCTATAAATAATATACTGTCTTCTTTTTGGACATATTCTGCCGCCTTTATCATGTGTTCATGTAATTTTAAATTATGATACTTGTTCTCTTGATCTATATCCCAACAGATATCAAAATCAGGTAAGAAATCTTTTAATTCGCCACTATTATGCATATCTTCTAAGTACTTTAGAAGGTTTTTGGTTTTAGCCATTTCTGCAAACTTTCTTTCTGTATCACCAACATGAAACTTTTGTTCTCTTAGCCCTACATGTAAAATGTAAACTTCAGTAAACCCTTCAAGAGTAGTTGGTAAAACCTGAGATTTTGCTTTATTCTTAATTACAAAATCAGGGACACTTCTTCCATAGATAGGATTACCATCTTTATCATAACCAGTAATTGTGCTTCCTCTTTTTTCATTCCTCTCAAGAACAATTTCTAGAGGACACTCAATATATATTGCAGTTACTGGCATATGAGCTTGTCTTCCCCAAGCTAGTATTTGTTTGCGTGCTTTTATGCTTGTATTAGTTGCATCAAAAATTACTGAGTGTCCATTCCTTAAATATTGAAGTATTCTTGCTTGGGTAATAGCCCATACCTTTGATTCAAAATTTTGTAGAACTCCTACTAATTCTCCTTCGAGTTTATCTTCACCATGTTCTTTTTGTGCAAGTTCTACTCGAATTCTATCAGGACATACTACCTTATAACCAACCTTTTCAAATTCATTTACTATAGTGCTTTTACCTGAACCTTGAAGTCCTCCCATAGTTATAAACCTTTGCATATCTAAATTTAATAAATGTTGTACTTTTGTAAGCATTTTAACACACCCTTATTGTTTTCTCACTTTTCGTGTCGCAGGCGGTGATGGAGGACGATTAGTTGTTACATTTATATCCATACCCATTTGTTTTAGTCTTCTTACCGTTGCTGGACTAATAGGTTGTGCAGGATTCCATGTAGTTGATACATTTGTTGACTGTGCTTGCGCATCATTATATTCATACTTATTCTTCAAGTCTAAAATCTTTTTTATATTTCTATTTTCTTTTTTACATTTTCTCTTCAATCTAAATATTTTCCATTGAATTAATTGATCTAATGATAAGAAAAAATTATACCATGTACGTCTTACATAATAAAATGATTCATATCCCACATTCTCACATTTGTGAGTATGAACAATGGCCTCATTTATACTATTAATATTAATGTCAAAACGATTTAAATCAAAAAACTTATATTCTAACCCTTTATATCTTTCAGATAAAATATCCATTAAATCATCTGCATCATCTTTGGAGGAGAAGAAGTTTAAAATTTTTTCTAATAAATTTATAATCATTTAATTATTCCTTCCTTTCTAAGTTCATCTAGGGATTTAGAGGGTAATGAGAAATATACCTTAGCAACAATATCAATAATTTGTTTAACTTTCCAATTCATATCAATACCTGTTAAATCAATAAAGGGTAGTAGCTTTTTACTCCAGCAATAATATTATCTATGGCACAAACATAAGTTTTAAAACGTTCATTTTCATCAATAGTATAACCACGGGAACTCTTCCATTGAATTATTTCATTATAATGATTATCAATAATTTTTTGAATAGTCATATCAATACGAAATGATTGAACTCCACCATAGAAGTTGAGACTTGCTAAAACAACTTTTTTGATACTTTTAGTTATTTCTTTCCTAGCTTTACTTTTAATATCGTCAAAATGCATATATGACCCCATTTGAACCACCTCTATTCTATTATACATCAGAAAATAAAAAAAGTAAACACAAAATAGTATCTACTTTCCTAAAAATATACAAATTTTTCAACTACTTCTTTACATTTAATTTACGAATTATTTCTTCTGATAAAAAATCTGTGTCTTCCTTTTCTCTAGCTTCTACAATTTCTTCCACAGTACACATTGGTCTTGTAAAATAAGCATCTACAACAAACTCAATCAATTGGTCCGTTGTCCAACTCAAATCTATCCCTTCAAAATTAATAAAAGGATAATACAATTTCAATTTATCTTGTAATGTATCAATAAAAGATATGTATTGCTTGAAAACCTTATCGTCGCTACGATGTTGTTGTTGTGCTTTATATGTTATAAGCTCTTGAAATGACACATAAGTTTTAAAACTTCGGCCTTTAGGTATATAAAAGTAGTTACATATAACAGCAATAATCGGGTCTCCCAATCTTAAACTAACAAAATGAATTTCTTCAAGATTTCTCTTTTTGCTTGTTAAACTTTGAAGTTGTCTCTTTTCATCCTCAGTTATTTTCTTATCTCTTCTTTTTTTCTCAAGTTTTGCAATTCGTTTATCAAATTCCTTAATTTTATCTTTAATTGTCATTTTTATCCTCCTTTGCTAACATATTTCTTATTATATCCTCAGCAATTGATTCAGAATTGGATTCAATACGAATCTTTTCTACTTGCTTAACAGAAATAGTTGGCATTGAGAAGTAAGCATCCAATATATAATCCACTAATTGATTAGTGGTCCAGGAAAGATCTATATCACTTAAATCAATAAAAGGGTAAACAAATTTCAATTGTGTTTGAACACTATCAATAAAAACTACAAATCTCTTGAATTTTTCATTCTCACCTTGTCTTTTCCAGTCTGTTTTGTAATCTATAAGTTCTTGAAAAGATACATACATCTTAAAATTTTCGCCAGTACTCATATCTAAAGCATAACGAATAGCATTTATGATTGGATCTTTTAAAGGTTTTAAAGAACAAATAATGTCTTGCAATTTATGTTGTTCACGGTACAAATTATCTAATTGTTCTTCAAATTGTGCTTTTAATTGACCTTTATCATTCTTCTCATAGTTTTTATATGTGTTATTTATCTTTGTTTTAACATTTTTTAAAGCTTCTTCAACTCTCATTTTGACACCCCATCATTTTTTGTTATATTTATATTATATCAAAGTTTGACAAAAAAGTACATAAAAAAACATGGACTTTCATCCATGTTTTATTTGATTACTCTTCATCGGGTTTTTTATTATTATTATCAGCTTCAATTTCCATTTTAGAAACTGAAACTTCATAAGCTACTTTTCTAAGAACAGTTCCATCATCTAATTTCTTTTCATATGGTCTACTTTGAATACGTCCCCAAATTTTAACATTATCCCCAACATCTAATTGTTCACTAAATTTAGCATTCCTGCCCCAAGTTATTACTGGGATATAGTCTGACTTGTTGTATGAACGATTAACGGCTAAAATAATGTCTGAAATCTCTCTTCCAAATGGTGTTTTCCTGCAAATTGGTTTCTTACAAATAAATCCATTCAATATAATCTGATTAGGATTTTTATTTGCTGATTCAGCTTCAAGAATGGAAACCTCACGGACAAAAACTGTAAGTTTTAATTTATTACCATTACCCTTATAATTATTATAAGATCTGAATTGTCCTATAATATCCACATGTGTTCCTTCAACCAATTTGTTTGCATCAATTAACCTTTCAGAAATTGTCATTGGAAGTACATCAGTAGTATCACTCAATCTAGGTACCTCAAGGTCAAATTCAAAGAACTTCTCGCCATATAACTCATGACTGAAAGTAAAACCAGATACTACTTTACCTGTTAAAGTAACTTGATTATTTTCTATATTGTGCTCCGGCATTTCTCTACTCTCCTTTAGTTTAGTTTGTATAAATAATAATACGAAAAAAGTGTAGAAAAATTAACATTTTTACTCTTTTTTGCAATGTTTTTTTATTTCTTCTAAAGTTATCACTGGTGCATTTTCAAATCCAACAACTGCTGTGTCAACAATCTCTTGTGCTGTCCAACCTACATCTATACCTGTCAAATCAAGAAAAGGATATTTACCCCTTATCAGTTGGATAATTTGGTCTGCGGCAACCACATGCATCTTAAATAATTCGTCTTGGTTGGGTATTAACTTTAAATGAATTACCTAACAAGGTATAATTATATCCTAAAGATTCATAATGTCTTTTATTTTTATTATTCCAATTTATTTTTACTTTTTGATTTTGTATTATCATAATGCCTCCTATTATAGTAAAAAAGGATTAGCTAAAAGCTAATCCTTTTATTTAAATTTTTATTAAAAACTGTTTACTAAAGTTGATCCCAGTCATCATCTGATAGTGGAACAAATGTTCCACCAGCTGCACCAGCAGGAGCTTCAAAATCATCAGCAAGGTCACCAACTGAACCGGTTAATATTTCTAATCCCATTTGCATAATTTCATCAATTGACTTAGTTTTATTAACTTCTGCCAAAGGTTTTGCGTTTGCTACAGCTTCCTTTTCGGCAGCACTTAAAGGTTTCTTTTGAGGAGTGGCTAATACAGTGTATTTTGTTTCTCTTCCAGAACCTTCTTTTTTAATCTTAAGGTCATACTGTGTAGGATCACCGTAATCAGGTTCCATAGCATATTGTTTTATAGCATTGAAGATAGTTGGTCCACCTTCTAAAACTTTTATCTTGCCGTCTGTCCTGTCAATAACTTGTACTTGGTATCTTACCATTGGAACATGTCCAGCTTTACAAATAGGACATCCGGCTCCAGGACAAATAACTTTCTTTTGTTGTCCATCTATACCTTTTTCCCAGTGGATATCAATCATTGATGGTTTACCAACCACTCTTAATTGATTCTGGCCAGTTTGCAACTTCATAAAATCTACCTTTTCACCTGTACCTGGCTCTTTAATGTTTCCCCAATCCATGTCAAAATTACTCATAATTAAAAAATCCTCCTTGTTTGGCTCTTTGGCCTGTTAATTTTTGGGCATTTGTGACTCCTTGAGTCATTTGGCATCCTTTAAGGCTTGGTGCCAACGTTACCATTTGCAACGTTTCTAGTAATATTATATTTAAATGCGTTGCATTTTTTAACAAGTTTTTAAAAAAATATTTTGTAAAACTATTTACTTTTTTTAAAACTTGTTGTATAATTGATAGAATTATTATAAATTAAAATAGCGGTGTTTTTAACAAAACAAAATGAAAAACCGTAAGGTTTATTTGTTAAAATCTTACGGTTTATTTATAAGTAAATCATTCACTTATAATAATCTGGTTGCGTCCATTATTTTTAGCTTTATATAAAGCTTTATCGGCTTTAATAAAACTATCATCCTTATTCTCATATTTTACGTGATTATGTAGTCCCGCACTTACAGTTATATTCCATTCAATTTCTCTAAACTGAAGATTTGATATTTCTTGTCTAATATTCTCTAGGATTTCAAGGGATTGTTGCATTGTTTTACCTGTAAATATTATAGTAAATTCCTCTCCGCCATAACGTGATACTATATCATCAGGTGATGCTAGTTCTTTAATTTTTGCAGCAACTCTATTTAAAACTATATCTCCTACATTATGTCCATATGTATCATTAACTTTCTTAAAGTGATCTATATCTATAATTGCTAACTGTAATTGTAAATCATTTTTTTCATTTTGATCAACTAAAGATTGCATATATTCATGGAATGTTTTGTGATTATATAATTTTGTTAATGCATCAAATTTTACTGCTTGTTCCATAAGTATCTTTTGAGCCGTTAAATCCTTCTTCTCTTCCAAAGAACAAATGAAGTTATTTACTACGTTCATTACTCTATTTATAATTACACTAAATATCAGATAAATTACAACTGATATTAGAGATATTTGTACAAGATTACTCATAATCATTGGTACAGCTGCACCATAACTTAAGAATAGGCAGATTATGTAGAATATAAGTTGTACTATAAGTCCAAAACGAATTATTTTTTTATCAAAATATATCAATGATGTACAATATGATGCGAGGAACCCAACTTTAAAATCTACTACTCCAAGATGGAAAATAGCCATTATAAAAGAAAAGAGTATATTTAATACCACAATTATATAGTTATTATACTTCTTTACTTTATGATTTAAAAACATTGTTATTCCTATTAATGAACATAATATAGGTACAATAAAGAAATGTTTAAATCCAAAAACACCTAAAACCGCTGGGCCAAAAAATAATACACATGCAAAATCAATTAAAAAATGTATGATTGTTACTGTCATTAATATTTTTAAGATTGATCTATTCCAAACCGTGCCATTGGAGAAATCTTTTAATTCTTCAATTGTATAACAATTTTTAATTTTCTTCATAATATCATCTCCATTAATTTATCTTCGGCTTTAAACTACATCTTACTTCTTGTCATAATTTTCAATATTTCTCGGGCAGTAAATACATGGATTTCCATCTATCTCTTTATATTGGCAATCAGGACAATTGTATGTCCTACCAGGTTTAGACTCCATATCAGCTGTTTTTGGTCTCTTTTTTGGAGGTCTTCCATACTTATCCACATTAATCCTCCTTATTTTCTTTTAAACAACCCATATCTTCTAGCATATCATTATCATCAAAATCAAAATGTAATAACTGTTCGTAACGATTATCAACTACTATTGTTTGTTGATTAAATAAATCAAATTTGCCCTCTTTAACTGTATATCCGGCTCTTTCAAATATTTCTTTTAATAATTCTTTATCAGTTTTAGACATTATCTTATCTTACTCCTTTTGATTTTAATTTATTTTCTATATCATCTGCCAATAATATAGTTTCATAACTATAAAAAGGCATTAATTTTAACTGCATAAAATTATGACAAATTTCTAAACTGTTTAATTTTCTTGTAATTGTAGTTTTTTTAGTTGTAATTAATAATGGTATTATAAATTCTCTATTTTGTAGTGAAAATTTATATTTGATTATATCAATATTCTTTTTAGAATACACTTTTTTAATAACTTTTTCATCTTCCTCGGATAGAATTTCAACCTCATGTATAACTTTTTTTGATGTATAAAATTTATCAGTTAATAATTTATCCATCATTAATAGGTAACCTATTTCTTTGATAGATAACATTGTAATATTTGATAAATCACCATTTGTAAAGTTACAAAATTTATCTAGGGCCCCCAATATTTTTATATAATTATAATCTTCATTTTTAAGCTTAAACTGACCTATAAATAAAGTTTTATTTTTATTTATATCAGAAATTTTAATTTGATTTTTTAATTTTTTATTATAAACTATTTGTAACATCCAAGATAAATTATTAAAATTATTGGATATTATTTTCAAATTTATTGTTTTCATTTCTATATTAATTTCTAATATAAAATTTTCATTATCAGTGACGGTTAATTCATTATTTTGTTGAAGATAAAATATACCTGACAATATTGTAGAAAAATTTTTCACAGTGCAAATATTTGCCATTCCAGTCCAATCCGTATTAAAAGGAAACGGCTTATTATTTCTTTGTTGCCATATTTGATTGTTATTTGAGTAATTTTCTGTAAAGATTTTTGTCATTTCTTCTAACATATCTTTTTTCATTGCAGTAAATCCCGAATCAATTTTTTCAGCAAGTCTTTCGCCTTGTTGTTTTAAATATTTGGTATCATTATAATGTTCTTTTTTTTCAAAATCTTCTTTTAATATTTCGTCTTTAAATAAATTCCTTTTCAAAATTTGCAAATATGCTTTAATTAGACTATCGCAATTAGTTGAATTAAATTCACTAGAATCTGAATTTAAAAATTCTATTATAATTCTTTCATTTTCTCTCATAAATTCAATAAGAATATCGAGATTATTTTCCCCATATTGCTCTGAAAATTCATGATAAGCTAATTTAATTCTATCATTCTTTATTTGTTCATTACTTTTTTTCATTTTATCATAAATAACATTAGAAACTATTCCTTCTAATATTGCAATGGTGCCAATTATCATCTTATCTCATCCCAAACTAAAGAATCTTTAAGTTCCTCAAATAAATCCTTATATCGCCATTTTATATTTTTTAATGTAGATTCACTGCACTTGTAATCTTTTGCTATTTCGCTTCTATTTTCTTTTTTAATAATTCTTATTAAAATATCTTGTATTTGTTCATCAGTAAAATTAATTTTATTTGTCGGTGGTACACCATATCTATGGGATTTTTCACCTTTTTGTGCATCTCTAATTTTTTGTTTTGTTTCTTCAGAAACATAATGCCCTTTATTAGCTTCACTAATTTTCTTGCCAGTATTAAAAATTATTTCATTATTATCTTTGCTTAATCCCTTATTCCATGTTGGTTTTCCTTTTAAAGCTTTACTTATTTTTTTACCAATTTCTTCTAAAATTTTGTTGTCATCTTTAGTTAAACCTTTATTCCAAGTAGAAATACCTTTATGAGATTCACTCATTTTCATTTTAGTTTGTTCTGAATAAATTCTACCCTTCTGTGATATTTTATTAGCTTCTGATATTTTAAAACGCGTTTGTTCGGATAAGTACTTACCATAATTAGGATGATTTTCACCAGTATTAGCTTTACTTATTTTTTTCTTTTGTCCGTCCGACATTTTAAAACCTTTACGAGAATAACTTATTTTTTTTCTAGTTTCTTCTGTCGGTATACCACTTGAACCACCAAAATCTTTATTATAACCATATCTTCTATCATAACTCTGATAATAACAAATCCAATAAGTTTCCATAATATCTAATTCATCTTTTGAACATTCTTCAATAACTTCAAATGTAAAACATTCAATACCATATATTTCAGTATATTTATTCCAGGATGATTGTAAATGTTTATTACAGTGATTATTGCTTTTCAAACTACTTAAATGATTTTTTATTCTTCCACTTATAGTATTAAGTCCTTTACCAGCTTGACCTATATATACCTTATGATTAATCGTATTTGTTATTTTATAAATACCAATCATTAACGTATCTCGTCCCAATCTAGATTAGTTTTTAGTTTTTTACTATCTGTGTGATAATCCCAATCCTCAGCATCACTACTTTTATTTATTGGAGACTCATTATTAAATCCCGAAGTGCCTCTCTTTCTATATTCGCCAAGTGACACCTGTGTTTGAATTAATGAACCTTGGCGTGAAATGGAATCACTAGCTGATTTCAAATTATTCATATATTGTTGTACTTCATCAAGAAAACTTTCAGATGCCTCTAATTGAAGTAACAATACAGGATATTTCATTGTTGCCTCGCCCTTACGTTTATCAAAAGAGGAAGCTTTTGAAACAACATTGAAAGCATCAAATAACATCTCTACACAGCGTTTACGAAGCTTGTAATCACGTTGTGCAATCATATAAATTTCTGTTAATCTGTCTTTGTACCCCTGTGCCTTTGCTAACCCATTATTAATATCAAATGTTGTTGGAGTCTCAAACATAGGGACTTCCATATCATTTATTTCTTTCCTTAATTTATCCCTATTTATCCTAGGAAGAGTAGCTAACATATTATTAACTATGTCTTCTAAATCTTGTATACTACAAGGTCCACTATATTTTGAAGATACTTCTACTAACACTTCTTCAAACTCTTGTGCCGGTTGATTTAAAAAATCCTCATTCATTTATCTCATGCTCCTTCACATATTTATTTGAATATTATAAATAATACCTTAAACTTTTTTAATTTTAATTTCTAAACAATGTACACAATAAAATACATATTCTTTATCGCCATTAGTATAAATGGTTTCTAAGTATCTGTAATTGTGTTTTGAACAAATGTCTCGGAACGAGACATTTAAATTGCATTCCATAGGTGGGTCAAAGCTGTTATCAAATTTTTCCATCATTCTTAGTTTTTGTTCATTTTCATCCATATTAATTATCTCCCTTCAATTAATTGAACCCTACTACCATAAATAGGATCTTTCGTAACTAATACTTTTGCTCCAAAAGCATCTTTCATTTCTTCTATATGTGTCACACACATAACTTTTTTAAATACATGTGATAATTTATATACTGAAGCGATAAATTGTTGGCGAGCATTCTCGTCTTGGCTTCCTAACCCTTCATCAACTATAAAGAAGTCAATTGTGGCACCTGCCCGTTTGGCAAGGAATTTAGCTAATCCCACATGACAAGCAAAGTCTACTCTGAATTGTTCTCCACCAGAATATGTTTCATATGTTCTTGATTCACCCTGATCATTAACAATTATATCTAACGTTTCAATTGATGTAGGTTTCTTACTAACTTTTTTACCTTTGGTTGCTTTTTCAGTATTAAACTCAACAGTTACCTTTCCATTACAAAGTATCTGCAATAATTTATTAATCTCAACTTCTATTTCAGGTAAAGCATTTCTTATAATGGCTGCTTGTATACCAGATTTACCCCAGGCCATTGCTAAATCTTCATAATCATCATGCAATATCTGTAAATCTTTAAATCTCTTCTCCAACCTATTAATTTCTGTTTTGGCAGTAGTTATCTCTTTAAGTTTATCTTTTGCAATTGCATAATCTGATTCTAATTTACTCAATCCAGTCCTTAGATTAGTAATCTCATTTCTTAAAACCCCGTCGTTGAATGTCTTTTCTTCTATCGAACTAATTCTGATTTCTGCATTCTTGTGATACTCTTCACTGATATCTTTTAATTGGTTATAAGAATCTGTAATTCTGTTCTCTAAAGCTTGAACTTGCGTTTTTGCTTGTAATAATTGATTATAAATGTTTTGAGCATTTTGTAGTTTTTGTTTAGTTTCAATTATAATATCTTTAAGTCCTGCCATTGAATCACTTAATTCTTTGACTTTTGCTTCTTCCACTTTCGCTTCTCCAATAAGTTTTATTGCTTGGATTTTTAAGTCATTTAAATAAACTTCTTTATAACTCTCTGTTATATTATGACCACAAAAGTCACAATTACCTTCTCCAAAATCGTTTAATCGATCATATTTTGTTTTAATATCTTTTGCTTGTGAACGTAACATATTTGCTTTGGCCTCTAAAGAGCTTTTCTCATTAGATACCTCTGTATATTTACTTTGATTTATTTCAATTAAATCTTGATATTCTTTAATCTTTGTTTCTACTTCTGTTTGTCTTGTTAATTTTTGTTCCAATGATATTTTTGTTGTAGTATCATTTTGAATATTCTGCTTTAAATTGTGTAATTTCTTTAACAATAATGTACGTTGATTTAAAATATGATCTGCCTGTCTTTTTATCTGTTCATATTGCGCTTTTTCTGTTAAAACTTTCTCAAGTTCTTCTTCTTTACATTTAATTACATTCTTATAATTACTTATCTTTGTTTCATTATTAATAACTATATCACTATAATATGATTCATTACTAATAATTGCATTTAAATTAGTAACTTTATCATCAACTTTTTCCATTTCAATTCTAGTTTCTTTCTTTAAATCCCTAGTATATTGTTCAAGTTTTTCATATTTATCTAAACCTAGAACTTGAACAAATACATCTTTACGTTCATTTGGTTTCTTTTGCATAAACCTTCCCGATTGTCCTTGTCCTATACAAACAGTATCTAAAAATGTTTCATAATCCATCTTTATAACATTATTTATTTTTGTTTGGGTTTCGGTTAATTTTTCAGTTTGACTGATGCCATTTATAAAGAATTCTAATTCGTGTGCTCCATTACGGACTTTTCTACGGATTATCTTATATTCATTAGAATTCATAGTAAAAACATACTCAATTTCAAAACCATCAGCCTCTTTATTAACTAAATTATCCATTCCAGTACCTCTATTATCAACACCTCTGGCCCTATAAAATATAGCAGTAGTAATCATATCAATAATAGATGACTTACCTACACCGTTTTCTCCAATAACAACAAACAGGTTAGGAAAGTCTTCAAAACTAATTGTTTCATCAATATATGAAGTAAAGTTTTTAACCTTTAAATACTTTGGTAGCACTCATATCACCTCTATTATAATATACATAAGATGCGGTGTTTTTTTAAATAAAAAAGAGCATTTTGCAATGCTCTTTTAATTATCCATGGGATTTCTCCCTAAATATTTACCTTGTACAATATCTATCAATGTTAATTGAATAGCTTTTCGAAAACCACTATCATTTTGGTAATCATCTAAATGTTGAGCAAGAGTATCTTCCAAGACCAACAATTGTTTAAGTAATAATTCATGACAATTCTCAGGATATTGTTCTAATAGTTGTTTTCTAGTTTGTTCATCTAATAATTTCATAGTTTTATCCCTCATCTCTTATAGATGTGGCTTTAATAGCCCACATAAATATATCTTTATACTCTTTATCATAAATCCAATATTCATCTTGAACTTTTTTACCATCTTGATTATATAAAATAAATGCTGGACCATCTACTCTATGACATTTACCCATCTCATTTAAATAAAATTCCATCTCTACATTACCATTTTTGTAATAATAAACAACCGCTGGCCCATATTTTCGATGCGATGTGTTGTCTTTATAATAAAAAATACTTTTAATAGAATTATCCTCAAAAAATCTACTTTTAATTGGTGAGTTATTATCTTATAAAAATTTCTTATATAAAACATTATTCTTCTTATTTTTATAAAACTTACTCTAAAATCCCTCATATAAATTCCCCTACGGATTCTTATTCCATTCTAATATCATATTGGTAAATGATTTTGTTTCAGTTGGGATTAACTCACCTTTATTTACAATGAATAAAGGTTTATTAGCCATAAAGGCCATTCCTAAATCAAAAAGGCTACCTTGACTATCTTTATCCCAAAAAATATGAATTTCTTTAGAATTTAAGATAGCATCTTTATTATCAGTACAAATCCTAAAACCAATATTATCAATTTGATTTGTATCTCTGGCTGGATAATATACTTTTAATCCTGATTTCTCTAATTTCTCAATATGTGCAATCATCATTTCTTTTTGTTCTTCAGTTGAATTTCTTACTGGACAAATTAAAAATACATCATATTTCATATTAATAATCCTTTCGAAGTATACCTGGCAAACCTAATTATTACATTATCGGGGGCATATCTTTCTAATAAGTCTTTCATATTCTGTGCACCCACTGGATTTGCGCTATGAATATAAATCTCTTTAGGAAAAATACCCTCTTGTACCATAAATTTTACTACATCATATCCTGTTTTTTCCTCTCCTAAATCATGATCTAAGGATATAATATCAATATTACAATTTTGTAATATGTCAACACATTCCTCATAATTCTTTACCCAATGGAAGTTAGGGGGACAATCTCTGACATCATCTAAAAATACAAACATTACTCTTCACCAATCTTCTTAATTATTTCTTTTCCTAATTGTATACGTTCTTTTGAACGTGGTTTGTCTTTATAATATAATTCAAGACCTTTTTCAATTGAAACATGTTCATTTAAAGCGGCATCCTTGATTAGTTTTTGTTGTTCAAAAGATTTCTGAATGTCTAATACTGTACTTGCACCTAGTTTATAAACATATTCATATATCTTCTTTTCATCAAGCCGAATTGTTTCGTCTACATCTAATCTGATTCTTACAATTGCATCTTTAACTTTAGCCATTTTATTTGTTATTTCATCTATAACATCTTTAGTAGGATTTTCAGATCCTATAAGACTCATTTTGATTGTTAAGAAGTTTTGTGATTGTACCTCTATGAATTCTGGTTCTACCCAAGAATCATTAATATCCAAAACAATAAATCCTTTTGTTTGTTTTTCCTCATTAAAATCAACTCTTTGTGTTGAACCTGTATAGAATATTAAAGGGTCTTTACAAAGGACTTGATGTTTATGTAGATGGCCTAAAACAACAGCTAATACATTTGGTTTCTTAAAAGCATCTACATCAATAAATATCTCTTTATCTTCAATAAGCCAATCATTCATTAACGCACCACGTATTGTCATATGTCCAATAAAAATAACTGGATCACTATAATCAGTATTATTTATAATATCCTCAATTTGTTCTTTTGTATGGTAGGTTGGAAGAAATACAAACTTAATACCTTTATAGTTATATTCTTTATGAAAACGGGTATGAACGGCATTAGGGATATCAAAAGTATCAAATGATTTTAAAGCAGAAGTAGTAGTTTCCATTCTACTTACATCATGATTGCCATCTAATAAAAGAATAATTATACCTGCATCACTTGCTCTCTTTAATCTTTTGTTAAATTCATTCTGTAATGTAGGTGTTGGAAGATTATTTTTATACATATCTCCTGCAGCTATGATTACTTCAATTTTATTATCAATAGCATAATCTACCATTTCATCTAATATTCCTAATGTTTGAATTTCTCTTGTATTTAAACCTGTTTCAGGATCAAGTTTTCCATATGTTTTCACCCCAAGGTGATAATCTGCGAAACATAATATTTTCAATCTTCTTCCTCCTCTTCTAGGTAATATTCATTCTGGGGAAGACTTTCTGCCCATTTGTATAATTCTAAAGCTGTTGTCAAAATATTTTCTACACGTTCACTTTCAACGTCTTCTCTGAACCATTTTCTAATTGTATAAGTATGTGTTCCGAAATTAAATTCACTGGTAAATCCCTTAGGAACTGTGAGTGGTTGACAATTGTTTTTAAACATTATATAGGCATTTTCATCAATTCCAGTTAGAAAATGTCCTGCACAACAATAAGCTGTTTTATAATCTTTTTTATTTAACAAAATAATTGTTGGGAGTAGTAATTCATCTACTTCTATAATTTCACCTAGACATGTCTTTTTGGGACAATAGATATGGCCATTTTGGGTTTGAGTTAGTGCTATATTATCTTTATAAATTTCAAAACAATCTAAACATACAAAAGGCATAAAAACACTCCTGATTCATTTACTCATAGTATTATAAATAAAAAATCAGGAGTTTTTAATAAAGTTTTATTTATGTAAAGTGCTTATCAATCTCTCTGCGTCCAATAATATTTTCACTTCTCCACTAATCTCATAAATTCCTTTTAAACATTCATCATAAAAATTGTCACTTATCTTATTTATCTGGGATTCTTCAATTATTATTAAGTCTTCTACACAATCTACTAATACAGCAAATTTTATGTTATTTACATCAAGAACAATAATACTTCCGCGATTGGTAGATTCAAATTTGGTCTTCTCAAATTTTAATTTAATATCTACAATAGGAATTATTGCTCCCCTTAGATTTATAATTCCTCTCATGTAAATTGGTACTCCAGGCATTGTCGTAATTGGTTGTAGTTCAGTAATTTCCTGAATATATTTCATATCAAATCCAAGATGTTTGTCTCCTAATTGGAATATTAAATATCTATCTTCTTGTAAATTTTCAAGCATAACTATTTTCCTTTACTTATCAAAAAATGGTGAAATTGTTCTGATCAAAATCTCTTCTTTAAACGGTTTCACAATGAAATTTTTAGCACCAGCAATTATTGCATCTCTCACCATAACTTCTTGTCCCATCGCAGTACACATTACAACGTTAGCATTTGGGTCATATTCCTTTATAATCTTAAGAGCTTCTAACCCGTCTAATTCCGGCATGATTATATCTAAAGTCACAACAGTTGGATACAATTTTTTGTACATTTCAATAGCCTCAATCCCATTGGATGCTTCTCCAACAATTAGTATATTATGCTTTTCCAGATATTTTCGAATAACAATCCTCATAAAAGCTGCATCATCCAACTATTAAAACACCCACTTTTTTCACCACCTTAATTTTATTTCTTGCCTTAAAATATCATTATTCTGTTATTTATATAGTAAGCTTTTTTTCCAAAATTTTTAACATGAAAAAAGCGCATTTTGTACAAAATGCGCCATAATTAGACAAAATATTTTATGCTTTTTCAGCAAGTTTTTTAGATAATTCCCAGCGTTCTTTTATCTCATCCTTCTCTTCTTTTTCATATGCTTCTATAAAATAACCATATTTGTTAATATAATAATCACAATATTTTCTATCATATTGATTATAAGAAACTATTATTCCATTTGTATCTTTATAAGTAATTTTATTGGGTTCTATTTTTCCATTTTGATAATAATTTCCATTGCGTGGATCTATGCCGGTTTTATTTTCCTTCTCAAAATTAGCAACATTGTAAGCAATTTTGTAGTATGTTTGTAATTCTTCATTATCTTTAATATAATCTTCTACTTGCTTTTTATAAATCTTACCATCACCAAGATAGATATTTTCTTCTCTGAAATCATCATTTCCACCATTTCCATATAAAGCAAGTTTATCTTTTATTGTAATGGTAATATCGAGGTTAAATAGGTAAGCTTTTACATCAGATTCAGGTAGTACAAAAACCGGAGAATAATACCGTTTTAAATCAAAGTCTTTCTTATAAATCTTGGTTAAAATTCTTGAATGTTTAATAACATTTTCT
>Ga0123335_1003681_pt1 | contig 20960 bp, 9 predicted proteins | sample BiotimSIPDNA_2_FD_89707 | JGI IMG/M metagenome (GOLD analysis project Ga0123335, IMG submission 89707) | Anaerobic biogas reactor microbial communites from Washington, USA - Biogas_R2 time_0 SIP DNA | ecosystem: Engineered > Bioreactor > Anaerobic > Unclassified | place: Washington, USA...
CACTGCATAATGTTTTGGTGTTGCAATGGTTTTGAAATATTTAGGGTCGTTGTCTTGCAGGCCTTTGACAAACGCAACACCCATTCTTGATGTCAGAAAAGGATCTTCGCCATAAGTCTCCTGTCCTCTTCCCCATCGGGGATCACGAAAAATATTGATATTCGGCGACCAAACCGTGAGGCCTTTATACCTATCAAATTCACCTTTTCTCTGAAAATCGTTGTATTTGGCCCTGAATTCATCACCTATCGCAGTAGCTATATCCGACAAAATGCTGTCGCTGAAGGTAGCTGCCAGACCAATTGCCTGAGGAAAAACTGTTGCATATCCGGCCCTCGCAACGCCATGAAGTCCTTCATTCCACCAGTTATATTCCGGAACACCCAGCCGGGGAATTGCAGGGGCATGGTCCAATAGCTGTGAAATTTTTTCATCAAGGGTCATTCGTGCTACCAGGTCGTTCACACGCTCCTCCACAGATAGTTTTGGATTTTTATATGGTTCTGTTTTATTGCATCCTGTAACCAGTAAGAAAATAATCAGAAAGGGATAAAGAATAGATGGTTCGCGTTTCATTATTGCAGGATTTAATGAGTACCAGGTTTATAATGTAATGTTAACTAAGATAATAATAATAACTATAGCAACAGGGATTTCAGCGGTTGGTTTTGAATTCCTGATTTACTTGTAACATATGATGATCTTTGCTTTACAAGAACCGCCTTCGTAATCGATAATTTTGTATTCAATTACATCATCAGCATTGAGGGATGGCAGATATTCTAATATATCCGTATATACCTTTATGTTATTATTGTTTTTTGACATGGCAGAGCTGATCCTCAATGGATCTCCATCAGGGTCCGTATCATTTTTCAACGGAAATATCTCAATGAACTTTTCAGGTGATGACAGAATTATTGTATCATTCAACGCAACAGGTGGTTGGTTTTGCATTCTTTTATATTTTCCGGCCCCGTTCATGATGATTTCGGGCAATAATTCGGGGTTATCAGGAATGTAATCATAGGAATCAGAGGGATAAAAAGCTTTACCGGAAACACTGCGGTCGCCTTTGACATTATCGTAAATATTATCAACAGCACGAAGTTCAGGGTCTGTGATCCCTTTCCCAACGTCATCTATCAGATGCGGGTCCTCAAAATTCCTGAAATAATTTTTCTCTGCAACAATTTTTGATTCCATCCTTGCTGCAATGCCGTAATCAGCTAGTCTCTCGTAATAACAGTTAAATACATGAACATCACCAAACCTCACCCTGGGCATACGCTGTTGTGCCCTGTATTCCTTGTGTGTTACGGTATCATAAAATGATGTTGTGCCATCAAACCAGCAGTGGTGGATCGTAATATGAAACCGGTCCCGGCAAAGGGTGCTCTGATCATTGCTGCCGACAAGCATGACTTTGTTATGATTACTGAACCGTGTCCATGAAACAGTTACAAAATCAGCGCATTCGTTGTTGTGATCTGAAAAATCAATCAGACCATCATGACTTTGGAACAGGTCGCAATGGTCTATCCAGATATTTTTTCCGTAAACCGTGATGGCATCTGTATAAGGTTCACCTTTGCCATCCCAGCGTCCATAGGTATATGATTTCCCAATACTTAAATTTCTTACGATAATATTATTGCCGTAAAGTTTCAGTCCTCCGAACCTGAGCATGGCATTTTCATCGAACCCGACAATGCTGATGCTATCGTTGAATATTTGCACCGATTCTCCGAAGACCAGATCGATGGTATCTTTAACCAGTATTACTCGGGGTGAACTTATATCCAGTGCCTTAATTAATTCGCTGCGGTTTGTTACAATAATACTGTCTCCGCCCCATCCGCCGGTAGTTTTATTACCGAAACCAACGGGATTTTCATGTGCACGGATATTTAGAATCATTAAAGAAAACAGGAGTACTGATGCCCAGGACAGGAGTCTATTTTTGCGATCCATATTCTTTACCATTGATCGAAACATCAGTGAGCACAAGGTTCGAAACCCCGGTTACATTCGCTTCCTTCTCCACGCCGTTTAATGTTAATCCGGAAAGATAAATATCCGTAATACATTCTTTTGTTTTAAGACCTATCAGATAATATGGGTATTTACTTTTCTCACTGGTAATATTGTCAAGGAATATGTTCCTCACCAGAGGAGGATAATTACCTTCCTCAGATTTGGTTTCATAGGTACATTCAATTTTTAACACAGCCTCCTTCACTTCACCAATACGAATATTGCTTACAAACAGGTCTTCAATGATACCCCCGCGTTGTGCATTGGTTTTTATTCTTATTGCCCTGTCGAGGTGCGGACTGTTCATCCTGCAATCAAAGACATAAACATTCCGGCACCCGCCTGATACTTCACTTCCTATCACAACTCCACCATGTCCTTCCTGCATCTGACAGTTTCTGACAACAATATCTTCAGAAGGAATGTTCCATCTTCTTCCATCCTGGTTGCGCCCCGACTTTATTGCAATACAATCATCACCGTTGTTGAAATTGCAATTTTCTATGAGTACATTTCGTGATGATTCCGGATTGCAGCCGTCGTTATTGGGTCCCAGACTGTTCAGATTAACTCCTCTCACAATAATATTTTCTGAAAGGAGGGGATGTATGATCCAGAATGGAGCATTAATAATGGTAATATCTTCCAAAAGTATATTCCTGCATTCATAGAATTGCAAAAAGGGAGGTCGCAGGTAGTGCCCATCTCCAAAATTGCGGTGTTCCACGGGAACTTCTTTTTCATTAAGTTCCATAAGTCTTGCCCTGCTGTTAGGGTTCGACTGGTTTTTCATGGTATCGGCAAGTCCTGTTGCCGACTTCCCTTTCCAGCGCCACCAGTTTCCTTCATTCGCCTGTCCGTCGAGGACACCCTTACCTGTAATGGCCACATTGCTAAGATTATAACCATAAATAAGGGGAGAATAATTATAGCAATCCACACCTTCCCAGCGCGTAAGCACGGCAGGAAGGTAATCGTCAGGCAGGGTTGAGAATTTTAGCACGGCACCTTCCTCCAGCAGCAGATTTACATTACTCTTCAGCTGTATTGCCCCTGTCAGAAATATACCCGCTGGTATGATAACTATGCCGCCACCTTCCTTTGAACATACGCTGATGGCTTCATTGATAGCTTTTGTACTTGTATCATTGAGCCCTGCTTTCGCCCCAAAATCCAGGATATTGAATGTTTTATTCTTAAAAACCGGTCCCTTCAGAGATTGAACTATTCTGTCAGCTTTACTTCGCTGTTTATCAGCTGCATTATTTTTAATTGAAGCAGATGAAAAGATCAAAAACCCTGCAAGTAATAAAACGCTCCCACAGGTCAATAATCCCCCTCTTTTCATTTTTTGAAGTTTTATCGTTCCTTCTTATTCTATCATTTTACAATCCTGATTTATAAGAAATTATCACTGGTTCATTAAGGAGAGCAGTGAAATTCTTCAGGTATTTCTGAAATTCATTCAATGTTTTAATACCATCTGGTTCCTGCTCCCATGCTGCCAGAAAATAATAATCCACTTTATGGCCTTCAGGATTAAGCACTACTACATGACTGTTGTCATCCATAGTAGTTTCCTTCAAAGATCTCTGTTTAAAGATTACAGCCATACCGAGGCTGTCATCTGCAAGACTTTGCTTTCCCCAGGTAGCAATATAATTCCATTCCGACGCGGAATCGCCGGTGAAAAAGGTTGTGTTCTCCAGCCTTACTATTCCTGTACACAGATTAGCGATGTCGTTGTTTAATGTAACAACATGATGTGTTGCACGTGATCCTGCCAGGATGGATAAAGAAGATTGAAGATCAAGGGATTTATCTGCAATTTTCCAGCCGTAGTAATTAATAAGTATCTCCGACCGCAGGTTACCATCTTCAGTAACTTTACAATAAACACTGTCTGTTTCAGCAACCCTTTCAGCAGCTTGGCCGTTCCAGTATCCCAGACTTCCCAGTCCAAGCGAAGGGCCAACTTTCAATACATCCATACCCCAATCGGACATGTTATGATAGGATTCATAACCGTCGAGGCCGACACCGGGCAACACTATGGCAGTGGTTTTTTTTCCGTAGATATCTATTGCATTTCGCCAGTCGAGGTACAATCTGTAACCCACTTTATCGGATTCCCATCCCGGTCCTTCATATTTTATATAGTATGAATGATCAGTGCATTCATCAGGAACACGTAAGGATTGATGAGGCTTAAATTCACCTCCCTTATATTCAGAACCTTCAAAATAACCTCCTTCTTTATACCACAGTTCCGCAAGGGTTTTTTTTGTGGCGAAAGCTATGGTATCTGTTTTAGCGCTTCCTGACCTAAGGTTCAGTGTTACCATACCGTTGGCCGGTATATCGGTCTGGAAATAGATCCTGTAAACAGAATCAGCACCGGATGGGGGTACAATTTGTGCCGGTAATGGTTTACCGTTCTGATAAAGATAATAAGCCCCTGATCCGAATGCAGGAATGTCAAGACTTATGGTGTGTTCCTTAATATCGAATGCACCAGGGTTCTGTAGTTCAATTGTCAATACATCCTTTCGGGGAGAGCAGGCAGCGGTGAAAATAAAAATTAAGAACAAGGTCTGGAGATAAGGTACTTTTTTCATGGGACATTTATAATTAATCAGATTAATAATCACCGGCAAGTATAAGAAGATACCTGAAAAATAACACTAAGTTTTTCAGGTATCTTAAAACTTTTCCAATTACTAATAGACAACCATTGTTCTGGAGCTATTTCCCAATTTTATATAATAAACTCCGCTATGATATCCGGAAATGTCAAGAGTAAAAAGTGAAGCATTTCTCATTTCAATCCTGTCTACAATCACTCCCAGGGAGTTATAGATTTCCAATGTGCCCAACCCCGTGTTCATAATAAACACCTGATCTCTGGCCGGAATCGGGAAAATGTTAAACCTGTCTGACCCCAGCACATCATCAAGCGCATCGGGGGCAAGAGACCAGCGGGGGTCACCGATCAGTGTGCCTTCATCGCTCATCTCATACAGGTCATCCGGATGGGGAATTGAAAAATCTGATGTTTCAGCATCTGTAAAATTCACCTCATAATCAGTTATGGCATAATCTGATCTATCCCATTCAACATCATCATAGCCGCTTGCATCAAGAGTAAAATCCGGTGTCATTATACTGAAAGATAATTCTTTGTAAGCCACCGTATCGAGACGAAAACCGAAAACATCTGTCGTCTCTGTATTGTTGGTCTGGCCCAGGATAGAATTCAGGATGCTGATACTTGCCTGTGTATTATCCTGAATATCAAAAAGGTATTTTCCTGTTATAATGCCCCCCCATTTATAGAAAGTGCAATGATTGATTTCTATCACTGCTTCATGTTCCAGCATATCCTGGCAATCGATCAGAGGTCCCCGGATATGGTGGAATGTGGAATTCTGAATGGTGAATTCATCAAATAAAATCCTCGATTTTAATCTGAAAGGCCCATAACTGCTTCCTCCGCGCAGGTCGAAAACAATACAGTCATCCACAAGGATACTTTCTACTGTGTTGTCGGCCCTGTCGCCTCTGATCACGGAACGGGTCAGATTGCGGACAATACAATCACGTATTATGATTTCACCTCCCGATACGAAGGTGTCGGTGAGATTGATCAGATAATCGCCCATAAGCGTTGTTGTATCTTCAATGGAAGTTACCGTATCGAATGTAGCACCTGAAAATTCAATTCCTTCAATGGTAAGATTGATATCGGTTCCTGAAACCCCGATTTCCTGCAGATAAACCAGTGGCTTAGCTCCATTATCATCACCCCTTATTGTCAGGGATTTACTTACCGGAATTTCTGTAGAATTTGCAACATGCACACCGGACATGAGAACAATTTCCGAACCCGCTTCAGCATCTGTGATAGCCTGAATAAGGTCGTCGCCTTCATTCACAATGGTCTGTCCGTTCAGGTAAATAGACCCTGAAAGACCTGAAATCAATAATATGTATAGAAGTTTTTTCATATAGTGAAATGTTTGAATTTGTTTAATATCAATATCCGTAATCATTTTCAAGATTGAGGTTATTATCAACGATGTTTTGGTGTATGGGCAGGAGTTCTTTCCGGTTGGGTTCAAAGAACTCTGCTATAGAGTTGATATATTCCTCGGTGATGTCAATATCCCATTCTGCTACATTGGGCCATACATTGGGATCGAGTGCATCAATGGCTGCAGAGTCCATCTGTGTGTACATATTTAGAGTTTCGAGTTCCAGACCCTCATTTCGCCACACCACCCTGTCAGGTATTTTTTCGTAGGGAGGTTCCTTTGCTGCCATCTTACGCAATTCCTCCCGCGTTTCCGTTAGCTTTTCATCGAGAAGGTTCCACCTGATAAGATCAAATTTACGGATACATTCTCCGCCGAATTCCCATGCGCGTTCCTGTACAATAGCCTGAAAGAAACCCTCGTAATCGGCTGGTATTTCCGGAATGGCTTCTTCATGACCCCTGAAAGCCCTTTCACGGACTGTTCTTAGTGCTTCAATTGCTTCTGCGGTAGGGCCATTGTTAAGCTCATTTTCTGCTTCAGCGAACATCAGTAATATATCTGAATACCGCAACAACACCCAGTTAATGCCTGTAAATTTTGCAGTTCCGGGAAACAGCGGGTTCATCCAGTCGCGGCGCCATTTGGCCAGGTTGATTTCCGACAGATTCCGGAGCATGTATTCATTATCATCATTTACTTCATAGATGGCAATGGTCACATCGCGCCGGGTATCCAGGGAGTCAAATGAATAATAATAAGTGGGGATGGCTGTCATTCCGGGGTTTCCACGCCCATAGATGCTATTGTCGCCCAGCCGGGTGCCAATATAATAGCCGCTTTCACCGCTTACCGACTTTCCCATGCCAACTTCCCACATACTCTCACCATATTCATTATCCAGGATTAATTCGCAGTGGTTCCTGAATACTTCTTCAAAATCAGGATTCAGGCTGTGTTCTCCGCTCATGATAATTTCAAGGCATTGGTTTCTGGCTATTTCATAATAATGGAGATGGTTATCTCCCCTTTGCATTTCACCTGAACGGCGAAGCGAATAGCCTCCGCGGGTCAATGCAATCCTTGCCAGTAAACCTTTCACTGCACCTTTGGTGATGCGCTCATCGGAAGGGACCTGTGATCGCCAGGGGACCAATGAGTCTGCACTCAGAAGGTCACCGATGATCTGATCGTAAATGATATCCCTGTCGGTTTTGGGATTGTGCAAATTATCTCCGGGTTTATAAGGATCCAGCAGCATGGGAACATCGCCCCAGTTTCTTATAAGTTCATAATAATGCAAAGCTCTTAATGTAAGTGCCTCACCGTACATACGTCGCATCTCCCTCATTTCTATTTCGCTGCCACCGTAGTACAAAGGAGAAGCCGGAATATTCTGAATGCAAATATTGGCCCTTTCGATGCCTTCGTAAAGATTTGTCCACGGCAGGTATATTTCCTCGTTTCCTGTTGTGGCAGCATATCTGGCTATTCCCCTGCGGCCGTTATCCAGACTGCCTGTACACATTTCGATGTCGTTATCAACACCATAGTACATGCTTAACCTCTTTGAATAGCCTTCATCACGGGTCATCAGCTGGTATATGCCCATTATCGCCTGGCGTGTGAAATCGACATTATCAAAAACTGTTTCCTGGGTAAAGGATGAAACAGGTTTTGATTCGAAAAAGTCCTCACATGCCATAATGCTGGTCAGCATTATAGCTGGAAGCAGCAGGTTTTTTATTAATGATATTTCCCTTTTCATAAAGATTTGTCTTTTTCAGTTTACAGGGTAAGGTTCAATCCGATAAGGTACATACGGCTTCTGGGGTAAGCAGAATAATCCACACCCGGGGAAAGGAAATTTGGTTCACTGTCGGTTCCCCTCCGTGTATCAACTTCTGGATCGTATCCCGAATACTTTGTGAATGTGTAAAGGTTGTTCACTGTGAAATAAAACCTCAGGTTTTGTATGAAGACCTTTTTCATCCATCGGGGAGGTAATGTATATCCCAGTGTAATGTTGTTGATTCGCAGGAATGAACCATCCTCAACTGCCCAGGAATGAAACAGGTAACGGCCTGTGGTTGGTTTCCAGATGGTGGCATTCTGATTAAGGGCCCTGAGCTCTTCAGGATTGGTGATCACTTCACCTTCCTCATTCACCGTCATCCAGCGTTGTTGTGAATTCATATCCGACAGCAGATTGGTATAAGGATTGTAGCCGCTGGTAAATTCTATTTTGTTCGCATTGTAAACATCATTACCATAGACCCAGTTGAGGAAAATGCTCAGATCTATTTTTTTATAAACTGCTGAAATGTTGATCCCGCCAATATGTTTGGGATTTGCATTACCAATTACGGTGCGGTCGTCCTCGAAAGTAACAAGGTTTCCATCTGAGGCCGGATTTCCTAAGGAATCCAGAGGATCAGACAGATCCATGAACTTATAGGCACCCGGGCCGAAGCCTGCAAACATGATTCCGCGGTTATCGGCAACTCCTTCCTTCAGTACATATTCATCATCCTCCATTAAAAATTCACCCGTTTCAGGATCTGTTTCAAAATCATCAATAGTATAAAATCCGTCGGTTACAAAGCCATACATTTGCCCCACAGGTTCGCCAACCCTCACAATATAATCAGCCCCTGTATTGGCATTCCAGTCGGAGGATACCAGAATTTTATCGCTGTCGGCAAGCTTATCAACCCTGTTACGGTTCAAAGAAATATTGAAATTCAGGGATAACTGAAAATCCTTCTTCTGAATAATATAGGCGCTCATCACTCCTTCAAAACCTTTATTGGTTGTAGAACCTATGTTTTGTATCTGAGATTCATAACCCACTGAAGGATCAAGTGTAACAGCCATCAGCAGGTCTTTGGTAGTGTTGTAATAATAATCGAAGGTGAAAGCAAGTCTTTCCCTGAAGAATCCAATATCCAGACCAATATTCCGGGTAATAATAGTTTCCCATTTAACGAAAGGATTGTAAGGCACAGGCCTGAATAAATACGGCTCCGGGACCTCATTCAGATGGTATGGTTTCGACGATTGGGTTTCAAACCGGTTCATGAACCACAGGTCGTCAATCCTGTTGTTTCCAGCCTGTCCATAGCTTAATCTCATTTTAAGAGATGATAATTTATCAATTCCTTGCATGAAAGGTTCTTCAGAAATTCTCCAGGCAAAAGAACCTGAAGGAAAATATCCCCAGCTGTTGCCATAGAAAAATTTCGATGAACCGTCGACCCTCAGGGAAGCCTGGGCAAGATATTTATCTTTGTAGTTGTAGTTTACCCTCCCGAACCAAGACAGGAGCTTATCTTTTGATTCATAAGAATATGGATTCTGAGGGGCACTTCCAAGGCTAAGGAACCCGAGGGCAAATTCAGGAGATATCTTTTCAGGAAATTCCTGGATCTCCTGTGCAAATTCATTTTCAGTGGTTTTAATAAGTTCCTGTCCGATAAGAAATTTTAAATCGTTTCCTCCGATAGCATAACTATAATTCAGCGTATTAGCCCATCTGAAAGTGCTGCGGGTATCTTTTCCCACTCTTACAACGGGCAAGTCAGCATAACGACGTGCCAGGTAAGTAGTAAGCCCATAGAATCTGTCATCATCTTGCTTCCAATCATAGTATCCTGCATCGGTTCTTATAACAAGATTATTAATAATTTCATAACTAAGGGCTGCATTGAGATTGGCAGAAATGGTTTTTTTATTCCTGTATTCGTCGTAGGTAAGTTCAACAGGGTTGGTGAGGTTGGAAGTACTATAATATTCATCGTCATCGAAGATCAGCTCAGCATCATCGCTGAAGTCTACCAGACCATTTGCAGGCCGGTACATGACGCTATGGCGCAACCTGTTCTGGGATGATTGGCCTTCGTCGGAGGTACCTGCACCCATAACATCCAGGTCGCTGTAGCGGGCATCAAAATCGAAAGTAAGGCGTCTGGAGGCTTTTGCCTGGAATTTAAAATTGATACTGTTACGTACATAGCCCGACCCGATCATGATTCCCTGGTCGTTATTATGAGTGTAGCTCAGGTTATAATTATACTGTTCTGTCCCGCCTGAAATGCCCAGGTTATGAGTATAGGTGCGGGCATCGCGGCCAAAAACTTCATCCTGCCATTTTGTGCCTGCTGCATCTGAGTAAAGACTGTCAAGTTGTTCCCAGGTGCCATAAGCCCTTTCAAAACGCCTCTGGTCGGGGACACTGCCTCTTGAACGCTCATACTGATAAAGCACATATTCATAAGGATCCAGTACATCGAGCTGAGTGGCCAGCTTTTTCTTTCCATAATATGCATTGTAAGTAATACGGGTTTTGCCTTCAGTGCCGCTTTTTGTGGTGATAATTACCACACCGTTTGCCCCGCGGGCGCCATAAATGGCAGTTCCGGAGGCATCTTTCAGCACATCAATGGATTCTATATCCGTTGGAGGAATGTCGCTTATGTTGTCTACAGGGAAACCATCAACGATGTAAAGCGGTGAATTATCCTGCGTTATTGAACCTCCGCCTCTAACCCTTATCCTGACGTCAGCATCGGGTGATCCTTCCGAGGTGGTTACCTGTACACCTGCCAGACGGCCTGCCAACGCCTGTGTAGTCGATACAAGCGGAATATCCCTTAATTGTTCCGATCCAATGGATGTTACAGGTGCTGTCAGATCTTTCCTTCTTACAGAACCATAACCTATAACAACTACTTCTTCCAGACTTTTCAGATCCGGCATGAGGGTAATATCAATATTGGTGAGTCCACTGACCTCTATCACTTCCTGCAGATATCCGACAAAAGATATCACAAGAAATGGGTTCTCTTCAGGTACAGTAATCGTAAAAATGCCATCAATGTTGGTAACGGTACCTTCTGATGTCCCCTGCACAACAACTGATGCCCCTGTTAAGGGTTCGCCATTCTCATCGTTTACAACACCTGTAACCTGTTTCTGAGCTAAGAGCATCATATTTCCCGAAAAATACAGGAGTATGGCCCAGGATAAAATTCTTTTCATCTATACTTACTTTGATGATTCCTGAAATTTATAGTAATCAACCGGAAATTTATCCGTATCGTTAGTTGTAATTTTCCAGTTATATGTAAACTATACCGGAGATCTTCCAGCAGATAGGCTGGAAGATCTCCAGTAGCAGAACCTACTATTCAACAATCAGCTTAAATGCCCTGGTGCCTTGAGCGGCATTCACTTTAATCAGGTAAATTCCTTCGGCATAGTCAGCGATATCGAGATTGACCACCTGGCTATGTACCGTGATCTTTTCAACCAGGTTACCGGTGAATGAATATATCTCCAGTGTTGTAACCTGTTCACCCAACTTTAATGTAACACGGGTATCGGCAGGGTTGGGATATATTGAAAGCAATTCCGGTGCATTGGATATCAGAGAATTAGGAGCTAATGTAATATCAACTGTATATTCCTTGGTTGTTCCATCTTCGGCAGTAACTGTTATGGTTACGGACCGTGGAAGATTAGCATAAGTCCCGTCGCCATCAACTTCCGAAAGCGGATCACTGGCGGTTGCAGTCAGCATTACACTGACAGTACTGTAAGGTACTTCCAGGGTATAAGTAACTACATCAGGATCGAAGGCAGGATCAAGCGTACCTGCACTGGGGACCAATGAAGCAAGATTTGCATCAGACGACATGAATGCCACCCGGATGACATAATCCAGAGAATTACCTTCCTGTGCAGTAACAGTAATGGTGTCATTGCCGGGGATGCCGGTAAATTCTCCGTCACCTTCCAAAGTGGCAGCCGGATCATTTGTAACGGCAGTAACCGTTATCGATGTTGTCGTTTCAGGTACCCTGAGATCGTATACATAAGTTGCCGGGTTGAAAGCCGGAACGAGGGTGCCGACATCCACTGTTAATGAACTTAGTGTAGCATCGGTCCCGTCCTCAACTATTTGAACAATATACTCTCTTTCAAATCCATCTTCTGCAGTAACAGTGATGGTAACAGTATCCGGGATAACTGAAACAAGTCCGTCGCCTGTTACTTCCGCATTGGGATCATTAGCAACGGCTGTAAGTGTGAGACTGGTTGTCCCCAGAGGTACTGTAAGTGTATAAACCAGGGAATCAGGATGGAACTCCGGGTTGAATGTGCCAACATCCGAGCCAAGACTATCAAGAGTGGCATCGGAGGATTCTACAAAAGTGATCAGTGTATCGGGGATAGCATTTCCACGATTGGGTGCATAAGCACCTGTGGTATCCCAGATTATCCAGTCAATATAGGCGCCAAGTGAGGAACTGCTGTTACCGTCGCCCCAGCGGAAGTATTGATTAGGGGAAACTGCTGTACTCAAAGCTACGGTGGAAACGGGTACAGGATTTTCATCCAGATACCAGCTAATTTCAGTTGCAGTTCTTGCTATTCTATAGATATGCCAGCCCTGCGGATTTACAGTCAGATTTCCGTTAACGCCTGCCTGATTGAAATTCCAGACTCCGTTATTTCTTATATAGAGCCTCTCACGCAGATCATTGTAATGAAAATCAAATTCCATTGTACGGCTAAGGGTGTCGGAGGCACCTTTAATTCTTGCCACCAAAGTCATTTCGCCCAATGGGAGAGAAGGTAAATTATATCGCCACATATAGCTATTGCCCGCCGGATGTGTAACGAATTTAAGTAACGAATCAGTAGGATCAAGTGGATTTCCTATGATTTCCTGATCAGGAATGCCTACAGGATTACTGGGTGTAAAAGCATGAGGATCAAGATCAGGCAATAGTTTTGCATCATATACATCCCAGTTCGGTACGGTAGCAACCAGGCTATCCGGTATGGCAGTTCCTTCACCCGGTGCATAAGCTCCGGATTCGTCCCAGATCAGCCAGTCGAGGTTAAATCCCATAGTTTTGTTACCATCTCCGTCGCCCCATCTGAAATAATTCTGGGTTGAAGCGCTGGTGGTTTTTACTGAAGCTATAGGTTCAGGATTTTCATCGAGGTAAAAAGTCATCACACTGTCGAGCATTGTAATACGATACAGGTGCCAGTCGAGCGTGCTGGCAGGTAAAGTACCTGATAACCCCATTTGTTTGAGTTCCCATCCGCCATTCGAATGAATAAATAACCTTTCGCGGGCTCCGTTAAACTGAAAATCGATTTCCATTACCCGCTGCATGGTATCACTTAGTCCCTTGAAGCGGGCCACCAACGTAAGGTTTTCCTGGGCGGTGGGGAAGTTATATCTCCACATATAACGGTCCCCCTGATCACCTATGGTAAAGAAAAGCAATGAATCACCATCATCTGCAGGATTCGCAATGATATCCACCGTAGGTAATATTCCTGCCTGGTTGGCCATTATGAATGCAAGAGGATCAGCATCAGGCATTAATTTAGCATCATAAACTTTCCAGTCCTGCGCCGTAACTGTCAGCATCAGGAATGAAAGAAAAGTTAGCAAAGAGTAGATTTTCTTCATAATGTTATTGTTTTAAGAAAGTTAGTATTTTCATTATCATTTCTTCATTTCAATGGCGGCAAGAATCAGGGAGGCAACACCTTTCGGATCATTAATAACCCGTTTCTCGGTCACATAATAGTTATAGCTACCGTCGCGGTATGGTTTTCCTCCCAGTCCGCATCCTCCGCAAATATTCATAATGGTTATATTTCCCTGGTCATCTTCACGTACCATAGCTGCAACCAGGTCATCAAAAGCGTCATCAGCAACTTTCAGGTACGATTTAGGCAGGTAGCCATGATTGGCCCCTTTCGCATACGAATAGATAAACATCGCTGAAGCGGACGCTTCGGGATAATTCCCTGTGCTGTCGGCTTTATCAAGAACCTGGTACCATACACCTTCATCTTTATGCCGGTATTTCAGAACGGCACCGGAGATGTTGTTTAAAATATCAATGAGATTCTGATATTGAGGATGGTTTTCGGGTAAATAATCAAGTACATCAACCAATGCCATCATATACCAGCCAATGGCCCGTCCCCAGAAAATTCCTGACAGACCTGTTTCGGGATTGCACCATTGTTCGGATTTTGATTCATCGATCGCATGATAAAGCAGCCCGGTTTCTTTGTCGATATTGGAATTGTACATATTGACCAGTTGACCTGCGGCGAGGTCGAACCATGCTGTATGGTTAAATTCTTTTGCATACTGTGCAATAAAGGGAAGGGCCATATAAGATCCGTCAAGCCATATCTGTTCAGGATATATTTTCTTATGCCAGTATCCACCGGAACTGGTCCTGGGGTGCTTGTCCAGCTGATCTCTGAATGTCTGGATGGCAGTAAGGTAGCGTTGATCTCCTGTGCGCTTATACAGCGTAATCAGGTTCTTGGCAAAATTGATATGATCAAGGTTATATTCTTCCGGATCGAATTTTTTAATAGTTCCGGTACTGTCGATAAAGAAATTAACGTAATCCTGTAAGTATAATGAATACTTCTCATCAACCGATCCCAGTTTGTCGATAGCCATTCCAACCAGGGCCACATCGTATTGAAGTTTTTCTTTGCCAGGTTTCCTGTTGTAATATACGAGAGAAGGATGTTGTTTAATAACGAAATCAGCTATCGATACCGACCAGACCTGATTATGTGCGCCATCAGCTTTTTCCGGCTGGCAGGAAAGATCAAAAAAAACAGAAACCAGTAAAACTTTGAAAAGTAATTTCATAATGGTGGCCTTTTCTATTTCAATATTATTTCAGAATGCCCGGATTCAGGTTGAAAAATTGTCTGAATTCGGGGTATAAATTGTCACGATAACACAAGTCATTATTTTTTAATGACTATCGCATGAGAAAAGGCATCTTCAATGGTTATAAGTCTTACTAAGTAAAATCCGGGTATCAGATGAGCAGTATTCAATTCAAAATAATTGCTGCCTGCTTCAGAAACCTCATTTGTTTCACTTAATATCACCATGCCCTGTATATTTAATATCTTGACTGATGCAGAGGAGGGTTGGTTGAGTTGATATTGAATGGTTAACTTGTCGGTGAAAGGGTTTGGATAATATAATATTCCTTCATTAATATAATTATTATTGGAAATATTATTTTCAGGGATGTAGGGAGATTTAATAAGTTCAATATAATCAATTTTTCCGTATTCTTGTTCATTCAGTTTTGATTCTACACTTAAAATATCATCTTCTGAAAGATAGATATTATAAAAAATCCGTTCAGAGAAAATGGTGCCTGGTCCCTCATAATCGCCTTCCCATTGAGCAACCTGATTGTCGTTTACGGTAACCCGGTACTGTGCTACGCCGTTATCAGCATCGAGAAAAACCACTCTTAATCTGTGCCACGATGTTTCTCCATCATACACGATATGTCCGCTGCAGAAATTGGTATTTGTCGGCCTTACAATCTTACCATTGGAGGCTGAGGCAAATCTTTCAAAGATATAACCGCTCAGGACCATATTTTCGGCTTCAATACGGATACTGTCCCCGTTGACTTCCTGTGATGGATTAAAATGGGCCACAAGAGACTTACTGTTTTCCATAACTATCTGTACGGTATCATCTAAAACATCTAAATCGCCGCTCCACCCTTTAAAAACAGAGCTTTTGCCGGCCCATGCAATTAAATTTACTTCCTGGAGCGAATCATAAGTTCCTCCGGGAGGCGACATCCAAACCCCGCCATTGCCTTCAGATGTAATGTTTAACAACATATCAGCATCCGGGTACATTAATTCAAAGGGTCCCAGATCTGGCGCTGTTCCTGCGAAACCATAACCAATATTGGTACCTTTATCTATCAGGTTACTACCGGGGGCAAGCCTGCAAAAAGTATTCGGAGGCAAACTTCCGTCGGGCATTCTGCGGTCTTTTGCATGGGAGGTAAGTAATGAAATAAAGTCGGACGGCAAGGCCATAATTCCCTGCCAGCTGTTGGTAGTCATATCACACTGATCAAATTTATCAGAAGAACCGCTGTTAAAAGAAATATTGTTCGTAAGAATATTCAGTTTAATAGTATCGTTGTTAAAGTTGAAGTTGCGGCTATTGTCCCATGCTATGGAATTATAAATGGTTATCAGACCAATATTATTATTCTGATGAAATCCGTATCTCTTATTATCGAATACAATGGAATTTTTCACAAGATGGTTACCCCTGACATAATTTCCCCCCAGCTTAAACCCGTTTCCTTCGCCGGTACTTTCACTTTCGTTGGGAAGGTATCCGTTCCTGAATGTCCAGCAGTTATCAATGACCACCGAATCATCGGCTTCGTAAAGGTCCCAACCGTCGTCGGAATTGTTCCATGAGCGGCATCCGTAAAATTCATTTCCGGGGCCTATGTCGAGTTTGGCTGCAAAGCCATCTGCATCAACATTATCAGGGTCTGCATTATTATAGGAATCGCAGTTTATAATTTTATTATGCGAACCGCCATTGCTGATCTGTAATCCGCTGTCGTCATTGCCGGAGAAAATACAATGCTCGATACGGTTGTGATGTCCGCTGATGTGCATCCCGTTATCGCCGGAATTGATAATAATCAGCCCTTTAATGTACCAGTAGCTGGCGCTGAGGCTGATTCCCCTTTGGCCAAAAGCCTGCCTGGTGAAATCAAGGATTACACTGTCATTTTCATAAGAAAACAGGTAACAGGTATCATCCTCTGTACCGCTCTGCGACGATGATATGGACACTGTTGAATTAAGATCATATCTGCCCGCAAGCATATAGATCGTGTCACCAGGCCCGGTATGGTCCAGGGCATGGTTTAAGGATTGGAAGGGTGTTTCAAATGTACCGTTATTTGAATCGCTGCCGGTCGGACTTACATGAACAGTACTAGAAAACCCCTTTACTGAAATCATGATGAAAGCAACGAATGGCAGATAATTTTTCCAAAAACCAACAGATGTTATCATATTTCCTTCCTGATATGTATCAAAGATAAAATCTAAAATCTTTGTTAAAGGTGATATATTATCACTTTTAGTCGTGCAAATCATGATAAATTTACATCTTCTGCTCCAGGAATAATAACCACCTGATCAGGTTAATAAGGTTTTTTCATCTAATTCCGATAGAAATTGGTATTTTAATACCATGAATAAAAAGAGGTTGATCCTGGGTGTTTTGGTGATGATGTTTTCACTGGCCTGGAATAATATTTCCGGCACAGGGAAAGTTGAGCGTTTTGAGCACCTGGATTCACGCGACGGATTATCCCAAAATGCTGTTCTCAGCATCTTCTGCGACAGCAAAGGTTATATCTGGATGGGTACAATGGACGGACTGAACAGGTACGACGGATATAATTTCAGAATTTTTAAGGCCATACCGGGTAGTATGAATTCCCTGACCAATAACCGTGTTAGTCTGATCTGGGAAGACCTTCGCAACTATATCTGGGTAGTCACCTACGATGGATATGTCCACAGGTTTGATCCTGCAAAAGAAGAGTTCCGGACGATCCCTTTTTATTTTCGTTCAGAAGAAGAGAAAAACAGTCATTTTACCTGTTTTTATCAGGAAAACAGGGATGAGATATGGGTAGGTACATCACGGTCGGGTGTTTATCATCTTGAATATGATTCTGTAATGAGAGAATATACCGTTAACAGGTATGTCAGCAGGGGTACTAATGCCATAACAAATAATGAAATCCATTTTGTTGTAGGCGACTGTGAAAAAAATCTGTGGATCGGGACCCGTCAGGGGTTGAATAAACTTGATTATAAGTCAAGGAATACTGAATTGCTCAGGTTTGAGCATTTTTCCATCAACCTCAATTTCACAGTTGCAGCGTCAATGGATCAGGAAATGTGGTTCGGTACCTCAACCGATGGCGTGAGGATATATGATTGCCGGGGGAATTCATTTACGGACGCTGATACCCGTTTGCAGCATTTCCGGAAAAAGGAAATTACGGTTCTGGAAAGAGTGGGAGATGATCTGTTTATCGGTACGGCATCGGATGGAATGTATTCTTATAACAACCGGAGTTCATCAGTTGAACATTATCAGTTGAAAGGCCATCATGTTAAGGGTATTTACGAGGACCTTTGGGGGAAGGTATGGGTCACCACCAATGAATTCGGTATTTCATACCTTAATCCGGAAAAAGATAAGGCCAGATATTTTCAGCTTACCCCTGATGAGCTAAAAACACTTGTAGATGATGAAAGACAGTATTTTTTTGAAGATACTGACAGCAACCTCTGGATAGGTCTTCATGGGGCAGGTCTGGCACTTTTCAACCGCAATGCGGGATCATTTACTTTTTACAGGAACAACCCTCGCGATCCGTTTACCATAAGCTCCAATTTTGTCCATTGTATCACGCAGGACAAGTCAGGAATGATATGGCTTGGTACCGGTCAGATAAACGGAGGGGTAAATAAGGCGATCCCGGCAAATCCTTTGTTTTTAAACATGGCGCCTGTTTCAGATATTAAAGACATGGCCGACAATGTTATCAGGTGTACCTTCCAGGACCGCAACCGGAATATATGGGCAGCAACAAAATCAGGGCTCCTGTTCATTTACGACAGTACTTTGAGGGAAATAGCAGTTCTCAGAGAGTTGCCACTCGAGGGAAGAAACCTGCCGGGCTATAATATATATTCAATGGTCCAGGATAGCGAAGGCTATATGTGGCTGGGATCAAAGGGGGGAGGTGTTGCAGTGAGCATGAAACCATTGCAGTATTACAAAAATAAGTACAGCAATATCAGGTTCAGGATCTATCAGTATAACGACGGGGATACCGCTTCACTCTCAGGCAATAATATTTATTCAATTATTGAAGACCGTAACAACAATATATGGATAGGGACCTATGGAACAGGTTTAAGTCTGGTCCTGGAAAGGGAAGGGGAAAAGATGACCTGCAGAAGGATTAACACACAAAACAGTAATATTTCAGCCAATGAGGTCAGGAACCTTTTTGAGGACAGCAGGGGCAGGATATGGGTTGCTACCACTTTCGGACTGAATAAGATCAATATACTAAACGACAGCATATATTTTGATTATTACACCTATTCGCCCACTACCGATTCTTCAATAAGTTACAATGATATAGTTCATATATTTGAGAGCAGTAATGGTACATTGTGGTTTGCTACCTTTGGTGGCGGCATCAACCAGCTTTTATCAGGTAAGGGCAGCAAAGTTCTGTTCAGGCATTATAACCATACCAACGGACTGGTGAACGATGCTGTATTTGGAATACTTGAAGACAAAGCAGGGAATTTATGGCTGAGTACTGAAGGCGGTTTGTCGAGGTTTAATCCGGTTACCCTCAGGTTCGATAATTACGGACAGCAGAACGGTCTTACATCCGACAGGTTTTCAGAAAATACATGCGCCAGGCTTAAAGACGGGAGGCTGGTTTTTGGCAGTACCGGTGGATTGCTGATTGTAAACCCTGAAAACCTGGCCGGAAATACGTTCCTTCCCCCCATTGTATTTACCAATTTTCAGCTTTTTAACCAGACTGTTGATATTCACGCGCCGGATGCCCCAATCCATCTAGCCCCCGATTATCTCACAGAAATTGAATTAAAACACTATCAGTCGAGCTTTAGTATAGGATATGCAGCACTGAATTTTGCTGATCCAGAAAAAAATGCCTATCAGTTCATGCTGGAAGGTTTTGAAGAAGAATGGAACGATGTGGGAAGCCTTACAAGGGCTACTTACACCAACCTGCCACCCGGCAAATATAAATTTATGGTAAGAGTATTGGGCTCTGACGGGAATTGGGGCACTGAAGCACGGTCTGTCGACATCGTCATTCATCCTCCATGGTATAGAACTGTATGGGCTTTCGTCCTTTACGGGTTCCTTCTTATCATACTCGCCGATATAGCAAGAAGGATTCTGTTACGTTTTTACCGTATGAGGAGGGACCTCATGGTAGAACGTAAAGTGAATGATATTAAACTGCAGTTTTTTACCAACATTTCACATGAGATTCGCACCCCGCTAACCCTTATTCTCGGCCCCCTTGCTGATATTAAAGCACATGATAAACTGACACCTTCCCTGAAGAAATCGGTTGAAATTATGGACAGGAGCGGGAAACGGATGCTTCGCCTTGTGAATCAGCTGCTCGATTTCCGAAAAATTCAAAAGGGTAAGATGCAGCTTAAAGTCAGGACTTTTGACCTCATCGAATTCCTCAGGGAGATTTATCAGAATTTCAACCATTTAGCCGAACAGAAAAATATTCAATTCACTTTCAAATCAGAAATTGAGACACTTACGGTCTTTGCAGACCCCGACAAACTCGATTCTGTATTATTCAACGTGCTTTCAAATGCATTTAAATTCACACCCGGTGGAAAAAAGATAGATCTGAGTGTTGTAAAACCTGATGGCGGTTTTGTGGAAGTATATTGTAACGATGAAGGCAGTGGAATACCCGCAGATAAGCTACCGGCTTTGTTTCAGCGATATACAACTTTGTCTTCAGGTAATTTTAACTATCAGGGCACAGGTATAGGCCTTGCACTTTCATATGAAATCATGAAATTACACGGAGGGGAAATTGAAGCTACTTCTGAAGAAAATGTTGGGACCAGCTTTAAGATCAGGATAAAACTTGGCAGCGAACATTTCACTGAAGAGGATGCTGTCGAAGATGTTAGAGGAACCATTATTCCTGGCCACAGGAAACTTGATGAAGATGAAGAAAACGGATATGATACCGCAGAAACATTTGAAAATCTCAACCAGGACCAGGATTATACCATTCTCATTGCGGAGGATAATGAAGAAATTATCGGTTACATCAGACATATCCTTGAAAATGATTTTAAGTTACTGGTTGCAGGAAATGGAAAAGAAGCACTGGATATGATTAATAAAAG
>Ga0123335_1003685_pt1 | contig 20937 bp, 10 predicted proteins | sample BiotimSIPDNA_2_FD_89707 | JGI IMG/M metagenome (GOLD analysis project Ga0123335, IMG submission 89707) | Anaerobic biogas reactor microbial communites from Washington, USA - Biogas_R2 time_0 SIP DNA | ecosystem: Engineered > Bioreactor > Anaerobic > Unclassified | place: Washington, USA...
CCTGACTTTTTCCACTCTTTTATAAGCCTTGCCAAATTTTCTGTCATCCGGTCCTTTGGCTTTGCCGGCTTCCAGGCAGTCTTTGTTCCACATTTCTTTGAAAAGCCAATTGACCGCTCGGCAAATAATCCGCTGCTCTTCTTCAGGAAGCTGGTCGATGCCTGCCATTTTTCCTTTCAGATTGCCTTCGCGGTCGTTGGCTGGCAGAGCATCTACGTAATCCTTGACGGCGCGTTGTTCAGGAGTCATCTTGGCCAGTATTTCCGCCTCTTCCTTTTTCTTCTTGGCCCGAGCCGCCTCTTCCTCCGCCTTTTTTCGCTCTTCTTCACGTTTCTCGTTCAATTTATCGGTGGCGGCTTTGTTTTCTTCAAACCAGCCATAGCCGGCATTGGTTTTAGCGCCGGCGCCATGCTCGGACAAGCCGCAACTCAGGCAGTCTTGAGCAAATTTGAGATGCGAGGCTATGTCTTGCAGGCGCACTGCCGCTCCTGGCGTCGGCGCCAGGGTGAATACGAAGTCGAGTCCGGCGCGCACCGCAGGGAAAAAGTTCGGGATAGGATTTTCAGTGTCCAACGCCGACCTCCTTGCATCGGTGGATTGATAGTATTCAGGGTGATGGCAATTGACTAGGTCGGCTTCAAGAATATTGCTTTCCCCCGAGCATTCCGCCACAGCCGGCAAAAACGCCACTGCGCCGCAGGAGCTGCCCAGGGCTTTCCAAGGAGTCTCTTCGTATTTTTTGGGCAAAGGCAGATTCAGTTTCATGAGCAAGGACGAAGCGCAATTTTGCCATACCGCCTGCCAATCGTCGCCGGCGACGATTTGGAAGTCGCTTTTTTTCTGCCAATCATTGTCAGCCCAGCCAAAAGCCAGGGCCACTTGGTGCAGTGCGGATGATTTTTCCGATGCAGTCTTGGCTTGGCGGACTTTATCCAAGGCTACACGTCTGGCAATGCCCTTCAAGCTGCTGCCTGGGATCATCGGCGCACCAAAGAAGCGATGCAGGCAAAGGCCGGTGTTTTCCAAGATTCCCCCGGAATGATTGACCAGCAGGCGCGATTGCAGCTGCATGACAAATTCCTGGGCGCCGGGAATGCGATGGAAACACGCCGTCGGCTGCCGTACCACGTCTTTTCGGGCAGCGCACTTACAGATGCGCTTGATTTCAGCGACCTTGTTGCTGTCGCTTTCAATGCACACGAACTTTTCCAGCCGCAAGGTCAAGGAGTCGCAGCGGTCGTAGGTGTCGGAGAGAAGACCGCGAATTTCATTAGTTGAGGTTGTCACTGGCATCTTCTCACTCCTCCCTGGAAACAAAGCGTCTGAGATAATTCAAGTAAGCCAATGTTTCCGTAGTGATAGCCCGCAACACAGTCGCTGGCTCGCCCGCCAAATCCAGCAGAAAATTCTGAACCGCGCCCGGCCTGTTCCCCAAGTTGAGTCTGATTTCATTTGACGACAGGTGCATCAACACCGCAGAAAAAATATTTGTGTAGTCATCGCCTTTTTCCAGTGCGAAGGCCATGGCGCCCAGCAGGCCATTCTGGCTGATCATCGCCGGGATTTTTTTGACATATTCGGCCCGGAGGCGGGAGTTGGGGTTGGGGTTTTGCGCTGCAGTCAGGGCATTATGCGCGCGGATTTGTTCAAGATTCTTAGTCATGTCATTTCCTCCGTTGTTATTGTTTTTCTGTGATCAGTTCAACGGTGCACCATCCCAGCCCGGTTGTCGCGTCAGCGCCAATCTGCAAGATGTGGTTGTTGTCTTGGAGTTTTGCCGCCAGCTTCTCCAGGCATTTATCCTTGGTTTCGGTCATCAAGGCGTAAAACATGGTTTCAGAGGGGACGTTTTCCTGGTTGAACAGAGCGCCGCCCTGCGCAGCGTTGGTGTCAATATCGATTTTTACATGCTGGGCGATTTCACAGGCATTCTGGACAAAGTAGCTGAACATCTCGTTGGAAAGGATCACCAGGTGTTGTCCTAATTCCTTGCGCCACACTGGGTCTTCGGACATTTTCTCCAGGGCAGCGATCAAATTAGGGTCAACATCGTTAGAGACTACTTGCAGGCAATATTCTTCCAGGATGACTTTCTTGCCGTTTTCCGTGAAGCACAGCGCTTCTGCGGCAAGACACTGATCGGCGTTCAGCTGGGGCAGTTTCAGGTCATTGGGAAGTTTCGGACTGGCGACTGACTGCAAATCCCGAAGCAGTCGATAGATGACAGTCGGGCACGTGCACCATGCGAAGGCATTTTTCGCGGAGCGTACTGGGAAGGCGAGTATTTTTGCTTCGCCGACCAGGAGTTTTCCGGCTTGGGAATTATTGTCATCTCCTTCGCTGCCAAAGTCATCGCGTCCGAAAAGGGTTTCCAGGTCGCTGCCCTTGATGCGTTTGTTGTCTTTCGTCAGGTTTTCCTTGTCGTTCCACAAGGCTGCGAGTACTCCTTTGAGGCTTGAGCCTGGGATGACCGGGTATCCGGTGTGGCGTTCTCTGATGATGGGCAGGTCAACGACTCCGACGGATGCGCCGGCGCCGACGTGCATGGGGGTGCGGGTGAGGATGGACAGGACTTGCTGTTGCATGGAATTTCTCCTTCTTTTTTACTGTTTGGTTGGGAACACGCTGCATACACCGATGCCGAAGCCTTTTTCGCCGAAGATTGAGGAACGGCGGTTGATTCTGTTGTCAGGCCCCAGGGCGTTCAGAGCTTGCCAGAGGGCCTGGAAGGCATTTTGGTTTTCACATTCGAACACGTACACGGCGCCGGCCGGCACAGCGGCCTGCGTCGGCTTGGCGCCTTCGACGGTGCTGGCTGCATCGCCGTCTTTGGCTTTCTGGTGCAGGTCCCAGCCGGAAAAGTACAGCGGCTTGCCGATGCGCGCTGCGATCAGTTTTGCCTGGATGCGTCCTTGCTGGCGGCGTCGTGCGCGCCAGGCCTGGCGGTCTTCACCGGGGCGTCGTGCGCTGTCAGCGTTCGGTGCTGGCAGCATTACGTTGCCGGTCTGGGGGTCGATCCAGTTGGGCAGCCAGCCGCCAGGGTGGGCCGACGCATTGTCTCCCAGGCTTGGGAAAAGCGCTGGGCTGAGGAGGGTCCAGCGGAGTCGGAGCGGCTGGTTAGTCGGTTTTGGCATGCCTGCGTCTGGCAAACGCCATTTTGCGGCGTTGGCGACTGTTGCCAGGCCCTGTTGGCCGCCGATGATCAGCGGCGTCGGCAGGGAAAGTTTGCCCAGGACATCTACCAGGCCGTCGTTGCGGCCTTTGGGCTTGATGGCGCAGGAAGCGAGAAAGGCGATGGAGACGTTTTCGCACAGGCGCAGATATTCGGCCTGGTAGAATTTCCCGTCTATAGTCGCGCCGGTTTCCGGGTTGATGGCGATGCCGATATTGCGCTCGATATAAAACAGGTCTGTTTTTGCGGGGCGGAACGGCTTGCCTGACAAGTAGCTTGCGTAATCCTCCTGCGATATCCAGGCTGGCGGCGATTGTTTGCCAAGAACCGGGGTTGTGAAGGCCAGTTTCAGCAGGGGGGGCAGGTCAGTCTGGCCAGCTGGCGTCAGGAGCATGGGCAGCAGTTCGCCATTCTCGTTGACGGCAAGGTCAAGCGGGCAGGGGAAATACGGCGTCCCGTTGGCTATTGGGAATGGCCCGACAGTCTGGAGGGCGCCGAAGCGGTCTGAGCTGAGCCGTCCGTTGCTACGCTCGGTCAAGGTCTTGGTGTGCGCTGCGCCTTCCCAGTCTTGGCGTTCCGGCCAGGTGCGGTGGAAATGATGGATGAGGGCGTTCCAGAGCTGGTCTGGCCTGGGCCAGTTGGCTCCGGCGCCTGCGTCAGCCGCAGCCATGGGGCGCGCATCGCGCAAAAACAGTACATCTTGGGGGTGCATTTGCAGGTGATAGGTCGTCATTGTTCACCTCCGTTGTCGCGGTGGATGAAGGTTTCAGTCAAAAATGGCTGGATAAAGTCTCGCAGTCTTCCGACCGCGTTGTTTTCTGGCGACGACTTGTCGCCGGATTTATGCTTTTTATGCGCGTTTTCGCCATCTACGCATTCTTGCAGCCAGGCCTCTATCTCTTTTTCCAAGCTTTGCAGCTGCTGCTTGGCTGTCGCATTTTTTTGGGCGGCGTCCTGCAAGGATTTGCCTTGCCGCGAGATGACGTGTTCGACCTCGCGCTCGATGATGGCGTGTATTTCCTCTATCTTAATGGTCAGAGACCGGTGCAGCTGATACGGCTCTAACAGTGCTGCCAAGGCATACGGAAAGCGTTCGGACAGCTCCCATTTCCGGGCATTGTCTTCGTTTTGGCCGTCTGGCGCACGGTCGTCTGGCTTTGGCAATGGACTGAGTTGGTCGAGGGTCTCCATCAGGGGCAGGGCGGCGCTGTCCCATTTGCAGCCCCATTGGATGATTTCACCGGAGCGCTTGTACAGGGAGAAGGCGATGGCACCGCGGCCATAGTCATGCTTGGCCCGGCTCTCGGCGGCCTGCGCCTCTTTCACCAGCATCTGCAATGGCGCCTTTTCATGGCCGATGGCCAGGCCGACTGAGACATCGGTCTTTTCGCCCGGAACGAGCAGCGGGTAGCCAGCTCCAGCAGTGACAAAGCCGGGTGAATCGATATTCAGGGGCATGGACGTCATGTTCTCGGGCGCCTCGCCTCGGAAGACTGCCCGCAGCGCTCGGGCGCAGTTGATCGCCTGGTCAGCCGGCAGCATTGCCAGCACATCGTCGCCGCCAGCGTAGACCAGCTGTCCGCCAAAGGCTTCGACGATTGGCCGGGCCAGCCAGGTGGCGAAGTTGGCCAGCGCCTCGCTGAATTGCAAGTGATAGGACGGCGACAGCAGACGACGCAGGTCTTTGCAGTCGTGCTGCTTCAAAATTGGTTCGAGGAATTGCCGGGCTGGTTCGGACAGCTGGTCGAGAAGCGGCGGGGCTTTATCTCCGGAGACCCACTTGCCCATTTCATCGCCGTCCATGGCCAAGACGGCGACGTAGGCGCCACGATTCAGATTGCGTTCGGCGATCTCCTGGACAGAATCAAAGCCCATGCCCAGGCGAAAATTCTTGGCATCCAGTCCCAGGCGTTCGCGGAGATAGGGCACTTGGTCTTCACGGCACCACAGGCGCTTGATCAGATTCATGGCGCCATATTTGTGTTCCTGGGCAGTAAACAACAGCGTGTCCTGGCCAGCAGCCGCTTCGGCGTTGGAATCGCCGTCTCTTAGCCTGCCGTATTTTTCGATCATCTTTTTCCAGAATTCCTCGTCGCCGATGATTTCTTCTTTTCCGGACAGTGAGTCTTTGACGCTGGCTTCTGGCCAGGGATTTTCCCAGGCTTGGAAATCGCGCGTATTGCGTCGTGCGGCCAGGCGGGCGTCTACTAGGGCGTAATGCGCTGACCAGAAGATGCCGGAGTTGCTCAGGCGAGTCTTGGCTTTGTCTAGATAATAGCGTGCGTCGCGGTCGTCCTCATCGAGCCATTCCTCGGCTAGCAGGAGCGTGTTTTGGAGTGTTTCCAGTGGCGTTGGCGTCTTGTCGCCATCGCCTTTTCGATTTATTGGCAAAGCTTCCAGTTCGCTCAGGCATTCCTCGCGTTCCAGCCATGGCTGCACTGCCCAGCTGATTTGCGGGAAAGCTTGTATCTGCGCATCCCAGCGTTGCTTCCAATTGTCTATGCCTGGGCTGCCAAAGTCGGCGGCTTCCTTGGCCAGCCACTCCCAGACAGCGTCGCCGATTGTTTTTAATTCTTGCTTCAGGGCGTTTGCCGCTGCTTGTGCCAGGCTCTCGGCGCGGTCGGCTGGGACTACGGCCAGAAAACGGTTGGGGAGCGTCGGCGTAGTCAGCCATTGCGTTGCCGGATTGGCCTGGTCGGCGCTGAGTTTGTTGACTACGTTGTTTTTCTCGGCCAGCATTCTTTGCCAGAGGCTTTCTTGGCGTTTGTCTTGGCTGATGAACATTTTTTTCTCATATATGGATTCTCGGTGCAGGGCATCGAATATGCCATTGCCGCGCAGGTTTGGGAAGACGACGGCGTCCGCGCCGACTTGGTCGCTGACTGCCTTCATTGCGTGCGCCATCAGCCATGACAGCAAATACGAGCCGCTCCAGAGGTCGCGGGTGCTGCGGGCCTGGCTGATGAACTCCTGGACTCCACCCAGCTGGAAGAGCAGCAAGGCAGGCTGCAATTTGCCATTGACGGCGCATCCGGCCAGGGCGGAGGCCATGGCGTTATGCTGCCAGATGGTGTGGTCTGGGATGCGAGTGTCCGCCGGCAGAAAGGCTAGTTCGCGGCTGATGGTTGGCAACGAGGTCACCGAATTCTCCAGCCAGCGCCGCCAATAGAGAAACAGCGTTGTTTGTGCGTCGTCTGGATCAATGCCGTGGATGGCGCTTTGCAGGATACCATGCACTTCACCGGCTCTCGCCAGCAGGTCGGGGATGTCAAGCTCGTAGGCGGTGGACGACAGCGGATGGATAAATGCGCCGGTGCCGGTTTCCTTATATATTGTAGCGCATTTGCCCTTGGGGAAGCCGAAACGGTCAGCCGCAGCCGTGAACACATCAGCCGCTTTCACTGCCCAGCCGTCGTAATCCCCTGGATTGACCAAGCCAGCGCCAATTTGAAAATGCTCGGCAGCCTGCTCATGACCAGCAATATCCAGACATTTGTCCGGGGGATCATGTAAAAAAGCCGCTAATTTCGTTTTCCAGAACTTTTGTGCCGACATACTGCGTAACTCCTTTGCAATCATAATGAAGCCTAAGCGAAACAAGGGGAAAAAAACGAGGTGGAAACAAACTAAAAAAAGGGTCAGGGCGGATTTTTTGAAAATATTGTCATTCGTTGATAATGCAAGCGGCGGTTGCTAATTTCTGTGGTTCAAGTGTAATCGATCACAGATTGATACTTGGGGTTCCAATAAGCTGCGGAGCTAGGCGCCCCGGGTAAGGCACTTTAGTGGACAGTGGACAATGGACGTCAGTGGACTTTAATGGACATCAGTAGACGATGGACTGTGGACTGAAGTGGACATTAGTGGTGAGTGGACGTGGACGGAAGTGGACTTTAGTGGACAGAGGAGCGAAGACTCTTGTTTTTCATGAGCTTCCGCAGGCAGGCAGCAAAAGGTGATTATCAGCGGCTGACCGATTACGTTCAAGCGATTTGTTCATGTCTCCCTCTTATCACATATAGGACGCCCCAGAAGCGTTTTTCCAGCGGTTGCGATATTTTTTTTGAAAAAAATTGTTTTTTTGGGGGGGGGCGGGGAGAGACCAGCGTGAAATTTGCAATTCGCTGCAAAATGGTTTACGGTGGTGTTGATTTCCCAAGGCAGCCAGCCATAAAAAAAACGTAGGGGTGTCATTCCATTTCAGCTATGCCTCACCAATGAGGCCATCCTGAAGATTTGGAAGACACCCCAGCTGCCGTATTTTTGTCGAATTCCGTATACTACCATGATTTCGTTTGGAGGCCGCATTAATAAAAGGGCATCCGAAAAGCCTCGATGAACATTTTTCTGTATATGGAAGCGCGAAGGTGAGGAAAGGAATCACGGTTCTTTCGCCTCTTCGCAAGGCCAGAACTATGCTTTTGGAATGAAGTATAGTCAAAGTGTTAGGCATTCGGCTGCTCGATGAGTTCTCCGAGCCGGGGAGGTGTAATTGTATCTATCCGGCTGTTTATCTCTTTCCAGCTGATGGTGCCGTTCTCAGCCACGATTTCGGAGAGCTTTTGCGCTAGGTTATAAATATCTTTGTATTTGTCCTCTCCTAGTGGCTTATTTCCATGTGCGAGGATTGATTGATTCCGAGCGGAGCATGTTCCTTGAATTTTTTTGAACACTTGTTCTGGTGTCATCGTTGGTTTATCAAAGATACTTCCACTTCCATACTGCTCAGACCCCAGCAGTATGAGCAATGCGTAGCCATCGGCTAAGGCGACTTTTTCCGGGAGGTGATGACTGCACAGCTTGTTGAATTTCTCTTTGAGTTCATCGAGATTATCAGTAAGGCCTTCGTATTTGGGGTCGTTCCGATCAAAGTTTCTTTTCTCCGATAACTGGCGCAATCCTACGTCAATCAGCTCCTCGATGGTTCGGTAAGCCAACAGGCCTGCAAATTCATACCGTCCTAACTTGGAATACTCTTGTGCGAGAGTCAAAAACACCGCGATTTTCGTGTTAGAATCAGCCAAGGGCTCCGGTTTATCAAATAACTCAATAAGATTCTCCAGTTTATTCCCTAAATTGTTCTTTCTTATTAGTTTTTTCATAGCCGTTTTCGTTATAGTTTTTTTAATTTCATTCAGAGGCTCTTCGAGTTTTTTGACATCGAAATTAAACAGATATTCATAAAAAGTACATAGTGGCTGTGCGATTTCATCAAAACTTGGATCAGGATTGAGCTGCTCGCTTATTTCGAAAGCATCTCTGGCCATTGAAAAGTTCCGGCTTTTCCAAGCGTCAACACCTTTATTGCGCCACGCTTTCGCTTTGGCTTCGCTAGGATTTTCTAGTAGCAGCAGTTCTTCTGTTCCTGGGATAAGTTTTTTTTGCTCGTCTAAATCGCTATGGATATAACAGGATTGAGCATTATTTTCCCAGGCTGCCTGGGCTGCAGCTGCGGTCATGATTTTCGTTCCGCCAGTAATATCGACAAAGACGTTTTGCTTGTTTGCGTGGCGGGCAACCAATGTATAAATGTGCTGGGGATTAAGAATGTTCAGGTTTTCATATCTCATCCGGCGGCTTTCTAGCAAATCAAATTCCCCGATCATGTCGACCAAGAGTTTATAACTTCCTTTCTCCAATGCATCTTCGCTGGTGATGACTATTAATTCCTTAGGTTGCAAGGCTGCTGTGGCAAAAACGGTGGTTGCTGGGGAATAACCTAACAGGCTGATCAAAAGGTCGCATTTCCTGGAGCCAAGCTGGAGGTTTTCCTGACATTTTTTCTTAAAGATAGGGAGAGTTTTTTCGAGGTATGATTCTAATTCACGAAAACGCTCACCTTGGGTACTTTTTTGTGTCATTTTTTTCTCCTGTTGTCATGGCTAATATTTTGCATGGGATATCTTTTTGAGCCGGATAAAATTCGTTTGGCTTGACTATCAGCAGGTGGTCATAATCATAGTTTTTGATTGGTTCGTGTGTTGGTGTCATAGCTAGTTTCTCATTTGACCATGCTAAGGCTTAATCGTCATTATCGCAGGAAGGTCGAAGTCGATCCAGATACTTATGATATTTGTGATATCTTTTCATCATTTCGACTAGTTCTTTTTTTGGACTATTATGAGCATCCATTTTGTTCTTTGTTGCTTGCTGAACAACCAGATGTTCAACAAGCTCCCGGGGGACATAGTCGATAATGATGATCTGGTAATGATGCGCTCTGGCGTATGTCGCATAGGGTTCTGCTTCCCAGGGGGCTAAATTCGTGTTGTCGCAAATCACCAAGTCCGTGCGCCGTTCAATAGCTTGCTGGAAAGACTGTAAGTTTTTAGCATGGTTCTCAGCGAGTTTATAAACATCGAACTGATAAGTCTTAGTCTCAGTCAGGAAATAATCATCAGTGGAATGGATGGATACTGTAATACCTCGGTTTTCAAGGGTTTCTTTGATGCATCGAGATATCGTGGTTTTGCCAGAACCGGGAATAGCTCGATTGATGATAACGGTTTTTTGAAAAATTTTTTCTGAAGCTGCCACTTTTATATCTTATTGTCGATTATTTGTAGTGATGCATATTGCCAGAGGAAAACTAAGAATTCCAATTAATCGCGCCTTTGTCTCTGCTAGAGGTTTGGCTCGTAGCGCCATTTTTCTTCTCATTGCTTGTCGGGATGATTTTAACATAGATTTTGAGGCCTGCCTGGTGTGCGTTTTTGATCATGTTTTTGGTGCCGGTGCTCGGTGGATGCATAAGTGCAATCAATGCTTCGGCATGTTGGGCCATTATGCGATTGCGTATAGGGCTGGCAGCGCGTCCGTAGCGATTCCATTCAGCCGGGAAGCGTTCGATGGGCAGGTTATGCTCAAGAGCATAGCGTTCGCCTAAGGCCTCGACGCCACCAGCTGCGCGCTGATCACAAGCGATATTTCGAAGCCAGATTCCTGCACAGCCTGGCAGAGGGCTTCATAGTCATGGATGGAACGAGAGTCGGCTATAATCGTACGCAAGAGAACTCCAACTAGCGGCAGCATGAACCCGTAAAAAAGGTATTCTATCCGTCTTCAAGCAGTTTTCAAGTTCATTCTGAAAATATTTAATCACCAACTTGTAATTCGTTCACTCATTGATAACGTTCCGTTCCGATAACTTTTGTTTTCAGCGCTAATGACCTATCTGAAAAAATCTGCGCTCTTCAGCGAAATCTGCGGATAAAACAAATCATTGAAGGCTTTTCCTAGAAAACACGAAGCAACGAGTATCAGCTGAGCGATTGCGTGTGCGTCTTTGCTCACTCTTGTCGCTCTGGCACTTGGCGGATTCCGGCATTATAGTACTTGTTTTGGCAAAAACTCCATTCTGTGGCCACAATTATCGGCTTTATTCGTGTTCACCAGCAGCAAGGAGAGCGCAATGCAGGAGCGTATTCGTCAGCAGGCGGAAGAGTTCATCACGCAGGAGACGCAGTTTCATCTGGGCTTTCTCCCTACTGAACAGTCTAATCCGCTTACTAAGACCCTGGAACAGGATTTCAAGCGCTCGCCAGCAGATGGCGTCCGCACCCTGCAACGAGTTGATCGAAATGTGCTGGAGATGGCGCGTCGCGTGCTGGCCTCGGAGGAATACGCCCGTCTGGTCGAGGCTGGCTTGCGCACTATTCGCGAGGGCGGACGCATTATCTTTTCGGGCTGCGGCGCCACGGGCCGTCTGAGCATCCTGCTGGAAGCGATGTGGCGTACGGCCTGCGCTGAACACCCGGAAGCGGCAAAGCTGGCCGACCAGGTGGAAAGCATTATGACCGGCGGAGACTACGCACTGGTCAGGTCGGTTGAATTCTTTGAGGACTATGCGTCGTTTGGTCGTCGGCAAGTGGCAGAGGCCAAGATGACGGCTAAGGATCTACTGGTTGCGATTACGGAAGGCGGCGAGACGTCGTCGGTGCTGGGCACGGTGGCAGAGGCGGCTGACCGCGGCGCAGGTGTGTTTTTGCTGTTCAATAATCCGGCTGACTTGCTGGCCAGTCGGCTGGAGCGCTGTCGTCGGGCGATTACTGACCCGCGGGTGTGCGTACTCGATTTGCATTGCGGCCCGATGGCGCTGGCAGGTTCGACGCGCATGCAGGCAACTACCTCGGAACAGCTGATTGCAGGCGCGGCTCTGGAGACGGTTCTGCACCGACTCATCGGCAAGCCAGAACGCGATTACGCCGCAGACTTCGGGACCCTGCTGGATGCACTGGAAGCCGAAGCCAATGTGCAGGCTATCGCCGACTACATGGCCTTTGAGGCTGACATCTACCGCAACCAAGGCAAGCTGACCTACTTCGCTAATGACTTCCTATTGGATATTTTCACCGATACCACCGAACGCTCGCCGACATTTATGCTGCCGCCATTCCGGCGTCGGGATAACAAGACGGCTCCGCAGTCCTGGGCCTTTGTCAAGAACCCACTGGTCGCCACGCCGGAGGCTTGGAATCGCAGTATGCGTCGGCCGCTCCGCTGCCTGAACTGGACTGCCGAAGACTACGTTGCCATGGGCGCTGGTGAAAAGATTTCCTCTCGTCCGCCGGCCTTGGCTGCGGCAGACCTCTTGCAGTTCGCCATTGGCCAGGAAGACCTCGAGGAACGCTATGACAGCGGTCGGGACGCCGCCGTGCTGATCGCTATGCGCAACGACCCTGAGCTTGAAGCAGCCTTTGTCGATGCATCCGGTAAATTCGCCCATACGGCGCGGCTGGCGATTGACACGGAATTGTCTGACGCCTTCCAGATTATGACTGGCGTTGACAGCGGTACCCTCAAGCTGATGCAGCATTTGGCCTTGAAGTTGGTGCTTAACACGGTGTCGACCGGGACGATGGCTTTGCTCGGGCGCATCACGGGCAACTGGATGAGCTGGGTCGATTGCACTAACAAGAAGCTCCTTGACCGCGGCGCCCGGCTGTTGGTCGAAATCGCCGGAGTCGACTACCGTACTGCCTGCGAAAATCTGTTCGCCGCCCTTGAGGAAATCCAGAAGGTCCCGGGTGAAAAGCCCTCGGCCGTGCAGGTCGCCTTGCAGTGGCTGCATCAGCGTGACCTGGTCAGCCTGGAGGATTTTATCAAATGCGCGAACCAGGGCTGGAAGCTGGTGTGGATGGACGGCCAGGGCACGGCGCGGTCAATTACGCCCGCAGCCATGCGCCATTCGGCCAAAACACTATCAGCCGACAAGCGGCAGGCGACGTTCACCTGGAACGGCCATGCCGATGCGGGAGACGATTTTTCCGTCACGGTCAGCTGGGAGCAGACGGAAGATGGCCGCTTTGCCGGCAAACTGTGCTACGATGGCTGGCAGGGTCAGCAGGCTATCGAGGAAATCCATTTTCCTGTGGTTTCGCACGACTTTGACATTGCGGGCCGCTTTCTCTATGGCGGCTGGGACATGGGCCACTTGAGTCCGAAAGACCGGGTTTGGGGCAGGTCGCCGATCCGCCACGCGCAGCGTTCCATGCAGTTCAATGCTGTTGTCAATCCGCATGGCCAGAGCTGGTATTTCGACAGCCGCGACCCTGACTGGAACATCAAGTTTGCGGACATTTCAGTTTCCGCTGATCGGATGAAGTTTACGTACGCCGCTGTTTACCTGTGCCCGTTGCCGAAGACGGTAGCGGCTGCTGGCGGCGTCCCATACGTCAGCAGCGTCAAGCCGTATCGCGGTAGCTGGTACGAAGCGGCGCAGATTTACAAGCCGTGGGCGACGCAGCAGTCCTGGGCAGTCAATCGCCCCCACGAGAATCCGCTGCGGGACATCGCGATGTGGGTGTGGAACCGCGGCCGAGTCGAGGACGTCGTCCCTACGGTCGAGCGTTTGCAGAAGGATTGCGGCCAGGCCAAGGTCGCCCTTGACTGGTACTGGTGGCACAGCAACCCGTATGACACTGACTATCCGAATTTCTGGCCGCCGCGCGATGGAGTCGAAGCCTTCCAGGCAGCCGTGAAACGTCTCACTGATCAAGGCATTTACACGCAGGTCTATGTCAATAGCGTGTGCTGGGATATGGACGGCGACAACTGGCATGAAGGCGGCGCAGACGGCGTGGTCAAGAAACGGGACGGCTCGCTGCATGCGCATGCCTTCAACCGCTACAATCTCCATCGCCTGGCCTGGATGTGCGGTGAAGCCGAAGCCTACCAGGACAAGATTTCCGAACTGATTGGCCGTCTGGCTGACAGTGGTCTGACTGGTCAATATCTTGACATGATCGGCTGTGCGACCTTCACGCCGTGTTATAACTCCGCGCATCGCCATGACCTGGGCGGCGGCAATTACCATGTCCGCGGGTTCCGCAAGCTGCTGGAGCGCCTGCGGGCTGAGAATCCCGGCTACACGCTCACTACCGAGACTAGCAGCGAGCCGTACATGGACCTCTGCGACGGCGGCATCATCTGCGCATCGTGCTCGCATGAACACCTGGGCGGCATCGCGGAAATCGTGCCGCTTTTCACGGCAGTGCATCATGGCAGCTTCGCGGCTTTCGGCAACTACGCGCATCCGGATGGCATCCCGCCCTGGGACCCGAAATGGCCTGACCAAGATCGCTGGCAGAATGAAAAGCCGTGGCATAAGATTTATCCGGATCAGTTTTTCGTGGAAATGGCCCGGCCAGTCGTCTGGGGAGCGCAGCCGATGGTCTGCCATATCCGTCCAGCTGTCCAGAACGACCCAGAATTCGCTGCTATCTACAAGTTCATTATCGACACCGCACAGTTCTACAATGAACACCGCGATTTCCTGTTTGATGGCCAGATGCTTTCCCCGGATGGCTTCTCGTGCGCTGAAAAAGAAGTCCAGTTCCTGGCGCGGATGATCTTCACTAAGGAAGCCGATGCGCGAGTGATCACCAAGCAGCTGCCTTGTGTCCTGCACGGCTGCTGGCAAGCGCCAGACGGCCGCAAGGCACTGTTCCTGGCTAACTACACCGCTGACCCGCAAGAATGGACGTTCCGCGGCAAGGCAGGCGTGCTTCCCGCACGCACCTACCGGAAAATTGATCTGGAGTGATAGGTAGAAGAGCCGGAGAAAGATTTACTTCCATCTCACCCAGGGCTGTGTTCTGACGGCTCTCTTTGGGGCTTTTGCCGCTCTGCGGCTGTGGACATGGTGGACAGAGTGGACGGTGGACGGCGACAGCCCCTAATGAATTATGAATTATGAATTATGAATGATGAATGATGAATGATGAATGATGAAATGCGCCTTAGCATTCAGAGCATTCAGCATTCAACATTCAGCATTCAGCCCCTCGCCTACAGATAGATTACCTTCGTTGCTTTGATTTTTGTTATACACCGTGGGCGTCATCGTTATACTGCATATATGATTATAACAGGCTCTGCGTCGGTAATTCCACTTGGGCGAAGTTATTATCCATTCATTTCGGGAGGCTCGATCATGACTATGCGAATGATTTTCACGGCGATGGCATTTGCCAGCGGCGCGGTACTCTGGGCGCAGGCGCCCTTTTTGAGTATTTCTGGTGTTGACCACCCATTGGTGGAAGACGCGACCTATTCGCGCAAGCACAACGCACTTTTGAATTTTTCGCTTAAGCCAGCAGTGGTCAAGCCTGAGGCTTTGGCTTTCCGGGCGGAGGAATTGACGATTGCGGCCTGGGTAGCGCCACGAACTGGCGCCAGCGGCTATCGGATGATCGCCTACAAGGGCGACCGCAGCCGCGAGCCGCAGGCAGTTGACTTCAAGTTCGGCATGATCAACATGGCACCGGAATTCGGCTTTATGGATGCGAACGGAGTCTGGGACGGCATCCTGCGCAACTATGACGACATGAACATTCCGCCAGACACGCGCATACCGCTGAAAGACTTCCCCAAGCTCAAGCCAGACCGCTGGAATTTCCTTGCGGTCACCTTCAATCGCGGCGAATTAAAGCTGTTTCTCAATGGCGAGCGGATAGCGTCAGCCAAGACCAAGACACCCGCGCTCAATATCCAGGACACACCGCTTTGGCTGGGCGTCTCCCAGGGCGTTGGCGGACTAAGAGGCTATAATCTGCTTGGGCTGATTCACCGCATTGATTTCTTCCAGGCCGCGCTGTCGGAAGAGGCGGTTTTGGCTCGCTGGCAAGAACAGCGGTCGGACTACACGGCGGAAAGATTGTCCATCCCTGGGCCGGAAGTCAATTTTATGGACGAATACGACCCTGATTTCAAGAAGAAGCTGAAGATTGTCGAGGAGTACGAGAAGGCGATTCCTGCTTGTTCATTGCCCGAACATTCTCCGACGATGACAGTAGTTGAGTTTGGCGGCATACCGGTCTTGGCTCGGGACGGCATCCGTGAGTCCGGTATATGCATGATGCCGCAATACAGCAGCGGAGACGACGCTGTCTTTAACGCTGGCCGGGATTTCGCCGCCGCTGGAGTCAACTATTTCAGCGACATCTACTATACCTGGCCAGCGCAGAACCCTGAAGGTACGCAGATGCGCTGCGCCAATCTCTGGCCAGCGCCGGGGAAATACGACTTTGAACGCCTGGAGGCGCGCTTGCAGGCTGCGGTTGACGCCAACCCGAACGTCCGCATTATCATGCGCATCAAGATGGATATGCCGGAATGGTGGCTGAAAGAGCACCCCGAGGAACTGGCCATAGATGAACACGGCAATCGCAGCAACCAGGTCACACTCAGTTCGGAATTGTGGCTCAAGGACATCTGCAAAGTCCATGCTGACTTTATCCAGCACTTGGAGAAGAGCCGTTTTGCCAAGCACATCGTCGGCTACGTCCCTGGCGGCGGCCATGCCTCCGAGTGGTTCTGGTACGGTCGCGAAAAAGGCTTTATCGACTATTCCGAGGGGCATGGGCAGCGTTTCCGCGCTTGGCTGAAAGAGCGCTATCAGACTGACGAAGCCCTGCGCAAAGCCTGGAACGACCCGACGGTCAGCTTGGCCACGGCAGCCGTGCCCAGTGCGGCCTTGCGTCGAGCCAGCGAAGACGGCGTGTTCCGCGACCTTGCCGTAGCCCGGCCAGTCGTCGACCACCGGATGTTCCTCAACTTCGCCACTACCCGCGCCCAGGCCGCCATTGCCCGCACTATCCGCGCCAACACTGCCACCCGCAAGCTGGTCGGCTTCTTCTACGGCTATTCCATGTACGTTGGCGGGCTCGACAACATGGGCTTCCAGAACATGGACGTGGCCATCGCCAATCCGGACGTCGACTTCTTCTGTTCGCCGTTTTCGTACGCCCGTCGCCGCGGCGGCCAGGAAGGCGACTTTATCAGCAGCTTCACAGCCAGCCTGCGCCTGCATGGCAAGTTGTACTGGGACGAGGTTGATTTGCGTACCCACTTGGCAGTCAACAATATGGACACCCACAAGACCGAGTCGCCTGAAGAGACTGACGCCGTGCTGTGGCGTTCCTACGGCAATTCTTTGATCTATGGCACTAACCTGTGGTGGTTCCTGATCATCCACCGCGCTGTCTTCCATTCTGACCGCATTATGAACGCTATCCAGCGCATGGCTAAGCTGGACGCTGAATTGCTGGACGTGTCAAAGGCGTCGGCAGCCGAAATTGCGGTCATGCGCGACGAAAAGAGCTTCTATTACTCCAATTCCAACCAGGACAGCGTGATCACCCACTACAAGTCCAGCATGGACAAGGAATTCGCCCGCATCGGCGCCCCGTATGACAATTATCTGCTGTCGGACATTGACCACCCGCGGATGCCAGACTACAAGGTGTACATTTTCATGAACACATTCCATACCACGCCGGCCTTGCGGGCAGCGATCCAGCGCAAGCTGGCCCGCAACCAGGCCACGGCCATTTGGATGTACGCGCCAGGATATGTCTCGGATGAGGGCAATTCGACGGATAATATGCGCACCTTGACAGGCATCAGCTTTGTTAAATACCAGCTGGATGACAAGCCAGCCTGGGAGAAGAATGCGTCCGCCGGCGTTTTGGCGACCTTTCTGCCAGACAAGGTCACTGACATCAAGTACGACCCGGTGTTTGCGGTGGCTGATAGCGGCGCGACGATCCTGGCCACGCTGGCCGGCAAGCCAGCAGCAGCGGTGAAGATGACGCCGTGGGGACGGGCCGTGTACCTGCTGCCGCCAGCGAAAACCGATTTCCTGCGCGAAGTCTGCCGCACAGCCGGTGTGCATATCTACTCGGAAACAGGAGATATCCTGCGCGCCAACCAGAATTTCGTTATGCTGCATACGGATAAGCCTGGAAAGAAGACGATTACGCTGCCACGTCCGGCTAAATTGCGTGACTTGCAGACCGACGAGGTCAGGCCAGCGAGTACGAGCCATTCGTTTGATTTGGATGAACAGAAGACAGCGCTGTTCCAGATTCTAGCGCCGTAGGTTTTTTAGGGACGAGGGGCTGAATGCTGAATGCTGAATGCTGAGGCGCATTTGTCATTCATCATTCATCATTCGTCATTTATCATTCGTTGGGGGTGGAGGGCAGCCTGAAGTCGACATGCGTCCAGATTTTCAAAACTCTTCCGCCCCTGGATTAGGAGAAGTTGAGCATGAACCGTGAATACTGCTGTCAGTCGCCTATTGGCAAGGTTGTGGCCGTCGTCACTGCCGCTCTCACCGTCGTCGTCGGTGCTTTTTTCCTGCCGTATGCGGCTTCGGCTGCGCCCTTGTTTGACGCTGGCGCCACGACGTGGTCTATTCGGCACGATTCGTTGGCCGGGCCGACTATCCGCTTTGCCGCCGAGGAATTGCAGACTACCCTGGCCGCGATTTCCGGCGCTACGCTGCCAGTAGTGATGGAGGAGACGGCAGGCCCAGCCATCATCCTGGGCGTCCTGCCGGAAGTGACTGCCCCTGATGAGATCGCCATTCTCTCCGAGCCGGACGTCCTGCGGCTGGGCGGTGGTAGCGAGCGGGCCGTGCTGCATGCTGTCTACGCTTTTTTGCAGGATCCACTCGGGGTGCGCTGGTTGTGGCCAGGGGAGGATGGGGCCTTTATCCCGCGCCGAACGCGGTGGGAGGTGCCGCCGCTGGCGTCCCGTTATCGGCCGCCTATTCGCTATCGTGGCTTGCATCTCTGCGGCGACTGGCGGGACGTTAAGGACTTCCGCCTCTGGATGGCCAGGAATTTCATCAACATTCACCGGCATGGCGGTCATGGCGATAGCCGGATGTTCTACAATATGCAGTCAAGCCACAACGTCCGCCTGCCCAAGGAGTTATTCGCCTTGCGTCCGGAGCTGTTTGCGCAAATTCGCGGCCAGCGCTACCCCTCCCAGATGTGCTTCAGCCAGCCAGAGGGCGAGGCCATCGTCGCCGAGCAACTGTTGGCAAAGCTGCCGGCTGACCTTGAAATCCTCAGTCTTTTCCCCTCGGACAATATGGACTACTGCCAATGCCCGCAGTGTACCGCCCAAGGCGTGTCAACGGCTTGGTTTTCGTTTTATAACCGACTGATTGCGGCGCTGCATGCGCAGCGGCCAAGCCTGAAATTCGCGACTATCGCCTACCAGGGCTATCGCGATGTGCCAGCGGTGGCAGTCAGCCCGTGCGAATTCGTCGAATACGCCAGTCATGCACGGTGCCATGTCCATACCCTGGGCGATCCGACCTGCGAGCGCAACCGCGACACCTTGGCGGAAATGCGCCAATGGCAGCAGACCGGCGCAGTCATGGGGCATTACGCCTACGAGTTCGACACTTTCCGTGCCTCGCCGTTTTTGCCGTTTTTCACGATAATCGAGGACGCGGTGCAGACCAGCGTCAGCCTCGGTCATGTTGCCGTCATCACGGAAGTCTCGCTGTCGCCGCGCTCTGGCCCGCCTGAGCAAGCCTACGCTGTGCGCAATCGGCTGCCAATCTGGCTTTATGCGCGATTGCTCTGGAACCCGTACATGAGGGTGACGGACTTGGTCTGGGAATGGTGCGAGACCGCCTACGGTGCTGCTGCCGCGCCCATGCGGGTCTATTTGCTGGCCATGGACCGCGCCTGGTCAGCTTTGCCGGTGCATTGTACCATTCTTGGCCAGGCCGCGACCGTGGCGCCGCAGCTCATTACCCCGGAGTTGCAGAAAACCGCTGCCGAGGCATTCCTGGCCGCGGACCGCGCCCTGGACGGCGCAGTCAATCCAGCTGTCGAGCGTGAAAAAATATTGTTCCGGCAATGGCTTGATATGCTGGGACACGACCACGAAGTGCTGGTGCCGCTGCTGCCGGCGACAACCGAGGCTCCGGCGTCAGCTCAAGGTTCGTCGCCGCTGCCGTTGCCCGGAGCGGCGGTGCGCCTGGCTTGGTCGCCGGAAAAGCTCTTTGTGAGCGACATCACCGCTGCCTGCGAAGTCGTTTTGTCCACTGGGTTGGGCGGCGAGACCTGGCATTTTGCGGTTGACGCTGCTGGAACGCCATCGGCCTGGCGCATCAGCGCTGTGGGCGTTCGCGACGACCGCTGGCAGCCAGAATGGAGTTTTTCAAAGGGTGTCATGGCCATTCCCTTTGCCGCGCTCGGCGCTGCCCCGGCCGGGAACGAGGTCTGGGCCTTGCGGGTATTGTCTGGCCAGCAGGCTTTCCCGGAAGCCAGTGCGCCGCCAGCCGGCCTTAGGTTCTGCATGTCCGCAAAGACAGACCGCACCGTGCTGTGGTGGAGTGGCCGGCCTAGCCGCGACGACCGTGAAGTCACTCACGTACGACGCCAGTTTCAGGAAGCCGGCTGGCAGTTCAAGCTGGGCGTAGCCGCGAACTTGGCCACGGGCAGCGCTGATGTCTACTGGTTCCGCAACCCAGGCTATGAAAACAAGCCGCCGGTCGAGGCCTGGCTGGAAATCAGGAAACGCATCGAGGCCGGCGCCCTGGCTGTGTTCGTCTCGTATGCCCGCATGCCCTTGGAGCAGTATTTCGACGATCCGTCCTTCTTTGTCGCGGTGCGGGAAATCAGAGGTCTTCCTTTGGCGGCGCGACAGGTCAAGCGCCTCCAGCCGGGGGCGTGGCTGAAAACGCCGCACAAGCTCGGCAATTTCGGCATTACTCCGGCCTACGGGCTGGTTCCAAAACAGCCGGAGGTTTGGGAGGCTCTCGCTGACATGCCAGTCGATGGCGACCAGCCGGACGCAACCGTGCCCTTCATCTTAGCCCGCCGTTATGGTCAGGGAACCGTCGTCGTCATGGGCGACCGCGTGGCCGTCAAGCCCGTGCAATTGGTGGAAAACTTCCTTCAGTTGCACACCCCGTAGCCGGAATTGACGCGAAAATCTGGCGTACCTTATTGAAGCAGGCGAGCATCCTGGCACTACGCTTGCTTTTTTTTCGCAAAGGGAATAGGCCAGCCTATTGATATTAAGAGAGCCACCCCGCGCACGACAAATTTTGGGAGGGTGGCCTCCCTTGGGTGGGTGGGGTCTGATTTCTGGAACCGGTGAAAAAATAGGCCGTTGTACGCCTTTTTTCGAGCGGTTGTCTGCAGAATCATAGTCATTTTGTGCGGGGGGCATGATTTTGCTTGCACGCAGGCATGATGCTTTCCATCCCTTGAATGGGCTTCCTGATGCATTCCGGAGACTTGCAAGAACCTGAATGAGACACAAGGCGACGGGTTGCGCCCTACGGCTCAATTATCAGTCGCTGACCGATTGCAATGGGTCGGTTAAAGATTAACCCAACTTCCCCAGAATTAAGAAAAAATAGGCACGAAGCCCCTTGTCTTTATTGCTACAGCGCCCATTTGGGCACCTTGGTAAACAGGTGCAACAGCTTCAGGCGGTCAAGGAGC
>Ga0123335_1003687_pt1 | contig 20926 bp, 20 predicted proteins | sample BiotimSIPDNA_2_FD_89707 | JGI IMG/M metagenome (GOLD analysis project Ga0123335, IMG submission 89707) | Anaerobic biogas reactor microbial communites from Washington, USA - Biogas_R2 time_0 SIP DNA | ecosystem: Engineered > Bioreactor > Anaerobic > Unclassified | place: Washington, USA...
CAGCTTCCTTCAGATTCCGCCTCACGACGGACACCCTTGCCTTTGGCTAACGCTTCCTACTACCAAGCGCGTAGTGGACTTACACCACCAAGTTATCGCCCATGTCGGGCGCACAAGAAAAATGATGTTATCGCTTCGTGCAATAACATCATACTAATTTCTTGGACATGCTTAGAGGAGCGGGAGTAGCTACCTAATAGAGTGTGAGTAGCTAATTTTTGATGCTTTCCTCCGATTGGTAATAAGTAAGAGAATGCAAAGCTAATATCAGCAAAAGTAAACTTAAGATTGTCGTTTGCATTTGGACGTGCTATAATACTTAGAGTGAACAATTTCTAAACAGGTTCATGGAGGCGATAATATGGCATTCAGTTATAACAAACTATGGAAGCTACTGATTGATAAAAAAATGATGAAGAAGGATTTGATGGAAGCGACAGGCTTGACTACTTCCACGATGGCTAAATTAGGTAAGGAGCTTCCGGTTAGCATGGATGTTTTGGCGAGGATATGTAAAGCACTTAAATGCAACATCGGAGATATTGTCGACTACATCGATAAAGACGCCGAATAAAAAATTGGTTTGACTTGAACAGGAGGGGTTTTAGATGAGGTTATGTTTTGGCTCATACTTGGCTGTACTTGTTTCGTGCAAGGCGGTTAATGTTGACAACAAGGAGTTGTGCGAAGCACTGCTTCATTCTGTTGCCCCCAATTTTGAATTCACATATGATGGACAGGAAAATGCAGATAGAGTCAGAGAGGACGTATCTTCAAAATTATTGAGGTGCGAACAGAACCTATCGAAAGATATTAGTGACCCGGCTCGTACCGCCAGGCCAGCAGAAATGGCATTCTACTTTAGAGATAACATTCTCCCTATGCTGGACAGGAATATGTCTAAGCAGATTATCCTTGCCCTGAAAGACATTATCGCCAACGATCCGCCTGTTAAGGTTGGCAAAAAGATGCAGGGTATTGATGGTGACACAAAGATTGAATTGGTCAGCGGAATAACAAAGAGTGAGTTATTGCCAAAAGGTGACTTTTGCTTTCATTCGTTCTTGGCGGGAGTATTTTTGTACACCGTTACCAACACAACAAATAGGACCGGAAAGGCTACCATTAAATCTATTACCGATGAGTACATACTATCGTTTACTCCCCGCATAGGTGAGATAACACTGTTTGAGGATGATGAGGCAAAACGAGGATCTCTGGTTTCTGCTGTTAAGGAAAGTGTCAAATATGGTGAAGAGTTTGCAGAAAACGTGGCGGGGTTTGTAGTTGACATAATCAACCAATTGACTTTGCCTTCAAAACAGGATGATTCCCTGCTCGTGACTCTGTTGTCCGAGGCTAACGGGAATTGTCTGAAGTGCGGCAAAAAATTGGGCATCCCGAAGCGTGGGAAGGTTCCTGTTGGGAACTGCGAAATTGTTTATTTGAAGCAATCTCCGAATGAAGCAGCTTGTGGGTTGGTTGTCATTAAAAGATGACAATGTTCGTTATCAGGCATTTGAACTGCTGCAGAACAGGTCGGCTTTTTTTGATGACGTTTACCCGTTTTGGGATATTTTTAGTGAAAAGCTCAAAAGCGAAAACTCTTATCAGCGAAGCATCGGTCTGATGCTTATAGCGGAAAATGTCAGGTGGGATACTGAAAACCGGATGGAGGAGATCATCGGCGAATATCTGGCGCTTTTAAGCGACGAAAAACCCATAACAATACGCCAGTGCATACAGTCGTTGGGGAAAGTTGCTTCTGCGAAACCGGGTTTAAGAGATATTATAACCTTAAGACTGATCTCCTTTGATATCATGACCGTGAAAGAAACCATGCGAAAATCCATACTGCTTGATATCCTGAACGTATTGCTTGTCATTCGGAAAGAACATAAAACAGCTGAAGTTGAAGACTTTATCTTAAAAGCGCTTTCCGGCGGGATATTAGATAAGAAATCAAAGAAACAAATTGAGCATCTTTTAGGTTAGGTGCTAATTCGGGATCGGTCAGGCCCGAGACCGGGGGTGAGCATACCATACCAAAGCCGCTGTATATGGCGGCTTAACAAAGTATACAGGCAACCCGCCGAAATGCTCCGGGAAAAGAGGAGCTTACATGAAGACTTTTCAAATGTTTTTGGATAATATCACCGAACCGGAAAAGAGGGAACGGCCGGAAAGGCATTTTAAGCGGCATTAAAGAGAAGTTTCCTCAACTGAAAGAAGAAATCAAGTGGAACCAGCCGATGTTCAGCGATTACGGCACTTTTATCATCGCTTTCAGCGTTTCCAAAGAGCATATAGCCGTGGCACCCGAAGCCGCGGTCATCGGTGTATTTGAAAAGGAAATTAAGGAAGCGGGACATTCCCATACAAACAATTATTCCGAATCAAATGGACGGATAACGTGGATTTTGATTTGCTGTATAAAATAGCCGCATACAACATCGAGGATATAAAAGATATGACAAAGTTCTGGAGATAAAAGTAAGCCGCTGCCCCCCCGAGCGGCCCGGGTGATTGCATGCCGGATGAAGAGGTGTATCAATGGATGAAAAAATGATCGCTCCCTGCGGAATGAACTGCAGCTTATGCATCGCTTATCAATTCAAACAAAATGATCTGAATAAACGTGGGTTTCATAAAAAATATTGCCCGGGATGCATCCCGAGGGGAGAAAACTGCATGCACATGGCAGATGCGTGCGAATCGCTGGCAAAGGGCGGCATCCGGTTTTGCTTTGAATGCGAAAGCTTCCCCTGCAAGAGATTGAAGGCATTGGATAAGCGCTACCGCACCAAATACCACATGAGCATGATAGAAAACCTCAACTGCATCAACGAATTCGGCATGGAGGAATTTTTAAAACAAGAACGTGACAAGTGGCGCTGCACAGAGTGCGGAGCGACTATTTGCTGTCATAACGGACTATGTTTGACTTGCAATATTGATACGCTTGTCCATAACAACAAATATCGGTGGGAAACGGATAATAAAAAACCGGAGACCGAAGTTACCGGATCAACCGAACAATTACTGAGAAATCCTGATATTAAGCCGTCTGGTGACGTTATCGCAAAGGCACTCGGAGAAGCAAACAGCGCCTATGTAAAGTTTATCGACGAACTATCAAACCACAATATTGAGCCGGTATGGCATTACTACAACGACGGCAAGGCATGGCTGGCAAAAGGACTTTATAAGCGGACAGGCGTTCGAGGCGGCAAAAAAGAAACAACCGTTTTTTGGCTGTCTGTTTGGAACGGTTTTTTCAAGGTGACCTTTTATATCCCCTCAAAAGCCCGCGCAGATGTATTGAGTCTTCCGCTTGATAACGAGGTTAAGCTGATGATAGCAAACTCGGGACAAATGGGGAAGCTGAAGTACTTTCCTCTTGTTTTTGACCTTTGTTCGGATGAAAAGTTTAAGGCGGTTTTCATGCTTGCCGATTTCAGAAAAAGCATAAAATAGGCGGTGAACATATGGAGATCAGAAAATACCGCAAAGCAGATGAAGCTTCACTATTTGACCTGCTTGTCTCCGAAGGCGACGAGTGGAGTGATTACCATGGTGTCGGTCGTGAAAAGTATATTAAAGCGCTTGAATCGAGCATAACTTATGTCGCTTGGGATGACGCTCTTGTGTGCGGATATGCGCGCTGCCGCGAAGACGACGGCCTCGGGGTTTATGTATATGATTTGCTCGTAAGAAAAACACATCGGGGAAGGCTAATCGGAAAAAGCCTGATGGAACGTGTATGTCGGGACTTTCCCGGGCAGCCCGTATATGTAATGAGTGACGCGGACTCATATTACGAAAAGCTCGGATATCCCAAAGAGGGATCTATTTTCAGATTAACGTAGCAGCGAGCATCGCTTGCCATCCGGTATTATTTCAGTCGCAACCGGCATCTCCCCTTCCGAAAGAGCGATCTATTGTAAAATCTGATATCAGTGAGGTAAATAAATCGATGGCAAAATCAAAATCGGAAAGGGATATCGGAATTGACTTTCTAAAAGCGATCGCTATTTTCGGCGTTATCGTCATACATACATGCAGTGAAGGCTACACAAATCCGATACTGTCGTTCAATTGGCTTTCATCTGTGTTTTGGGGGAGTATCGTAAGAGCGAGCGTTCCCATATTCTTCATGTGCAGCGGTGCTCTGCTGCTGACTCCGGAAAAAGAACTGCCGCTCAAGCGGCTTTACACAAAGAACCTGCTTAAAATCGTACTTTCCTTGTTTATATGGGCATTGGGCTATAAAGCGCTTCATATTATTGCTGCCGGAACATACTCTCTGCGGGATATCCTTCAAGCTTTCAAAGAAGTGCTGCTCTTCAAGCTGGAGTATCATCTCTTTTTTCTGCAGATTATGGTTGTGGTTTATGTTTTTTTACCTGTTACCCGGGTTTTTACAAAACACGCCACTAAAAAGGAACTGGAATATGCGTTGGCGATATGGTTTTTGCTGGGCATCGTGTATCCGACCGTTAAACCTTTTTGGCCGTTTTCGCTGCTGGGCGGCATTCCCGTACAATGGATGATTAATATGACATACGCCGCCATCGGATATGGGCTTTCAGGGTATTATCTGAGTAAATACTTAATCTCGTTAAAGTTGAGTATTCTTTCATTGGCGGCAGGGTTTCTCGGTGTGTATGGCGCAACGATCTTAATGTCTGTGCAAACACAAACCCTGTACCAACACTTTCTTGAAGGAATGTCTGTGTTTGTGGCATTGCTCGCAATCGGGATTTTCGGCTTGTGTTTCAACCTCAAAGACAGTATCGGCGGGAAAGCCGCCGCGGTTATCCGCAAGTTATCAAAAGCTTCTTTTTGCGTTTACTTAGTACATGTTTTCTGGATATACCTTTTCAATTTTCTGGGTATATCCGTTAACGCCTTCCCCTGCCTGCTGTCGATACCGCTTGTCTCATGTCTGAATCTGGCTCTGTCCTATTGCACCTACCTTATTCTTTCTAAAATACCGTTAGTACGAAGCTGGTTAGTATAGGATGGCATTGTCGCAGCATCAATTGCCCGATCCGGTGTAAGAGAGGTTAATAATGCAAGAACCCAATGGGGAAAAAGCGAGCGGTCTTATAAAAATCTGCTCATATCACCATAACAATACCGCTAAAATAGCCGGAAAATTTTCAGAGGTATTGAACGCGCGGGTACTTACACCGGAAAAGGCAATCCCCGAGCGTCTTAGTGATTATGAGCTTATGGGTTTCGGAGCGGGTATAGACAGCGGTATGCACTATAAGCCTCTGCTTGACCTTGCCGATAAATTACCTGAAGTCAGCAAAAAACCGGGCTTCATTTTCTCTACGAGTGCGATGCGGGGAAAACCCAAGGTTTATAATGATCACTCAGCGCTCAGGGGTAAGCTGCAGTTAAAAGGTTATATCATTTTAGGCGAATTCAGCTGCAAAGGGTTTAATACAAACGGTTTTCTCAGATATATCGGCGGCATGAATAAGGGCAAACCGGATATTGCGGATCTCAGGCACGCCGAAGAATTCGCCTTTAGTTTGGTTGAGAAGATGTGCATTCTGCAGTGGGATATATGAATAGAATACCCAAATTTTTTACAGTCTGATGGCAAACGATGGTGGTGAGTACGGTGAAAAGAAAAAAGCAGTATAGGTCTTTGACAGAAAAATATCCACCCTCTGAACCATGCGACTGCGAAACATGCAGATCATATTGCGCTCGTCCGGGCTGGTGGACTGTTGAGGAAGCGTCACAGGCAATCAAAGCGGGATATGGACATCGTATGATGCTGGAAATCTCACCCGAAATGACTTTCGGAGTGCTTTCCCCTGCATTTAAAGGATGTGAGGGATATTATGCGCTGCAAGAATACGCAAAAAACGGATGTAATTTTTTTATAAATGGTCTTTGTGAACTCCATGGAACCGGTTATGAGCCGCTTGAATGCCGTTATTGCCACCATCTCAGAAAAGGTCTTGGTCAGAAATGCCATGCAGATATCGAAAAGAACTGGCGAATGCCGGCCGGACAGGCTTTGGTAAAATACTGGTTTAAAACCTATCTTGCTGCCAAGCAGCAAAATCGCATAAACACAGCCAACACCGTTTTAGCTGAAAGGCCAAAGGAATAATCGGACGATAAAGTTATGGGCGGTGAACCCAACGTTATGTATGAATGCAGGTATTCTTATCAGGGGGTGAACCATTGCTTGAAGTTGTATTCAGCGACAGTGAGAAAGGTTCTTTTAAAGCGTTTGGGGACATTTCCAACGATGTCGTCAATATAGGCTTTATGCTTGATATTGGGGATATTTCGGGCGCGATAGACGGAAATGAGCGGCAGGACATCTTCCGAAAAGTATGGGGAAGATTTGATTTCGATAGTAAGGAGCAGGAAGAATTTTTCCGAATGCAGCGAGAGGATATGCAGACTCTGCTGTCTGCCGCGAAAAGCGGTATACCGATACGAATACGGAATAGCGGTGCGCCGTATTCCGCCTGCGGATTTCACTATGTATGCAATTTATTAAGGGATATCGGCTGCGATATAAGCGTTGTTTCTTTACCCGAGTATAATCCGATATACGAAAATGAACCGGCAGAGTGCACCCACCGGGGAGAAGCGGCCGCGGATAAGATTTATCGGTTTTTATCTCCGGAAAAACAATTAACCGAGACAGAAAAGATAATCTTCAGTAACCGCTGGCGCGGCTTAATGGCGGAAAATGCCCCGCTGCGCGCTGTTATAAACGGAAGGCTGACTTCTGTTCCGGAAGATTTCTATGATTTCATTATCATGAATAATCTGCCCGATGATGATTTTCTTATGGCCGGATTTATCGGAAAGCTCTTGGGGAAATATATGCCGGGTATAAGTGACAGCTGGTATGCTCTGCGCATCGATAAAATGATTAAAGAAAACAAACTGATTATTGTTGAGAATAAGGATCCTTCGCATCCGTACGGAAATGTTTTAAGAAAAGTATAAGTCTGCTTCGAAAAAAGCTAAAGTCAATTGATTTGTTCCAGCCTGCCGACAATTCGAAAATGCTGTGGATATGTTTCCGAGAACGGACATACTCAGTTAATCATCAGCTTTAAAGACCGGTATTATCAAGCGACATAACAATACGGGGAGGGATAAAGATGCTCGATTGGAAGTCTATGTTAACAGCAGACACCATGAAATGGTTGCTGGAGGAAGAAAACCCTTCCGTGCGCTATTATACACTTAAGGACATTCTGGACAAATCCGAACACGAACCGGAAGTACAACAAGCAAAGCGTGAAATCATGAAATGCGGTATTGTGCCCGATATCCTTCGGAAGCAGCAGGAACCGTCATATCTTAAAACCTATTCCGATTTTTATACCGAAAAATATAAGGGACTGGTATGGCAGCTGATTGTACTTGCACAGATGGGCGCTGAATCCAATTCGCAGATTATAGAACAATGCGAATACTTGCTTAACATTTCGCAGGAAGCTGCGGACGGCGGTTTTTCGATGCATACCGCAGTGAAAAAGAGCGGCGGCAGAATAGCCGAGGTTATCCCGTGTCTTACAGGGAATATGGTATGGAGCCTTATACATTTCGGCTATGTTGACGACCCAAGGCTGCAAAGAGCTGTCGACTGGATTACCCGCTTTATGCGTTTGAATGACGGCAACGAAGATACTCCTCAAATTCCCCCATACGACCGATATGAAATGTGTTGGGGCAAGCATACCTGTTTTATGGGCGCAGTGAAGGCGCTTAAAGGATTAAGCGGCATACCGCAGGGACAAAGAACAAGCGAAATAAACGATACCATAAACAAGGTTGCCGAATTTCTGCTGATTCACCGCATTTATAAGCGCAGTCATGATTTAAGTAAAGTATCCAAACCGGGCTGGCTGAAATTCAGCTTTCCTTTAATGTATCAGACTGATGTGCTGGAAATATCAGAAATTCTGACGGGATTAGGTATAACAGACAGCCGCATGAATGACGCCATAGATGTCATCACTAAAAAGCAGGACGATATGGGCAGGTGGAGAATTGAAAACACTTCTAACACTGACCGTTTGCTTATTCCGTTGGGAGAAAAAGGCGAGCAAAGCAAGTGGATTACGTTGAGGGCTATAAGAGTATTAAAACGATATAATGCGGGTAGCTAAACAGATTGTTATATACACTTATTGAGAACGAGATGAGGTGCAGCGATGTCGATTGACTATAAGAAAACCCAAAAAGACCAATACCAGCCAAAGACCGCACCATCCGTTATTGATGTACCGGAAATAAAATATATCGCGGTTGACGGCAGGGGGAATCCGAATACGAACCCTGATTATGCCGAGGCAGTCGAGCTGCTGTATGGGCTTTCGTATGCCATTAAAATGAGCAACAAATCTGTTTTAGACTATGTTGTCCCTCCCCTTGAAGGCTTTTGGAGCCTTGACGACGAACTCAAAGGCGGCGCCGCGATAAATGATAAAAGCAAGTTTATATGGACGATGGTGATAAGGCAGCCTGATTTTGTAACGACAGACATATTTGAAGCCGCAAAAGCTGCCCTCATAAAGAAAAAAACGAGCGTTGACACATCAAAGGCAAAGCTCATTACAATCACGGAGGGTTTGTGTGTTCAGGCAATGCACATCGGGTCGTATGATGACGAACCGGCAACCGTAGCGGCACTTGAAAAATTCGCAATCGAAAACGGCTATAGAATCGATATAAGCCAGACGCGCCGTCATCACGAGATATATATTTCCGACCCGCGGAAGGTTGAACAGGAAAAGTTAAAAACGGTACTCAGATATCCGATACGCAAAGCATAAATCATTTCGGCATTTGCAGAATTTTTTATTGAAATCATAAATAACAGGACTGCGATACGGGAGATGATACAATGATCAATTTTTCCGGTGTTTGGGTCTTTAATCCCGATAAGAGCGAATTACAAAGTCCTCCCCCGGAATCTTCGGTGTTTCATATCAGTCACAGCGAACAATCGTTTTCTCTTGACAGAACGCACATTATTAACGGCATACCCGATCACTTCACCATAGAACTGAAAACCGACGGTTCAGAGATAAAAATGAATCATAGAGGAATAGACATAACCGCGAAAATGTACTGGGATAAGGAGTCATTAGTCTCCGATATGGTCTTTCGGCAAGGCAGTGACGAGGCAGCCAATATTGTAAAATACTCTGTTGCGGACAACGGGCAGACGCTTGTCGCCGACGAAAATTTCACAAGCGGCGAGCATAGGCATCATAACAGATGGGTATTTATGCTTGCATCCCATTAAAACCCGTAAATTTAAAACGCGGTGACAGGGTGTCGACTGCCGCCGCGCTCTGCTGCATTAGTCTCAGCCGCGGCACGAACCTTTCTGCGCCGAAAAAAAAATTGAATCTATCTCGAATAAATCGATTTGCTTTTGCGAATGAGAATTTCGGAGGCAAAAAGACTGAATTCATCTTTCAGGATTATCTGACACCAGGTTATGAAGATGAATAAGATCCGGCTGTTCTTATCTATTATAATTTCGGTATGCTTTCACCTGATAATCGGATGGTTTTACTTAAAAAACATCGCGGCTAAAAAACACGGCGGTTTACTTGTCGCGGATGTTTTTACATCAAATCAATATAGAAATCTCACGGATTCATTGACGATTGAATATGAAACCGGTGGATTCCGACGGGCAGCGCCCGCATTATTTATCCGATCCGGAAGGCAACCTGATTATATCGGTTCGTTTAGCTGTTAAAAGCTTTGGCAAGAAAAAAGGAGGGATAGCATAATGGAATATACGCTGGATTTGGAACGCCTGTCCGTCCGTGAATACAAAACACTGCTGAAACAGCAAAATCTAATGCCGGGCCGCAGAATTCTTTTGCAGGATATAGACAGAAATTTCACGGTATTTGAAAGCAGAGAAATCAAAACCGCCGCGCAACTGAAAAAATGCCTTTCCACCCCAGCGAAAATTGCGTATATCGCGGCAGTGAGCGGTATACCCAAAGAGTATCTGGTGATTTTAAAAAGAGAGATTGGCAGCCTGGCACAAAAGCCCGTCCCGCTCTCGGCTTTTCCCGGCATCGACCCCTCTTTGGCCGCAAAGTTGAGCGATGCCGGTCTTAAGACATCAAAAGAGTATTGGGAAACAACACAAGATTTGTCGGACGAGCTGTTTTGCTTTTGCGACCTTGTTCGGATAAACGGCGTGGGTCCCGTCGCAGCGAGAGCGTTTTATGAAGCCGGATACCGGTCTGTTACCGAAGTCGCCGCGGCAAACGCGGCTGTTATGCTGGAGAAAGTATCCGCGGTCAACGAGGCCAGGTGCTATTACAAGGCGAAGTTAGGACACAAAGATATGCAATTTTGTATTGATTTTGCTTTACTGCTAAGCAAATATGCTCTCTGACATCTGACAAGGATAATTTCAAGAAATAGGCAAGCTGTGAGTTAAAATAAAAAAGCGGGAGACGTAATGCGGTCTGCTCTTGCGTCTCCTGCTTTTATTTAGTCTTTGCCGGTATTACTGAGGTTTTTCTGAGCGGGTTTGCACTTTAATACTGAACCGGTACAGGCGATTACTCCTCATCCTGGAGCGCATCGTAACCCTCTTCGCCGGTTCTGATTTTTATTACATTTTCAACATCGTAAATAAAGATTTTACCGTCGCCCACATTGCCGGTGTACAGAGCTTTTTTAACAGTGTTGACCACAGTTTCTACGGGTATCTTGCACACAACGATATCGACCTGAACCTTGGGGAGCAGTCTTGTTTTTACCGGCAAACCGCGATAATACTCTGTATGACCTTTTTGCATGCCATAACCAAGTACGTTTATGACGGTCAAACCGGTTATGCCGATATAATCAAGGTCTGTCTGAAGCTGTGCAAACTTATCCTGATTTGTAATAATGGTGACCTTTGTCATTTTTGCTCCCGGGCGTGCCTTATTTACAACAGGGATGGCGACATCCGGAGATACCTTGCCCTGAACCGTTTTCGGGGCTTCGATATAAACCTCCGCCGCCTTGTCATCACTGCCGCTATCCGACATGATGGGAGCAACGATAGCGAAATCGGGATAAGCGAAGTTTCCGTGCTCACCGATATCAAGGCCTTGAATTTCCTCCCGAGCGCTCACGCGGATACCCATAGTCTTCTTGAGAACAAGCCACACAATAGCTGAGGCTGCGAATACAAATGCGCCGACTGAAATTATACCGATGACCTCTTTTCCGAGCAATGAAAAACCGCCGCCGAAGAATAAACCGTTGACTGTCGATAAGCCGGTTACGCCTTCCTGCGCGAAGAGGCCGACACATATTGTTCCGAAAACACCGCAAACCAAATGTACGGAGGTAGCGCCGACGGGGTCATCAACCTTTGCTCTGTCAAAAAACAGCACGGCAAACACAACGATAATACCAGCTATTGCGCCGATGATCAGTGAACTTGTAACACTTACATACGCGCAGCTGCCTGTTATACCTACAAGACCCGCAAGACATCCGTTTATTGTCATGCCAAGATCCGGTTTGCCGATGAAGATCCATGATGTTACGGTAGAAGTAAGCACGGCTGCGATAGCGGCGGTATTCGTGGTTACTAAGATATGAACGACATCGGCCGGATTCTGAAAGCTCATTGTAGAGCCGGGGTTGAAACCAAACCATCCCAACCACAGCACAAAGAGACCTATAACTGCAAGCGACATGCTGTGACCGGGGATCGCCTTTGGTTTTCCGTGTTTATCATATTTTCCGAGACGGGGCCCGAGTATCAGCGCTCCGGCCAAGGCTGCCCAGCCGCCCACCGAGTGAACCACCGTATCGCCCGCAAAGTCAAGGAACCCTAATTTGGCAAGCCAGCCGCCTCCCCATATCCAGTGCCCGACGACCGGATATATAACAAGAGTCAGAACAAACGAGAATACTATAAAGGACAAATACTTAATACGCTCTGCAACCGCTCCGGATACGATGGTTGCCGCCGTACCGCAGAAAACCAGCTGGAAAAAGAATTTCCCCCAAAACGGCACATTCGGTGTCAGGGTATCTTTGTAGAAGTCGAGCTTGGAGCTGCCCAGAATAAACAGATTCCGTGTGCCGATAATCGGGTTATCTCCGCCGAACATAAGTCCCCACCCAAGCAGCAGAAAACCGAGGGAGGATACTGCGAAAACAATGAAGTTCTTTGACAGTATGTTTACAGCGTTTTTTGATCTGGCCATACCCGATTCAACAGCCGCGAATCCGAGGTTCATAAAGAACACTAGTATAGCCGCGAGTACAACCCAAAAGGTGTCCACTATCATCTTGATATCCATGAAATAACCCTCCTGAAAAAAATAAAATAAAAAAGGCGTGAATTTTATTGATCAATCAATAAAACACACGCCCTTGTGCGCACAGTATTCTATGTAAACCGCCGGATCCCCTCGCATTATCCCAATGATATTCCCGCCGGAACGCATTAAGGCGCTGTTGCTTTTGCCAACAGCACCTTTGCTATAGTAGTCATGCTAGCATAAGCTTTTTTATTTGTCAATAGCGAATTTTAGAATTTAACCGACACCCGGCACCGAGATTTCGGGCTCTTTGAAGAAAGCGGCCGTCTGAAATTTGATTAATCAAGATTTTTCTGCAATTTCAGACAAAATCTTGTATGATTCGCAAATTTTCGTTATATTGTATTGTAGGCATATAGTGTAATATTCACATTACAATTAATGCGACAGCTGATGCTTATTATAATCACGAATACAGGTCAGGAGACGTAATTAGTAAAGCCGCTTGCAATTCATTGGTACGTTAATACGGGGCATTGCAAGTCGGCTTTTTAAATAACTAAAATACTGCATGCAGACCTTAATCAATTCATTAAGGAACCCGAGGGCGGGCGTGGGTTTTTATGGGGGATTCACAATGAAGGTTAAAATTCTGGTAGCAGACGACTCGGCTTCCGACAGACTGATAATCGAAAACATGCTAAGCGAGTACAGCATATTGACTGCATGCGACGGGGCTGAAGCTTTAAGTACGCTTGCGGAGGATGACGGAATCAACCTGCTCATACTCGATCTGAATATGCCCAATGTAAACGGTTTTCAGGTTCTGGAGGCGCTGGGCCGCGATGAGCGGCACAGAAAGCTGCGCACCGTAATACTTACGAATTACAATGAATTGGACAATGAAATCAAAGGTCTTAAACTCGGTGCCGTGGACTATATCCGCAAACCGATTAATATGGAGTCGCTCAAGGCAAGAATCGATGTCCATGCAGCGCTGCTGCGCGCCGAGCACGCATTGGAGCAGAAGCTGGGCGAACAAATGCTTTCCTTTGACGTGATTTTTGATCAGGCGCCTATCGGCATTGCGATTTCGCACAGCAGTGACCCGCAGCGCTCGGACGGATCAATATCAGAAATCAACTCTATGTTCGAACAAATCACGGGAAGGACAAGGGAAGAGCTTATAAATTCGGGATGGGCAAATATTACACATCCCGATGATGTGGAAGAAGATATAGAAAACTTCAAAAAACTGCAGGCCGGCAAAATTAAAAGCTATTCAATGGAAAAACGATATGTTAAACCCGACGGATCGATTGTGTGGGTATATATGACTGTCGCTGCCCTTAAGCCAATAGGAGAAAATATACTGAATCATATATGTCTTATACAAGATATCTCAGAAAGAAAGCGCCTTGAAAATGAACGCAGATACATAAGCGAACACGATAGATTGACAGGCCTCAAAAACCGTGAATATTTGGAAACGCTTCTTGTAAATGACGCAAGGCAAAAGAATACGTTAAAACGGGCCCTTATCAGTGTTAATCTCAGTACCGTTCAGTTATTAACAGCCAAATACGGATTTCTTTACACCCAGGGCCTGGTAAGAAAAGCCGCCGAGGTTCTCCGCCAGCATAGCACCGATACATGTCTATTGTTCCAGGCACATGAAAATCGGTTTGTTTTTTATCGCGTCGGCTATAAAGACATAAACGAGCTCGCTGATTTCTGCGATTCCATTACGGAAACTCTGGAATCAACTTTTGTAACAGACAGAATAGGCGGCGGGATCGGGGTACTCGAAATTAAGCAGAGCGATAACGATATAGAAATCGATTCGCTGTTAAGAAGGCTTCTGATTGCGTCGGAAAGGTCAATAAACCGGCTTGAGCGGTACTTTACAACTTGTTTTTATGATGAAGAGATGGAGGCCTTGGTTAACCGCGAAATCGACATTAAAGATGCTCTCTCCGCAATAGCGGCGGGCGAACCCGGCAATGAACTCTTTTTACAATATCAGCCGATTCTGGATCTGCGGACTGATTGTATCGTCGGCTTTGAGGCTTTGGCCAGATTAAAGACAGAAAAACTCGGACCGGTGTCACCACTTGAGTTCATTCCGATAGCCGAGAACACAATGCTCATTATTCCGATTGGCGAAAAAGTGATTATAAACGCATTTCATTTTCTTAATAAACTCAAAGCAAGCGGCTATGATGAGCTTGACATATCAATCAACATCTCTATTATTCAGCTGCTTAAACCCGGTTTCACAAGCAGGCTGTTTGAACTGATTAACGAGATGCTGATTAACCCGAAAAATATCGTTATTGAGGTTACGGAATCGGTCTTCGACTCCAATTATGCCTATATCAATAATCTTATAATGAAACTGCGGGAAGCAGGCATCCACATAGCAATAGATGACTTTGGAACCGGGTATTCCTCGCTGGCCAGACAAAAAGAACTGAAAATCGATTGCGTAAAAATCGACAAATATTTCATCAACAAGCTGCTGGACACTGCCCCGAACGAAGCTATTACGGGCGATATTATTTCGCTGTCACATAGACTGGGACATTTTACAATTGCCGAGGGAGTCGAGCGCGAAAGCCAGCTGCAGTATTTAAAAGAACACGACTGCGACATGATACAGGGATATCTGCTCAGCAAACCGCTTGATGAGACAGACGCTCTTGAATATTTGAGAAAACATAATACGGACTGTTAAGATCGCAGTATTGCTCAACGGCTCAGCGCGGCAGCATATGCGACTATATACTCAGAAAGATTAATCGTGATATGAAAAAAGGGTTGCTGTTGAAAAAAGAAAAGGATTATTTGCGCCTTGCGGCACTCAACCGCAAGGCCATCAGTGAGTATAACGGAAAAATGTTATCTGCGCTGACACTGATAGGCGGATTCTTAATGCTTCTGCCGGTGTTATCGGCACCTTTCAGTAAAACAAAATCAGACGCTATTCCTACTTATTTACTGGCATCGGCACTCTTTTTCATACTTTTCTTCTTATTAAAGCTTTCTTTTATGAAAAAATACGTTCTCGGCGGACTGTATATTTGTTTTTCCGTTTTTTTTGCATTTGCGATTTATCTGAGTGTAATTCACTCGCCCCATATGCGGGCAACAGTTCTGCTGGGGGCGTTATGCATTATGCCGCTCGGTTTCATCGACCGTCCCGCTCGCATGAATCTGTTCGAAGCTTTTTGGCTTGCGCTGCATACGATTTTGGCGTTTTACCTAAAACCGCAATATGCGCTCGATGATTTTATTAATTGTTTATGTTTTGCTATTCTCGGGTGTTTTATCGGCAATATAGTGGTTCGGGTAAGGTTAGACAGTTATGAGGCTCGCCGCTTGTTAACTATCGAAAAAGAAACGGATGTGCTGACAGGTCTTTTTAACCGCCGCAAACTGTTTGAAACTCTGGCAGCTCTCGAAACCGAAAACGCGCAAAAGCCATCCGGAATTCTAATGATCGATATCGATCACTTTAAAGCCTTTAACGATAACTACGGCCACGCAGCCGGTGATAATTTACTAAGCTGTTTCGGCGAAGTGCTGACTAAATTCTCGCAGAATTTCCGTCTGCAATTCTATCGATACGGCGGTGAGGAATTTGCGGCAATGGCATACGGATACGGCGAGAAAGAGCTGCTTTCTATCGCGGAAAGTCTGCGGATTGCCGTGGAAAGCGCGGTTTTAGACGGGCATCATGTAAGCGTCAGTATCGGTGTTGCCTATTGCGGCGACAAGCAGGTTCGAAACTATGAAAATGAAATTGATTGGGCCGACAAGGCCGCTTATTCCGCAAAGCACGCGGGCCGGAACAAAGTTTGCATTGAACCGCCCGAAACGCAGGATTAGTTGACATCGGCTAAAAACCCGCGGTTTGAAATTATGTGTCACAGATTTTAGTTTTACATTTTGAATGAAAGGAATCCTTTGAATAATGGATAAAATGCGCATTAACCTCTATGATCTCCTGGCGTGTATCTCCAACACGCAGGATCTCGTATCGAAAAGGCTGTCAAACCATAATCAGCAGGTGGCATATCTTGCGTTCCGTTTATCGGAGCACATAAAGCTCACGACTGCGCAGCAGTATGATATTTTCGTTGCGGCGCTGATTCACGATATAGGCGCACTTTCGGCCAAAGAAATGCTCGAACTGATTGAGGCGGAGCCGGCAAACGCAAACGGTCATGCTTTCAGAGGGGCAAAGCTGTTTGAAGATTTCAAACCTTTGCAAAACGCAGCTTATATAATTAAGTTTCACCATCTTCCGTGGGATGGCGGAAAGGGAAGCACATATATGGGGCAGGAGGTTCCTCTGGCAAGCCACCTCATTCATCTGGCAGATGAAACATGCGCATTAATAAATCCAAATCGAAATATAATCACCCAGATTCCGGAGATTCTGTCAAAAATCCGTCAGCTGTCCGACAGTATATTAATGCCGGATTTAGTCGATGCACTGTTTGATATAAGTACGATAGAATATATATGGTTGGATTTAGTTTCGCCGGACCCTGCAAGGAACATTTTAAAAAAAGAACTTTTCAACACACTAACATTGGAAATGGACGAAATAGTTGATCTTGCGCTGATATTCTCACGGATTATAGACTTCAGAAGCCGCTTTACCGCGCGTCATTCCGCCGGTGTAGCCAAAACAGCCGAGAAACTTGCGCAGCTTTTCGGGTTTTCGTCCTACGAGTGCAAAATGATGCTTGTTGCCGGATATCTGCACGATTTAGGCAAATTGGCAATCAGTGATGATATTCTGGAAAAACCGTCTAAGCTCGATGAGGAAGAGGTAAATGAAATGCGCGCGCATACCTTTTATACCTACCATTCGCTCGAGCCGATTGAGCAGCTTAAAACAATTAACACCTGGGCATCGTTTCATCACGAAAAACTGAGCGGCAATGGGTATCCGTTCCATATTGCGGGAGACAGTCTCTCAATAGGCTCCCGTATAATGGCCGTAGCGGATGTGTTTACGGCTATAACAGAAGACCGTCCTTACCGCAAAGGCATGGATTTTAAAAGTGCCGCTAAAGTATTATCCAACATGGTCGAAAGCAATGCGCTTGACGGAAGAATTGTCGGTCTATTGATTGATAATTACTCTGAATTGGATAATATCCGCATAGCATCCCAGAACGAAGCTGCCGAGCAGTATGAAAATTTTCTGCTTGTTTGCTCGGAACAATCGGATACCTGAGCTATCCCGAATTAACGCCTTTACGCCAACCTGCACGAAACGGAAACAGCACCTGACTAATATTATGAAAAACATAGCTTTTCGGGCAGACGGCAAAACGCCGCTATCGCGGGGGAACCGAAAAGCCTGCCCGGCATATAAAATCACTTAAACCCGGGAGGAACTCTATGCTCGGAGCAATCGTCGGAGATATCGCGGGGTCCCGTTTTGAGTTTAACAACCGCCGCAGTAAGGATTTTAACCTTTTCGCCGAGGGCTGTTTTCCCACGGACGACAGCATAATGACTATTGCCGCAGCAAAAGCAATCATGGAAACGGAAAAAGCGGCGAGCTCTTCCGAACACTGCCTTGACAACAACTATCATACGATTCTGGCCGGTTTTACTGTCAGGTATATGCGGGCGATCGGCAGAAAATATCCCGACTGCGGATTCGGCAGTATGTTTTATAAGTGGATTTTCAGCAAAGCGCCAACTCCGTACAACAGCTTCGGCAACGGAGCCGCTATGAGGATAAGTCCCGTGGGATTCATCGCGCGCTCTCACCGGGATTTAATACGTCTGGCCGAAACCGTAACGGCCGTAACACACAACCACCCGGAGGGGATAAAAGGAGCTACGGCAGCCGCCGAGGCGATATACATGGCCCGAAACGGTGCTCTTAAACCTGAAATCCGGGAGCATATCACACGCGGATATTATCCGCTGGATTTTAAAATCGACGATATTCGTCCGAGCTTCCGCTTTGACGAAACCTGCCGTCAGACCGTCCCGCAGGCTATCGAGTGCTTCCTTGAGTCCGGGTCATTTGAGGACGCTATACGGATCGCAATCTCTCTGGGCGGCGACAGCGACACGATCGCGTCAATCACCGGAGCGATTGCCGAAGCGTATTACGGCGTACCGAAGGATATAGCGGAAAGAGCTCTGTCCTATCTGGACGGGGAGCTGCGCGCCATCTATTACGAGTGGACCGCGTTTTCCGCTCCGCCAGGCGCGGTTTTAAAAAGCTGACAAAGGATCTGTGACAATAGGCCCCGGATCCTTTTCTTAATGCTGAGCCAGCGGCTGCCGCTGCCGGTTTCAGTCTTTGGGTGCGGGAGCTTTTACGACGATAAGCTCGAGTGTATCGTCGTTCAGGTTTTTAACGTTCATTTTCGTTTGAAACGGTATCTTCAGCAGAGTGCCGGCTTCGTATTCGTGTATGTCCTGATCATCCAGACCGATGGAGAGCCTGCCGCGAATAACCGTCATATATACGTTCGAATTGGACATATGCTCGGGCAGACCTTCGCCTTTGTTAAATACCATGTGCAGATAATGCACATTTTCGTCAAAGACTACTCTTTCAACAGCCTTCTCGTTTCCTCTTGACAATTTGAAAATCTTTTCAACCATAACAATATTCCTCCTTTTTATTGCCCGGTGCTGCATTTGCCCATACCATATCATACCTTGGGATGATATGGCTGTTGTTTTTGCAACATCGGTAATATTATACCCGGTGTTTCCCGCAGTCAATGTTGTCTTTCTGGCAAACCTTGCCGCAGGTTGTTATACACTGAAGTAATGAAGTAATTAGGTGAGCCCCAAGCTCCCCGGCGGGAGTACTGCCCGAAAAATCGGGGTATGCCTCATGTTGATTATTGATATCTGTTTATTATGCTGATAAAATGAGCCGAAAAGCTAATTTCTGTTATTCCGATGATTACACGGCAGGTTTTCCGATGCATCCTCACAGGAGCTCAGAAACTGTAAGCTGCGTTTATCGCGGCGGGATGGCCCATTCTATGATAAACCGAGAATAAATCGCAGCGGCCGGGGGTAAGCAAGTGATGAAAAAACGCTTTGTTTGGATAGACAAGTACTTGAGAAACGGCGAAAAGATCAAAAAAACAGACCTTTATTACAGGGAATCGTATGTTTTAAACTTCATACTTATAATAATGCTGATTGTCTGCGCCTACTTCGCGCTGGTTAATATATTTATCTTCAAGACCCTCGTCGCGGTGGGCAACGTGATTTCGTTTGTATTATCACTGTCGACTTTTATATATTTTAAGAAAACCAATAATTACAAGCCGGCCGCTTACATCGCGGTCGGAGTGATAATTATCAGCATTACGGCTTACTTTCATGTCGTACAAAATCAAAACTACGCTTTCTATTGGCTGGCGGTTCTGCCGTCCGTCGCGTATTTTTTGCTTGGCAGCAAGCCCGCGGGAATACTCGTCGGTCTTTATTGCGTTTACATGCTCTTCTTTTTTATCTTTTACCAGGACTCCCGGACTCCGGCGGAATTTAATCTGCAGTCTATATCTAATATTGCCGGGGCTACAATCAGCATGGTGCTGATAATAGCCTTTTTCGAAAAAAGCAGAAAAGAGGCATGGGACACCCTTAAAGATACGAATCTGCAGCTGGAGAATAATCAAAATGATCTTCGCCTGATTCTTGACTCCGCGGGAGAGGCCATATTCGGACTTGACCTGGACGGCAACTGCACCTTCTGCAACAAAAGCTGTCTTGCCTTACTGGGCTATAATGACGAATCGGATCTTCTCGGCCGGAATATGCATGACCGGATACATCACAGCCTGAAAGACGGAGCTCCAAACCCGATTGAAAACTGCAGGATATTTAAATCTTATATCAAGGGCGAAGGCTCGCATGTGGATGACGAGGTCTTCTGGCGTTCTGACGGTACTTTCTTTGACACCGAATACCATTCGTTCCCGAAGATAAAAAACGGAGAGATCATCGGCGCGGTAGTAACCTTCACGGACATAACCGAGCGAAAGCAAAAAGAATCTGATATCCAGTATTTAAGCTGGTACGATCCTCTCACCGGGCTAATCAACAGAAGACGCTTTGAAGAAAGCCGCACGCTGATCGACATTCCGGATAATCTGCCGATGTCAGTTATTTTTGCCGATGTGAACGGGCTGAAGATGACAAACGACATTTTCGGCCATTCCGCGGGTGATGAGCTTATTAAAAAATCCTCCGAGATCCTGCGCAAATCCGCCAGAGAAAGCGATACGGTTTCCAGAATAGGCGGTGACGAGTTCATAATACTGCTTCCGAAAACTAACGAAGAAAACGCCGGGAAGGTTCTCGATCGCATAAGACTCGGATTTTCCGACGCGCGTGTAGAAGCCATAAGGTGCAGCATTTCACTGGGCCTCGATGTGAAAACAAGCCACGAGCAGTCTCTTGATGAGATAATAGCAAACGCGGAAAACGCGATGTACAAGGATAAAACCATGAATCGCAAGACAATAAGCAAGGACATTATCGGCAGCATCATCGAGACTTTACATTCAAAAAGCTTATCTGAAAGGCAGCATTCGCTGAATGTC
>Ga0123335_1003688_pt1 | contig 20915 bp, 19 predicted proteins | sample BiotimSIPDNA_2_FD_89707 | JGI IMG/M metagenome (GOLD analysis project Ga0123335, IMG submission 89707) | Anaerobic biogas reactor microbial communites from Washington, USA - Biogas_R2 time_0 SIP DNA | ecosystem: Engineered > Bioreactor > Anaerobic > Unclassified | place: Washington, USA...
GCCAGCAATCGATCACTAATCGCGAACCGGCGGGGCGTCGGTCAGGGAACCAGCAGGATCGGCACTCGCACGTGACGAGACACCCGGTAGCTGACGCTCCCCAATATAAGGTCTTTGGGTTCCTGCCGGCCACGGCGCCCCATGACGACAAGGTCGGCGCCGCTGGATTCGATCTCTGAAAGGATCGTCTCAGCGGCAGGCCCCACGACGGCCTTGACCTCGGCGCCCACACCTCTGAGATGCAACAACTCCAGGGCCGACTTCAGGGTGCTCTGCGCCATCTGCTCGACGTATCTCTCTACGGCCCGCTGATCCATGTTGGCCGTCAGGACGATATGTTGAGGCACTGTGATGACGGTGAGCAGCACGAACTCACACCGACATGCTACGACCATGTTGACGGCGACCTCGACTCCTCTCAGCGAGGCCTCGGTGCCATCGGTCGCGGCCAGAATGCGCTTGAATACCAAGGGGGGTCCTCCCGCCGCAGACACCACTACCCAGGGATGGAGGATACCGGGGTCGAACCGGCGACCTCCGCCGTGCAAAGGCGGCGCTCTCCCAACTGAGCTAATCCCCCGAATAAGGCGATATGGAACCTACCGGTCGGAAAGTCGATGGTGGGCCTAAGTGGATTCGAACCACTGACCTCACCCTTATCAGGGGTGCGCTCTAACCAACTGAGCTATAGGCCCATGCGCGGGTAGTTTACCGGCATTGCGGTCGATGTCAAGAAATGCTCGGTCTGGGCGCAGGCGCAGAGAGCGGCTTGGTCACCGGGCGGAATACAGGTGACGTCGAGAGCCACGCGGGGTAACCTAGAGGTAGGGACACGATCGAGGAGATCATGGACGGGTTTGAGAAAGTCACCGTATACGGCGTCAGCTTCGACGTGGCCAGCAAGCAGCCCATCGTGCTACTCAAGGCGGAGGGTAAGAACCGTTTTCTGCCCATCTGGATCGGGCACCCGGAAGCGGCTGCCATCCTGATGAAACTGCAGAACGCGGAACTGCCTCGTCCCATGACGCACGACTTGTTGGCTACCGCGATCGAACAGCTTTCCGCGAGCGTAAGCAGCGTGTTGGTCACTGAGCTGCGGGACAATACCTTCTACGCGGTCCTCAAGCTTGAGTCGCGGGGGGAGGAGATAGAGCTCGATTCGCGGCCGTCCGACGCCATCGCCTTGGCTGTGAGGACCGACGCTCCCATCTTCGCGTCCACGGAGTTGCTCGAAGCCAACGGCATCGAGTTCGAACAAGAAGTCCAGGACATCGAGGAAGTAGTCAAGGAGTTCAAGCAGTTCCTCGACAACGTCTCACCACAGGACTTCTAAGACTCGGGCTTCGCCTCTCCCAGCGCCGCCGCCTCTTTCTTGACCAGCTGCAGTATCAGCCCGTAGATCTCTCGCAGGGCGTCGTTCGACAGCGGGCCCCGATTGGCCCGGCACAGGTACGTGATGACCCAATCCTCTTGGGCGGCGTCATAGAAGCTGAGTCCCTGCGTATCCTTGTAGTCCTTGAGACTCTTGACCAACTTGAGCCGCTTGTTCAGCGCCTCGAGGATCTTGAGATCGTTGTCGGATATCTGCTCCCTATACTGCCGGACCACCGGATCGGTACTCGCAGTCGCCACGTTGCCTCCTCATTCCCGCCTGGACAATCCGCCGCCCAAGACACATGTGCTTCGCGTGGGACGGTGGACCGCGTAGGCTACCGCACCGACGGCCCTACGGGCAACCCCGGGATGCTTCCTCCTGAGTCCGTCCTTCGGCGTAGGCGGCGCACCGTTTCACAAACCTCGGACACATGCCCGGCCGGCCGGCCATGTGTAGAAGCACCCTGGAGCACAGCAGCGAATCACCAGCCAGACCTTCTGCCCAGCCACTTTCGGAGCCGGCAGCCCGGATCGTCAACGGAGCATCCCAAGCGTGTCTGGGATCGATGACCTCAGCATCAGTCAGCAGCCATCCCGTGACCGCCTCCCCGCGAGCCAATAGGATGGTGTCTCGCTCGGCGGTCACGTGGACGTGCGACGGCTCGTCCAGGTGCCAAAGGACCTCACCGCTCGCCGGGATGATCCCGGCAAGCTCGGAGGTCCGGCCCAGTAGGTCCTGGACCGTCTCGAGCAAGAGCAGCATCCCACCCCCCAAGGCCAGGGTAGGAAGTCCGTTCTGGATCTGCGCGCGCATGTCGCGCAACAACTCTGTGTTCAATGCCACGTCCGACAACGCCCCCGGCCACGCGGTCCCGGCCAGCACCAACCCGGCGGCGCCCTCAGGCAATGAGGCATCCTCGAGCAGGTCCAGACGACGGATCTGAGCGCCCGCCGAGCGTAAGACCTCTATCGAATCCCGGCTCCAAGGGGTGAAGCCCTTGCACCCCGCAACAGCTATGAGTGGCCCATCGGCGCCGCGGTCGATCAACCAGTTCTGCGAGGAGATGAACCCCCTCTCGCCTGCTATGGACACGAGGCCTCCGATGTCCACCTGCCGGGCCACCGCTTCCAACAGATCAGGAGGGAGCGGTTGTCCCCACGGACCGGGCGCCGGTGTCTCCCATTCCGGCCCGTCTCCAGCAAAGAGGCAGCCCACCACAGAGATGTCTTCGTCCGCGAACACCTTCTTGAGCAGGTCGAGGTGCCCACGGTCGGAGACCCCGGTGAAGATCACCCCGGCCAGGTTGAGCCTCGGGAGGCAGGATCGGAGTCCCACCGCGACGATACGGATACCGGTACCCCAGCCCCGGCAGTCAACCAAGACCACCGTGGGACAATCCAAGGTGCCTGCGATATCGGCGGGCAGCCACGGGACCTCTTCGCGCCGGTCGAGGACCCCCACATGCGAAGACAGGAGCGAGATATCGGCGCCGCGGGTCGCGATACCGTAGAGCCCAAAAAGGGCTTCCTCGTTATACAGGGCGGGGTCGATGAAAGAGGCTCCCTCCCAGCGATCCCACGAGGCGGCGGGGCCGAGAGGACCGACATGGTGATAGCGGACCTGGCGGCCTTGCGCGGTCAGTATCTCGGCCGCGGCAGCCGCGACCGCGTCGGCCAGGCCCGTGCGATGCGTTGGGACCAACAGCACCCGCGGTATGGACATGCGGCTCTCCTCCAGATGACCTCGCCGTCAGAGCCGGCTAGCTCCTGCGGCTGATGAGAAGAAGCCTGACCAGCTGCAGGATAGCCATGAGCGCCGCCGCGACATACGTAAGGGCGGCCGCGCTCAAGACCTTCTTCGCCCCCGCGAGCTCGTCACCTACAAGGATGCTCTTGTTCTCGAGTTGCACCACCGCCCGGCGGGAGGCGTTGAACTCCACCGGGAGTGTCACCACCGTGAACAGGACCGCGGCCGAGAACAGTAGGATGCCTATGTTCATGAGCAGGCCGCTCCGGAAGAAGATGAGGCCCACAAAGAAGAGGATGATGCCGAGATTACTGCCGATGTTCGCTACAGGGACTATGGCGCTCCTCAACCGGAAAGCCAGGTAGCCCTCAGCATGCTGCATGGCATGACCTGCTTCGTGAGCCGCGACACCGAGGGCGGCCAGGGAGCTGCTCTGACCCACGGGAGGGCTGAGGCTGAGCATGCGGGTACGCGGGTCGTAGTGGTCGGAAAGCGTGCCGCCGCCGACTTCGATGCCCACGTTCATCAGTCCTGCTGAGTCGAGCAGGATGCGTGCGGCCTGTGCTCCCGTGAGACCCCGGGACGAGGGGATCTCTGAGTAGCGGGCAAAGGTGGATTTGACCTTGTATTGCGCGTAGAGGCTGAGAAGGAAGGCCGGCACCAGCAGGATCAGGTCCCAGTACCAGAAGTACATCGCGGAATCTCCTTGTTACAACGGTCGACCTCTGCCGATCGCCGGGAGAATGATACCAGAGCTGTCTTACGGCTCCAGTCCGCCGTCCTTCACGCTCAGCCCGTCCATGCTCTCCGCCTCGAGCTCGCCGCCGTCACCGTTTGCGCCCCCGACCAACCGGGCCATGCTCGAGACTTTGTCGGCACCGCGGAGATGCATCACCCGTACGCCCATGGTGTTGCGCCCGGTGGTGCGTACGCCTTCCACAGGGACCCTGATCACGGTGCCCTCTTGGCTGATGAGCATGAGCTCGTGGTTGTTACGCACCGTGGCGATACCCACCAGGTCTCCGCGGTCGGGACTGTCCTTGATGGTGATGACGCCCTGTCCGCCCCGTTTCTGCGTGGGGTAGCTGGATACCGGGGTGCGCTTGCCGAACCCTCCACACGTCACGCAGAAGATGTCGGCGTCGTCCTCGGCCACGCACATCCCCAGCACCTGATGCCCCTCGGGCAAGCGCATCCCCGTCACTCCCATGGTGTTGCGACCCATGGGCCGCACATCGTATTCGTGGAAGCGGATGGCCTTGCCTTCGCTCGAGACGAGGATCAGGTCGTCGTGCCCGTTGGTGTGCGCTACGGCTACCAACTCGTCGTCGGTCTCCAGATTGATGGCGATTATGCCGTCGGCCTTGAGGGTGGTGGCGTAATCGAGGAACCTGGTCTTCTTCACGACGCCGTTCTTGGTAGCGAACACGAGGTACTTCGCATCGGTGTAGTCCTTGGTGGCAATGACCGCTTTGATCTTCTCGTTCTGGGCCAAAGGCAGCAGGTTGGCCACATGCCGCCCCTTGCTCTGCCTGCTGCCCAGCGGCAGCTCGTGCACTTTCTGGCGGTAGATCTTGCCGCGGGAGGTGATGAACAGCAAGAAGTGATGGGTGGTGGTGATGAAGAGGTGCTCTATGTAGTCACCCTCCTTGAGGTCCATCCCCATGACCCCGATGCCTCCACGGTGCTGCAGGCGGTACGTGGATACCGGCAGCCGCTTGACATACCCGGACGCGGTGATGGAGATGACCATCTCCTCCACCGCGATCATGTCCTCGATGTCGATCTCGTCCTCGGAGGGCAGTATCTCGGTGCGACGGTCGTCGCTGTACATCTGCTGTATCTCGAGCAGCTCCTCTTTGATGACCCCGAAGATCTGGGACTCGTCGGCCAGGAGGCCCTCGAGATACGCGATGCGCTCCAGCAGGTCGCGGTGCTCCTCTTCCAGCTTGTGGCGCTCAAGAGCCGTGAGGTTGCGCAGCCGCAGGTCGACGATGGCTTGGGCCTGCTCGTCGCTGAGGCCGAACCGCTCGATGAGACCCATCTTGGCCGCTTCGGTATCTTCGCTCGAGCGGATGATGCGGATGACCTCGTCGAGATTGGCGATGGCGATGAGCAGCCCTTCGAGGATGTGGGCCCGCTTCTTGGCCTTGTCGAGCTCATAGCGCGTCCGCCGGACGATGATGTCCTTCTGGTGGCTGATGTAGTAGCGCAGCATCTCCCTGAGCGATAAAGTCCTTGGGACCCCGTCGGCCAGGGCCAGCATGTTCACGCCGAAGGTCGACTGCATGGACGTGTGTTTGAACAGCTTGTTGAGGACCACCTTTGCGATGGCCTCCCGCTTCAGCTCGATAACGATGCGCATACCGGAGCGGTCGGACTCGTCGCGCAGGTCGGAGATCTCGGGGATGCTCTTGTCGCGTACCAGTTCCGCGATCTTCTCGATGAGCTGCGCCTTATTCACCTGGTAGGGGAGCTCGCTGACTATGATGGCGGTCTTCCCCTGCTTCAGGGGCTCGGTGTGGGCTTTGGCCCGTACCACCACCCGCCCCCGGCCGGTCTCGTAAGCCTCGCGGATCCCCGCGCTCCCCATGATGATGCCCCCGGTCGGAAAATCGGGGCCCTTCATGTACTTCATGAGATCGGCCCCGGTGAGACCCGGGTTATCGATGAGCGCTACGGTGGCGGCGATGGTCTCCTTGAGGTTATGGGGCGGGATGTTGGTCGCCATGCCCACCGCGATGCCCGAACTGCCGTTGACCAGAAGGTTGGGGAAGCGGGACGGGAGCACCGAAGGCTCTTCGCGGCTCTCATCGTAGTTGGGCGTCCAATCGACCGTGTCGGCCTCGATATCGCGCAGCATCTCGGTTGCTATGCGGCTGAGGCGACATTCCGTATAGCGCATCGCCGCGGCGGAGTCGCCGTCGACCGAGCCGAAGTTACCGTGACCATCCACCAAGGGATAGCGGATGGAGAAATCCTGGGCCATGCGGACAAGAGCGTCGTAGATGGAAGTGTCGCCATGGGGGTGGAAGTTACCCATGACATCACCGACGATGCGTGCGCACTTGCGATAAGGCCGGTTGGGCTGCATACCCGAGTCGTGCATGCCGAAGAGGACACGCCTGTGGACCGGTTTGAGCCCGTCGCGCACGTCGGGAAGGGCACGGCCCACGATGACGCTCATAGCGTAGTCGAGATACGCCGCCTTCATCTCGTCGGCGATTTCGACCTGCTCTATGCGGCCTTCCAGAGTCTCCATGGCCTACACGTCCAGGGTGCGGACGTAGCGCGCGTTCTCGGTGATGAAATCTCGGCGAGGTTCTACTTTGTCGCCCATGAGCATGGTGAAGATCTCGTCCGCGATGGCCGCATCGTCGACGGTCACCTGCAGCAGCGTGCGTTTGTCGGGATTCATGGTCGTTTCCCACAACTGCTCGGGGTTCATCTCACCCAGGCCCTTGAAGCGCTGCAAGGTGATGCCGGTCCGCCCCAGGCGACCGAGCAGCTGCTCCAACGCGGCGTCGTCGAAGCAATAGTAGTCCTGCCGCTTGTGGGTGACACGGTAGAGCGGAGGTTGCGCGATGTACACGTACCCGGCGTCGATCAACTCGACCATGTTCCTGAACAGGAAGGTGAGGATGAGCGTACGGATGTGCGCTCCGTCAACGTCGGCGTCGGTCATGATGATGAGCTTGTGGTACCGAGCCGACGTCAGGTCGAACTCGTCGCCCAGGCCGGTCCCACAGGCGCTTATCATGGCCTGGATCTCGGCGTTGGAGAGGATCTTGTTGAGGCGTGCTTTCTCCACGTTGATGATCTTGCCGCGCAGCGGCAGGATGGCCTGGAAGCTGCGGTCGCGCGCCTGTTTGGCCGATCCACCCGCCGAGTCACCCTCGACCAGGTATAGCTCGCACGAAGCTGGGTCGCGGATGGAGCAGTCGGCCAGCTTGCCCGGGAGAGTGGTGTTTTCAAGCACGCTCTTGCGCCGCGTGAGATCCCGAGCCTTGCGCGCCGCCTGGCGGGCGTGCGCGGCCTGCACCGTCTTGGTGATGATCAGCTTGGCGTCGCCGGGGTTCTCTTCGAGGAACTCGGCGAACTTCTGGTTGACCACGCCCTCAACAAACCCGCGCATCTCGGAGTTACCAAGCTTGGTCTTGGTCTGGCCTTCGAACTGCGGCTCGCGCAACTTGACGCTGAGGATGGCCACCAGTCCTTCGCGCACGTCCTCGCCGCTCAGGTTCTCTTCCTTCTCCTTGAGAAATCCTTTGGACCGGGCATAGTCGTTGACCGTGCGCGTGATGGCCGCTCGGAAGCCCGAGAGGTGTGAGCCGCCCTCATGGGTGTTGATGTTGTTCGCGAACGAGAAGACGTTATCGTTGTAGCCGGCGTTCCACTGCATGGCGAGCTCGACCGTCTGGTCGGCCTCTTGGCCCTCGAAGTGGATCACCTTCGGATGGATGGCATCCTTGTGCTTGTTGATGTGCTTGACGAAGTCGACGATGCCACCGTCGTAGCAGTACACGACCGAACGGGGCTCGAGCCGCTTCCTAGCCATGACCTCGCCGGCGCCTGTCTCGCCCTCGCCCGTCGCCGTCAGAGAGTCTGCCGAGAACACCCGCTCCACGGTGAGGTCCAGATCGTCGTGCGCAGCGTAGTCGTCGTCGCTGTCGCTGCTCTGGCCGTCGCCGTCCCCATCGTCCTCCCGCTCGTCGACCAGGGTTATCCGCAGCGAGCGGTTGAGGAACGCGACTTCACGCAGCCGCTGTGAAAGCGTGGTGAAGTTGTAGTTGAGGTCGTTGAAGATCTCCGGGTCGGGTCGGAAGTGGGTGCTCGTACCGCTCTGGCCGTCGCTCTTGCCCACCTTCTCCACTTCAGAGGTCGGGACCCCACGCGCGTAGCTCTGCCGGAAGCGATAGCCATCGCGGCACACTTCCACAGTGAGCCACTCTGACAGAGCGTTGACTACGCTGACCCCCACTCCGTGCAGACCGCCCGAGACCTTGTACCCCTCGCCCCCGAACTTGCCGCCAGCGTGGAGCTTGGTCATGACTATCTCCAGCGCCGGCCGGTCAAACTGCGGCATGACCTTCACCGGGATACCCCGGCCGTTGTCTACGACACGCACCGAGCAATCCGGGAAGATGGTGACGTCGATCTGGTTGCAGGCGCCGGCAAGGGCTTCGTCCACCGAGTTGTCGACGACTTCATACACCAAGTGGTGTAGACCTCGATGCCCGGTGGAACCGATGTACATGCCCGGCCTCTTGCGGACCGGCTCCAAGCCCTCTAGGACCTGGATATCGCCTGCGTCGTACGTGTGTTCAGCCAACCCTGCCCGACCTCTCCTTGCGCGTCTCCCGCCCAGCCGCACGAGTCGTCGAGATGCTCCCGGGAAGCTGGAATAGCGACCGAACCGTCACCGCGGGGAGTGCCTGCTACGTCGTCCATATGATACCACACGGGGACACGTCTCCGAGTCCATATGTACGCCGTCAGCGCACACGATCCTACTGTCCGCGGACGAACGCAGCCCTCATCGCGCGGAGCATGCGGTCCCGCAGTCCGGGTTCGAGATCCAATTGTTCTACCTCCGCCAAGGAGGCCCGTTGCTCAGCGGTGAGCCCCGCATCGGGGTCGTCGGACGTTGCGCGTTCCCGGCCTGCCTCCCCAGCCGCTACCGGAGCCGTTGACGGATCGGGGGAGGGGGAGTGATGCCGGGAACGCTCCTCCCAACCGGCGTGATGGAAGACGATCTCGCCCACCGTACCGGCCCCAATACATTCGTTGACCCGGGCCACGATCGACGGGCCCATGAAGTGGAGCGTCTGCGCCCACGCGCTCGAAGACGCGCTCACGACCAAGCGTTTTTTTCTCAACTGGACAGGCCTCGTGTTCGCAGCCACCTCCGCACCCACTATCTCCGGCCACAGAACAGCCACCGTCTGCTCCGGAGATGTAGAAGGAGCGCCCTTGGGTCGTGCTGCTGCCGCACCACGCCCGTGTCCTTTGCCGCGAGACCCCGTCAGTGCGACGCCCTCGCCGGCTAGGACGTCATACGTCTGCCCCAACAGCTCTCCGAGGCGGACGACGTCGTCAGGCTCCTGCCGGTCCATCCCTCACTCCTCCGCCACAAGTTCCACCACTGTGGCCTTGTGCAGTTCGTCGTCGGTGAAGTACCGCAGATCCGTGGTGGTCACGACCACCTGCCCATTTTGGCTCACATAACCGACCAGAGCCCGCCGCCGCGTTTCGTCGAGTTCGCTCATGACATCGTCGAGCAGCAGGAGGGGACACCGATCGTTCTCGCACTGATACCGCCACTCCGCCAGGACCAGGGTCAAGAGAGCGGCTCGCTGCTCCCCTTGTGAGGCGCAGTCGCGCACGTCCAGCCCGTCCCGGACGAGTCTCAGGTCGTCACGGTGAGGGCCGAGATGAGTATACGTCCGCTGCCGGTCGGCGGTTCGCATCTCAGCCAAACGGTCACGATAGGCCTCTTCGTCGAGGTCGGCGATGTTCGTGCGATACGAGAGATGGAGTGTATCGGGAGCATCGCCGGTCAGCGCGGCGTGTGTCTGCTGGAACGACTCGATGAAAGCACTCAGCGTGGCGGCTCTCCACCGGCAGATCTGGATGCCGGCCTGGGCCAGGATGGCCTCCCACGGGGTGAACTGTGGACTATCGGCCGCGACCCGGCTCGAACGCAGGAGTGCGTTGCGCTGGGTCAAGGCCTCCTCATACTGGCCGAGGTCCCGCGCGTACCCCGGCTCCCGCCGGGTGGCCAGTGTATCGAGATACTCCCTTCTACGCTTCGGGCTGCCCTTGATCAGACGCAGGTCGTCGGGCACGAAGGTCCGCACGGGGAGCAGCCCCCGCCACCGTTCGTTGTCATCAAGAACCGCTCCGTCCGCCGTCAACCGGCGCTCACCTCCGCGCGAGTAGGCCGCCGCCGCCGTCATGATGGATCCCGCCCGCTCGAGGTCGAGTTCCACCCGCAGGTGATCCTGGCCCCGGGTGATGAGGTCGCGGATAGCCGTGGCCCGAAGAGGGATCCCCACGAGAACAAGCGCGAGCGCCTCGAGGACGGTGGTCTTGCCCGCGCCGTTAGGGCCGACCAGGATGGTCAGACCGGGGCCGAGACCGACCCCAAGCGTTCGACGCGAACGGAGATTCTGCAAGCGGGCTTCGCGGACGAACACCGCGGTCAACCTTCAGACGGAGGGACCTGCCTCGTAGCGACTCGCCTTGCCGACCCTCCAACCTCGACAACATCGCCGGATGCCAACTTATGGCCGCGGCGCGTCTCCGACTCGCCGTTCACCTTGACAAGTCCAGCGGCAATGACCTGCTTTGCTTCGCCCCCGGTCGAGACGAGTCCGGCCACTTTCAGGAATCGGCCGAGCGTGATGGCCGATTCGACGCTGACCCCATCCGGCGGGCCGGTCGCCGCTGCAGATCCGCCGGCTGCCACCATGCTAGTCGTTGAGGCGGATCGGCATGACGAGATACAAGAAATCGTCGGCCGCCCCCTTCAGCAAGCCGGGACGTAGCGGACTGATGAGCCGCAGGTACACCGGGGACTCCTTGACTGCGGCCACCCCCGCTTCAAGAAAGTCGGGGTTGAAGCCGATCTGCAGGTCTTCCCCGGAGAATTGGATAGGCATGGCCTCGTGCGCCTTACCGACGTCCTGTGATTCAGCAGAGACCGTGAGTGTGTTCTCAAAGAAACGGAGGCGCAGAGGCGTGCTTTTCTGGGCTAGAAGACTGACGCGCCGAATCGCCTCCAAGAACTCATCGCGATCGATGGGGATCTCATAATCGAACGTCTCAGGTATGAGCTGCTTATAGGCGGGGAACTGGCCATCTATGAGCCGGGACGTCAACGTCACCCCACCTACATCAAAAAGGATCTGGTTCTCCGTGGGAAGTATCTCGATCGTCTCGTCGTCGGCTGCCGCTGCAATATGAGACAACTCGAGGAGGGTGCGCGCGGGAGTGATCACTTGCGGCGACCCAGCGACCGACGACTCCAACGGGGTCTCTTTCACGCTGAGACGATAGCTATCCGTTGCGACCATACGTACAGAGTCCTTTGCAAAGTGCACCAGCACGCCGCCTAACACGGGCCGTGTTTCATCGCGAGAAGCCGACGGGGCCACTCGGTCCACAGTCTCAATGAACGCAGCGCGGCTGACAGTGAAGCGGTCGCCCGAAAACTGTGGTAGCTGCGGAAAGTCTGCGGCGGGTAGTGAATGGAGGTTGAAGAGAGACTCACCGGCACGTATCTCTACATGTGCCTCACCTGGCCGTTGCTCCACCACGACCTGGCCGGCAGGAAGACTGCGGGCGATATCTATAGCCAAACGAGCCGGCAAAACCAACGACCCGGTTTGTTCCACAGTACCCGGGAGGGGTGCCCGAATAGACATCTCCATGTCGGTGGCCGTGATCACTGTGCCATCATCACGCGCATCCACAAGCACTCCCGAGAGAACTTGGATAGAGCTCCGCGAGGAGACCGCCTTGCTCACGATCCCCAGACATTCAACGAGCGCCTGTTTGGTGGTGACAAGTTTCATCGAGACTCCTCACTCGCGGGAACACCGGTCGCGGTCGTTGTTGCGCTTATTACTCTTAATATGTTCTGTACAAAATATAGTCGTTGTAATAGGGCCTGTGGAAGATGTTATCAACCGCGGCGGACACCGTGTGGCAGCGGGATGGTAGGGAGCCGGGGTTGTGGAGGACGTGTGGGTGAGAGGTGGGGGAGTCGAGAGCGAGCGAGAGGTCGTGAGCAGAGTACCGCTGAAGGGTGAGTGCTCCACAGGGAGTCCCACGATTGTTAACAGAGGTCTGTGGAGAAAGCATCACGGGGCACTCTTGATCTTGGTGGTGAGACGCTGGACGAGGGTGTAGATGTCCTCGTCTACTTTCATGAGCTTGGTGATTTTGTCTACGGCATGAAGCACAGTCGTGTGGTCGCGGCCGCCGATCCGCTCCCCGATCTTCGGGAGACTTGCGTCGGTGAGCTCTCGCGCCAAGTACATGACCAGATGACGCGCGTCGACGATGGAGCGCGAGCGCTTGTCTCCGACAATCTCGTTGATGGAGATGCCGGTGATCTCCGCGACCGTCGACAGGATCAGATCGATCGTGATCTTCGTGGATGCCGTCTCAGGGATATCTTTCAGCACCTCGCGGGCCAGGTCGACATTGATGGGGCGCTTGCTGAAAGACGAGTACGCGACGACACGGGTAAGACAGCCCTCGAGCTCTCGTATATTAGTGGGGACTCGTGATGCGATGAGAGTCAGGGCCTCGTCGTCGTCCAGCAGTATGTTGTCGGCGCGGACCTTTCTACGGAGTATGGCCACGCGGGTCTCAAGATCGGGTGGCTGGATGTCGGTGATGAGACCCCACTCGAAACGGGACACGAGCCGGTCTTCTAGAGTGGCAAGACCTTTGGGATGACGGTCGGAGGTGATGACGATCTGCTTCTGAGCATCATAGAGAGCGTTGAAGGTATGGAAGAACTCCTCCTGGGTCTGCTCCTTCTTCTGTAAGAACTGGATATCGTCGATGAGCAGGACGTCCACCGTGCGGTATCTGTTCTTGAAGCCCTCTATCGTCTCGTCGCGCAGGGAGTTGATGAAGTCGTTAGTGAAGGTCTCAAGTGTGAGATAGCGGACCTTGAGAGCGGGGTGGTTTCGGACGGCATAGTTGCCTATGGCTTGGAGGAGATGAGTCTTGCCGAGCCCCACTCCCCCGTAGATGAAGAGTGGATTGTATTGGGTCCCGGGGGTCTCCGCGGCAGCCAAAGCCGCGGCGTGGGCGAAGCGGTTGGATTGGCCGATAACGAAGGTCTCGAACGTGTATTTGTCAAGAAGACCAGCGGCCGAACGGCCTGTTTCTTCCGCCGATACAGGCGATGTGAACGTCACTTCGGGCGACGTAGGGTGTTTCGCCCGGGGTCCGTCGGCATGATCATGGGTGGTCGCCTGCGCGCTCGACGCAGGTCCGGGGTTGGTGGTAGCCGGTGTCTTGGCCCGCACCCCGTTCTGCCTCGAAGTGGCCGGCGTGTTGACCGCGCGTCCCGAAGAAGTAGCGGCGGCGGTCGTAGGATTCGGCGGGGTCGTGGAGCGCGGCACCAGGGGAGAGACGACGATACTCAGCCGCACCGGCTCGCCGATGACTTGGGAGACGGCGTCGACTATGAGTGTGTTGTGGCGTGACTCGATCCAACCCTTGGCGAAGTCAGAGGGTACCCCGATGGAGTAGGTACCTTCAGATAGACCGAGACCCAAAGTGGGCTCGAACCATATTTTGAAAGCACCCTCGTTGATGTGTTGGGAGATGATACCCAGAGCCTGTTCCCAAATAGGGTCACCGCTCGGCATGGTCACTACACCCCTCTCGTCGCTTCCCATGGTGCCCCGCGCTTGCCCGTGGCCACGAGGACGACCGGAAGCTAAAGCACAGCATCCAGATACGCCAAACCTGCGTCAGTCACCGAACGGTGTCCACTAGGGCCGGAAGCGACGTAACTCGCCTCCTCCAAGAAGACCAAGTCTCGGTAGGCGGTCGAGGTGGAGACCCCCAACTCCTCGGCGATACGAGTAGGGCCGACTGGAGCGAGCTCGACCGCCAGGAGCAGAGTCTTCAACTGGCGCTCGGTCAGATTATAGGTCGGGAGAGCCGCCGGCGCGAGCGGCGTCATGGGTCGAGGTTGGACCCGCGCCGTCACTACCGTACCCCGGCCCAGGTTATCCTCGATCTCGAGGACGCCCCCCAGCCGGGTGAGGATCTCTCGCACCAAGGAGAAACCCGAACCGACCCCCCGTATGTAGTTCTTGGCCTGAGCGTCCGCCGATGTGAAGCCTGGGCGCAGCGCCGCATCCTTGTCAGGGATGCCCGGTCCCCTGTCGCTGATGCGGATGGTGTTGCCACCGTCCAGGACCGTCACTACTACTCCGGCGAAGGAAGCGTGGACCAAGTTCGCGATGAGCTCACGGACCACTCCCAAGGGTAACTGGCCTCCTTGGTCCTGGGCGAGCGTGTGTACTTGATTCACGAGGGTGTCTATGAGCAGAGGGAAGTGCTCTTCTGTGACCGGGTGGTCCGCGACCGTCAAGACGAGAGGTGGCGAATGAGGCTCGGCGTACACGGCGATGCGTGGAGGATCAGCGGCGGGTAGCGAGACAGGGGTCGCACTATCACTATCGTCTTCAGCGACCGCGGGTCGCGATCCCGCCGCTGGATGACTGATGTGTTGCTGAGGAGCCATCGACGGGGTGGGACCTCGCGTTCTGGGGTCGTGGGGCAGCCGTGTTGGAACTGGTCGCCATTGTACCGGCAAGAGAGCATGTTTTCCACAGCGCCGGTGGAAGCTGAAGTCCGCAAAGTGCAACTCTTTTGCCTGTGCAGCGGGGTGGTGTCGCTTTGTTCCGCCATGTAGAGAGTGCTTATTTGCAGGTATTAGTGCTGAGTTATGCACATATGAATCCACAGCTGTGGAAAAGGTGGAGAACAGTGGAACAGAGAGCCCGCATTTACGAGCTTTTCTGTTGAAAATGGGGAAAAACGTTTCGGGCGCGGGATGGTAGTGGGTGGGATGAGGTCTTTTAGCGCGCCTGTGGGGCGGGACCAAGCCGGCCTGCGCGGTCACCGCTGTGTCGCCAGTCGGAAGGGCGTGAGTCTGTACTGGGTTTGGGCAAGTGTCGGGTTCGCGGTGGGTGGTGGGCGGTTGCGGCCCGTGGTAGTTGGACGGCGAGGGATGGGACTCCGGAGAGGTGGAGAGGGCAGGTTCGTCCGTCGCGGGAGCCCAGGGGGGCCATGCATGCGCAGAAACGGAGCCGAGGAAAACCGCTGTGCGCTGATAGCGGCCGGATGGAGACGTTGGTCCACAGGAGATCTAACGGCTGTATGCGGCAAAGCTGTCATAGGGGGTGATTATCCACAGTATCCACAGACGCCTGTGTACGCCTGCAGCGGGAGGACCTCATGCTGTGTTGCGGCCGGGCGCCAGGTGCGGCAGCTTGCCGCCGGGGGCCGCGTGCGGCAGTTTGCCGGATTGACGGGCGGGGAGCCTGCTTGTATACTTCGGCGTCCTTTTGGACGCGGCTGTGCCGCTGCGGCTAGGGATCATGGAGCAACGGTCCGTTGTGGTTGCGGCCGAGGCGCGTGGGAGCGCCCGGTGATCACGGCGATGTAATAGTGAGTGAGGGAACGTGAAGAGGACCTACCAGCCGAACAAGCGCAAGCGCAAAAAGACTCACGGGTTCCGAGTCCGCATGAGCACTCGGGCCGGCAGGGCTGTGCTCAAGCGCAGACGCGACAAGGGTCGCAAGCGTCTTTCAGCGTAGTCTGGTGTGCATCGGTCCCGCGGCCGACTCTCACGCTCTGATGATTTTGCTCGCGCGTATCGCGCGGGGCGTTCGGTTGCCAACAAGTATGTAGTCCTATACTATTTCGAGCGCCAAGAGCCCGGACTGGGCGATGTGGGTAGCGGGCCCAGAGTGGGCTTCTCAGTGTCGAAGCGACTCGGTGGCGCTGTTGACCGTAATCGGATTAAACGCGTGCTGCGCGAGGCCTATCGTGCGAACAGCCAGTCTCTTAGGGGGAATGTGGATCTCGTCCTGATCGCTCGCTCACCGCTTGTCGAACTGATCGAGCGCAGTGGGTTCAAAGCAGTGGAGGAGAAGATCCTGGAAGTGCTCAGGAAAGCCTCGCTCGTCTCCACGGGAGAGGATCGGCGGCCGTCGTCGTGAAGTGTCTGTGCAATCCGGTCCGGATGGCGCTGGTCTGGGCGATCCGCGGCTATCAGATCTTCATCTCGCCATTGTTGCCGCAGTCGTGCAAGTACTATCCATCTTGCTCGCGGTACGCCATCGACGCGTTGACGCAATATGGTGTGCTGCGCGGTGTCGTCCTGGCTGGATGGCGCATCTTGCGCTGTAATCCCTTTAGCTACGGCGGGTACGACCCGGTTGAGCGGCAGAAGTTGTTCGCACCCCGATCGCGCGCGGCGGCAGGCTAGGCGGCTTCATGCAGAACTTCTTCTCACCTCTCAGCGATTTCTTCTTCTGGATTCTCGAGTTCCTGCACAGCAATCTCCACGTGAGTTGGGCTTGGGCGATCGTGATACTCACGGTGATCGTGCGGGTGGTTCTCATACCGCTGACGTGGCGTCAGATAAAGAGTATGCGCGCCATGCAGGCCTTGCAGCCGCAGTTGAAGGCCTTGCAGGAGAAGTACAAAGACAACAAGCAAGTGCTCAACCAGAAGGTGATGGAGTTCTACTCCGAGAACCACGTGAGTCCGTTCGGCTCGTGTCTCCCCCTTCTTCTACAGATGCCGGTGTTCTTGGGGCTGTTCTACATGCTGCAGGCCGCGGGGCAACCGGAGGGGGCGGGAAACGCTGGAGGGGCATTTCTCGATCCTGTCGTGGGTTGGTTGTGGATCGCGGACATCACGAAGTTCGACTACGGGTTGATGTTTCTCTATATCGCATCGCAGTTCGTCGCTTCGTGGCAGATGGCGCGAAAGGGCGCGGGTCAGCAGAAGATCATCGCGTATGTGATGCCGGTCATGATCGGCATCTTCATGTACATATACAGGTGGCCCGCCGGCCTCTTCATCTACTGGTGCACCTCTAACATCTGGACCATCGCGCAGCAACTCGTCTTGGAGAAGGTCGTTCCGGCGCCTGTGGCCGTCGTGTCGTTGGACAAGGACCGGAGCAAGCAGGCAAAACCGGGGGGGAAGAGCCCGGCGCGGACATCCGGGAAGGCCCCGGCGGGGACGTCTGGCAGAGTTCCAGGCAAGACGTCGGGCAAAGCGCCCGCGAAGACGTCGGCCAGGCCGCCCGAGAAGACGTCGGGGAAAGCATCTGGGAAGAGCCCCGGGAAGCCGTCACCCAAGACGTCCGAGAAGACGGGACAGCCCGCGAAGCAGAAGACTAACCCAGCACGGCCGACCGGCAAGGCTCCGGCCAAGCCGTCTGGAAAGAGCGGAGGCAAGACCAGTGGTCAGAAACAGAGAGCACAAGGGGAAGCAACAAGTAGCAAAGGCCAGCGGTCGGACAGTGGAACTGGCGGTCCAAAGGGCGCTGGCGGAGCTTGATTTCGCCCCCGGCGAACTCGGTGAGGGTCAGTATGAAGTCACGATCGTCATCCCGCCCGAGGAAGGTTTCATGGGTGTGGGCGCGGTCGACGCGGTGGTAGAGGTCGCACTCGTAGGGGAGGAGTTCGATTTCTACGGTCCCTCGGATGACTCGCAACCCAACGAACTACTCGATGACGAGTCCGAAGACGACGAATTCGATGAGGAAGACGGCTACGAAGCCGGCCTCGAAGGTTACGATGGGGGGAACGAGGACGAGACGGTCGAGGCTGCTCGTCTGAGGGTTTTCCTCCAACGAGTGCTGAGCGAGATGGGCTTGTCGGCGAGGATCGTCATCACCGAGGACGCGGACGACATGCGCGCCGAGATCAGTGGAGAAGATCTGGGGATCCTTATCGGGCGTCGGGGCCAGACTATCGATGCGGTGGAGTATCTGGCGGGCATAGCCGTTTTTCCGGGTGGTCATGTGCGAAAGCACGTGGAGCTTGATGCCGAAGGGTACAAGGACCGGCGACGGCGTCAGATCGAGCGTGTAGCCCTGCGCAAAGCGGACGAGGTGGCCAAGAGAGGACGGCCCGGACAGCTCCCACCCATGACGCCGGCGGAACGCAAGATCGTCCATCTGGCTCTGCGAGACAGGGCGGATGTCGTCACCGCGAGCCAGGGGCGTGAGCCGAACCGGTCGGTGGTGATCTCCCCGGACCGATAGAGGGCGCCCGAAGGGCTTGAGCAAACCCGTGGCTCGCAAATGGGAGACCCGACCGCACGCAACGGCCAGGAGATGAAGGTGGGGTCACACGGCGAAGTAGACGGCCTCGAAAAGCCGGACTCTGACGACACCATCGTTGCGATCTCCACGGCGGTCGGGCCTGGAGCCATCGGGATCGTACGGCTGAGCGGTCCACAGGCTATAGGCATCGCCGGAATGGACTTTGTTGCGGCGCGCGGGGAGCCGTTGAGATCAGATGAGACATATCGTCTCCTGTACGGCCACGTGGTCGACCCCAGGACCGGCGAGGTCGTCGACGAAGCGTTGCTGGCCGTCATGCGCAAACCGCATTCCTACACACGCGAAGACGTAGTCGAATTGCATTGTCATGGAGGGGTGGCTGCGCAACGGGCGGTCCTTCGGCTGATGGTGCGATCTGGGGCTCGTTTGGCGGAGCCGGGTGAGTTCACTCGACGGGCGTTTGTGAACGGCCGTATAGACCTCGCCCAAGCGGAAAGCGTCGCGGCGGTAGTGGCCGCGCGGAGCGCGGGAGCCCTGCGGGTCGCCGTCCGGCAACTGGATGGCGGCCTCTCGGAGCGTCTGAGGGCCGTGAGGCGAGACATGGTGAGTCTGCTCGCCCACATGGAGGCCGGCCTGGACTTTGTCGATGACGAGGTGGACGATGTTGATTGGGAAGCAGTGGCTGATGGTCTTACCAAAACCCGCGAGAGCCTGCTGCGGCTGCTACGGACTGCTCTTGTGGGAAGGGCTCTGGAGCACGGGGTCCGCACTGCCATCGTTGGAAGGCCGAACGTTGGGAAGAGCTCTCTGCTGAACGCACTCCTGATGAGGGAACGTGCCATCGTGTCAGATATCCCCGGCACGACGCGGGACACAGTTGAAGAACTCTTGGAGATCGGGGGTATTCCGATCCACCTGGTTGACACTGCAGGCATCCGGCCGGGCGGGGACCATGTTGAGCAGCTTGGGGTAGCCCGGTCGCTGAAGGCCCTGGAATCCGCGGATCTGGTTTTGGCAGTCGTCGATCTCTCGGCACCGGGCGATGAAAGCGATTCTCAGTTGGCGGGCGCGGTCGCTCCCGAGAGAACGATCGTAGTGGGCAACAAAGTCGACACTGTAGCCACGGATGCAGATGTCGCGCGCCGGCTTGCGGCATACGAAGAGAAGGGGCGACGCATGTGCGCCGTCTCGGCACTGACCGGGTCTGGGTTGGACGCGCTGCGGCATCTGATACAGGAGGTCATAGCAGGCGGCGAGAAGGTGGATTTCGAGGAACCCGTCCTTGCAGTAGAGCGTCAGCGTGCGCTTGTGGCCGAGAGTGTGGAAAGCGTTGAGCGCGCAATGGCGGGAGTCCGCGGGCAGAGAGGTGACGAACTAGTCTGTGAAGACATTCGGATCGCGGTTCAAGCGCTTGGTCGCATCACCGGCGAGGACCTGACCCCTGACTTGCTGGATGAGATCTTCAGCAGGTTCTGCATTGGAAAGTAGGGCGAAGATGCCGGAAGTGCTCGTGATCGGCGGCGGAGTGTCTGGGTGCGCGTGCGCCGCTGTTCTGGCGTCAAAGGGTATCGAGGTCACCGTCGTGAACGGTGCTCTCGATGGTATCGGTCACCCTGCCTACGGGCCGGTTGTCAGAGCGGGAAACGGCGGTTGGCAGCGGATTGTGGAGATCCTGCAGAAGCTCCCCCCCATCCTGCGAAACGTATGGATAGATGCGGCGACGGTGCCCGAGACCGCCGCCGCATCTATTGCCGGGATCGGTTTCGAGCACGGTCTCGTGCCAGGCGAGGAGGCGTTCTTGGTAGTCGATAGGCGCTTTGTGAGTGTTGAGGCCAAGCGCAATCTGGAGACCATGCCTGGGCTGCGGTTTAGACAGGGCTTGGCTGAGGCCGTGACGGTAGTAAAGGATGCTGGGGCCGGCAATCGGTCACGGGTCGCCGTGGAGACGGCGTTTGGCGAGGTGTTCGAGGGGGACGCCATAGTGGTGGCGGTCGGGTTGGCGCTGGGTGGCCGAGTGCACGTTGGTAGGGATGTCTTGCCCGGGGGGCGATACGGGGAAACGCCCGCGGATGGGCTGAAGGTTTCGCTGGAGGAGCTTGGAGCCGAGTTCGTGGAGTCTAGAGTGGACGTGGGGCCGCGATTCTGTGGGACGCGGGTCTGGAGGGGGGGCGACTCTGCATATTCGGGTGGCGACCAGGCCGCGGTCGATCTGGGTGAGGGCATAAGGAGAGCAGGAACGGTAGGGTTGCGGGCTGTCCTAGATTGGGAGGCTGTGCGTGTTGGGTCGGATCGTCGGGAGTCCGGCCACGGTGAGGGGCCGGATGGGGATGTGTGCGGCGACCCGGTTGTAGGCTTCGATACGAGACGCATTCCAGGGAACGCGTGGAGTGACGATTTTCCCGAGTCTCCGTATAGGATCGAGGATTTGCGCATGCGCGAGGTAGTACTTGGAAGAGGAGTGGAAGACGAAGGCGAGCCACTGCTGACGCCGGACGGCGTGGCGACCGGCGAGGTGCATGCGCGGTGTGGTGCGGTGAACGTGGTTGCAGCGCTCAAGGGTGACGGGAGAGGTGGGCGCGATCGGGGTGGGTCTGCGGGCGCGGGGAGCGTTGGCCCGGTTGCCAGCCGCTTAGAGCATCACGTCGTGGGGCTCAAGGTGGCTAACATAGGCAAGGATGGCCGCGTGCAGGCGCCTGGGGGTGCTGGGGGGCTCATCTGGGTGGCAGGTCGCGCTGGAGGAGCGCGGGACTACCTAGCAAGTCTGGCCTCGGGAGTAACCGTGGCGGATGGGATCGCCGGCTGGCTGACCACAGGAGCGACCAGAGATGAGGCGGTGGGATGGGCCTGAGCGGGCAACGTGAGTGGATCTACGACGTGGTGGTCGTCGGGGGCGGACATGCGGGCTGCGAGGCGGCGCTGGCCTCCGCACGCATGGGCTGTCGC
>Ga0123335_1003694_pt1 | contig 20886 bp, 14 predicted proteins | sample BiotimSIPDNA_2_FD_89707 | JGI IMG/M metagenome (GOLD analysis project Ga0123335, IMG submission 89707) | Anaerobic biogas reactor microbial communites from Washington, USA - Biogas_R2 time_0 SIP DNA | ecosystem: Engineered > Bioreactor > Anaerobic > Unclassified | place: Washington, USA...
TCTATTAAAGTAATGCATAATAGGTAGCCGTTATATTTGGATTCTCTGAGTGCCGGGTCCTCGCAAAGACAAAGACGAGGGTTTTTATAACAATGACAAGTATGCGAGTATTCACGGCGATGACACTTTGGGATTGCTTCGCATATTATTAATGCCATTGTACATATAATCTGTGTCCATCTGTGTTCATCTGTGGCTAATTAAAAAATCCATGGGGCACGGGTGGGGCACGGGGACGGTTCCTATGCCTTCGTGCCTTCTGTAGCAAAAAATCTGCGGCCCTTCTGCGTCAATCATAAATAATCTGCGTTAATCTGCGTCAAAAATCGTTTCCCCTTGTTGCACATCATCTGTCAACTGCGATTGTTGCGTTGTTTAACCCCCGGCAGCATGATGGAAACCCGGGTTCCCTGGCCGGGGCTGCTTTCCACCTGGATCCGGCCCTGATGGTTTTCAATGATTAGTTTGGCAATAGAAAGGCCCAGTCCCGCCCCGCTATTCTCTCGGGTTCTGGCTTTGTCGCTTTTGTAGAAGCGATTAAATATATAGGGCAGGTCCTCCCGGGATATGCCTATGCCGGTATCTTCAATGGTTATAAGCACATTGCTGTCCATCAATCTGCTATTCAGCTTTATTGAGCCGGCAGCCGGCGTATACTTAATACTATTATCTATAAATACTCTCAATGCCTGTTTGATCAAACTGCGATCGCCATTGACCATAATCTTTTCATTTACATCACCCATGATCTGGTGCTCTTCGTCGATGAGCCTTGTTTCCTTCAGCACTTCATCAATAAGTTCATCCAAATTAAACGCTTCCTTTTGCATGGCCTGCCCTTGCTTATCCGCACTGGCCAGAAACAAAAGCTTCTCCACCAATTCCATCATAAAATCTGATTCGCTCTTAATAGCGTTGATAGATTCCTCCAATACGGCTTTATCTTCCTTGCCCCAACGGTTAAGCAGGTTGGCATAACCTTGAACTACCGCTATCGGAGTCCTCAATTCATGAGACGCATTGGAGACAAAGACGTTTTGCTGCTCGAAAGATGTTTGGATCCGATCCAGCATTTCATTGAAGGTCAAAGCCAGGTCTTTCAGTTCATCGTGGGAATCCACCACATCTAGGCGGGTGGAAAGTTCTCCTCCCGATATAGAGCGGACCGTATTAGTCATATCATATATGGGATTCAGCATCTTGCGGCTCACCCGGGAACCGATGATAGCGGTGAGGATAATAGACAGGAGAAAGGCAATAGCAAGAAAAATTGCCAGTGCGGCCAGATAAATAGCTTTTTCATATAGGGGTTGGGCCAGTTCGATCTTTCTGACCCCATTCTTCAGCATGACTGACCGTTCATAATGCAGGCGCTCATCCACGCTGCTGGTTGATGACAGCTTCATCCGCCCTGCCGAAAAGGGGACTGCCACGATCTCACCGGTAGTGAAAATAGGCTGGGATTTACCGTCAAATATAATAATCTCCACCTCTTCAAGGGCAGCCCAGTTTTTTAGTTTATCGGCGGGAAGCTCCTCGCTGCTTCTTATCAGCTCCGCCACATATAGACTGTCCTTTTGCAGAGAACGTTCAGTGTCATATAACAGAAATGCCGCAAAGCCTCCGGTCAGCAGCACGCTGAGCAGAATGAGTATGATAGAAAAAATGATTGTGTAGGTTACGGTCATCTTAAAGGTGATGGAGAAGCGCAGGCGTTCATTGATAGTCTTCCACAAACTGCCTATCAAGCGGGTGCTGTGCACAAATATGAATTTGATGACCCGCAGCAATATCAACACAGCCGTTTTTACCGTATTTATAAATACTCTGGCGAAAGTAGCGGCTTTACTCATGCTTTAAGACATAACCTACCCCTCTGACCGTGTGGATGAACTTGATGTTGTAGCGGTCATCGATCTTGATCCGCAGATACCTTATATAAACGTCAACCACATTGGTGTCGCCGAAATAATTGTACCCCCAGACGTTTTCCAGGATCTTTTCTCGACTGAGCACCATATTCCGGTTTTCCGCCAAATACTTCAGCAGGTCATATTCTTTTTTAGTCAGGTCGATCAAATCATCCCCATAGTGCACCGCGTGTTGACCCAGGTCGATTTTCAGAGAGCCCAGGTCGATAACGTCCGGAGCCGCGGCCAGCAGTTTACTGCGTTTTAAAGCGGTACGGATCCGGGCCAGTAGTTCCTCGATGGCAAAAGGTTTCACCATATAATCATCGGCCCCGATGTCCAGCCCCATGACTATGTCGGTTACATCATTCTTGGCGGTAAGCATGATAACAGGCGTCTGGGCTGATTGCCGCAGACGCCTGAGTACTTCCATCCCGCTTAACGAGGGCAGCATCACATCCAGAATTATCAGATCAACCGCATTGCCCATGGCCGCTTCCAGGCCCTTCCGGCCATCATGCACCAGCTCCACCTGATAGCCTTCATGGGAAAGCTCCAGCTCCAAAAAGCGGGCTATTTTCACTTCATCTTCTATGATCAGGATCCGTTCACCAGCCATTAAACAAACCTTTTATGCTCAGGAGAGCTTACCTTAGCTTAATAGCAACATCTCTTGTTCACTATATTTGCATATTCCCCTTTAATGAGCAAGCCAGATGTGCCGGCACTTCATCTAAGCCTGGTTGATAACCTCTTTCACCTGTTCACTCACCTTGGCGGTATAAGAAGAAATATCATCGAAGGTCTTATTGATCTTCATATCGCAGTCGGTCTTTTCAACCCGAAATCTGCAGCCGGTAAACAAAGCAATGAGCAGCCCCAGGATGACCAGCGGCGGTACCAATAGGGTAACTATTATCACAATGGCTACCGACAAATTTATTAGGGTTTCCTGGTTCTTGCTGATGATAAATTTGGTTTGGAAACTGGCTTTAACGAGCTTCTTGGCTTTTGCGAAAAACCCATTCATCTTGTCGCCGGCGGATGCGTTGGTCTTACCCTGCTTCTCCAGATAGATCAGGGCTTCAACCACATCATCATTACAGTGTTCCAGTGCCGCCCGGGCCTCCTCATAAGTGACATGGGCGCGTTCCCGTATCATTTCTATGATTTCTAAGCTGGCCGTCATGTATATTCCCCCTCGAAATTGATTACAGCATCAGTATAGAGTCGAGGAATTAGATGGGGCTTAGACCAAGATTAAAATTGGATTAGAAAAAGGCTGTGATTGATACGAAGAGGTGAACCGTGTGCTCTAGGAGTATTTGTTGACAACAATAAAACCGGCTCCCCTGATTGCTGGAGAGCCGGTAAAATCGTCACTGGCGGAGAGAGTGGGATTCGAACCCACGGAGCCGCTACGAACGGCTCACACGATTTCGAGTCGTGCGCTTTAAACCGAGCTCAGCCATCTCTCCGTATTATTAATTTAATGATATTAAGATTTATTTTCTCTTGACACTGAAGAACTCGGTTAATACCTGCCCGCATTCCTTAGCCAGCACACCGGCTTTGACCTTGACCAGGTGGTTTAGCCCCGGGTGATCCAGGATGTCCATGACTGATCCGGCTGCTCCCGCCTTGGGATCTACCGCTCCGTAGACCAGTCTGCCTAACCGGGCCTGGATCATGGCTCCGGCACACATGGGACAGGGCTCCAGCGTCACATAAAGAGTCGCATCGGTTAAGCGCCAGTGTCCTAACTTATCCGCTGCCCGCTGCAGGGCCAGCATCTCGGCATGGGCTGTAGCATCACCGCGTAGTTCCTTTTCGTTGGCAGCCCTGGCTATGACCTCGCCATTGTGGACCACAAGTGCTCCCACTGGGACCTCTCCCCGTGCTCCGGCCTCCCGCGCCAGACGCAGGGCTTCGTGCATAAACTGTTGGTCTTGCTGATTTACAGCGGTCATATTTATCTCCGCCAAGCCTCCGGCCATAAGCCAGCTAATAATCATATGGTGCGCCCAGAGGGATTCGAACCCCCGACCTGCGGTTTAGGAAACCGACGCTCTATCCTGCTGAGCTATGGGCGCCTGAATTTGCTGCCACCCGATGGCAACGCATCAATTATTATATAGGAATTCCCGGGACCATGCAAGAGTGCCGGCCCCTTCTTGGCCAAATAGCCCTCTATAAACATTTGATTGTGCGTCTTTTTTTATGTTTATATATGGGCCTTTTCATGCTAGACTAGGTATTGATAATGGCTACTTATCCCTCTTTTTGACCATTGTAGTATTGTCAGCCTGGAGGTGAAAATAATGTATCCGGTAGTGGAGATATTTGGCCCCACTATTCAAGGTGAGGGAATAAATATGGGTCAGCGCACTATGTTTGTCCGCCTAGCTGGTTGTGATTATCGCTGTCACTGGTGTGATACTCTGTACGCATTGGATGACCCGCAAGTAACCCATATGAAAGCTCCTCTGATTCTCAAAAAACTGATCACCCTGGCTCCCCATTGCAAAACGCTTACTCTCAGCGGAGGCAATCCCTGCATCTATGACCTGGAACCGCTGATCAACGAGTTATGGGATGCTACGTATAGTATCCAATTGGAGACCCAAGGGTCGATCTGGCAGGATTGCCTGCGTAATGTAGACATGATCAACCTCTCGCCCAAGCCACCCAGCTCGGGTATGTATAAGCCGGATCTTGATCTGGATCCATTTCTTAAATTCCCGGACAAAGCACAGCTCAAGATGGTGATCCTTACCCTGGAGGACTACCAGTATGCCCAGGAACTGCATCAGCGGTATCCTGAAGTTCCCATGGCTCTGCAGGCATGCAACGAACTCGACCGGGATACCAATGGAAATCTCCTGGCCAAGTACCGCTCACTGGTGGAAATCGTCGCCAACGATTCTCTTATGAGTGATGGGGTGCGGGTGCTCCCGCAAATGCATGTATTAGCTTGGGGCAACAAGCGCGGGGTATGATTATTTTTAATCACTGGCAGAACATTTTTCGTAAGGGCGGATATGGAATCCGCCCCTACAATATCGTAATCCGTCCCCATCGCAGCCCCGCTCCCCGTATTTAAAACTCGCAGCTTTTGACCGTCCGCGGAAAAGGTATCACATCTCTGATGTTATTGATGCCGGTGAGATACATGACCAATCGTTCAAAACCCAACCCGAATCCAGCATGGGGTACTCCTCCGTATTTCCTGAGTTCGAGATACCACCACAACTCCGATTTATCCATACCCATCTCGGCAATCCGCTGCTCCAGTTTATCCAGACGCTCTTCTCGCTGACTGCCGCCGATCAGTTCCCCTACCCCTGGCACCAGCAGGTCCATGGCGGCCACAGTCTTGCCATCGTCATTCTGGCGCATATAAAAGGCCTTGATATCTTTCGGATAATCAATAACAAACACCGGCGATTGGAAGACTTTTTCGGTCAGATAACGCTCATGCTCGGTCTGCAGGTCGCTCCCCCACTCCACCGGGTAGTCGAAGGGCTCCTTGGACTCCTTGAGCAATTCCACTGCTCGGCTGTAGCTTACCCGGGCAAACTCCTGGTTCACGATCTTCTCCAAGCGCTCCTGCAGTCCCTTATCCACGAATTCATTGAAGAACTTCATCTCTTCCGGCGCTTTCTGCAGCACATATTTGATCACATATTTGACCATGGCCTCGGCCAGCCGCATATCATCATTAATATCGGCAAAGGCGATCTCCGGTTCGATCATCCAGAACTCGGCAGCATGCCGGGCGGTATTGGAATTCTCCGCCCGAAAAGTGGGCCCGAAGGTGTACACATCCCGCAGGGCTAGGGCGAAAACCTCCGCCTCCAATTGCCCGCTGACGGTCAGGTTAGTCCTTCGCCCAAAAAAGTCCTGCGAAAAATCCACTTCTCCACTTTCGCTCATCGCTGGCTCTTTAGCATCCAGCGTGCTGACCCGAAACATCTCCCCGGCTCCTTCAGCGTCACTGGCCGTTATAATCGGCGTATGCACATAAACAAAACCCCGGTCCTGGAAGAACTGGTGTATGGCATAGGCCAGGAGCGAGCGCACCCGGAATACAGCGGCAAACAGGTTGGTACGCGGACGCAGGTGGGCTTGCTCCCGCAGGAACTCCCGGGTGTGGCGCTTGGGCTGGATGGGGTAGTCCTCCGGGCAGTCCCCGGCCATAGTGATTTCCCTGGCCTTGAGCTCGAAAGGCTGCTTGGCCTGCGGGGTTTCTACCAGCGTTCCCCGCACGATAACCGCCGCCCCCACATGGTAATGGGCCACCTGGTCGTAATTGGACAGCGCCGCTTTCTCGTAGACTATCTGGATGGTGCTGAAATGGCTGCCGTCATTTAGGGCCATAAAGCCAAAGGATTTCTGGTCGCGGTTGTTTCTGATCCAGCCGCTTAACTCTATGTCCTTGCCGGTATAGCTCCCGCTGTCCCGAATCAGCTGCCGTACCACTACCTGCTCCATATATTTATCCTCCCTCATGTGGATATATAATTATATTCTGCCAGTAGACTTCTATTTTATTATGGTGTTTCCTCTTGGCTGGCAAACAAAAAACCTTATCAACTTTCAAATCAAAAAAAATATCCCGACCGGTTAGGAGGGCAATCAGTTTTGCGGAATGTGCGATAAAGCCTTCCAGACAAACAAAAAACCCACCAATCATGATGGGTTCTAATCTCAAATGGCGCGCCCGGCAGGATTCGAACCTGCGACCTCCAGATTCGTAGTCTGTTACTCTATCCAGCTGAGCTACGGGCGCACATAATGGCGGAGAGGGCGGGATTCGAACCCGCGAAGCAGCTCTTAACCGCTTACTCGCTTAGCAGGCGAGCGCCTTCAGCCGACTCGGCCACCTCTCCATACAATTATTAATTTTTAATGATGAATTTCGAATTCAGGAAAGGATTGTATTATATCCAATCCCCTCTTCTTTAACTAATAACAAGAGAAACCCCTGGTTTTTCATCTAGCAATTTAAAATTAATAACTCATAATTTCAAATTATATTATGGCGGAGGAGGTGGGATTCGAACCCACGGAACCCGTAAAGGTTCAACGGTTTTCAAGACCGCCTCCTTCAACCGCTCGGACACCCCTCCACTTGAAGGACCGCCGGGATTTGACCAGCGCAAATGAAAGTATAGCACAGCGCCGGACCAATTGTCAATAATGGCAGTGAGGTCTTGCTAGGCTTTGATTACCTCCAGCCCACCCATGTATGGCCGCAGGGCTTCGGGTACCATCACCGATCCGTCTTCTTGCTGGTAATTCTCCAGCACAGCCGCTACGGTACGGCCAATAGCGACTCCGGAGCCGTTCAGGGTATGCACGAAACGCACCTTGCCTTTGGGCTCGGGGCGATAACGGATATTGGCCCGCCGGGCCTGGAAGTCCTCGCAATTGGAACAGGAGGATATCTCCTTGTATTCGTTGTAGCTGGGCATCCACACCTCGATATCATAGGTCTTAGCCGAGGAGAAACCCATATCTCCGGTTGAGAGTAGCACCACTCGGTAGGGCAGGCCCAGGAGCTGCAACACCTCTTCCGCATCAGCCGTGAGTTTCTCCAGCTCATCATAAGAGGTCTCCGGAGCAACCAGCTTGACCAGTTCGACCTTATTGAACTGATGCTGGCGAATTATCCCGCGGGTATCGCGCCCGTGCGATCCGGCTTCCGCCCGGAAACAAGGGGTGAATGCTGTCAAATATTTGGGCAGGTCTACGCCTTCCAGCATCTCTTCCCGGAACAGATTGGTCAGGGGCACCTCAGCGGTGGGAATGAGATACATTTCCCGCCCTTCCACCTTGAACATATCTTCAGCGAATTTGGGCAACTGCCCGGTTCCCAGCATGCATTCAGCATTGACCATGAAAGGAGGCAATATCTCCTGGTAACCATGTTTGCCGGTATGCAGATCGAGATAGAAATTAATAATGGCGCGTTCCAGGCGGGCGCCCCAGCCTTTATATACCGCAAAGCGTGCTCCGGACAGCTTGGCCGCCCGTTCAAAATCCAGAATGTCCAGGTTAGGGCCGATATCCCAGTGGGCCAGGGGTTCAAAGTCAAACTTACGCGGATCTCCCCAGCGCCGGACCTCGACATTGGCACTTTCATCCGGTCCGACCGGTACCGACTCGTGGGGCAGATTGGGTATAGATAGCATGATGCCGTCAATCCCGATCTCGATCTCCTTGATCTGGTCATCCATTTCCTTTATATCATTGCCGACCTGGCGGACCTTTTCCATCAGCTCGGTCGGATCCTCGCCGGCCTTCTTCATTTGCCCCACCTGTTGGGATGAGGTGTTGCGGAAGTTCTTCAGCTCCTCCACCTTGCCCAACAGCTCACGGCGTTTCTCATCCAGGGCTAGAAACTTGTCGAGGGCTCCGGTCAACCCGCGTTTTTGCAAGATCTTATCGACCGCTTCCGGATTGGCCCGTATCATTTTAGCATCTAACATATCGTCCCTCCTCTCAGTGTAGGGAATCTTTCCGACCCCGGCATAATACTGCCAGGGCCGGCTTTATTCGCTTAGACGAAGCTGACCAACCTGGGTTTGTCAAGAATGCCGTCTAATTTGGCTAGGGTATCTAATACCCCTTCTTCCACCCGGCTGTCTACATTGACCATCATCAGGGCCTCGGCGCCCTTGGTCTGGCGCGAGGACTTCATGGAGGCGATATTGATGCCGGCATCACCCAGCGCAGTGGCAAAGGGCCCGATCACCCGCGGGCGATCTTCGTTCTTGACCACCAGGACGAAGCCTTCCAGATTGGTCTCGGTCTCATACCCATTCAGCTCGACCAGCAAGGGGTCGTGAGCCCGGGAAACCGTGCCGGAACATTTGAACTGATGGCCGTGGTTGAAGATATGGGCGGAAATCAGGTTCTTGTAACGCTTGTTGGTCTGATCTTCCTTGCGCTCGAAGACCTTGATCCCCCGCTCTTCTGCCACCAGCTTGGCGTTGACATAGTTGACCCGGCCTTCCATAATCGGCTCCAGCAGTCCCTTGAGGAAGGCTACGGTCAGGACGGTGGTCTCATTCATGGTAATGGGACCGCTGTAGGTCAGTTCTACCTGGCTGACCGGTGCCTTTTCCAACTGGTAATACATCTCGCCCATCCGCTCGGCCAGGGTGATGTAGGGCCTCAGATAATCCAGTTCTTCAGACAGCATGGTGGGCAGGTTGACCATATTCGGAACGATTTCGCCCTTTAATGCATTTATCACCTGTTCCGCGATATTCACTCCCACTCGTTTCTGGGCTTCGTGGGTATCGGCGCCCAGGTGGGGGGTCACTACCACGTTTTTGAACCTAAACAGCGGATTTTCGTTGGCCGGTTCCTTTTCAAAAACATCCAGTCCGGCGCTGGCGACCTTGCCGCTGGTCAGCCCCTCGACCAGAGCGGCTTCCTTGATTATCCCGCCGCGGGCGCAGTTGACCACTCTGACGCCATCCTTGGCGAGACCAAACATCTCCTCGTTTATCATATGCATGGTCTCTTCATTGCGGGGAGTATGCACGGTAACAAAATCTGCTTCCCGCATGAGCTGTTCCAGGGTTTCCATCTTTTCGACCCCGAAGCGCTCGAAGCGTTCATCCGTTATATAAGGGTCATAGGCGATCACGCGCATATTAAAGGATTTGAGGCGGACAGCTACCGAAGAACCGATACGGCCCAGGCCGACGATACCCACGGTCTTGCCGTAGAGTTCGGCGCCGCGGAAGGGCTTGCGGTCCCAGTTGCCGCCTTTCAGAAATACACTGGCCTCAGCGGTAAACCGCGCAGATGACAAGAGTAGGCTGATGGTCTGCTCGGCCGCCGAAATAGTATTGCTGTCTGGCGTATTGGCGACAATTACGCCGTAGCGGGTGCTTACCTCTACATCGATGTTGTCGACGCCGGTGCCGGCACGACCTACTACCCTCAGGCGGGGCTGACCGGCACTGATCAGTTCTTCATTGACTTTGGTAACGCTTCTTACGATCAGGGCATCATAATTACCGATTACTTTCAGCAGTTCCTCCCGGGTGATATCATCACGGTAGTCCACATCCACCACGGTCCTTAGCATCTCAATGCCTTCATCGGCAATTCTCTCGGTTACGATGACTTTCTTCTTCTCCACCGTTGTGCTCCTTTCTCTTATAGACTGCCCGGTGCGCCGGACCGTCAATTTATTTCGTTTATGAATGTTTCTTCATGAGGAACTGCTGGGCCTGATTGACTCCGGCCCCCAATTCCAGATGGTGTCCAAATTTCAGCAGGGCTATCTCCAGGGCTGCCAATACGGATAGAAGATCCAACTCCCTGATATAACCCAGATGCCCGATACGGAAGATGACATTGTCCAGCTTCTGCTGTCCGCCGGCCAGGACAATATTAAACTCATCCTGTAAATACTTGCGGATCTTGTTGGCGCCGATCTCCTCCGGCGCGATGACCGAGGTCAAGGCCGGTGAGGCGGCGGCATCAACGGCCAGTGGCTGCAGGTTCATGGCGCGTACCGCAGCCCGCACCATATCGCGATAATCCATATGACGCTGCAGGATATTGTCCAATCCTTCCTCCATCATCATCTGCAGTGCCTCATGCAGAGCATAGTATAAGGTTATTGCCGGCGTATAGGGGTTCTGGCCCTTTTCCAGGTATTTTAATGCATTGCCTGCATCCCAGTAATAACGAGGATTGCTGCACTTTTCGTGCACCTTCAACGCCCGGTCGTTAAAGGCCAAGAAGCTTAAACCCGGCGGAATCATAAATGCCTTCTGCGAACCGCTCACCACTACATCGAGCTTCCACTCGTCCATACACAGATCGACGGCGGCTAATCCACTGACCGCATCCACCATTAACAGGGCAGGATGGTCGCCGATCGCCTCGCGGATGGCTTTGATATCATTGAATACCCCGGTAGAGGTCTCGTTCTGGGTGACCAGTACCGCCTTAATCTCCTTGTTCACGTCGGCTTTGATCTTATCCTTGACCATCTGTGGGTCAGCCGGCGTTCCCCATTCAAAACTGATCTTTTCCACCTGGGCTCCAAATTCACCGGCGATCTGGGCGAAGCGTTCGCCGAATACACCGATAGAAACCGACAATACCTTATCCCCGGGGGATATAAAATTAACTACGGCGGCTTCCAGTGCCCCGGTACCGGAGGCCGGGAAGATGATCACATTCTGTTTGGTGCGGTAGACCTTTTTGATCCCTTCAGTACAAGCCAGTAGGATCTGTTTGAATTCCGGACCCCGATGGTTGATCATGGGCTGGCTCATTGCCCGGGCTACACGGTCCGGTAATGGCGTAGGTCCTGGCAGCAGCAAGAATTGTTCACCTGTCATTGTGTTGTCCTCCCTCGCTTTTTTTGCTGGTCATACCAGCAAGGTCTCTTACAAGATTCTTCTAATAAAAGGCTATGAAAATACAAAAACCTCCCGCCCTGATAAGGGACGAGAGGTTATTTTCCCGCGTTGCCACCCTAGTTGCGTTATAAGACGCCCACTCGGAGCTGTTAACGGTCGCACCGGAACTGCTCACACAGCCTGCTCCAGGGTGGATTCAAAATCGGGCCACGCTGGTTTACACCTGCCACCAGCTCTCTGCAGCGACCCCCTGATTCCTACTATTCCCCTTCATCGCATTTAAAGTCGATTTATTGAAGATGGCATTAATTATATTACAGCCCATCGACAAAGGCAAGGTATACATCGGCTTTTTTTATCCAGCCCAGGAGGCTACATACAAATAACCCATACAAATTAATATGAAGAGGGTCGTAGTATACTTTGAACCTTTACAGGTCGTCGGTAATCTGTATTACTTCCCCTTCCCATGTTCTCAAGAAATAGTCTTTCTTCTCATGTGCGATTATATAACCGGGCATCAAAGGTATTTTCCCTTTCCCCCGGGGAGCGTTTATTATATATGTAGGAACAGCCAACCCAGAGGTATGGCCGCGCATTTCTTCCATGAATTGCATGCCTTTTTCCAGTCTGCAGCGCCAATGCCCGGTACCGCTCACCTCTTTAACTTGAAAAAGGTAATACGGCCGTACTCTTATCTTAAGTAATTCCTGATTTAGTTTACGTATGATGACCGCATCGTCATTAATGCCCCTTAATAGCACCGATTGATTTCCCAGGATTACCCCAGCCGAGACCAGACGATCACAGGCCAGTTTCGACTCGTTAGAAATCTCCAGCGGATGGTTAAATTGCGTATTAAGATATATCGGTGGATAAGCCTGTAAGATATTACATAGCTCAGGAGTAATTCTTTGGGGCAAAGTAACTGGAGTACGGGTTCCCAGGCGTACTATTTCTACATGGGGAATCCTCTTAAGGGTTGAAAGAATCCATTCCAATTTTGCGTCACTGAGGAGCAGGGCGTCTCCTCCCGTAATGAGCACATCTCTAATCTCATGATTTGCAGCAATGTATTCCAGCGCCTCGTTTATTTCGCCGGTAGCAGCATGGACATCGTATTCCCCGATGTTGCGCCGTCTTTGGCAGTGCCGGCAAAACATGGCACATTGGTTGGTTACATTAATGATTAATCGGTCTGGATAGCGACGAGTAATGCGCGCTGCCGGAGAGGTACGTTCTTCTTGCATGGGATCAGGGGTTCCGCCCGGTATTAATTCAAGTATATCAGGCACCGCCTGACGATAGATAGGACTAGTATGATAATTAGCTTCCATTAAGCTTAGATAGTAGGGTGATATCGCCCAGCGATAGAACCTCCCCACTCGGTTGATCTGTTTTACTTCTGTCTGGCTGAGGCCTAGTATTCTGCCTAGTAATGCAGCATCCTTGATCCTGTTTCGCATTTGCCATTTCCAATCCTGCCAGTCTTCCTCACTGCCATTTAGCAAATCCAGTATGCTCTCTTTTCGCTGCTCTACTGCCAGATGGTTGTCGATGCTGGTATAAATATTAGCCGCATTCAGCAAATATCTTTCGGCATCTCTCTTCAATTCTTCCGCCCGTTGAAGCGAAATCGTGCGGGCATTATCCGTATTAGTAGCGCTTTCTCTCATGTTATCACTCCTTTTCAACACCGGGAGTAAATCTACATGCGATAAAGGCCGGAGTAGGCTGAAGACACCATCTGTTGGTCAACCTTGCTATTTTCCCCGGGTTCCCTTTATACGCTTACGAGGTTAGCTGACGGGTTCGGGATAAAGGGCATCCCTACCGAAATCCGGATTCACCCCAATTAATGTTTCCCCCGCTCTCCTCCCTTGGAGACTCAGCAATAGTTCGAGGTCAAATCACTTGGTCCGTCTTTAATTTCCTCCTTTCTCTATAATTTACATTAAACTATAAGCAAAAAGGGTAGGCAACCTTTTGGCTACCCACCCCAGTAAGCCGATTCTCATAACAGAAACCACCCTGACTTATGTTTCTGCCCCACTAATCAGGCGATCGCCTGGTTAGTTATGACCGTAATAACTATGCGATTTATATTAATGTAGCATATTTTTTTCCCTCTGTAAATCTCTCTGCTCTTGGTCTTGTGGAGCTGTGGAGCTACATCTGCAAAAAATACTGATGTATATCCAGGCTGTCGGTGAGTTCCGGGTGAAATGCGGTAGCCAGATAAGGGCCCTGTTCCACCATGACTATGCGGTCCTGGTAAGTGCACAGGATCTTCGCTTCATTCCACACCGCTTCCACATAGGGTGCCCGAATAAAAACCCCGCGCGCTGGCCCCAAACCCACTATGTCCAGTTCGCCCTCAAAGCTGTCAACCTGACGGCCATAGGCATTGCGTTTGACCCGGATATCCATCAACCCCAGTCGGTATTGGTCGGAATCCGCTATGTCTTTGGCCAGCAGTATCATCCCGGCACAGGTCCCCCAGATAGGCAGCCCCTGTGCCGCGCGCCCCAGCACGACACTGCCCAGATTGTATTCTCGGAGCAGGCGGCCGATAGTGGTAGACTCCCCTCCCGGTATGACCAGTCCATCTACCTCTGCGATCTCTTTAGCGCTCCTAACCTGAATACACTCGGCGCCACAGCGTTCAAAAGCCTGCTGGTGCTCGATAAAGGCTCCCTGCAGGGCCAGAACTCCGATTTTTTTACCAGCCACGATCCTGCATCCTTTCCTCGGGCCGGATGGTCGCTATATCGATACCTACCATAGCTTCGCCCAAATCCCGGGACACTTCGGCCAAAACGGCGGCATCCTGATAATAGGTGGTGGCGGCAACTATGGCTCGGGCACGTTTCATGGGATCACCCGATTTAAAGACCCCGGAGCCGACGAATATCCCGTCGCAGCCCAGTTGCATCATAAGGGCCGCATCGGCAGGCGTGGCAATGCCCCCGGCGGCAAAATTGACTACCGGCATCCGGTTGGCCTTTCTAACTTCCATTACCAATTCATACGGCGCCTGCAGTTCCTTGGCCGCCGACATCAGTTCATCTTCCGGCAGACCTAAAACCCAACGGATCTCATCATTGACCTGGCGAATATGCCGGACTGCTTCGATAACATTACCGGTACCAGGTTCGCCCTTGGTACGGATCATGGCGGCACCTTCCCCGATCCTTCTCAGGGCTTCGCCCAGATTACGTGCTCCGCATACAAACGGCACCTTAAATACTTTTTTATTTACATGGTATTTGTCATCAGCCGGAGTAAGCACTTCACTCTCGTCGATATAATCGATCCCCAGCGATTCCAGAATCTGTGCCTCAACGAAATGCCCGATTCGGCATTTGGCCATGACCGGGATAGTCACCGCCTCCATGATCTGCTTGATGATGGTAGGGTCTGCCATCCGGGCAATGCCTCCGGCGGCTCTTATATCAGCCGGTACCCGTTCCAATGCCATAACGGCACAGGCTCCGGCCTCTTCTGCTATTTTAGCCTGCTCCGGGGTGGTCACATCCATAATAACTCCGCCCTTGAGCATCTGCGCCAATCCAGCTTTTACTCCAAATGTACCTTTTTCCTCCATGCTGCTTTACCTCCCAGGAATGTTTTCAATTTTTAATTTTTAATCATAAATTATGAATTAAGGTAAAAACGCAAAGCGTTTTAAATCAATTAAAAATTAAAAATTCATAATTTAAAATTTACTGCTTACTCCTCTTTCTCCACCTTGAAGCGGGCGATACCAACTACTGTATCGTTGTCCGGCAGGCGCATGAGGGTCACGCCGCGGGCATAGCGACCCTGCAGGGATATGGTATCGACCTCTAGCCGGATCAGCTGTCCTTCCGCCGTCAATATCACCAGTTCTTCATCCGGCATGGCTATCTTGAAGGCCGCCAGCCGTCCAGTCTTATCGCCCAGGGTTATGCTCTTCAAGCCCTTTCCGCCGCGGTTCTGCTCCCGGAAATCACTCAGCGGTGTTCGTTTGCCATAACCATTTTCGGTTACCAGCAGGACATCCGCCCCTTCCCGGTATTTATCCACCCCGACCACAAAGTCGTTACGCCGCAGGGTGATAGCCTTGACTCCGGCTGCCGTACGTCCCATGGCCCGGACCTGACTCTCATCGAACATTATCGACATACCTGCGCTGGTAGCTACCAGCAGGCGGTCACCCAACTCCACCCGGCGTACTCCGACCAGGGCATCGTCATCATGCAGATTTACCGCGATGAGTCCGTTGCGGCGAATATTCTCAAAGGCCGACAGGGCTACCTTTTTGATGATGCCTCGTCGGGTCACCATCATCAGGTGCTGGGTATCGAAGTAACGCGCTGCTACCAGGGTAGTGACCTTTTCCTCGGGCCGCAGCTCCAGCAGATTGATTAGCGGTAGTCCCTTGGCCTGCCGCGAGTGCTCCGGTATCTGGAAGGCGCGGGCGGAAAACACCCGACCTTGATTGGTAAAGAAGAGCACATTGGCCAGGACGCTGGTCACACAGATCTCGCTGGCCTCATCCTCAGCGCGGGTGGTGATGGAGCTGATTCCCTTGCCGCCTCTGCGCTGGGCCCGATATACATCCAGCGGCTGCCGCTTAATATAACCCCGGTTGCTCATAGTTATGACCACTTCATGATCATCGATGAAATCTTCCGCGTCATATTCCGAGGCTTCGGGTGCGATCTCCGTGCGGCGGGAATCCCCAAACCTTTTCGTGATATCGTCAAGGTCCTCCTTGATCATGAGACGAATGCGCTCGGGATTGGCCAGAATGTCCTCAAAATCGGCTATCCGGGCCAGGAGGTCCCGGTATTCTTCCTCTAGCCGATTGCGTTCCAGTCCGGTCAACTGGGCTAACCGCATGTCTAAGATCGCATTAGCCTGGATCTCGGAAAGGCCAAAGCCGTTCATCAGTCCCTGGCGGGCGGCTTCCCGATCGTGGCTGGAGCGAATCAGGTCGATGATCTCATCCAGGTGATCGATGGCTATGCGCAGGCCCTCTACAATATGTAGCCGATTCAAGGCTATGTTCAACTCATACTGCGTGCGGCGGAATAATACCACCCGACGGTGATCCAAATAATGCCGCAGGGCATCCCTGAGGGTCAGGGTCTTGGGCTCGCCGTTGACCAGAGCCACCATATTCACCCCGAAGGTGTCTTCCATCTGGGTGTGCTTGAACAGCTTATTGACCACTACATTGACATTGGCATCCTTCTTTACTTCAATAACGACCCGGATGCCACGACGGTCTGATTCATCGCGGAGATCCACGATGCCGTCTATCTTTTTGTCCCGGGCCAGTTCAGCGATCTTCTCCACCAGTCGCGCCTTGTTGACCTGGTAGGGTATTTCCGTAACGATTATGGCGTTTTTACCGCCCTTACGTTCTTCAATCTCGTAGCGGGCTCGTATCTTGATGCTTCCGCGTCCAGTGGCATAGGCCTTCCTGATCCCGGAAGTTCCCATTATGATGCCGGCCGTCGGAAAATCGGGCCCCGGTATTACCTCCAGCAGTTCCTCCAGGCTGATCTCGGGATTATCCAGCATCAGCTGTAAACCACCTACCACCTCAGTCAGGTTGTGGGGTGGAATATTGGTAGCCATACCTACCGCTATGCCGTTGGAACCATTGACCAACAGATTAGGTATCCTAGCCGGCAGCACCTGAGGTTCCTCCCGGCTGTCATCATAGTTGGGCCGCCAGTTAACGGTATCTTTATCAATGTCCTTCAGCATTTCTGCGGCAATCAGTGACATACGGCTCTCAGTATAGCGCATGGCCGCTGCCGAATCCCCATCGATCGAACCGAAGTTGCCGTGACCGTCTACCAGTGGATAGCGCAGGGAAAAATCCTGGGCCATCTTGACCATGGCCTCATAAATGGAAGAATCGCCATGGGGGTGGTATTTACCCATGACTTCGCCAACTATATTGGCCGACTTGCGATGGGGTTTATCATGGGTCATCCCGGTGTCATGCAATACATAGAGAATACGGCGATGCACCGGTTTTATTCCATCACGGACATCAGGCAGAGCACGGGATACGATAACACTCATGGAATAATCCAGGAATGAGCGCCTGACCTCTTTCTCTATATCCATTTCCGTAACACGGTCGAATATGTTACCTTCCTGCAACGCTCAGTCCTCCTTTTATAGTCTTAAATAAATATCCGGAATGGTCTCGCTAATCTTCGGCATTTTCATAAAACTCCTTCAACGATTACTCGGACTCGTTTTAAAAGTAATCCGAAATACCCACTGAAATTTTAGTAGTATTCCGAAATGAGGTTACAATGTGCTTGTCTGTTCTCTTAACTAGGTAGATAACTGTGTCGTTACCACACTGGGACTATTTTTCTTATTATCCAGTGGTCTACTTATGCGTATCTTTAATATTTTATCATACTTGTTTAGTACCTGTGAATTTTCTCAGTCTTGTTTAGTATATGTGAAATATTTAAGCAGTTTTTGGTTAAGAGTATTGTCAATATATTTGAGTTGTTTTCTCTTCTATTAAAAGTCTTTTTATATTCTCTATCTGATCCTTTAATATCAAGTTAGAAGGGTATCCATCAATCAATGGGCCTCTCTCCGGCGTAATTATACTTTGTGAAATAAGCTTTCTAATTTGGTATTCTGTTGTCTCGAGTAATTGCGCTGCATTCGGAATTGATATCAGTTGTTCTCGGATTACCTTATAGTCCTCAATATCTTTTCGAGAAAAAAGGTATTGCTTAAACCCGTCTACCCCTGGTCCACTAATAGGGATCAGTTTTCCGTATTTAATAAGCCCATGAACAGTCCCGAGGTTCAGGTTTAAAGCTTTCGCAACTTCCTGCGTGGTCATCGTGTTTTCGGGGGTAAGCCGTTCTAAATCGATTTTCCTAAAAAGATACCTTTTTCCGTGTTTACCTATCGCTTCACTGCAAGGATTGATGCGACCTAAATGAAGCCATCTTAGAAGTGTTGGCGAAGTAATCTGTAAATACTGGGCCGCCTGGTCTGTAAATAGGTATTCCCTTCGGAATCTTAAGAAATCTTGGATTTTTACACTATTAACAGTGTTTCCATTTCTATTTTTTCTTTCAGTAAACGGGAGAAGGCCGATTCTCCCCAGGTCATCTATAACAAAACTAGATACTCCTAATAATCTGGCCACTCTATACCTTGATAATAGTACTTCCTTTGACTGGGTACGCTGCTCCAGAGGTTCTGCAAAGCGATCAAAGTTGTCTTTTGTTTCTTTTGCCAGCAAGCTATAGTACTCCTGCACCTCAGATAACAGAAGACGAACACCTGCTAGCCCTCTGCCTTCCGAAGATATAAAGGGCTCAAATGCTTCATTTTCGATAAGTTCTACGATCTTTGCGAATGGAAAGGTATGAAACCGAAGGCAATATGCGGCATCTAAAATACTTATGTATTTCTTGCTGTTATTAACGGGACGAAGGTTTGACAGATACTTGTCTTCAAAATCATCCGCGCTGCTCTTTTTGACAAACGTCAAACTTGATCCCTTTATGAATTCTTCTTGCTCAATAAAACCGGCTTTTATCAGTTCCTTTGCATTACCTGGCTCAACACCTAATTTTTCAGAAACTTCTTCGAGGGTAAGATATTGCTCTTTTTGCTCCGCTAATTTCTCAATACTGTCACGTCGAACGAGATAATAATAATGTTTATCACTATAGATTTTCCTGCTTGCTACGATTTTATTCTCAATTAGCAAAGATACTTGTCTTCTGCCGAGTTTAAGAATCCTTGCCGCTTCCTCAACACTCAGATACTTCTTCGTATCAATCATGTTTGTGAATTGGCGGAATTCCTTTACTCTTGAATCTAATAGTCCGTCCCACTCGTCAATTAAAAACCCCGAGAATATTTGCTGAACGAACTCTATTTGAAGTGACTCCAATATCTTGCGGAGATTCTTAAATTCCTGGTTAAGCCCTAGGGCCTTGCGAGGCTGCTGAATCCGATATTCCCTTAGAAACATAATAAAGTTCTTAGGCCACTCGGAAAGCATCTTAAGGGCACTGGCAATTAAAAGATGCTTTTCTTTCATGTTCTCAGGTTTTTTTACGCTGTTATTAATTGTTTCGAAACTTAAGGTGCTTGTCTTCAAAAGAAGTGAATCACTTCTCAGCAAACGTAATGCTTTGGTAAAACCTTCGATTAATACGTAAAGCAACGGATCAGGAAGTGAAAAAATCGGATCGTTAAGGTCATCTAATACGTATTTTTTATCTCTTACGCCTATCAAAGATTCCATAAAAATAGAGGCGTCCATCGCCTCTTGGTCTTCATAGATACAATGTGCTTCTTGCTTGGCCAAAACAGCTCCACAACGGTGATATCCGGAAATAAGTTCACCGATTGTTATTTTACCGTTGCATTTTGAGCAATACTGTACTAACAATGTTGCATGTTGTGAACAGCTTGTGACAGAATTGAACTGCCAATGGATCAAATGTTTGCTTCCTTCAGACAAGCAACCCGGGCAATACTTTATAGATGCAAGGTCGATATGCTTCTTTATGTAAGCATCTTTTAAAAAGGGGACTTCTTTTTCGTAGTCAAAAGCAGTGTCAGGAAACACTCTTCTCGCCAAGTTGTGCACTGTAGCCTGGTAAAGGTTAATAAACTCGATCCCGGTGATTTGGTATAACTTTTCGAGCTGTTGAGTTCGATATGCGACGGACGGGTTACTTCGCCAGTCTATAGCCCCCTCCTCTGCAACGTATTTATCAAGCCACCTTCGTTCGTCATAGTGATTTACTTTGGCCAATCGCTCCATTACGCTGCCGAGGCTTTCATTTTCATAAGGAGTTACTCTGTTAAGAAGTATCTCTCCCATTCTCCCTCCTGAAGCTATAAAGGCAGCTTCTCGGTACTGGGTTTTCTTTTCCTCATCCTGGCGTTAGCCCCTTCGGCGGAGGTTTGTTTTAATTTAGACTCCTTAGTAATGTCTTCAAAGCTAAAATTCCTAACTACGAAAGGGTTGCTTTTTTGATATTTATCCGATTGAACATGTCGATCAAAGGCATGTGCTAACACCGGTAGGTCTACTTTCTCCGTCCCGGATTTAATCGCGTAGAAAGTCGCTTTGCGTACCAGTTTCATTACGTAACCCACCACTCCGTCAGTTGCATAATAAATCCGGCAGGCCATATCGAAATCAGCTAAATTAGATTTTTTGCACAGCGGTAATTTCGTATCTAATAAATGCAGAAATGTCCTAAATTCGTCTATATGTTCGCGTGTATCGAATAAAAATGGCTGCAGCACGTACCGATTGGCAAAACGCCGACTTAACTGTTCATTAGAGTCAATAACTCCTTCGGCCTCAGGTAGGCCGAGGAGTACTACCGGAATTCTTGTTTCCTCGATTAACGCTTTAAGCCAATCAGAGACTGTCTTTAAAACCCGTTTGGAATCCCTATCTATAAAATGCTGGAGTTCATCTAAAACAATCAACTCAACTTGGCAATCACTTAAAAACATTTTCAGCCTCTCAGTTTGCGCAACAGCCGTCCCTTTCA
>Ga0123335_1003696_pt1 | contig 20874 bp, 19 predicted proteins | sample BiotimSIPDNA_2_FD_89707 | JGI IMG/M metagenome (GOLD analysis project Ga0123335, IMG submission 89707) | Anaerobic biogas reactor microbial communites from Washington, USA - Biogas_R2 time_0 SIP DNA | ecosystem: Engineered > Bioreactor > Anaerobic > Unclassified | place: Washington, USA...
GGATCAATGAGTTCTTTGACCCCTCTGATCCCGATACCTTTTTTGAAAAAGTTTAATTCTTTACGCTATACACTCTGCGCCCTGAGCCTTCTCTGACCCCCAAATCCCGTAAACGGGACTTAAAAGGCAGGTTTACAGGGATATGGTATACGTTACGTTGAAGGAAGTTGAAGAGGTTGAAGGAAGTTCACGCCATTTCCGGCGCCCTTTTTCTTTGGTTCGTTTCTTTTTGGACGAACAAAAAGAAATGAACATTAATAAAAAAAAAGAAGGTGTCCTTTTGAGACACCCTCAACAGGCTCTGCTTTTTGACGATAACCCATCTTTGTGCTCTGTGCCCTGAGCTCTGCGCCCTGAATTTTTTTCTTAGTTTTCTATAATTAGCGAATACATTTATATATGAATATAACACTGATAGCCGGTGCCCGTCCAAATTTTATGAAGATCGCACCCATTATTCATGCGATCAAAAATACGGATGTCAGTCATAATAAGATTAGCTACAGACTTGTTCACACAGGACAGCATTATGACAGGAATATGAGTGATTCTTTTTTTGAAGATCTCAACATTCCTGAACCTCATGTTAATCTTGGATGCAATGGTGGAACCCAGGCTGAACAGACAGCTTCGATCATGGTAGCCTTTGAAAAGGAATTATCTGCCAATCCCGCGGATATTGTAATGGTTGTAGGTGATGTTACTTCAACAATGGCCTGTTCGATCGTTGCTAAAAAATTAAATACAAAAGTAGCTCATGTTGAGGCGGGCATACGTTCTTATGATCTAACAATGCCGGAAGAGATCAACAGGATGGTCACCGACTGCCTCACTGATTATTTCTTTACCACAAGTGAGACAGCAAACAAAAATTTAAAAAAGCTGGGAGTTCCTGACAGGAGGATCTTTTTTGTAGGAAATGTGATGATAGACACTCTTATGACCAACAGAAAGAGGTTTCGTAAACCTGTTTTTTTTGATGAACTGCAACTGAAAGATCAGGGTTATCTGGTTCTGACCCTTCACAGACCTTCTAATGTTGATGAGGAAGCAAAATTAAAAGACCTGCTGTATGCAATAATCAACACTTCGGAGGGTATTCCGGTTATTTTCCCTGTCCATCCCCGCACAGCTAAGATTATTTCAGGTTTTGGATTAAATGATATTAGTCATTTTTCTGATACACTCTCACTCTCTTCCAAACCAGACAGTGTTAAGCCTGTGAAAAACCTGTACTTAACAGAACCTCTTGGCTATCTTGAGTTTAATTATCTTGTTGAAAAGTCAAAAGCTGTTATAACAGATTCCGGAGGAATCACTGAAGAGACAACAGTAATGGGTATTCCCTGCATAACACTGAGGGATACAACAGAACGACCCGAGACAGTCACTGCCGGGACAAACGAATTAATCGGCACTGATCCGGCTGCTATAGCACCTGTTATGCGCAGGTTGTTTGCAGGAGAATGGAAAAAAGGAGGGATTCCCGAATTATGGGATGGTCATACTGCAGAGAGGATCATCAGGGTTCTCAATTCATTATGAGAAGTTCATTGAGCATATCTGAAAACAAAATTTACAGGATTGATACATTTAAGAACTCATCTCTGTTATTTCCCGATCATAAATAAAACTAATCCCAACATGCTTTGTCTTCTTCATTCTCCCTGTCCTCATTCATCTGCCCCCCTTCCATTAACGCGGGATCTTCGCTTCACTTTGTTCAGCTCTCTGTCCCTTTCCGCTAACGCGGAATCTTCCCTTCACTTTGTTCCGCTTCGAGCTCCCTGCCCCATGCTTTCGAAGACTGTTGTCATTAAGACATTCTTACTTATAGTTATTCTGTTATTCTCATTTTCCGCCTATGCCCAGGCACCTGAAGGTTTCAACTATAGCGCAATAGTTCGTGATAATACCGGCGATCCGCTCACAAATCAGTCTGTTTCTTTCCGTTTCAGTATCATCCGTGGCAATGTGGCAGGCACAGTCGTTTACAGTGAGACTCATAATACAACAACAAATCAGCTGGGACAGGTATCTCTCATTATTGGCAATGGATCTATGTTGTCCGGAGTATTTGCCAATATACCCTGGGGTGTTGATGCATATTTCCTTAAGGTTGAGCTTGACAGGGACGGTGGCAGCTCTTATGTTGAAATGGGAATAAGTCAGTTCCTCAGTGTTCCTTATGCACTGTATGCAAAGACAGCAGGTTCGGGTGGAAGCAGTGGAACCGGTGAAATAAATATTTCGGCAGGTAGTGGCATTATTTTAAGCGGGACAGGAACTGATTCTGATCCTTATACAATAAGCGAAAAGACTCATTTTGTAGGTGAATATTACGGAGGAGGGATAGTGTTCTATACTTATGATTACGGGAAACATGGGCTGATAGCATCTCTTGCTGACCAGGACCGGTCTATTCAGTGGCATAACGGTGTTGAAAGATATACAAACACCACCGGTAACGGTATTGGAAAAGGTGAGATGAACACAGCGCTGATAATTGCCCGGCAGACAAATGATAACCCTGTTGGAACTTTTGCTTCAAAATTAAGTGCTGATTATTCAATAACCGTTAACGGACTGAATTATGGAGACTGGTATCTGCCATCCAGACTTGAATTGACGTATCTTTTTTTGAGAAAAGACGTTGTGGGAGGTTTTGCCAATACTGTATACTGGAGTTCCACTGAATTCAGCAGTGTCTCTGCATGGGGGATGAATATGGCTGAAGGTTCTTTTTTCAATATCAGAAAAAACACTCCATGTGCCGTAAGAGCTATAAGAGCTTTTTAATAAGGATCAACTAAGTGGAAATCACTTTGAACCGGAATGTCTTTAACTAAATAATGACCTCACTTAAACAAAAAACAGTTAGCGGATTGACCTGGAGTTTCTCTGGGGATATTATTGATAAGGCAATTGTTTTTGTGGTGGGCATTATACTGGCTCGATTACTTAGTCCAAGAGAATATGGACTAGTGGGGATGGTAACCATTTTTATAGTGTTAACTCAACCTTTTATTAATAGTGGTTTTAGTCAGGCATTAATTCGCAAACAGGACTGCACGGAAACTGATTTTTCAACTGTTTTTTATTTTAACCTGGTTATTGGAGTATTGCTCTATTTTATTCTTTTTTTTACTGCACCATTTATCAGCGCTTTCTTTAAGGAGCCACAATTGACAAAAATTACAAGGGTTATAGGTTTAATCATCGTTATTGATGCGGCTACTCTTATTCAGACCACTATTCTGACAAAGGAAATCAACTTTAAAAGACAAACTCAAATAACTATATCTTCAACACTAATTTCAGGCGTACTTGGAATTTCTCTAGCTTATAATGGCTATGGAGTATGGAGCCTCGTTTTTAAAACAATCGCCTTCCATGGTTTTAAATCTGCTTTATTGTGGTATCAAAACCGTTGGAAGCCAATACTGAAATTCAGCTGGACAAGCTTTAAACAAATGTTCGGTTTTGGATCGAACCTGTTAATTAGCGCCATATTAGACAAGGTTTACTATAATATATATAATCTTGTTATTGCAAAATTCTTTTCTGCAAGAGACCTTGGTCTTTATTCCAGAGCAGATATGTTTAAAAACATGATTGCAGTAAATATTAGCGAAGTTGCCGGAAGGGTTTCATTTCCGGTATTAGCTAAACTTCAGAACGAGTCTGACAGCTTATCCGTTAATTATAAAAAGATTCTTACAAGCATCATGTTTATCACTTCAATTCTATTAATAAGCATAGCAGCAAGCGCTGAGCCATTAATCCTGACCTTAATAGGAGAAAAATGGATTGATTCTATTGCATATCTCCAGCTTCTTTGCTTTGTTGGGATATTTTATCCACTCCATGTTATGACCAGGACTCTTCTTTTTGTTTATGGTAAAAGCAGGATGTTTCTTAAGCTTCAGATTGTAACTAAAATGCTTTCAGTTCCGGCAATTATACTTGGAATTATTTATGGGATTAAAATTATGATAATTGCAATGATAGCCGCAAGTGCTATTGAGTATTTGATTAAAGCATTTTATTCAGGCAGAATTGTAGGTTATCCTGTTGGGAGGCAACTCAAAGACTTGATGCCAGGTTTTATTATTGCAATTTTTATAGGTAGCTGTCTATTTTTTCTCGATTTTTTTCTTCATGCCAAGCCCATAATCATATTGATAATACAAATATGTCTTGGGATAATTTTAACAATTTTTTTATCTAAATTTTTTCGAATCCCTGAGTTCAAATTTATTGTAGACATCATTGACGAGAAAATCAAGGGATTAAAAAGAAAATGTTAAACTATAATTAAATCCTTATATATAAATTAACACTTCTTATCATGGATGGAAATCCCGACTCTTGCAGATCTGTTTCATTATTTATTTGTGGAGATATTCTTAATAAAGAAAAGGTTAATGGCAAAGTGTGTTCAGAAGAATTAGCTGACATTATAACCTCTGCTGATTATTCGGTGTGTAATTTTGAAGCTCCTGTGTCTGGTTATGGTGAAATGCAACCAACGCCTGGAGTTCATTATAATCAAAGACAAGAAACATTATCAGGATTGAAAAAACAGGGATTTAACCTTTTGCTCCTGGCTAATAATCATATGTTAGATTTTGGGAAAGAAGCATTAAAGGCTACTCTAAGTATGGCAAAAGAAACAGGTTTGGATACAATTGGGGCAGGACTTGACGAAGAATCTGCTTATCAACCTTTAATAAAGGATCTTAATGGATTAAAAGTTGGCTTGATCAACGGTTGTGAAGCACAATTTGGTGTTTTCGACTACATGGGGAATTTCCATGAAGCCGGCTATGCATGGATAAATCATTTCAATATTGACAAGAACATTATTCGTTTGAAGAATGAATGCGACTTTGTTATTGTTTTCTCCCATGCAGGCTTAGAGCATTTTTCTTTACCACAATATGGATGGCGGTTAAGGTATAAACATTTCTGCGATCTTGGTGCTGATATTGTCATTGGGTCACATCCGCATGTGCCTCAAGGTTATGAAAAATACGGGAAGTCCTGGATATTCTATAGTTTAGGTAATTTTTACTTTGACACTAAAAGATATGTAAATAATGAGGATAGCTCTTTCTCAACATGGCTCGAATTGAAAAAAGGAAGTGAACCAACGTTTAAACCTATCTTTCATTATAAAAAGGATGGCCAGGTACACCTTGCACCAAAGGATAAACAGATTGACCTGGGAAAACTTAATCAACTGCTTGGTGATTGCTACACCAATGAACATAACAAAATGAATATTCAGGTTTATGATAGAATTAAAAACGCACTTGCAATTTCTTTATGTCCGTTAATTCCTATTGATGGAAAATTTAAAACTTTTTTACGAATGAATTTTTCACTGCTGATGAAGAAAAAAATTAATCATCGTAACCTCTGGCAACTAATTTTGTTAAAAAACGACTCTTTATACTTTGCTATAAGGCACGTCTTAGAGCTTAAAACACAAAACCGTGATAATAATTGATAATAAATATGAATTTAGCCGGACCAATAATCATTTTTTCAAAAATAAAGCCTTTAGTAATTAGATCAGGGATTTTTCTGTACAAAAAGCTACTTAAAGCAGCTCTTAAAGGTATTGGGATAATTTCAAGGCCGGTCCAAAACGTATGGGTGGTCTTACTACCTGCCTGCTATGCAAAATACTATTATAAAAAGGTCACTAATAGAAAGCTTAACCTTAAGAATCCCCAAGACTATAATGAAAAAGTTCAATGGCTAAAAATATACTCTGATACATCTTCCTGGACTATGCTTGCTGATAAATACAAAGTTCGAAGATATGTAGAAGAGTGTGGATTAGAGCATATCCTGGTAGACCTGTATGGTGTGTGGGGAAAAGCAGAAGAAATTGACTTCAGTGTTTTGCCAAATAGTTTTATATTAAAAACGAATAATGGCTGTGGAACGAATGTCTTGGTTTATGATAAAAGAACAATAGATGAAAATAGAATAAAGGATTTGTTAAAGAATTGGTTAAAAGTAAGGGATAGCTTGATCTCATTTCAACCACATATGTGGAATATTGAAAGAAAAATTATTGCTGAAGAATTATTATTTGATGGATATAATGAAGCTTTGTCTAGTTCAATTATTGATTATAAGTTTTTTTGTTTCCATGGAGAACCGGAGATTCTTAAGGTGTATTATGATAGGAAAAACAAAGTAGGTGGATCAAATTTTAAAGAATCGAAGGTTACGAAGCGGACACAACCTTTTGATCTGGGCTGGAGGCTACGTCCGGAAATTGTTCGCGATCCCGAAATGATCGATTTAGCCCACCAAATACCGAAACCAAAGTGCTTAAGTGAAATGATAAAAATTTGCAGGATATTGTCAAAGCCATTTCCTCAGGTTAGGGTCGATTTATATGAAGTAAATAATAAAGTATATTTTGGAGAACTGACATTTACACCTGGAGCAATGGATTACTTTACACATGATTTTTATTTGAAAATGGGTGCTAAGATTGATTTATCAACCGTCAGGCAAAGGCGGAAGTTATTAATTATTTGACATATGGAATATCCAAGTCAAGTTGAGAATAATTTGCAGGCAATTAAAAGTGATACATCACTTCCAAAGTTTAGAATTGAAAAATATATAGTATGATTATTCAGCATTTTACGATGGATTTATGGATAGAAAACGAATTTTAATAGTTTCTGCCTCTTTCTATCCACAGATATCACCTCGTGCTTTTCGTACAACCGAATTAGCAAAAGAATTTGCCAGGAGGGGACATGAGGTTGTTGTATTAATTCCTTTCAAAGGATACGATTACTCTGATTATGCTAAAGAAAACAAACTGATAATTAAGAACCTTGGAGACTTGAGGTTCCCTGATATTAAGCTTAAGGGTGGCCGGTTACAGTTATTATTCAGACGTGGAATAAGAAGGATGCTTAGTTTGCTGTTTGAATACCCTGATATTGAATTGATGTTTCTAGTTTCAAGGCATTTAAAACTAGAAAAGGGATTTGATCTGCTGATTTCTATTGCTGTGCCTTACCCGATCCACTGGGGAGTGGCAAAAGCCAGGACAGTTAATAACAGGATAGCTAAGACATGGATAGCGGATTGTGGTGACCCGTACATGGGTTGTACAACAGACAGCTTTAAAAAATTCTTCTATTTTAAATATATTGAAAAGTGGCACTCAAGAAAGTGTGATTACATCACAATACCATTCGATACTTTAAGAGATAAATTCTATCCGGAATTTCATGAGAAATTGGTTGTTATTCCCCAGGGATTCAAAATTGAAGAAATTAAATTATCAGAAGTAGTGAATAACAAAGTCCCTACTTTTGCATTTGCAGGCTCGATTATACCCGGAATCCGGGACCTCAATTTGTTCTTTGAATTTCTGAAAGAAATAAAAAGTGAATATAAGTTTGTTGTGTATACCAGACAAACTGATTATTTTATAAAATATAAGTCCTGTTTTAAAGAACATCTGGAGATAAAAGAATACTTGCCTAGATTACAGCTCTTATATGAATTAAGTAAATGTGATTTTCTTGTCAATGTAGATACTATTTATGATTGTCAATCAGTAAATACGGCATTCCCAAGTAAGCTTATTGACTACTCATTCACAGGCAGGCCAATCCTGAATATTTGTAGTAATTTAATAGATAAAGCAGCAGTCATTAAATTTCTTTCAGGTAATTATGAAAATAGGCGGAGAGTTAATAATAACAATTATAAAATTGAGGTTGTTGCTGCAAGTTTTTTTGAATTGTCGGATATAAGTAAGCCTTGCTAAATAATAACCGCATAAAAATGCAGTCCATATATTCCAATTCAGTTAATTGGAGTTCATCTTTTAAGAAAAGTTCACTATTATTATTTTTCATCTGGCCGGTAGCATCTCTTTTTATTGCATTTAGGAATTATAAGGAGATATGGGCAAAAAATATTTTATGGTTATTTTGTATTTTTTTCGGATATACTTTCATTATTTCTGACGTAGGTGGTGCCGATTCAGATAGATATGCAAGAACTTTTTTACAATTTGCCCATAGTGATTTGACATTATCAGAATTATGGAGTTCTTTTTATTCTGAAAGTTCAAATTATGTTGACATTGCTTCGCCGCTAATTACTTATTTAGTTTCGCGATTTACTGATAGTCCGAATATACTATTTGCCGTATTTGGTTTGGTCTTTGGATACTTTTACTCAAGAAATATCTGGCTGGTTCTTGACCATGTAAAAGGTAATATGTCTATAGTGGTAATACTTTTTATACTGACTTTTTCATTATGTAATTCTATTTGGAATATTAATGGATTCAGAATGAATGCTGCTGCTCAGATTTTTCTGTATGGAGGGTTGCGCTATCTTTTAGAAGATAACTTTAAGGGATTATTATGGGCAGGAGTCTCTGTTCTTTTTCATTTTTCATTTCTATTTCCATTAGTTAGTTTATTTGTATTTATTTTATTAAAAAACAAACTTAATATTTACTTGATTTTCTTTTTATTGACATCATTAATAAAAGAAGTAAATATACAATCAGTACAGTCTTTTTTATCATTTCTTCCTGATATTTTTCAATCAAGAGTATCAGGATATACAAACATTGAATATGCTGAGGCAGTCAGATTAGAAAGACAATCTGTCAATTGGTATGTCCCCTTCTCTTATGAGTCTATACAATGGGTTGTATATATTATAACAATGTTTATCTATTTTACTTGCAGGCAATATCTTAAAACCAAGAAGAAACTAATGACTTTATTTTGTTATTCTCTTTTACTATATGGGTTTGCAAATATTGCCAGCCAGGTACCCACTGGTACTAGATTTATTATATTGGCTAATACTTTTATGTTAGCTATTTTCATTATTTTTATCTCGACCTTCCCCAAAATTAAGGGTTTGATTGTAATCAAGCTATTATCCATCCCTTTGCTTTTGTTTTTTTGCATTGTAACAATAAGAATGGGCATGGACTTTTATAGTATCATGACATTTATTGGTAATCCAATATCAGTTGCACTCTATAAAGATTCAGTTCCATTTATCAATGGGATAAAAAGTTTATTCTTATGATGGAAATTGAAAAGTAAATGAAATATCAATCTCGATCATCCTAAAATTTACGTTTTTAGAAATACTACTTAGGCCATCTCATTGTATTTTAAAGTAGAAGATAAAAGCTGTTTAAAAATATTCTTAAAAAGATTATTTGGTACTTATGATGTATTTGCAGGCAAGACTTTCGAGGGCAAGACCATGCTACAGGTAGTTGAAGGTTTTATTGCCAAACATCCCGGAAGCAAACCCATAATATTGGCAGATGCTGCCATGCTTGATGATTACAAGCTGTACGAACTAAGAGAGAAAGGTTTATCATATATTGTAGGTGCCCGGCTGGTCAATATTAGTCTGGATACAGTAAAGCAAGTCCACGGCGCTTTAGGCGAAGTGAATGGAGCTATGACAAGATTGCATTCAAGACATGGCGACTTGATATGTGACTTCTCCGCCTCACGCTACAAGAAGGAGTTAAATGAACTGAACAAGTTAGTTCAGAAGGCAGAAGATCTGGTCGCAAAACAATCGTAAAGTGCAAAGGCAAGGTTTATCAAAAGGGTATCCAAAGAAGAAATAAAGCTTAACACTGCGCTGATCGAAAAAAAGGAGATTACTACTGTGAATAAAAGGGTACTGCACTAATTTGCCTGAGTCTCAACTTCCTGCACAACCGGTTATTGAAAGATATCATCATTTATTGCGCGTAGAACAATCATTTCGAATGAGTAAGAATGACATTGAGGCGTGGCCTATATATCATCAGAAGGAGGATGCAATCAAATCGCATGTTCTAACTTGCTTTCTGGTACAGCATTAAAGATTTGGCAAATGGATTGGTGTTAAGTCCTGGAGAATTTGTATTACGAAATACTAAAGAAGCATTAATGAAATTAAGGCAATAAGAGATTGCTGCATTAGACTAAAATGAAAAAGGATCAAATTTATTCTGCTGTAAGACTTAAGAAACATATAGGTTAGATGAGGATTAGTTATTTTCATTTATTGGATGACTTGCAGTCCATAATTAGTATTTCAGATACAATGGGAAAGGTAAATCTTAGAACCTTAGTGGCAGGTAGATTTAGTGTAGCGACTTAGCTATAATGAATAGTAAAAGGATTTGTCTTGTAATTCCATCACTCCAGGCTGGTGGGATGGAAAGGGTGATGAGCGAATTAGCCTCATATTTATGCAAAATACCTGATCTTATGGTGTTTTTGGTATTGTATGGTATAAAGCCTGAATTGTTTTTTAAAGTTCCTGATAATATGATGATTATAAAACCTCCTTTTATATTCGATAATAGAAAAAGATTATTGTTCACATTGAAGACAATGATTTATCTCAGAAAAACTTTAAAACGAATTTCTCCGTACTCTGTTTTAAGTTTTGGTGAATATTGGAATAACTTCGTTTTAATTTCAACTCTTGGTCTGAAATTTCCCGTATTTGTCTCTGACCGGAGCCAGCCTGATAAAAGCCTGGGCTGGTTTCATGACAGACTTCGACACTTACTCTATCCCAGGGCAAAGGGCTTGATATTTCAAACTGAAAAAGCAAAAGAGATATTCCTTTCAAAAAACAAGCATAAAAACATTTCTGTTATTGGCAATCCGATTAGATATGTCAATGAGATTAATATTGCTTTAAATAGAGAAAAAAAGATTTTAATGGTAGGTCGTTTAATAAGGTCCAAGAACCAAGATAAGCTGATAGAAATGTTTGCAAAGATTAATCAGCCTGAATGGAAATTGATAATCGTTGGTTATGACCACCTCAACCAACAAAATATGGAGAGATTAAAGAATCTTGCTAAAGATCTTAATATTGAAAACAAAGTTGTTTTTACCGGAAAGTATGAAAATGTCGAAGAACTTTATATTAGTTGCTCAATTTTTGCTTTTACATCTGCTTCAGAAGGTTTTCCAAATGTTATTGGAGAAGCCATGGCAGCCGGATTACCGGTAATAGCCTTTGACTGTGTTGCAGGACCTTCAGAAATGATTACTGATGGACACGATGGATATCTGATACCACTACATAATTACTCTCTCTTTCAGGCTAAGCTTGCTCAGTTGATGGAAAATGAAAGTCTGAGAAAAAAGCTTGGATCAAATGCAAGAGAAAGTATTAAGAAATTCTCATCTGAAAAAATTTGTGAAGATTTTTACACGTTTATTGCTGACTCAGAAGATATAAGAAGTCAAAGCTCTGTGAAATTAGGTTCATTGTAGAAATAAAATAATGAAGGTTCTGATTTTCGGTTCAAAAGGGTTTATTGGTAATAACCTTGCCATTTATCTGGAAGGTAAGGGGCATGAAGTGTGGGGTGCTGACATTTTAGCTGATAACACTCACCATAAGAGGTATTTCCATATTGGTGATTCAAGTGATAATTATTATTCAATTTTTGAGCATGTAATATTTGACATATGTATAAATTGCTCGGGTGCTGCAAGTGTTCCCGAATCATTACAAGACCCCGGGAAGGATTATTTTTTAAATAGTGTAAATGTTTTTAAAATTCTTGTCGCTATAATGAGATATCAGCCGAACTGCAAATTTATAAATCTTTCAAGCGCTGCAGTATATGGGGATCCTAAAATTTTACCTATCAGGGAGGATTCGATGCTTGATCCACTTTCCCCGTATGGATTTCATAAAATGCATTCAGAACAGATTTGTAAAGAGTTTTATGAATTATATGGTATTCATACCTGCTCTTTGCGAATTTTCTCAGCATATGGTGATGGACTCAAAAAGCAGTTATTCTGGGATTTATATTTAAAAGCGCAGACAGGTAAACCATTTCTACTATATGGAACTGGTTTCGAATCCAGAGATTTTATTTATATTCTTGACCTGGTAAAAGCAATTGAAATAGTATCTCAAAATTCCGACTTTAAAGCAGATATAATTAATATTGCTAACGGTAAGGGAATTTTGATTAAGGATGCTGTCTCAATTTTCTTCAGCTTTTTTTGGAATGAAGTAGTTTATTCGTTTTCCAATGAAGGAAGAAAAGGTGATCCGGTTAACTGGGAAGCCGATATAAGTAAACTTAAAAACTTTGGTTATACAAATAGCTTTTCTCTTGAAGCTGGTTTGTCTCTCTATTCTCAGTGGATAAAATTAAATTGTGCCGTAGGGTGATCATAAACTTACATAAGGCGGGATAATGGTTTTCTTGCAATAGAATGAAAATTTTTGCATTATTCGGGTTTAATATTAAAATGTTTTAAAATGAAAAGAGCATTAATAACAGGGATAACTGGTCAGGATGGTGCATATCTGGCTCAATTTCTTTTAAAGAAGGGGTATAAGGTTTTTGGAACATACAGAAGACTTTCTACTCCAAATTTCTGGAGACTACAATACCTGGGTATTTTTGAAGAGATAGAATTATTACCAGTGGATTTATTAGACAGTTTTTCAATAATTGAATCAATAAAAATCTCAGTACCTGAAGAGATTTATAATCTGGCAGCCCAGAGTTATGTTGGAGCATCATTTGAGCAACCTCTGGCTTCTGCCGAAATTACCGGACTGGGAGTAGTGAAATTTCTCGAAGCAATAAGAAATATTGCCCCAAATGTGAAATTCTACCAGGCATCCACAAGCGAGATGTTTGGAGATAATCTTTTCACTGAGCAATCAGAAGAGACTGTTTTCAACCCCTCGAGCCCTTATGCTGCTGCAAAATTGTATGCTCATAATATGGTTAAGATATACAGGAAAGGGTATGGATTATTTGCCTGTAATGGTATTCTTTTTAACCATGAGAGTCCGATCAGAGGATTAGAATTCGTAACCCGAAAAATAACGAATGCTGTTGCAAAAATAAGTCTTGGACTTGAAGATTATATTGAACTTGGGAATATTGATGCGAAACGTGATTGGGGTTATGCTCCAGAATACATTGAGGCTATGTGGTTGATATTGCAGCAAAATGAACCGGATGATTATGTAGTAGCAACCAATGAAACACATTCTATAAAAGAACTTTTGGAAATAACATTCACAAAAGTAGGTCTTAAATGGGAGGATCATGTAAAAATTGATGAAAGGTTTAAGAGACCCCTTGATGTTCGTTATCTTAAAGGAAATTACAATAATAGTATGGCTAAACTTGGATGGAAACCGAAAACTAATTTCGACCAATTGGCAGAAATTATGCTTAAATCCGATCTTGAGCGATGGACCAAATGGGAAAATGGAGAGCATTTCCCATGGGATGCATGGAACTATCCAAATGAAAAAAAGATTCTATCAAGAAAAATAAAGTATGATCGCTAATCCAATGGATAATAAAAGGATCAAAATAGGTATAATATTTAATTTTAGTTCATCATGGATGGGGGGGGTAAATTATATTATTAACGTAATTAAAATGTTAAACTTCCTTGATGATGTTAAAAAACCTGAGTTAACAGTATTCTACAACCCTGCTTTAAAGATGTATATAGATGAACTCAATTATCCATATCTTAAATCAGTAAAGTGGCACTTTCCTTCTGTCTTTAAAGGATATTTAAGATCCTGGGCTTCAGGTAGAAATGTGTTTGTAAATGATATTTTAAGTAGCTACGATCTTGACGGGCTGTATCCTTTGCACGATTTTCCGGTCAGAACAAATTCGAAAACTAAATTGGTCTCATGGTATGCTGATCTGCAGCATATATACTATCCTGAGTTTTTTACAAAGCGGAAAGTTCTTGAGAGAACATTAAGGATAAGATTCATTCTGAAAAACTCAAATGACCTGGTGGTATCAAGTAACGAGGTGGCTAAAGATTTTAATAAGTTCTTCAGAATCAGAAATAACCTTGATGTCCATGTTTTTCATTTCGCCTCAGTAATAGGTAACATATCAGGCATGAGTATTGAAGAGATCAGATATAAATATAGCTTACCGTTAAAATACTTCATGGTTTCAAATCAGTTTTACAAACATAAAAACCACAAAGTGCTTCTACAGGCATTGTCAATATTAAGAAAGAAGGGAACTAAAATTCACTTTACTTTTACCGGAAGGTTACCCGAAAAATCAAATTCGGCTTACCTGACAGAACTGCATCAGCTAATTAACAGAAATAAACTTCATGACCAGATCAGCTATTTGGGAGTTATTCCTAGGAATGAACAATTATTGTTGATGAAGTATTCTCAGGCAGTAATTCAACCGACTTTATTTGAAGGCTGGAGCACGGTTATTGAAGACGCAATTTCTCTTCAGGTTCCTGTTGTAGCTTCAAACTTACCAGTAAATATCGAACAACTTGGCGAAAGTGGAATATTTTTTGATCCATATAATCCAATAGAGCTGGCAACAATTCTGGATAATTTCCCCGAAAGAAATTTTAAAGGTATATTTTATGAGGGTTATACCCAACGTCTAAAAAGAGCTGCCGATCAGTTTTTAAAGATTTTTTTATAGACCACCTTTAATGTTCTACTCAGGATTAATTCAACATTTGGCAGTAAATATTAAAAACATACCAGGCTGGCACACTAAGAAGAAAATCGTTGTCATTGAGTGTGATGACTGGGGAGGCATCAGAATGCCATCAAAGGGTGCTTATGAACGATTGCTTTCTTCTGGTTTGAAGGTAGGAGAAGGGAGGTTTAATAGATATGATACCCTTGAAACCAGTGATGACCTTGAGCAGCTTTTTGATGTTCTGAATAGTGTTAAGGATAAAAAAAATAAACCTTCTGTTATGACTGCGGTTACAAATATGGCTAATCCGGATTTTCAAAAAATTAAGTCAAATGGATTTCTTGAGTACCATTACGAAAAGTTTACTGATACGCTTCGGAATTATTATCCCAACAATGATGTATTTAAATTATGGAAAGAGGGAATTGATAATGGTATATTTGTTCCAGAACTGCATGGTCGTGAACATATCACGGTGTATTTGTGGATGCAAAAGTTAAGAGAAGGGAATAAAGATCTTTTATTTGCATTTGAGAATGGTTTTGTTTCACTGAATATTCCTGGTTTATTACCTTCTGAAAGAGAGTTTCGGGCTGAATTCTTTTTTACTTCAGAGGAGCATAAACCGCCTCTTGTTAATGCAATTAAGGAAAGTATTAGTTTATTTAGGGAAATTTTTCACTTTTCTCCTCGGGTTTTTATACCATCTAATGGGATTTTTCATCCTGATTTTGATGCTGTTGTGGCTTTATCCGGAATTAAGTTTCTGTATGTGAGTCATACAATGCCTTATCCGATTTCAGGAGGAAGATTAAAATACAGGCATTTTGTTTCCGGACAGAAGGGGCCGGCAGGTTTAACTTATTATACCCGGAATTGCGCTTTTGAACCAAGTGATATTGGCTATAAGGGCATTGATCAGACAATGAGGCAGATAGGTGTTGCTTTCAGGTGGGGCAAACCGGCAATTATTAGTACTCATCGTGTTAATTTTTCCGGTGGGATAGACCCGGTTAACAGAAATTTTGGATTGAGTGAATTAAAAAAACTCTTAAAGGCTATCGTAAGGAAGTGGCCTGATGTAGAATTTATGTGCTCAGGCGACGCTCTTGATTATATGAGAAAGGTAAATTAAGTCACTTTATAAAGCATAGAGAATCCTGAAAAGGTATTTTTATAAGTATGATTACTTCTGATTAGCATTCCTGATAATTGTTTGAATAATATGAATTTAAGACGCATTTTATATTTTGTATATTACCTTAAAGAATTGGATAAAAGGAAATTTATAAAATTCTTAAAGACAGCTAAAAATGAATGTAATAAATCCTCATTATTTCTATGTCTTGACATAATTCATTCTTCCTTCAGGTATAATATATCGATCCTTGATTATTTTTATTTTCGTTTTTACAGATTAAACGCTTTTGAACGCAATAAATGGGCAGGAACAGGTTTTATGTATGAATATCAGGTGCGTATGAATCCTAAGGGGGCTCGCGAAGTACTGGAGAATAAGATTAGTTTTTTAAATAGATTTTCTTCCTTCGTTAAAAGGGATTTTGCAGATATAGGAAAGTTAAAAACAAATAGTGGAATTTTACTACACCTAATGCAAAACGAATCGGAGAGATTAGTACTGAAAGGATCAAAAGGTCAGGTTGGAGCTCAAGTAGAAGTTATCAGGTGTGAAGATTTTTCACCTGAAAAGCTTTTAAACAGGATGAAAGTCAAAGGGTATGATCTGGTTGAAGAATATGTTGTGCAACATCCATCTCTGATGAAATTATCACATTCAGGACTAAATACGGTACGTATCTTTACTCAATTGAATAATAATAATGTAGATTTCCTCGGAGCCAGATTAAGAATATCTGTGAACTCTACTGTTGATAATATGGCAGCCGGGAACCTGGCTGCACCTATTGAAATGAAAAGTGGAATTGTAAATGGACCTGGGGTATATAGTGATATAACTAAATCTGATAGCATTATTCATCCTGTAACAAATCAATCAATATTAGGATTCAGAGTCCCGCATTGGGAGAAAGTACTTGAAATGATAAAACAAGCAGCTGTTTTTTGTCCTGAAAACAAATCAGTTGGCTGGGATATTGCTATTACACAACATGGTCCTGAACTTATTGAAGGTAATCACAATTGGTGTAAGCTTCTCTGGCAGCTTCCAGTAAAAAAAGGTCTTAAGGAAGAATTAGAAAGATACTTATAATGGAAAAGATACTGATCTTTATTAAACATCATATTTACTTTTTATGGAAAATGATAGAAGGTGTGAATGCAATTGTTTTTTTTATGATTTATAAGTCGAAACTGGATAAGGTTCTAACAACAGTATTTGATAAAAACAGCTTACAGCCATTTTACTATCGAAAGCTTACTTTGTCAGATGCAGATTCACTGCATAATCTTATTAAGATGCAAAATCCATCAGATCTTGAATATTTTCATCCTCATGATTTTGACATTGTTTCAATTAGAAAGCAATTAAAAAACTGCTCCTTTCTTATGATGGGGACGTTTGATAAAGAAAAAATTATAGGTTACTTTTTTCTCAGGTTTTTTATCAACAGGCAGTGCTTTGTTGGTAGACTTATTGATAAGGAATACAGAGGTAAGGGAATAGGTACTGTAATGAATGATATTTTGTATAAAACAGCATGGTCAATGAACTTCAGATGTTTATCAACAATTTCCAGAGACAACATTGCCGTAATGCGTGCACATGCAAAAAACCCTGCATATAAGGTTATTAAGGAATTGAATAACAACTATATGCTTGTGGAGTTTGTGATAGAGGATATGAAATCTACGAAAAAGCATTAAGGAGAGATCCAGGAACCAGCAGCATGTTAGCTAAGAGAATTTTTGATATTATTGCTTCTTTTTTTGGATTGATTCTGCTTAGCCCGGTCTTTACAATTATTGCCATTCTGATCAGGATTAACATGCCAGGGCCTATATTCTTCATTCAGAAGCGGACAGGCATAAATGGAAAAATATTTAATATCTATAAGTTCCGGACAATGATAGTTAATCATGGTGGATCTTTTGTTTCTTTAAAGGGAGAATCCCGTATTACCCCATTGGGAGCCAAACTCCGTAAACATAAATTAGATGAATTACCTGAGTTATGGAATGTTTTGAAAGGAGACATGAGTTTTGTTGGTCCTCGTCCGGACGTACCTGAGTATACAGATAAGCTTATTGGAGAGGAAAAGAGGATCCTTGAAGTCCGGCCGGGTATTACGGGCCCGGCAACATTGAAATATGCAAATGAAGAAGAGCTTCTGTCCTCAGTCCATGATCCGCAAAAATACAATGATGAGGTGCTCTGGCCTGATAAAGTCCGACTTAACCTCTCATATTACTATAACCGAACTTTTTTTGGTGATATCCGGATTATCTTCAGAACCATCTTTAGCCGAAATTAATGTCCTCAATTATTATTATAGTAGTAATTGTTTTTTTGTCCTGATATTTTCCGGACTACTTTTTTTAAACTTTAATCTTAAATTGAAAAGTGAATCTGCTATTAACATAACATTAATCATAAGTTAAATAAATTGATATGGGAAAAAGTGTCTTAGTATGTGGTGCAGGAGGCTTCATTGGAGGTCATCTTGTTAACAGACTGAAAAAGGAAGGCTTCTGGATAAGAGGTGTTGATCTTAAAGAAAATGAATTTGGCAATATGTCTGCTGATGATTTTATAATAGGTGATCTGCGTGATCCGGTGTTTTGTAACAGTCTTTTTGACAGGCATTTCGATGAGATCTACCAGCTTGCAGCCGATATGGGTGGAGCCGGCTATATTTTCACAGGTGAACACGATGCTGATGTTATGCATAATTCTGCATCCATCAACCTGAACATGCTTTTTTATGCAGTCAGGCATAACACAGATAAGATATTCTATTCATCTTCTGCTTGTATATATCCCGAATATAATCAAAGGGATCCTGAAAATCCGAAATGTTCGGAAGATTCGGCCTATCCAGCTGCCCCTGACAGTGAATATGGATGGGAGAAACTATTCAGTGAAAGACTATATTTCTCATTTAACAGGAATTATGGAATTAAAGTAAGGGTTGCGAGGTTTCATAATATCTTTGGTCCCCAGGGTACTTGGTATGGTGGCCGTGAAAAAGCTCCTGCAGCGATATGTCGTAAAGTAGCTGATGTGAAAGATGGAGAGGTAATAGAAATATGGGGCGATGGAAAACAAACCCGATCATTCCTGTATATTGACGAATGCATAGAGGGTATAAGAAGATTAATGGAATCTGAATTTTCAGGACCTGTCAATATAGGATCTGAAGAAATGGTAACCATAAATCAATTGGCTTTACTTACTGCTGAGGTAGCAGGCAAGAATATAAAATTAAAGCATATTAAAGGTCCTCTTGGAGTTAGAGGCAGAAATTCAGATAACACACTTATTAAGGAAAAGCTTTACTGGGCTCCATCGCAATCGCTAAAAACTGGCATCGAAAAAACTTATAAATGGATAGAAGATCAAAGAAATAATGCAAGAACAAATGGCAGAGGAAAATAAAAAAAATCTGAAAATTGTATTTGTTATCCAGTCAGCAGGCTATCTTGCTGTTGATATTATAAATGAATTTGCCGATAATTATGATAAGGTTGCTTTAATAGCTGGGAATATAAGGTTGCAGGATGTCAGGCTCAAAGAAAAGGTAAAATGGTTAAAAATTATAAAATATAACAGGGGCAGTCCTGTGAAGAAGTTAATCTCCTGGTTGGTTGGAACTTTGCAGATATTTTTCCTCTTAGTATCCAGATTTCGCAAGTATGAAATATTCTATTGGACTGTTCCTCCTTTGGCATATCTGCTTTCGCTTATTTTGCCTAATAAATTCTCTGTAATCATTATGGATGTTTATCCGGATGTTTTGAAGATTTACAAAGTTAAGGAAAGTAATATTCTATACAGGTTTTGGCAAAAATGGAACAGAAAGTTATTTAGTAAAGCTCACCAAGTATTTACTATTGGAGAAGGTATGGCTAAATTACTTGAGTCATATATTACCAGAGAAAGAATAACAATAATTCCACTGTGGACAGGATTAATAAAAGCAGCACCTGTTGACAAAAATGATAATCCATGGCTGAATAACCGTGGGATAGAAGACAAGTTTATAATTCAATATTCAGGTAATATTGGTTACACACACAATGTTGAAATAATTGTAGAATTAGCCAATAGGATGAAAGAATTTAATGGCTATTATTTTCTTATTATCGGTCGTGGAGAGAAAGTAAAGAAAATCCAGGATCTTATTAAGAAGTATAAATTATCAAATTGTGAAATCTTGCCATTTCAACCTGATGAAGTATTGGTATATTCTTTGGCAGCTGCAGACCTCGGTGTAGTAATTCTTGATGAAAAAGTTGCTCATGTAAGTCTTCCAAGTAAAATCTACAATATTCAGGCAGTTGGAGTACCTATACTGGCAATTTCACCTCCGGATACAGAACTAGCTTCACACATTAAAAAGTATAAGAACGGAATGTGTTTCAGGCAGGACGAGCTTGATGAAATAGTTCAGTTTATTGAGGAGCTAAAAAATGACAAGAAAATGCTACAACATTTTTCGAATAACTCGAAAAAGGCTGCTGCTGATTTTACATCTGAAAATGCAAAACAATATTTTAATTCTTATGTAACCTGCAACAAAAAACCAGACAATTAATTAAGCCACTAATTGATTTATAAATTTCTCTTTTTTATTTCTGATTGATGTTTTTATTGTAGTGTGGATACGGTTAACGTTATACCATGCTTCAATAAATTCAAATACAGATAGTTCAGCTTCTTTGAAAGTTTTATAACTGTGATGATAAATATGTTCGACTTTCAGTGTTTTAAAGAAGCTTTCAGCTACAGCATTATCCCAGCAATCTCCTTTTCTACTCATGCTCCTTTCGACAAGTCTGTACGAGGAGAGGCAATTTGTAAACTCATGACAGGCATATTGAATACCTCTGTCAGAATGGAAAATAAGCTTACCCGTAAAGATTCGATTCCCGACAGCCATCTTCCACGCCGGAATGGTTGTAAAAGCAGCTTTTAAAGATCTGCTGAATGACCAGCCGATAACTTTCCTGTCGTAAAGGTCAATAATAACGGTCAAATAGAGCCATCCTTGAGACGTTTTAATATAAGTAATCACTAGTGTCCGGTTAAGATTTGCCTAAAGGCATTTAATGCATTTATATACAACATGATACAGCGGTTAAAAAATTTGACGATTTGAAATTATATTTTCGCTCTTCTATTTATTTGAGCGAAA
>Ga0123335_1003699_pt1 | contig 20856 bp, 16 predicted proteins | sample BiotimSIPDNA_2_FD_89707 | JGI IMG/M metagenome (GOLD analysis project Ga0123335, IMG submission 89707) | Anaerobic biogas reactor microbial communites from Washington, USA - Biogas_R2 time_0 SIP DNA | ecosystem: Engineered > Bioreactor > Anaerobic > Unclassified | place: Washington, USA...
CCGTCCTGATCAAAAAATGTCGCTTTTCTCTGAAAATATTCTTCATTATCAATGAAGTAAACCTGCATCCTTGCTGCCTGAATGGATGCAACTTTAATGATGAGCGGATGATCAGTGTCGTCAATTATCAGGTTCATCCCTGATAAACGTATCACTTCATGCAACTGATTCCTCCTTTCATTTACACATCCATACCTGGGCATGAATGTGCGTATCTCCATCCCCATATCCTGCACACCTTGCGGAAGATTTCGGCCTATGTTTGCAATTTCTGATTCTGGAAGATAAGGAGTGATTTCTTGTGATATAAACAATATTTTTTTGCTTTCCATCTGCTGCTCAGTATTTCCAAAACATCTGCAAAATTACGAAAAATATTTTCAATACTTAACTTACTACCGTTGCAACATCTTTATTTTGACCAATCCATGTAAAAGAAGAGACATTTTTTTTACTTTTCTAATCAGATCAATGCGAATGTCAATGATAGAAGTTGACGAAAAAATTACCTTTGCCAAAATTTTTGAATGGAAATCATTACTTCTATCCCAGAACTAAAAAATACTTTGTCAGCAAAACGGAACCAGGGTTTTTCTGTAGGACTCGTACCCACTATGGGAGCATTACACAAGGGCCATCTTTCTTTGCTTGATATGTGTCTTGATAGTGATCATATCTCGGTTGTCAGCATTTACGTTAATCCAACCCAATTTAATAATAAGGAAGATCTGAAAAACTATCCCCGTAACACTGATAAAGATATCCGCCTGCTTAAAAAAACAGGATGTCATATTGTATTCATACCCGGCGACAAAGAAATGTATCCCTCTGAAGATACCAGAAAATTCGATTTCGGTATGATGGGAAAAATCATGGAAGGTAAATTCAGACCGGGTCATTTTGAGGGTGTTGCCAAAATTGTCACTAAGTTATTTGATATTGTTGAACCCGATCGGGCTTATTTCGGCAAAAAGGATTTTCAGCAACTGGCAATAATTAAAAGGCTGGCGGCTGATTATCAATATAATATAAGTATTGTTGGATGTCCTATCGTTCGGGAAACCGACGGCCTAGCCATGAGCTCAAGAAATCAGCTTCTTTCTCCGCAGCACAGGCAGGCAGCACCTGTCATCTACAAAACACTGAGAAGTGCTGCGGAAATGATCCATAATAAGGATATTGCTTATATCTGTAAGTATGTTACAGAAACGATCAATGCAGAATCTCTTCTTCAGGTTGAATATTTTGAAGTAGTGGATTCGTTAACTCTTGAGAAAATTGATGTCTTGACAACAGATCAAAAAGCTACCGGATGTATTGCTGTATTCGCCGGTAAAGTAAGGCTTATCGACAATATTGATTTTATTTTGTAACTTTGACGTGCGATGCTGATAGAAGTAGTAAAATCGAAAATTCACCATGTAAAAGTTACAGAAGCCAACCTTCATTATGTTGGAAGTATAACCATTGATGAAGATCTGATGGACGCTGCCAATCTTATTGAATACGAAAAGGTGCAGGTGCTGAATATCAGTAATGGAGAAAGGCTTGAAACTTATGTAATTCGTGGTAAAAGAAACTCAGGAGAAATATGTCTGAATGGTCCTGCAGCCAGAAAAGTAACTGTTGGTGATATTGTTATTATCATGTCTTACGCTTCCATGGAGCCTGAAGAAGCAAAAATCTTCAAACCCAGAATCATTTTTCCCGATCCGGATACAAACACCCTGAAATAAATTTTCTCCAAGGCACCTTCCAAAGAAAATGCTTTGTCGGTTTATTAGTTAGAAAATCCATTAAAGGATTAATAATATTTGATGTTTTCTGATCCCTGGTTTATTAAATTTACCATTTTATAAACTTTAATTATGAGAAATCCTGAATCCATAACCGGCAAGATCTCTGCTCCGGAGACACTTGAAAGAAATCTTGTAATCTGGAGGTTTCTGAATAAAAAAATTGTATTTACAAATGGATGCTTCGATATCCTTCATAAAGGGCATGCCGACTATCTGCTCAAAGCTTCGGCGCTTGGCGATATTCTTATTGTCGGTTTGAACTCAGATGCTTCCGTGAAAAAAATTAAAGGTCCTCCTAGGCCTGTGCTTGATGAATCCTCAAGGGCTTTTTTGCTGGCTTCATTACAGTATGTAAGCATGGTGACCTTGTTTGATGAAGAAACTCCTTATGAACTAATTAAAAAAATACAGCCTGATGTGCTGGTAAAAGGGGCCGACTATACTCCCGAAAATATTGTCGGAAACGATATTGTAACACAAAAAGGAGGTGAAATTGTAACCATTAAGCTTCTTAAAGGATATTCAACCACAAACATTATCAATAAAATAAGGAAAAACTGATCCATTATGGCTAAGGTAAAAACGGTGTTTATCTGCAGGAATTGTGGCACCGAATCTGCTAAATGGATTGGCCGCTGTCCCTCATGCAATCAGTGGAATACCTATATTGAAGAAAAGGTTATCCCGGCATCAAAAGATACTGTTCATCAACGTTTTTCAGATGTTACCTCCGTCCCGACACCAATCGGAAATATAGAAGCAAAAAAAATTAGCCGTATAAGCAGCACCATATCTGAATTTGACAGATTGCTGGGTGGAGGTATTGTACCGGGATCTCTCATCCTGCTGGGAGGTGAACCCGGTATTGGAAAATCTACTCTTGCTTTGCAGTTTGCCCTGGGAATGAAAAGTAAGGTACTTTATGTTTCAGGGGAGGAAAGTCTGGAACAACTGAGCATGCGTGCTGACCGGCTGGCTGCACATAACCCTCAATGTCTGGTATATAATGAGGTTGACCTTGAAAGTATTCTGAACCAGGTTGAGAACCTGAAACCCAATCTTATTGTAATTGATTCCATTCAAACACTACAAACCGCTTCCATTGATGCCAGTCCGGGTAGTCTAACTCAGATCAGGGAGTGTGCTGCTCGTTTACTCAAATTGTCTAAAATCACACAAATCCCTGTTATCCTTATCGGCCATATTACCAAGGATGGAGTACTTGCTGGACCAAAGATACTCGAGCATATTGTTGATGTGGTTTTACAATTTGAAGGCGATCAGCATTATGCTTACCGCATATTGCGATCGTTAAAAAACCGTTTTGGTTCAACCTCCGAGTTGGCAATTTTTGGTATGGAAGCTGATGGCCTCCACGAAATTAAAAATCCTTCAGAACTATTTATCAGCCGCAATTCTGATCCATTCAGCGGAGTGGCTATTTCTTCAACCATTGATGGCACAAGGCCTTTATTAATTGAAGCTCAGGCTCTTGTCAGTTCTGCGGTTTATGGTACTCCCCAACGTGCCTCCACAGGTTTTGATGTGCGTCGTTTAAATATGTTGCTGGCAGTATTGGAGCGAAAAGCAGGTTTTAACCTCGGGGCAAAGGATGTGTTTTTAAATATAGCCGGTGGCTATAAAGTGCAGGATACAGCAACAGACCTGGGTGTTGCAATGGCAATATTATCCTCCGCATTCGACAAGCCGGTAGGATCAGATACCTGCCTTACTGCAGAGATAAGTCTCACCGGTGAGCTAAAACCTGTTATGAAAATTGAGCAACGTATTGAGGAAGCCAGGAGGCTGGGTTTCAAAAAAATAATCATACCTGTTTACCCTAAAAAGAACCAGATACCCACGCCTTATCAAAACGTTAAGGTTATTCCCGTTGGCCGAATTGAACAGGCCATAAGCCTCATCTTTTCATCGCGTGATTGAAGATTTTCATACAACAGCGATTAATACTCATACTCGTCCATAAAGCTGGGCATTTCATATTCCTCTTCCGGATTGAGGTTTTCCTGAAACTTTTTATCGTTGCAATCGAGGGAAATATGAAAACCTTCAGGTTTTTCAAATTCATCTTCCTGTGTGATACCAAGTGAAGGGTCGGCATACACACGCATCATAAATTCTGCCCATATAGGTACAACAGTATTGGTCCCCGATCCCATAGCGGTTGCGTCGAAATGGACCGAACGGTCTTCAGCTCCTACCCAACCCCCGGCAACAAGTTTAGGAGTAATTCCAATAAACCACCCGTCTGAATTGTTATTGGTAGTTCCTGTTTTTCCTGCTATCTGTCCCGTAAAACCATATTTCCACCCCCGTAATCTTGCAGCAGTTCCATAATTAACAACTCCCTGCATCAGGTTAAGCATCAGATAGGCTGTTTCCTCACTCAACGATTCCCAGGTATCAGGTAAAAATGATGCAAGAACATTGCCGAATTTATCTTCTATGCGGGTCACAAACAATGGCTCAATATGGATTCCCATGTTCGCAAATGTTGTGTAGGCAGCTACCATCTCCTGTACTGACATGTCACTGGGACCATAAATCATTGACGGAACCGGATCGATGTGGCTCTTGATACCCATCTTGTAAGCGATGTCTGCAATTGGCTGAGGTTTAAACCTGTCGACCAGCCATGCCGAAACATAATTCTCCGATTTTGCAAGTCCCCATTTCAGAGGCTTATAAGTATTTAAATCTTCTTTCTTTGCTGTCGTGCGAGGTGTCCAAACAGTATCATTCAAATAAAATGTTACAGGCTGAACGATTACCTCCTGGCATGGAGTATAGCCTTCCTGCATAGCAAGTATGTAAAGAAATGGTTTGAAGGTGGAACCTGCCTGCCTTTTACCCTGAGAAACATGATCGTACTTAAAATACTGAAAATTAATGCCTCCAACATAAGCTTTCACAAAACCCGTATGGGGTTCCATTGCCATGAACCCGCTTCTGAGAAAATGTTTATAGTACAGAATAGAATCCAGGGGACTCATGACAGTATCAACTTCACCCCTCCAGGAAAAAACAGTCATTTCAACTGGTCGACGAAACTCCCTGTAAATGGAGTCCCATGACATACCTTCATTGAACAGTTTAGTACCACGTTCAGAATACCTTATTGCATTTCTGATTATTTTATCATATTCTGCTTTGGTGAGGTCAGTTGAGAAAGGTGCACGATTTCTACCTTTTTTCTCACTGAAAAAAGCAGGCTGCAGCACTTCCGACATATGCTTCCTCACTGCAGCTTCAGCATATGCCTGCATGCGGGAGTCGATTGTTGTGTAAATCCTTAAGCCGTCGGTATATAGATCATAATTTTCGCCATTGGGTTTTTTATTCTTGTTACACCACCCAAAAAGAGGATCATGGACCCATCTTGCCGAGTCTTCAGAATATTTTGCATAGTTCCATTTACTGTAATTCTTGCGCTGTGGTTCACGGGCACCCATCACTTTCCTCAAGTGTTCCCTGAAATAAGTTGCAAGCCCTTCATTATGACTCAATTTTTTAAAGTCAATCTCCAGAGGAAGTGCTCTGAGTGAATCGCTTAATTCTTCTGTTATATAACCATACCTTTCCATCTGCGACAACACTGTATTTCTTCTCCTCAGCGCAATGTCCGGAAATCTTTTTGGATTATAAAGCGCAGAATTTTTTGCCATTCCGACTAACATTGCCGACTCCTCTATTTTCAGCGAATCAAGTGTTGTGTTAAAATATACCTCGGCGGCCGATTGAATCCCAACGGCGTTATATAGAAAATCGTATTGATTGAAATAAAAAGCAATGATTTCTTCCTTCGTATAAGCACGTTCAAGTTTTACGGCTATGATCCATTCCATGATCTTTTGTTTAAGCCTTTCCATTTTTGTTTTGGCTTGCTCATGAAATAATAGCTTGGCAAACTGTTGTGAGATCGTACTACCTCCTCCTGCACTGCGCTGCCTGAGCAATCCCCTCAGGATAAAAGCCCTGCCAAGTCCTTTCACATCAATACCCGAGTGTTTATAGAAACGGCGGTCTTCAGTAGCTATAAGTGCGTCAACCAGGTGACCGGGCAACCTATCAAAATCAACATGGGTCCTGTTCTGATTCTTAAAATAAATGCTCCCCAGAATTTCACCATCAGCTGAAATCACATGTGTTGCAAGGTTGATCTTTGGATTTTCAAGGTCTTCAATCCGTGGCATATAACCCAAATTGCCTGTCGCAGCCAAAAGGATTATCAGAAAAAAAATACCGACGAAAGCCCCCAGCAAGACCCATAAGATTCGTAAATACCTGTGAAACAATGTGCTGCTATCTGACATAATTGATGTATCTTTTATGGTAAATGTATTAATTATTTAAATTTATTTTTTGAGCATAAATTTGCATGATGTTTCTTTGTATTCCACTAACATAAAATATATGATCGAAAATCTGGTTATAGTAGAATCTCCTGCGAAAGCAAAAACCATCGGAAAGTTTCTCGGAAAAAATTTTCATGTTGCATCCAGTATGGGTCATATTCGCGACCTCTCAAAAAAAGATTATGGTATCGATTTAAAAAACAACTATACTCCGGAATACATAATACCTGATGACAAAAAGAAAGTTGTATCCGATCTTAAAAAACTATCAAAAGAAGCAAATATTGTGTGGCTGGCTTCAGACGAAGACAGAGAGGGTGAGGCCATTGCCTGGCATCTTAGTGAAGTGCTGAACCTGAAATCAGAAAAGATCCGCAGGATTGTGTTTCATGAAATTACAAAAACTGCCATTGAGGATTCCATTAAAAAATATCGTGGTATAGATTATAACCTGGTGAATGCACAGCAAGCCCGTCGTATACTCGACCGGCTGGTTGGTTTTGAACTTTCACCTGTACTCTGGAAAAAAGTAAGGCCTTCCCTATCGGCCGGAAGGGTGCAATCTGTTGCCGTGCGTCTTATCGTTGAACGCGAACGTGAAATATTAAACTTTGCTTCAAAGTCAAACTACCGGGTAACCGGAATATTTTTAGCCGCTGACTCAAAAGATAAAATTCAACTTATTTCTGCAGAAGCCAACAAACGGTTTGAAAACAAGAAAAGCGCCCTTACCTTTCTCGAAAAATGCCAAACGGGTTCTTTTAAAGTAGCTGATATTGTTAAGAAACCTTCAAGGAAATCTCCTGCACCGCCTTTTACCACCTCTACGTTGCAACAGGAGGCCAGCAGGAAATTAAGTTTTTCGGTTTCACAAACCATGACAGTTGCTCAAAAACTTTACGAAGCAGGGCATATTACCTACATGAGGACCGACTCAGTAAATTTGTCACAGCTTGCTCTTAATACTGCTGCAAAGGTTATTTCAAATGAATTTGGTACGGAATTCTCAAACCGCAAAAATTATATAACAAAGTCGAAGGGTGCGCAGGAAGCCCATGAAGCCATAAGACCTACTTTTATCGAAAAAAGGACAATAGACGCCCCTAATAATGAAAAAAGGCTATATGACCTTATCTGGAAAAGGACCGTAGCTTCACAGATGAGCGATGCCCAATTCGAAAAAACGACGGTAACAATTGATGTTTCCAACGCCGACGAAAAGTTCGTTGCACAGGGCGAGGTACTTAAATTTGAAGGGTTTCTCAAACTATATATCGAATCTGACGATGATGAAAATGGCGATGAAGAAACAAAAGGTTTATTACCTCCATTGAATACAGGGCAACCCTTGCAATTTCAGGAAATAACAGCCACCGAACGTTTCACCTCCCCTCCTGCACGCTATACCGAAGCGAGTCTTGTAAAAAAGCTGGAAGAACTTGGAATTGGGAGGCCATCAACTTATGCACCCATAATATCTACCATTCAAAACAGGGGCTATGTAATTAAGGAAGACCGCGAAGGAAAGGAAAGAAAGTATATTGCTCTTACCCTTAAAAATGGAAAGATAGCAGAATCGCAGCAAACTGAAATTTTTAACCGTGAGAAGGCTAAGCTTTTTCCCGATAACATTGGCATGATCGTAAATGATTTCCTGATTGAATATTTTAAGGAGATAATGGACTACAATTTCACTGCCAAGGTTGAAAAGGAATTCGATGATATCGCTTCGGGCAAGATGGAGTGGAACACAATGATTGATGATTTTTACAAACCTTTTCACCGTAAAGTGGAACGCACCCTTGAAATTTCTGATTATTCCAAAGGAGAGCGTCTTCTGGGTAACGACCCTGCTTCCGGGAAACCTGTTATTGTGAGAATGGGAAGATATGGCCCTATCGTTCAGATCGGAATTGCCGATGAAAAAACCGGTGAGAAACCCAGATTCGCAAGCCTGCTCAAAGGTCAGCATCTGGAAAGTATATCTCTCGAAGAAGCCCTTTCCCTTTTCCGGCTTCCCAGAAGTATTGGCGACTACCAAGGAAAAGAAGTTACAGTTGGAATTGGAAGGTTTGGTCCTTATGTAAGGCATAACAACCAGTTTTATTCTCTAAAAAAAGGTGTTGATGATCCTTATGTGATAAAGCTCGACCGCGCTATTGAGCTTATACTTGAGAAAATTGAGCGGCAAAATAGCCGTATCATAAAAGAATTTTCTGACGAACCTGGCCTTCAGATTCTTAATGGAAGATGGGGCCCATATATTTCTTATAAGAATAAAAATTACAGGATACCAAAAAAAACTAACCCCTCTGAACTTACTAAAGAGGAATGTATGGTAATAATCAATGCCGCACCTGAAGCTAAAAAAACAAAAAAAACCAGGAAATGAACCTTTACGATTTTATCGACCCTGTAAGCCTCGAAAAACCCGAAGATTACCTCATCGCCAATTCTAACGGTTTTGGTAAGAATATTACAATCCATACAGCCGGAAATGCGCCTGAGATTTCTGATAAGTTTAAAGTAGCAATAATGGGTGTACCCGAGGACAGGAATTCTATTAATCGTGGTTCATCACTGGCCCCCGATAAGATAAGAACAAAACTTTATCAGTTGAATAAGTTAAATTGTGAAATCGTTGATCTGGGAAATCTGAAACAGGGAAATACATACGACGATACCTATGTTGCCCTTAAAGAAGTCTGCAGAACGTTATTGTCCCATAACATAGTTACCATTCTGATAGGTGGTACCCAGGATCTTACAATCCCCATTTTCCAACTGCTTGAATCGCAACGCTCAAATATCAACCTAACCACTGTTGACAGGACCATTGATATCTTTAAAAATGTTATCAATCCATCCGCCGAGTCTTACCTTACTGAGTTAATATTTAAGAAAAGAATTTTGTTTAAATATTGTAATCTGGGACACCAGATACACCTTACCGATCATGAAAATATTGAGCTTATCGGCAGGCTTTATCATGATGTATTCAGGCTTGGTGAGGTGAGATCGGATATTACTGCTGTGGAACCGGTTCTTCGCGATACAGATTTGGTAAGTTTCGATATCAGTTCAGTACGTCAGGCCGATGCCCCTGCATATGTTAACCCTGCACCCAGCGGGTTTACAGCTGAAGAAGCCTGTCAGCTGGCAAGGTATTCAGGTCTTAGCGACAGGACAATCATATTCGGCCTGTTTGAAGTTAATCCTAAGTTCGATCTGCAGAACCAGACAGCCAACCTTTCTGCCACCATCCTGTGGTATTTTCTCGATGGTTTTACATGTCGGAATCCCGAGTTTCCGGATAGTGAAAATAATAATTTCAAAACTTTTATCGTAGGCCATTCCGACCTCGATTATGAAATGACATTTTATAAAAGCCTCATCAGCGAACGCTGGTGGATGGAAGTGCCCAGTACCAAACTAAAATCAAAGGTTCTGGTTTCATGCTCCTATAATGACTATCAGAAAGCTTGTGAACAGGAAGTCCCTGACCTCTGGCTGAAATCTTTTCAGAAGTTATCGTAAAAGCAATGGGGACCTGAATATTATACTTTTTGCATTTGAAAAGTAACCTTGGTCCTGAAATTTAAGTATAAATACTTTAATTAAGGGTATTGTTGATTTTTCATGTTGCCCGAGTACAATATTTTTGCTTATTTTACTTTATATAAAAGGCGTACAGCATTTTAAAGAAAGCAAATGAAAAAACTACTATACTCCATTTTTTTAATCTTTATCTATATCACGGTGGCTGCACAACAGATACCACAAGTTTCGCACATAACTTATGACAATCTTAGGATCAATCCTGGAAGTGCCGGCAGTATGGATATGGTTTGTCTTACATTTTTGTTACGTCAGCAAATGTTGGGATTTGATGGCCAGCCGAATAATATTATTATTGATGGCGAAGTACCTTTTAAATTAGGTAGTACCCATCATGGTGCAGGAATTTCAGTTTTTACCGATCAAATCGGTTTTAACAGTGATCTGGAAATCCATCTTAGCTATGCTTTTCATTTCAGCGTTGGAGATGGTACCCTGGGTGCCGGTATTCGTGGTGGGTATTTGCAAAAAGACCTTAGAGATGCAGAATGGATTACAAGTTCGGGAAGAAATATTACCGGAGATAGACACATTCCTCCTGCGGGTTCGTCCGACGGGCAGACTTATAATATGGGGGCCGGTTTATTCTACAGAACTGAGGACCTCTATTTCGGAGTATCAGCAATGAACCTGAACTCACCTGAAATATCTTACACAAATGAAGTTGGTGAAGAAGTAATATATAACCTTAACAGGCATTATTACGTAACTGCAGGATATAAATTACAATTAACCAATCCAGCCTGGGAGATACAACCTGCTGTGTTGTTAAAGTCAGATGGTATATCCACAGACCTGGATCTTAATGTAACTTGTGTGTACAATAAAAAAGTATGGGGCGGCGTTTCCTATAGGACCGGTGAAGCTGTTGTCGGAATGATAGGACTTGAGCTTTTGGATGGGTTAAAGGTTGGAATTTCATACGATGCACAAACAACATCATTAATGAAATTCCCGACCTACGAAATTCTCGTAAACTATTGTTTCAAGATCGGTGTAGAGAAAAGCCCTGAAAAATACAAGAGTATTAGGTTTTTATAAAAAAATACTTAAATTTATAATAGAAAAAATTCCGGTAGAAAGAAAAAATTGTGTTTTCAGATAAATTCCTTTGATTATGAAAAAGATAACGTCTTTAGGTTTTGTCTTCGCTATTCTTGTAATCAGCAGCTGTTCAAATTATAGTGGGGGTGAACTCACCGGTGTGTCGGGGAGAGCCAGATATTTTGAACCGGATCCTTTCGGAATGGTATTCATTCCACAGGGTAGTTTTGTAATGGGCATCAATGATGAAGATGTACCCTGGGCACAAAACACCTATTCAAGGACTATCACTGTTGATCCTTTCTGGATGGATGAGACAGAAATTACAAACAACGAATACAGGCAATTTGTATTCTGGGTGCGCGACTCTATTATGCGACGCATGCTGGGTGAAGTACTCGATGATTATGTCATTTCCGAAGACAGGTTTGGGAATCCAATCGATCCTCCTCACCTGAATTGGGATATTAAAATCGATTTCAGGGATGAAGAGGTCAATGAAACGCTGAACGATTTGTATTATAATGACCAGGAGCGCTTTTATGGCCGAAAGGAGATAGATACCCGTAAGCTCATGTATGAGTATTTCTGGGTCGACCTGAAACAAGCTGCCAGAAAATCCAATCGTTATAATTACCAGACAAAAAAATACGAAGGATATGTAACAAACAGCGATGGTGAAAGAATTGAAATTAAAGATCGTTCCAACTTCATCATCCGCGATGTTGTTAACGTATACCCAGACACTCTATGCTGGATCGCTGACTTTACCTATTCATTCAATGAACCGATGACGACCAGGTATTTCTGGCATCCTGCATACGATAACTATCCTGTTGTAGGAGTTACCTGGAAACAGGCATCTGCATTTTGCATCTGGCGTACAGAGTATTTGAATGCTGTCATTTCGGCTGCAGGACAGCCTCCTGTGCATGAATATCGGCTTCCGATTGAATCTGAATGGGAATATGCTGCCCGCGGCGGACTCGAACATTCAATGTATCCTTGGGGAGGTTATTATACAAGAAATAAAGAAGGTTGCTTCCTTGCCAACTTTAAACCTCTTCGTGGTAACTATATCGACGATGGCGGTTCAGTTACATTACCGGTTGGAACATATCAGCCCAATGAATACGGACTTTACGATATGGCCGGAAACGTTGCTGAATGGACTGCCAATGCTTACGATGAATCAGCATATATCTTCACACACGATCTGAATCCTGATTATAAGTATAATGCACACCCCGATGATCCCCCCGTCTTAAAGAGAAAAGTGCTCAGAGGTGGTTCCTGGAAGGATATTGGATATTATCTGCAGAATGGTGCCCGCACTTTTGAATATCAGGATACAGCAAAATCCTATATAGGTTTCCGTTGTGTAAGATCTTATCTTGGTTCAAACTAACACCCGAAACTTAAAGAAAGTATAAACTTTTCAAATTATGATAAATATAACGGATATTGTTCAAAGTTCAGGCTGGAGAAATTTCATGGCAAAGCTCTATGGCTGGGGAGCTTCAATTGTTATTATTGGTGCGTTATTCAAAATTAACCATTGGCCGGGAGGTTCTTTAGTTATTACCATTGGTATGACTGTTGAAGCGATCATTTTCTTTTTCTCTGCCTTTGAACCTCTCCATGAAGAACTTGATTGGACATTGGTATATCCTGAGTTAGCAGGACTATCAGATCCTGATGAGATCGAAAATTTTAAAGAGAGGAAAGTTCTTGAAGAAGGTGGTATACGACCTGTAGAGAGAATTGAAAATGTTTTAGGAAATACCGGAATTGATCCTGAAGCTCTCAACCTTCTGGGAGAAGGATTCAGCAAACTTAATAAAACTGCAAAAGGTCTTGCAGACATTACGGAAGCTACGGTTGCTTCAAAACAATTCGTTAGCCATTTGCAGGGTGCTGCAGAATCTGTCGGAAGCCTTGTTGAAACATATAGCTCAACAACCCAGTCAATTAAGGAATCGACGTCGAACCTCACAAATGCTTATTTCGAAGCGGCCAACAAAGTCCTGAAATCCGGAAATGATATTGCGGAATCATATCAGTCTATCGCAAGTACTATCCAGGAAGAACAAAAAAATATCGTTCTGGGTAGTAAAGACCATGAAGCCCATATCGAAAAACTCAATAAGAGCCTGGCTGAACTGAATGCTGTCTACGAAACCCAGATACGCGACAGCCAGAGCCATCTTAAAGGATCTGCCGAATTGTATTCAGGTTTACAGATGATGATTAAAAACCTGCGTGATTCAGTTGATGAAACTAATAAATACAAAGAAGAAATAGCCAAGTTAAAAGAGAACGTTTCTTCTCTGAATTCCATTTACGGTAATATGCTTACCACAATGGATGAATTAACGAAACCATAATTGTAATAAATTTAATCGACTATCCCATTAAGTTATGGCTCACGGAAAAGAAACCCCGCGACAAAAAATGATCGGCATGATGTATCTCGTGCTGATGGCTATGCTTGCGTTAAATGTTTCCAAAGAAGTGTTGGACACCTTCGAGGTGCTTGATGATGGTTTAAAGAAAACGCTTTTATCCCTTGAGGCTACCAACAATAAGGTTCTTTCAGACTTCGATATGCAATTTGAACTGAACAAAGTAAGAGTAGGCCCCCTGAAAGATAAAGCAATGGTTGTTCAGCAGAAGGCTGATGAAATAGTGAAATATCTGCAGGAACAGAAGAAAGAGATCCTTTTGGAAGCTAATGAAGACGTTGAAGTAGTTATGGGTAATAATAATGCTGTCGATATTAAACTGATCAAAAACAAGGATAAAACTGAAGCTCCTGCCAGGATAATGATTGGTGATAACAATGATAAGGCTGGTAAAAAAGTAAAAGAAATGATCGAAGACTTCAGACATTATCTTATAGCTGAAGTTGTACATGAAGAAAATGCAGCCCCTATCCGAAACTCGATTGAGTCGAGCCTTGTTACTGAGGTGGAGAAGAGCACCAATGTCGATGTTACTGAACTCCCGTCCTGGGAGAGAGAACATTTTGAGAACCTTCCACTGGCTGGTGTAATCACCATTATGAATGGTTTACAAATCAATGTGAGAAATGCAGAATCAGAAGCACTTAAATACTTATATGCGCAAATAGATGCCGGATCTTTTAAATTTAACCAGCTTGATGCCAACGTAATCCCCAATTCAAATTATATTATCAGAGGAAACGATTACAGGGCTGAAATATTCCTTGCTGCGAGTGATACGACTGCAAAACCTGTTGCATATATTACTGACGATCCTGTACCTTACGACTCTGTCAAAGTTGGTGAATCCTATAATTATATTTTACGTAAGGGTGTTCGTTATGACAGCATTATTGCTGAGGGCGGTAAAAGTATTTACACGACTCGTCCCTCTTCTCTGGGAACGAAAAGAATGGGAGGCCTTATTAAACTTGTGGGTCCCACAGGTACTATTACCAAGCCTTTCAGGAAAAACTATATGGTTGCTGAAAGTTCAATTACTGTTGCCCCAACAAAAATGAATGTATTTTACCTTGGGGTTGACAACCCGGTTGACGTATCGGTAGCAGGTGTTCAGCCAAATAATATTGAGATTAGCGTAACAAACGCACGGCATGTTAAGCAAGGTGATTCATACATTATCAGACCTATCAGGCCGGGTAATGCATTCGTAGTTGTTTATGCCAATATTGATGGAACAAAGCGTGAAATGGGACGCAGAGAATTTAGGGTAAAAACTGTTCCCAATCCGATGGCTTCAGTAAATGGACAAACCGGTGGATTAATAAATCAAAATCTCCTGCTTGCCCAGTTAGGTGTTCAGGCAGATATGGGACAAGACTTCGATTTCGATCTGAAATTTACTGTAACGGAATTCACTGTTGCAGCTACTGTACAGGGTTTCCAGCGTGAGTTTACATCGAAATCCAACCGTTTCACACAAGATCAGAGGAATCTTATAAAAGGACTTAGCCGAGGTAATAATGTGTATATCCAGGATGTTAAAGCTGTCGGTCCGGATGGATCTACAAGAAACCTTGCTACAATAAAATTTAAATTGAACTAACATTCTAAATCAGGAATATGAAAAAGATTGTGTTTTTGCTAGTTGGGATTTTCGTTCTTGCATTCGCTCACAGAGTAAGTGCCCAGGACAATTTAAAGGAAGTTTATGTAAGGGAATCGATACCGCATAAAAAGCCTGTACCTTATGAATATACAAGAGAAGCAGATGTTATGTGGTCAAAAGATGTATACCGCATGGTGGACCTGCGTCAAAAGAAAAACCTTCCCTTATACTATCCTACAAAGCCAATCGGTGGCAGGATGAATCTTGTCGACCTACTTTTATGGGGCATCGATAACGAAGGAGTAAGGGCATTTTCAACCTCTGATCCTTTGAATGAGTTCACCGCCCAGATGACCATCGACCAGGTTGATGCTGTTTTCGATGCAGGTGTTGATACTACAAGGACTGCTGACCCCACTACAGGACAATTGGTTACAGTTGTTGTAGAAAATGACAGAAAAACCTATGAAGTAAAAAAACTTTTGTTAAAGGAAAAATGGTTTTTTGATAAGAATGCATCTGTAATGAAAGTCAGGGTCGTTGGTATTAGTCCTATCAGAGTTTACAACCGTCTTGATGAAAATGGTATTGAAACTGAAGAAATCATACAAAAACCGACTTTCTGGATTTATTTCCCAGAAGTCCGACCATTACTTGCAAACCATGAAGTATTCAACAGGATGAATGATTCACAGAGAATATCCTATGACGATTTCTTCATGCAGAGAAGGTTTGACAGCAACATATTTGCTGTATCCAATGTCTATGATAACAGGTGGATAAATCAATATACACAGGGAATAGATGCCTTGCTGGAAGCAGAACAGCAGAAAGAATGGCTATTCAACATTGAACACGATCTTTGGGAATATTAATATTTGGAAATCTTTATATTACTAAAAAGAGGTTACCAGGATAGGTAACCTCTTTTTAATTTTCGTAATAATTGTAATTCTCTAAATATAATTTTCCCCTTTCTCAAGTTTCACATCATTCACAAAATTCTTTATTTTTTGTTCATCTTCCTTTTTACAAACCAGAAGTATATTATCTGAATCAACGATAATATAATTTTCAAGACCCTGAATTACTGTAAGTTTATCGTTAGGTATGTTTATAATACAATTTACAGTATCGTATAACAACACATTCTTACCCTGTACAGCATTAGCATTGTCATCTTTCTCTGACATATCATAGAGCGATCCCCAGGTGCCCAGGTCTGACCATCCGAATTCGGAACATAACACATGTACATTATCTGCTTTTTCCATAATCCCATAGTCGATAGAAATATTCTTGCACCGGGAATATGCCTGATGAATAAAATCGTGCTCTTTTGAGGTATTAAAGATGCCAACCCCTTCACCAAACAAAGCATTTACCTCGCCAAGATGTTTTTCAAAAGCACTGCTAATTGATTTCAGTGACCAGAAAAATATACCGGAGTTCCAGTAAAAATCTCCACTTTCAATAAACAATGTAGCCATTTTCAAATCTGGCTTTTCGGTAAAAGTTTTTACTTTTCTGAAACTTTCATTAACAACAATAGAACTGACATCTCCATTAACCTGAATATATCCGTAACCTGTCTCCGGGCGGTTGGGATGAATGCCCAAAGTTAAAAGTGCATCTCTGGTTGCAACAAATTCAAGTCCCTTCTGCACTACATTAATAAAATCCGTTTCTTTAAGGATCAGATGGTCGGAAGGTGCAACCACAATATTTGCATCAGGTTCTATTTCCCTGATCCTGTAATTAGCATAAGCTATACAAGGAGCGGTATTCCGTCTCATGGGTTCAAGCAGAATCTGTTCTGCCTTTATCTCAGGCAGTTGTTGCATGATAATATCCTGATACTCTTCATTGGATACAATAAATATGTTTTCCTTCGGAATGATTCTCAGATAACGGTCGTAAGTTTGCTGGATAAGCGTTCTCCCAACACCTAAAATATCAAGAAATTGTTTTGGTTTTCTTATCCTGCTCAATGGCCAGAACCTGCTGCCTATACCTCCGGCCATAATAACACAAAAGTTTTTCTTATTCATAAGTGATTTCGCTTTTGCCTAAAATTAATCAAAATGATATACAATGAGCACTATTTTACTGGATGTATTGGTTCATAAAACAAAATGAAAGACTGTTTGGCTATTTATTTGTATTTTCGTCGAAAGTGTAATCAATAAAAATGAAGCTATTCAGATCGGTTGGCGAGTATCTTCTCTTTATGAACAGGGTTATATCGCGTCCGGAAAAATGGGGCATTTATTACCGTCAGATCCTGATAGAAATAGAAACTCTTGGCATCCAATCGATTGGGATTGTTATTATCATTTCTATATTTATGGGAGCAGTAGTTACGCTCCAAACGCGTTATAATCTTGAAAATCCACTGATCCCGATGTACCTCATTGGTCTTACTGCAAGGGATACAATGCTTCTGGAATTCTCGTCAACTATTGTAGGCCTCATACTGGCCGGAAAAGTTGGTTCCAATATAGCTTCGGAAATTGGCCATATGAGAATAACAGAACAGATCGACGCCCTTGAAATAATGGGAGTCAATTCAGCCAGTTACCTCATACAACCGAAACTTATTGCTACGGTCATATTCAATCCGATACTTACACTGATAAGCATGTTTGTGGGTGTTTTCGGCGGTTGGCTTGCTTCTGTTGTTACAGGTGCGCTTACCTCTTCCGATTATATATATGGTATCCAATATTGGTTTGTTCCGTTCTATGTTGTTTACTCACTGGTTAAAACGGTAGTATTTGCCATAATCATAACCACAGTACCTGCCTATTTTGGATATTTTGTTAAAGGAGGGGCACTTGAAGTTGGCAGGGCCAGTACCAAAGGCGTAGTTTCGAGCAGCATACTTATCCTTCTGTTTAATGTAATACTTACACAACTTCTATTAGCCTGATGATCCGCGTAGAAAATATCAGTAAATCATTTAATAATGAAAGAGTACTTGAGGATATTTCAGTAACTTTTGAAGAAGGAAAGACCAATCTGATTATCGGGCAGAGCGGATCCGGTAAAACCGTACTCATAAAATGTATTATCGGGCTACATGAGGTTAGTGAAGGAAATGTATTTTTTCACGACAGGAATATGACGGCGATGTCGGTAAAAGAGAGGCAGATATTAAGGCGTGAGATGGGAAATTTATTCCAGGGGAGTGCTCTATTCGATTCGCTTACAGTTGAGCAGAATATAAAATTCCCTCTCGATATGTTTACCAATTTCACAACAGGTGAGAAAAAAAAGCGGGTAGATTTCTGCCTCGACAGGGTCCATCTGCAGAGGGTGAATGATCTTTATCCTGCTGAATTAAGCGGTGGTATGCAGAAAAGGGCTGCCATTGCCAGAGCAATCGTTCAGAATCCAAGATATCTTTTCTGTGATGAACCCAATTCCGGACTCGACCCAATCACTTCTATTGTAATTAACGACCTTATCAGCGATATTACCCATGAGTATAACATGACTACTGTGATCAACACGCATGATATGAATTCTGTTATGGAAATTGGTGAGAAAGTTATTTTTATCTATCGGGGCGTTAAGGAGTGGGAAGGCAGCAAAGACAACATACTGATAGCCTCTGATGAAAATAAAAATCTTAACGATTTTGTATTTGCTTCTAATATGGCAAAAAAACTAAAGGAAAAATCCTGATTACCTACTTATCTTCCTTGATTTCCTCAAATCTGATGTATTCCCCCTCTTCCTGTTTTATTATTTTCTTTCTCCCTTTAGGTTGATGGTTTATGTGCACGTCTCCTGACTTCTTTCCAGTGTTTTTAAACAGACTGACCAGAATGATACTTGCAACTTTATAAATAAGATAAAGTACTAAAAATAAAACTATTAATCTAAAGAAAGACATGCCCCCGAATATTGATGAAAGGGCAAAGTTAGTAATAATCGGTGGATAAGTACATCGGCTTATCTTTCATCTCCTTTTTCTTCTTGTTATAACCAAACATGATAAATGTACCTGCCTGTATGGTATGCCTTTCACGATTTGAAGGGGCAAAGTATACGGGCAGATTACGGCCGCCAATAATAGGAATATCATCACCAAACTGATACTTATACACATTGTATCTGAAAGCCCTGTAATCCCAAATTATGAAAGAAGAAGAAGGTCCTACTCTCCACATCAGGCCCAGACCGAAAGTGGAGGCGTTATTATCAAATGGATTGTAGTTGACTGCAACATTAAGCCAATTTTTTGGATGCCAGTTGGCATGAAGCATTACTGTAGCCCTGGGCTTTGTATATAGAAAATCGAAACGTGAAAGGATCCCTACATCCAGCATGGGCAGGACCGACAGGTTACCACCTACATAAAAACGGGGTTCCAGCCTGCGACGGTATGGGTCAGAATTACCTGAAGAGTTGAAACTACCCCGGATGGTATCAAGCAGATTACCCATAAAATTTGCAGAATCACGAAGACGTGTTAAATCGACACCATCAAAGGTTAAGTTGCTTTCCAGGGTTGAAGTATTGACATTATTTGTCCAGTTAATGTACCCAAGATCTATTAAACTTGCTGATACGGTGAGTATGGGTACAGGTTTAAAATGGGCGCCGATATCAATTCCAAAGCCCCGGTTTTTTGAGATTTGCTTTCTGTAATCTTTAAAGGTAAGTGTTGAATCAAAACGAAATTCACCAGATACATCAAGTGCCCCATCAACATTTTGGGGAATAATCAATCCTGGGATTGACATAGAGGCGTTAATTGTTGAATTTAAATCCCAGCTGTATGCAGATGTGGAAAGACCGATACTATTTCCGGAAGATGACAGGTTAACAATTCCTGTAAGCAATTTTGGCCTGATGCCAAGTTGAAGCACATCAGAAATGTTATAAGAAATACCGACAGCAATTTCGTTGTATATCGACAAATCAAAATTCAGCGAGTTGAACTCATGAGTTTCATTATGACTATTCCGATAAGCAAGGATAGTGAAGAATTCACCAGGAAAATATAAACTCTGTTTAATCCTGGGTGTTATATCTAAGGTGAAAAAGAAATTCCGCACCCTGAAACCAAAGGACGGTGTCAATGAAAACTGAAAGGCCAGTTGTTTTTCATTGACGAAATTACTCATAAAGGTATCCAGATTGGCATTCGAATGAAAGGGGTGAATTACAGAGTCCAATTCCTGATCGTACCAGATAAGGTCGCTGAGACCAACTGAAGTGCTCACCCGCTCATGAAAATGGGTAAAACCCATATAATAGTTACAGCGCGGCTGGGTGGCAGGATTCACAGTATATGCCTGAGGAGCTCCCGAAAGATAGTAAATGGTATTGGTTTGGGAAGCCAGTTTGACTGTTAGAGCAAACAATCCTAAAAGAATGGTAAAGTATCTGATTTTCATATCAAACAAATTAAATTAATCATTACCAGGCTTGTAGCGGACTTTGACATCAATCCCAAATTGCAGGCTCAGGCGATAATGTTTCAGCACTTTAACAATTCCGTCTGTGGCCGGTACACCGGCAGCAATTATAAGTTTGGTATTTTCAGAAAATAGCTTTTCCAACAAATCATGGTCGAGAGCGACAATACTTGAATCAGTAATAACTTCATCTTCAATTGTTATCCCATTATCATCATATGGTGCAGGCTGTATAAAAGTCTCCCCGGGGATATCGTTAAAAAATATGGTATCAGTATTGTACCCCAATATTGAATCGTAGAGATAAAACCGAATATCAAGCCCTGCAGGGAACATATTTGTGGTCCGGGTATAAAGATTCAGATATTCGATATCTATTTCCTGTTGTTGTATGTTTATCTCAAGGGTATCATCCAGTTCAAGATCATTTCTGAGATAAATCCAGATGGTATCGCCGTTACCAAAGAATGCAAGCGAATCGTAATCACGGCCTGCAATTTCTTCGAAAGCAAAAGA
>Ga0123335_1003703_pt1 | contig 20839 bp, 15 predicted proteins | sample BiotimSIPDNA_2_FD_89707 | JGI IMG/M metagenome (GOLD analysis project Ga0123335, IMG submission 89707) | Anaerobic biogas reactor microbial communites from Washington, USA - Biogas_R2 time_0 SIP DNA | ecosystem: Engineered > Bioreactor > Anaerobic > Unclassified | place: Washington, USA...
GCAAATGCGGCCGGACGATGCCGCTGCCGAGGACGACCCGCGCTCCGCGCTGATGACCCGCGTGCAGAAGCTCCTGACCTTGGCCGAACGCGCGGAATCGCACGAGGCCGAGGCAGCCCTGGCCAAGGCACGCTCCCTGATGGCTAGGCATGACCTTGACGAGGGCGTCCTGCAGGGCGAAGGCCATGGCTTTGTGTCCGTCTGTTTGAGCCAGGAGGCAAGCCTGCACCGTCCATGGGAGGAGAGTGCCCTCGGGAATCTTTTGCAAGACTTCTGGGGAGTGAAGACGTTGTGGGTGTATGAGCCGTTTTGGGATGCTAATCACTCCCAGTTCCAGCTGGGCTGGAATCTTGAGATCAGCGGCAGACTGGAACGGGTGCGGGTGGCCTCCTACGTCTATGATTATCTCCGCAGCTATATTTCGCGCAGCTGGGAGGCGTTGCCAACGCGGATGCGCGGCGGCCAGCGCAAGCGGCGCGACTACGCCCTGGGCGTTATCCACGGCTTTCGGACAGTGCTGGAGCGGCAGGACGCCCAGGAAGATACCGCCGCAGTCATCAAGAAGGGCGAGGCAGGCCTGGAGGATTACTTCGCAGCCCGGCATCCAAACGTCCGCGCTACTCGTCAGAATCTGAAACGGAATCAGGAGCAATATGCAGCTGGCCAGGCAGCCGGCCAGAAGGTGCGCATTGCACCAGGGCTGGAGGACGGCCAAAGCAGCTCCGGACCGCGATTGCTGAACTGAACGCTCAGGGGAGATGGAAGGCAAGGCGGTCGGTGTCGTCGTGGGCGTGCCTATGGTGCGAACCAGAGTTGGCGGACGCCGATGACGATCATTTGAGCCGCGATGGCACAGAGAATCAGGCCAGTGATTTTGCTGAGGATGGAGATGCTGGCGCGACCGAGCATTTTTTCAATGCGCTCGGAGTAAAACAGCATGACGCCGATGGAGGCGACGGCGCCGACCAGCGACACGACAGTGATGATTTTGCCGCTGACCAGAGGCGTTTCCAGACCCATGACCATAAGCGTGCCCAAGGTGGCCGGGCCTGCCGTGATTGGCACCGCCAGAGGTACGATCGCCAAGTCCATCAGGTTCTCTTTCTTGAAGTCCATTTTTTGATTCTGGGTTCCATAGACCAGGGAGACGGCGACTAACAGGAGCAGGACGCCAGAACCGGTACGGAAAGCGTCCACCGTGATGCCGAATATCTTCATGATCCAGACGCCGAAAAAAAAGATGATTAGGGTGACGCCGGCAGTGCCGAGGGCAATCCTGATCGCGAGCCGCTGCTTGAGGGCGGTGTCGACCCCGGCCGTGATGGTCAGGAATGTGCTTAGAACAAAAAAGGGCGTCAGCAGGAAAAACAGCTTCAAGTAAAGCGCGATGGCCAAATGAAGGCCCTGTAGGATGGTCATGGTCGTGTCCTGGGTGGAAGGAAAGCCGAGAATGGCAAGGTGATGTTAGTGCGGATAGCGGTTTTTTCAAATGTCAGAGGTCGTTCGGTTGCATAGGCAAAGACGGTTCTGGCAGGGCGTCCAGCGCCAGGCGCACGTCGGTCGGGTAGGTGGAGAGTGGCTGCCTTGGGAGATGGAGAGCCGTCTCAGCTTCCTCGTCGGCTTTGCCGAGGAATGATGCTGAAGGTAATATACTTGATTATTGGCGGGCTGGAAAATGGCTGACGTGCAATTCAGGCAAAATGGATTATCTTAATAGATGTTGCGGCCCTGGCGAAAAAGGCCGCAGGGGCATTTTGGGCATACGGCTTTGTCCATCCTGCGGGAACGCTCTCTCCGCCGTTTTTGGGCAGGGGCCGTTTATAGGTAATAGCAGCGAGAAGTCACTTATGAAGCAATTATATAGGGTCAAGATCACCAGCGGCCTCAGCTACGAGTGCGTTGGCGAGGCGGATTTGCAGTTGCAGGAAGAAGAGGCGGTCGTCGTTCGTTGCGAACGGTATATTGACTGCGGCGTGATTATGGAGGCGATTGGAGAGCCTGTTGACAGCGACGAGGCCCTGGAAAAAGCTCGTTCGCAGAACAACCGCGGGCGCCGCATCGAGGGCCAGAAGCTCCCGCAGGTGGTGCGTCGCGCCGCTGATGATGATGTCCGCCAAGTCAAGGACAACGAGGTACAGGCGAGCGATGCGCACGTGACGGCAATGGCGCGGATTCGGGCGCATAACCTGGAGATGAAACTGATTCACACCCACTATGCCCTAGACAGAAAACTGCTGGTTTTCCAGTTTTCGGCGGAAGGGCGGGTGGATTTTCGGGAGTTGCTGCGTGATTTGTCCGCGTTGTTTCGAATTCGGGTGGAGCTTTTGCAAATTGGCGTCCGTGACGAAGCAGCGGTGTTGGGTGGCATTGGTTCCTGCGGCCGGCCTTACTGCTGCGCTTGTTTCCTGACCGGATTCAACAGTATCAACGTCAAAATGGCAAAGCAGCAGGGGTTGTCCCTGAATCCGCAGAACATCTCCGGCTCCTGCGGGCGTCTGAAATGCTGCTTGCAGTTTGAGGCAGACGCCTACCGTGCTGCAGCCCAGGAGCAGCGCCAGCAGAAGTCGGCAGAGGAAAATGACAAGGAAGGCGCTGCATCGGCGGCTGACCTCGGCGAGGAAGAAGCTGGCGGTGCCGATGACGTCGAGCAGCCTGGTAATGGCGTCACCCGAAACGCCGCCCAGGGAGACTCCCGGTCAGAAGGAAACGCCGGTGGGCAGCCGACTAACGCAGGCCGCAGCCAACAACGTGCCGGAGGGCACGGACGCCGACCTGACCGAGGCCGCCGCGGCAACGCCCAAGGGCGCGGCCAGCAGCAGAATAACCCGGGACGACAAGGCCAAGGCAGTGGCCAGCATCGCCAGGGCGGCAATCCAAGCCAGAATCGCCAACCAGGACAAAACCAGGGCCAAGGGCAGCGCCCTCTGCGCCAGGCGCCGCCACCGCCGTCAGGGCAAGAGTAAACGCTGGGCGCGATGACGGCCAGTTCGCACAAAATCGGAGGGTATGGGCAGGCAGTTGTTTTCGAGCCAGGGAAAGGCAGCGGTTTGATTTGGGCCGAGTCCCGCTGGTGCCGTCCCCCGGTGGCAATTTTCCAACTGTTTGTCAGGCAAGTTGTTGTGTTGATGATTGGGGAGTCCGGCCAGGAAGCCCGTGTCATTTCTCCGGTGCCGCCTTGGCATCGAGGCTGGGCAAGTGCCTGGCCGCCCCGAAAGTGGGCGAAACGTCAATTCCAAAAGTGAAATTTTTCCGGCCATGCATCCAGAACAACCATCCACCCCAGCTCCGGAAAGGCGATTGGCGCGGCTTCTGCGGTTTTATCTTGGCGCCGTGGTCTTCATTTTGCCGTTTAAATTCGGCGGTTTTGTCACTAATGGCGAGCAGGCGCATTTTCCTCTTGACGTTTGGGAATGGCTTTTTTTCACCTGTTTGCCGAGCTACCTGGCTCCGGTTTTATGCGGCATTGGCCTGTTGGCGAGCGTGCTGATTCATCCCCGGCCGCGGCGCGATTGCGGCCTGTTGGCGCCGTTGGTCTGGAGCCTGCCGCTGCTCGCTGGCGCGGTCGGGCTGTTGCGGACGACGGAGCGCGATTACGCCTGGCAGTGGTACGGCCATTTCGCCGGGGTCGCGGCCATGGCCTGGGCCGCCTGGTGGTGCCGCGCCGCAGACCGGAAAATCGTCCCTGTGCTGCTTAATTGTTTGACGGCTGCGGCGCTCATCGTTGCCCTGCATGGCTGGCGCCAGCATTTTGGCGGTTTGGCTGCGATGCAGGAGAATATGGAGGCCTTTTCGGTTGAGCAAGGCGTGCAGGTGCAGGAGGTCATGAAGCAGAAGATGGCGCAAACGCGCAGTTACGGCACCTTCGTCGACCCGAATGTCTACGCCGCCCATCTTCTCCTATGCTTTCCCTTGGCATTGCTGGCGTTGCGCTCCTGGGCGCGCCGCTTCACGCCGCAACGGCTGAGCCTGGTGCTCTTCGTGGGCGGAGGGATAGTTCTTTTTGGCGGCGCCTTGTTTTGGAGCGGCAGCCGCGGCGCTGCCATCGGCTTGGCTGCCGGTCTTGGCCTGGCAGCCTGGCATTGGCCACGACTGCGGCAATGGCGCTGGCATGGGCTGTTGCCTGTCCTGGCGGTTCTGCTGGCACTGACGGCGTTTGCGGTGCTGGCGCGCCAGCAGAGCCGCGATGGCTTGAAGTCGGCTTCAGCCCGAATCGAATATTACCGGGCCGCCGTCCACCTGATCCGTCAATTCCCCATCTCTGGCGCTGGACTGGGAGAATTCTTCCCCTGGTATATGCGCCTGAAACCGCTGTTAGCAGAGGAAACCAGGGACCCCCACAACCTATTGCTGTCCATGACCTCGCAATGTGGACTGATGGGCATGTTGGCGGCTCTGGCGATTGTTGGGCTGCCGTTTTACCTGGCCTGGAGGCCGCTTCCCAACCGGCGTCATCTTGCCTTGCGGGCTGCCGCATGCGCTGGTGCTGGTGCTTGGGGTGTGCACGCCTTGTTTCAATTCAACGAACTTATCCCAGCCACGGTCTGCCTGGTTCCCGTGATCGGCATGATGGCACTAGTCAATCTGTCGCCGGAAGAAGAGACTGCAAGCAGTGCCGATGACGAGGCCGCCGCTGCGCCCCTGGCGCCGGTTTGGCTGCGGGTAGTTCTGGTTTTGGGCGGGTGCCTGGCATGCCTGCCGATTGGCCGCGTGCCAGGCGAGAGGATTCTCCAGGTTGTCAGTTCCAGTAGAGACTTGCATCCGGAAAAGGCCATCGCCATGCTGCGGGAAGCGAGCCGGCGCCTGCCGCGTTCGCCAGTGCCGCCCAGGATGCTTGCCGAGTTTGGAATGGCGCTTAGGCACCTAGACATCGCCGTGGAAGGCGCCGAGGAAATGACCCGGCGCACGCCGCATCGCGCCGCTGCCCATCTGCGCTTGGCGCGCCTGCGTATCCTGCGCGGTGAATGGGAACTCGCCGAAACAGCCCTGGAACAGGCTGCGCTATGGTATCCCGGCGATGGCGACGTCTATATGCTTAGAGCACTGGCCAGGGTCTCCCGAACAGAGCCGTCATTTCAGAAACGCTTGCAGTGGTGGGACATGACATCGGCCGCAAGAAGCGTCGCCAAAGAGCTTGGCGACAAGGTGGCGGTCAGCATCGTCAGCCCAGATTCTATCCTTCTGAGGGATTTGTTCAATGCCGTACCGTTGACGTATCCTGACGGCCGTGCTATCCTTTTTGTCAAAGAAGGTGAATAAACGCAAGGTCTGACGCCAGCGAGAAGAGCGAGGACAGCAATGAGCCAAGAAAACAACATCGGCGTCGCGGTGATTTTTTCCGGCCCCAGCGGCGTCGGCAAGTCGACAGTCTGTAGGCATCTGACTAGCCTGTTGCCGGGATTCCATTTTTCCGTGTCCTGCACCACCCGTGCGCCGCGACCCGGCGAAATCGACGGGCGCGAGTACCATTTTTTGAGCCGGGAGGAATTTTTGGCCCGGCAGGCAGCCGGAGAATTTCTGGAATACGCGGAAGTGCATGGAAATTGCTATGGCACGCTGCGCCAGGAGGTGGAGCCGCGGGTCTTGGCGGGAGAAGACGTGGTTCTTGACATCGATGTCCAGGGGGCGCAGCTGGCCCGCCAGGTGCTGGCAGGAAAGCCGGAGTTGGCGGCGGCCCTGCTGCTCGTCTTCCTGGCGCCGCCGTCCATGACCGAACTGGAAAGGCGGCTGCGCGGTCGAAAAACGGAAACCGAGGACGCCATCCAGCGCCGCCTGGCCAACGCCACCCGGGAAATGGCCGCTTGGCGTAAGTATGATTATGTTATCGTCAACGACGAAGCGCCGGCAGCTGCGGAAAAGCTCGCCGCCATTGTGCGAGCCGCCCATTGCCGTTGCGCCCTCATGCGAAAGGAACCCTGGAACAATGTGTAAGACAAACAAGGCACCGTTGGATGCTGAACACTTGCCGGAGAGTCCATTGCTGGTACTGGGGGTGACCGGCTCCATCGCGGCCTACAAGGCCGCTGATTTGACCAGCCGATTGCGCCAGGCAGGCGTGGAAGTCCAGGTGATCATGACAGCAGCCGCGCAAAAGCTGGTCTGCCCGCAGACGTTCTGCACACTGTCGAGACATCCGGTCATCACGGATTTGTGGATGATGCCAGACTGGCAGCCCGGTCACGTGGAACTGGCCATGCGGGCAGTGGCCTTGCTGGTCATGCCAGCAACAGCCAACATCATCGGGAAAATGGCACACGGCATTGCCGATGATGCCTTGAGTACCTATTATTTGTCCCATGTCGGACAAGTGTATGTCGCTCCAGCCATGAACCCGAGGATGTGGGCGCACCCAGCCGTGCAAGCCAACTGCCGAATCCTGACCGGACGCGGCGTGCATTTCATCGGGCCAGTCGCCGGACCAGTGGCATGCGGAGAAGCTGGCTTGGGACGACTGGCGGCAGTGGACGAAATTTTTGCCGTCATGACGCGCGCCTTGAAGCCCTATTTCGAGGAATGATTGCCGCGAACAACTTGGCCTGGTCAAGTTTTGCCACCAAGCCCAAGACGGCGCCCATCAAAGGGGAGCGGGAGTACTCGCATGACGTCGCACCAGGACGAAACCGGTTCTGGACAAGGGCGAGTTTGTTTTTTTGCGGATGGGCGATTATCGTATAAGCTTGTTTTTACATGACAGCTTTCCCGACTGGCCCTCGGGGTCATGCCATCATCTTTCCTATCGGACAACACCATATCATCATGGATAGCCTATTCAAGAAAAAGGACTTGCGGGTCACGGTCGTGGGTCGGAATCTGGACGACATCGTGCCCTTGATCCGCTTGCATCCGGTGGCCTTGGTCGAGGAAGAGCCGGACCTGGTCATTTCGCACGGCGGCGACGGCTCGCTGCTGGGCGCAGAGCTGTGCTTCCCGGGAATCCCGAAATGCCCAATCAGGGACCGTCGGCAAAATCCCAAATGCCAGAAGCACTCGGAAATGACCACTTTGGCAAAGCTCTTCAATGGCGAATTGAAGAAAAGTTACCTGGAAAAGCTGGAGGCGGTCACGGAAAACGGCGACCGGCTGTGCGCCTTGAACGATATCGTCCTCACCCGACAACTCGCTTCCAGCGCCGTTCGCTACCGGATTTGGATTGACGGCGAGCTGTTCCGGGGCCAGGTGGTCGCGGATGGCCTGGTGGTGACGACGCCGTTCGGCAGCACCGGCTATTACCAGAGCATCACCCGCGGCAACATCCGCACTGGCATTGGCCTGGCCTTCAACAACGCCATGGACCTCCTCGGCCACACAGTCATCCATGGAGAAGCGCGGCTGACCATCCAGCTGCTGCGCGGGCCTGCCGTGATGGTGGCGGACAACAATCCGCGGCACATTGAGCTGGACACCGGTGCCATGATCCAGGTCTATGTACTCCCCGAACGCACCCCTGTCTATGGCGTTGACGTGTTCCGTTGCCTTGAATGTTATCACCTCCGCAAAGACGGCGTGGTCGACGCCTGCGCCTGCGCACGGCCCTGAACCGGCTCGGCCGCGACCAGTCACAACATTATCAATCATCATCCTATGCCACCAGGAAAGGGTCGCTATGCCACTATTGAATTTTATCTCCGGCGGCATCGTTGTTTTTCTGCTGTCGTATATGGTCGGCAGCATACCATGTGGTTTCCTGATCGGGAAATTCAATGGCCTGGACATCCGTCATCATGGCAGTCACAACATCGGCGCGACCAATGTCCGCCGCACCCTAGGCAAAGACTGGGGTCTGATTTGTTTTATGCTGGATTTTCTCAAAGGGCTGCTGCCAGTAGTGCTGATCGGCCATGGCTTGGCAGCAAATTGGCAGGTCGGCGCCGGCTGGGGCGGCATCGTCGCCGCCATCGGCGCAGTCATCGGGCACGTCTTCCCCTGCTGGCTGAATTTCCATGGCGGCAAAGGGGTGGCAACTAGCCTGGGTGCGGTTCTGGGGGTGGCTTTCTGGCCGGTGCTGATCGGCGCACTGGTCTGGCTGGTGACTTTTTTCACGGTGCGCATCGTTTCGATTGCCAGCATGGCCGCCGCAGTGGGCATGGCGGTCTCCTCCCTGATCATGCTCCTGACCGGCACCGGCGACATGCATTGGTCCATTCCCTTGCTGCTGTTCGCCATTGCCGCTTTGATCATTATCAGACACAAGGAAAATATCACCCGACTCCGGGAAGGACGAGAACACACATTTGTGAAAATCAAACCACGGAAATGACGCGAGGTGACTATGATGCCGAGACGCATCCTGACTTTGACGACAGTGCTCCTGGCGCTGGCCGCTGGCATAGCTGGAGTGCCTGCCAAGGCCCAGAACCAACCCGCGATTCCAGGCGCAACCGTCTTGCCGGACGGTAATTTGCAGGTCGGGGATATCACCGTCCGGCGCACCGTCGGTGAATTGGCCTTCCCAGCTAAAATCGTGCTCGAAGCCGGCCCTTTGGAGGTGATTATCGCCCATCCGCACGGACGGCTGCATGAAACGCTGCTGGTGACAGAAGTGAAGGCGTTGCAAGTCCAGACGATGCTGTACCTGCTGGGAGCTGAAAATGGCCAGCGCTTGCCAGGACCCGGTCAAAAACAAGGCACCCTGGTGGATATCGACCTGGAATGGACTGACAGCAAGGGCGAAAAACAACGCCAGCCAATCGAAAATTGGATACAGGACCGAAGAACCGAAAAAACTATGCGGCGAATCGGCTGGACCTTCGTCGGCTCTATTATCCAAGAAGGACAATTTCTGGCAGACGTTGAAGGCAACGTGGTGGTGAATTACTCGGTGGGTTCGACAGTGCTGGATGTGCCAGACCCCGAAAGCCTGGAGGACGACACACTGCATTCGGTGCACACGGAGCCTGTCCGCGCTGCTGGAGGCGCTGGCAAGGCGGTGACGGTGGTGTTCAAGCCGAGACGACAGTAGCCAGCAGGCGGACTGACCGCTGCTGAGATGTCCGGCGTCGCGCCTGGCCGTCGATTCAATCAACTATATCGTATGACAGGATGGCATGAAGATGGAATATGTATGCATTGAGCAGGGCGGCGTCGCCAGCGCGACGGATTTCCAGGCGGCTGGAATTACCGCAGGTCTGAAACGCAGCGGCGCTCTGGACATGGCCTTGATTTACAGCCACCGTCCGTGCGTGGCAGCAGGGGCGTTTACCAGCAATCTGTTTGCTGCTGCCCCCGTGATTTATGACCGCGGCATTATTGCTGGCGGGCAGCCCGTGCGGGCAGTGCTGGTCAACAGCGGCAACGCCAATGCTTGCACCGGTGAACGCGGCCTGCGCGATGTCGAGGCCACTGTCGCGCACCTGGCTAATTTGCTTCAGATTCCAGGGCGGCAGGTGCTGGTGTCCTCCACCGGACGCATTGGCGTCCCCATGCCTATGGACGTGATCAAGGGCGGCATCGCCAAGGCAGTGGACGCTTTGAGCGAACAGGGCAGCCAGGCCGCTGCGGAGGCGATTATGACGACCGACACCCGCCCTAAGCGCTTGGCCGTGGAGCTTTCGCTCGGCGGTCGGCGCGTCGTCATCGGTGGCATGACCAAGGGGGCGGGCATGATCGCCCCTAAACTGCGGATGCAGCCGCCGCAAGCGACAATGCTGGCCTACGTCACTACCGACGCCGCTATCACCCCCGCAGCCCTGCACGCGGCCCTGGCCGCCAGCCTGGACCAGAGCTTCAACCGCATCACTGTTGACGGCGACACCAGCACGAATGACACGGTCATCGCCCTCGCTAACGGCGCTGCTGGCAATCCGGTGATTGAAGAGGATACGCCGGAATTCGAAGTCTTCAGCCGAGCCTTTGTCCATGTTCTCAGCACCCTGGCTCGTGAAATGGTTCTCGACGGCGAAGGCGTCACCCGTTTCGTTGAAATCAATGTTACCGGCGCCCAGACCGATGAGGACGCGCGCCGCTGCGCCGAGGCGATCGCCAACTCGGCCTTGTGCAAAACCGCCTGGTTCGGGGCAGACCCGAACTGGGGACGGATTCTCTGCGCCGCCGGCTACAGCGGCATTGCCTTTGACCCGGCGCGAGTCAGCTTGTCTATGCAGGGTGCTCCTGTCGTCAAAAATGGCTTGGACGCAGGCACGCCAGAGTCGCAGTTGGCAGAACTGGTCGCTGCTAAAGAGCTTCGCATTGACCTTGATCTTGGCTCTGGCAACGGGCAATTCACGGTCTGGACGTGCGATTTGACCTATGAGTACGTGAAAATCAACGCGGATTACCATACCTGACAGCTTGGTCTGCGGAAGTTGCCGTCTGCTACCAGGCCCTTGGCCGGGCTAAGACCCAGGAAATCCGCTGGCTATTTCCGCCCCGTTGAATCATCCCCAGGAGCCTCTGATGCGCTTGAACATGGAACCGCGCCCGGTGCTGGCAATATGCCTGAATCCGGCCTGGCAGAAGATTCTGAGTTTTCGCCTGCTTCGCCATGGCGAAGTCAATCGCGCTGCTGCGCTTAGGGAATGCGGCGGCGGCAAAGGGGTGAACGTGGTCCGCGCATTGCGTCATCTGGGGCTGCCGGCTGCCGTCGCGGTTTTCCATGGCGGCGACAGCGGCCGGAAGCTGTTGGCGGAATTGGCCTCCTCTGGAGTTGAGGCGTTGGCCGTCGCGACTGCTGGTCAGACCAGAACCTGCATGACCCTCATCAGCCAGGAGAATTGCGAGGTGACCGAACTGATTGAGCCGTCGGCGCCGATTGCGCCGACGGAAGTCGCGGCGCTGCGGGAATTGCTTGACCGCGAGCTGGCTCGGTTTGGCGCTGTGACCTTGAGCGGTACTGTCCCTCCTGGCGTTGACGGCCAGTTTTACGCTGGCCTGGCAGCACGGGCGCGGTCCCTGGGAATACCTGTGGTGCTGGATGCTGTCAATGATATTCATGCCACCCTGCAAACCGGCGTGACCGTCTTGAAGATCAATGCCGCTGAACTGCGTACGATTGCGCCGTCCAAAGACGACCTCCAGGCAAGCGCCGAAAAAGTCCTGCAAGACTTCCCCGGCGTAATGGCGGTCGCGGTTACAGACGGCCCCGCGCCAGCCTGGCTGGCTACCAGGAAGAAGACCTGGCGTTTGACTGTCCCGGAACTGCCGGGGCCGTTGGTCAGCGCTATCGGCGGTGGTGATTGCACTACTGCCATAATGGCTCGGAGGCTGGCAGAACAGCATGACAAAGAACAGCTTCCTGATATTTTCCGAGAAGCGCTCGCATGCGCTAGTGCCTCCTGTCTGACGGAAATCCCTTCCGTGTTCGATCCGGCCATCGCTGCTGACTTGAAAGCGCGTATCGTGGCGGCATGCATGACGTGACGACGAAGGGCGAGGATAGGGGCGAGAGATTTTAGTGGACGCTGGACGCTAGCCTGCCGCATGTAGTCGCATGTAGTTCAGCCTGGCTGGCTACCCGGAAGAAGACCTGGCGTTTGACTATTCCAGAACTGCCAGGGCCGCTGGTCAGCGCTATCGGCGGTGGTGATTGCGCTACCGCCATAATGGCTCGGAGGCTGGCAGAACAGTGTGACGAAGAACGACTGCCAGATATTTTTCAGGAAGCGCTCGCTTGCGCTAGAGCCTCCTATCTGACGGAAATCCCTTCCGTGTTCGCCCCGGCTACCGCTGCTGCCTTGAAAGCGCGTATCATGGCGGAATGCATGACGTGAAGTCGAAGGGCGAGGATAGGGACGAGGGGCGAGTGATTTTAGCGGACGCTGGACGTTAGCCTGCCGCATGTAGTCGCATGTAGTTCAGCTTGTCTTCGCACCCCCGGCCACGTCCACTCTCCATTGGAGTCCACCCCTGTCCCCAGTTCATCGTCTACTGACGTCCATTGTCCACTGTCCACTCAACCGCCTTACCCGGGATGTCGAACTCCGCAGCTTGCCGTGACTCCAAAATATCAATCGGCGACCGGCTGCTGTTTCATTGCGATCTTGCGCTATCAGGGTGATAATTGCGCTAAATGATTATGGCTGTTCGCCTGAAATAAGGGTACAATATGATATACAAAGCAGGCAGCGATTACCTCGAAATCGGAGAACAGCAATCCACGACGACATTTCATGTCACGAAAGCTACACTGTCCGAGATAACGACAGTAAGCAGGGGCTTGCCGGAAAGGAAGCGCCATGGACTTGTAAACATTCATTGAGCGTCCTGCGGCAACAAATCCTAGAAGAACCAAATTTTGATGAAATCGGACAGTAAGAGGAGGCAGTGGAATGACAAATATTGAAGAAAAAGTTAGGCAATTGATAAGAGGTACAAGTTTCATACATGGAAAAAGGATTCCTCCGGCTTCATCGCGTTACTTGCATCTTGCTGAAAACATTGTCCGCCAGGCTGTTTTCTGGCAGAATGAAGACGGCAGGATCATCGACCCATACGAAAAAAAAGAGACTAACACACTAACTGCCAGATTTGTTGGAGCTCTTGGTCTGCTTATCCTAAAGGGGCGTTGCCTCGATTTGGCGGGAGCCTGCGCCAGAGCCTTAACACCGGCTTTGGAGGATTTATTTCATAAGAAAACTGATTGGGGAGAATTTATCACCAAAGAAGCCTGCATGGCATATATAGCGCTGAAAGATCAGGTTCAACCGGAGCTGTCTGCCCGGTGGCGGCATCTGCTGGGGGATTACGATCCGGAACAATCTTATGGCAGGACTTTTACCAATAATCCCTCTGACCTGCATAATTATTGTACATTCGCCATTGCCGGAGAAGCATTGAAGCAAAAATACGGCCTGGCTGATAACGGGGATTTTATCGAGCGGTATGTGGAGCAGCAGTTAACTCGTTTTGATCAAAATGGCATGTATAACGATCCTCGCTCTCCCATGACTTACGATATGGTTCCAAGGATGAATCTTTCCTTGGCTCTTTGGGCAGGCTATACTGGCCAGCACTATGAAAAACTGAGCGAAACCCTTAAACTGGGGGCTTTGTCGCAATTGTTATATCAATCTCCAGTGGGAGAGTGTCCATTTGGCGGGCGCAGTAATCAGCAAAATTTCAACGAAGTGACATTTGCCTTAATATGTGAGTTTGAGGCGGTTAGATGGGTAAAGCAGGGCGACCTGGCAATGGCTGGCGCCTTCAAAAGAGCTGCTGCTCTTGCCATAAATTCAATTGAAAAATACTTGCATGAAACTCCCATATTTTTCACGAAAAATCAATTTCCGGCTGAAACCCAGCATGGACGTCAGATAGGTTATGGATTTTATGGGGCTTATTCCCTCTTGATTGCAAGTCAGCTGGGGTTCGCCTCCATACTTGCTGACGAAAATATTAAAGAGGCAAAGTGCCCTGCCGAATGCGGTGGTTACGTTTTCATTACAGAAAAGAGCTTTCACAAAATTTTCGCCACGTGCGCCGGACACCATATTGAAATTGACACTAATGCCGATTTTGACTATGATGCCACGGGACTTGGCAGGGTGCATTTCGCGAACTGTCCGGCCGAGTTTGTTTTATCCATACCGATAACTGCACGTCCGGGATATCTTGTTTCTTGTAATGCGGCACCAAGAAACGTTTCAATAGGCCCTGGATGGCTTGCCGATAACGGGGCACGACATTGGCTTGCTGATTATTCCGGTACTGCAAACAGCGTGTGCATGGAAGTATCCGAAGAAAACGCTAAAGCAACAGCATTCAAATTGGAATATAGGAATGTCGGAAATTGTGATGGGATTATTGAGGAGTATCGAATAGATAATGAGGGGATAGCAATTAAGGATACTATCAGGAATTACGACAAGGAGTTTGCTGTCCAGATACCTCTTTTAGTCACAGATGGAATGAATAAGTCCGAAATAAAGATTGATGGTAAATCTTTTATTGTAAAATACGGGAATTTCTCATATAGGGCGGAATGCATCTATCCCGAAAATGCAGAATTATATATTGAAGATTTTGATGCCCCGAACAGAAATGGCATCTATCGGGTCGGTGTTTTTAAGGCACACTCGAACACAATAGAATACAAGATTAGCCTTTTCTGAAATTGGCATGAGCGGGCGCCTAAAAGAATGCGGGCGCACAGTGCGCAGCGCACTATGCGCCCAGCATCCTCAAAGCGAGAGTGTATCGTTGCGATTTTGCGAAGAAGGCCAGCCTACGCGAATGCAGGCAGTGAAAAAACGCCTTTTTTCAAAATTTGAATTTTTCAATCAGTGAAAATAATGACGCGACTTTCGCTTCACGGATTCAGGTGGTTGTGTAAAACAAGCATCAGTGTCATTGTTTCAACACAAAAAGAGGAGTTTGCTCATGAAAAAATGTGCTTTTTTCGGTAGTTTGAATTCGTTGTTTCAACACGTTTCAACACAAAAAGGGGAAAAGGTGATTTTATGAAAAAGCTCTTTACTCTCATTGAACTCCTTGTAGTAATCGCCATCATCGCGATCCTCGCCGCAATGTTACTGCCGGCCTTGAGCCAGGCGCGGGAAAAGGCTCGTACGATCTTCTGTGTAAACAACTTCAAGCAGATTGGCCTCATGCAGCACCTTTATGCTGGTGACAACGATGATTATCCGCCACTGTCTATGAGAAATGCAGAATCCGGCATGAACTGGATGTGGCTTTTATCTGCCTACTTCTCCTCTACGCTTGCGAGTTCATACGTTGAGGCATACTCCATTCCCAGCTACCACTGCCCATCAGCCATGGTGCTCACCGGAGCAAAGCACAACTATCAAAAAGCATTGACCTATTCGCAGAACTTCTATTTTGGGGGCTATGAAAAAATCGCTTATGGAACCCGCCCAGGGGTTCCTTACGGGCGAGTCAACGAGCCAAGCGCCAAGGCGGCTGTTGCCGAAACCAATTACCGCGACCGCGGGTTTAGTATTTTGCTGAACAATTACATGAATGGTTACTTCATCGAGAGGCCGAGTTATGTATATTATTGTTCAACGATGAGCTTCCAATGGCACCGTGACCGTTGCAATGTGCTCTGGATTGACGGGCACAGCAGCACAGAGAGGCGAACCCCTGATCTCCTGAATCAGAGCAAGACACTTATCCCTTAATTTACGGATTTCAGTTAAAAGTCAAACGGGGCTGATGTTCCGAAAGTAAAAGCATACATGACAACATTCCGAATTTCATTAATTGCCATGCTTTCAATCTTGATGCAATCGTCGACGGCGAAGACGCTGTTCATTGTCGGCAACTCACTCTCACGGCATGCCCCTGCAGAAAACCTGGGCTGGCACTTTGATCATGGCATGGCGGCAAGTTCACCGGAGAATGACTACGCGCACCTGCTCAAGGGCAAACTGGAGATGGCAACCGGCAAAAGCTTTAACCTGATCATTGAGCGTCCGGAAGGAGAGCACAGCCTGATCGGCTTGCCCAAGGCGATGCCGGAAAAAGCCGACGTCGTCATTCTCCAAATCGGGGACAACTACAAGAATCAGCTGGAGCCGGCGGAGGCTTTGCGGCGTTACCGGGCGCTCCTTTCCTCCTTGAAAAAATCATACCCCTCCGCCGCCATGGTCGCTGTGGGGCCTTGGAAATGCTCCTATAATGACATGATGCGTTCTTGCGCCGCGGCGGAAGGGGTTGCCTTCGCGGATATCCTGCAGTTTGGGAAAGACCCGGCAATGAGTGCCGACGGTTTTCCAAACTGGGCTGTAAATTGGCATCCCGGCGACCGCGGCATGGCAGCGATTGCCGACAAGGTCTGGGAGCAGCTGGCGCCACAGCTTGGCGGCATGGGACACGCGGCCCTGCACACCGGGGTTGTCCCCGAGGTGCAGAAGGTCGAATCGCTTACTGGCGACCCATTTATCCTGGGGCGGGGCATGGGCTTCCACGCCCCCGGCGACGCCTCCGAACCTCTGCGGCATTTGCTGCCGCTCATCGCCGATGAATGCGAAGTGCATCTGGGAATCTCAGTTGCAGTCGAGTATGACCTGCCCGCCGGCAGCCGGAAAATCACGCTTGCGGCAACGGGGGCAGAGGTGCGTTTTTTGGATGCGCCGGAGCAGGGATATGACGCATACGCATTGCACGTTCATGCGGAAGGAATCGCCTTGTCAGCAGCCGGACAGGGAGATGGCCTCTACTACGGCTTGCAGACGTTGCGCCAAATCCTTGTCGGAACCGGGAAGATTCCGCCACTGGCAATCCGGGATTGGGCTAATCAGCGATGGAGAATTGCCTATCTGGGCAGGGCAGAGCCGGAATGGATTTGCGCCAAACTCTCCCGGATGAAAATCAACATGGCCATTGTCGAAAGCTATTGGAACGGTCATCAAAACTGGTGGTTTCGCCCCGTCGGCGAAAACCGCGCCATGGCGGAAAAGTTTATCGCCACCGCGCGTAAAAACAACATCGAAGTGGCGCCGCTAGTTCAAGGCGGGGGGTGGGCCTATGGGGTCGCCGACCGCGACCCGCACTGTTGCGAAGGGGTCTGGGTGCGTGACGCCAAGGTCAAACTCGGCCATGAGCCTGTCCCCTTCCCGAATCCCAATGTTATCGTGACCCCGGCCATGCCGATTCTCGTGCTCAGCGAAGACGGGAAGACTTGCTATAAGGAAGGGGTTGACTATGAAATTGTAAGAGGAGTGACCCGGCGGCTGTTCAAGGAAGACCACGCCCCCTGGAAATTGCGGGTTTTGCCGGATGGGAAGCTAAAGGCGGGCATGACAGTGTCCCTTGATTACAACTATGTGCCGTATTCACCTCACCAGAGTCCATATTGCCCGAGCGAACCTCGTACTTATGAAATCCTTGCCGAAGTGCTGAAAAATGTCGTGGAGATTTACCGCCCCCGTTTTATCCACATTGGGCATGACGAGGTGATTCGCCGAAACAGCGACCGCAGGTGCATTGAACGCAACAAGAGCAGGGTAGAGCTGGCCGCCGAAGACTTGAAGTGGTGGCATAGCACAATCAAAAAACTCGACCCGGAAATCACTATCATGATGTGGGACGACACGATGCGCCACAACGTTGACAACGGCGAACTGCTGGATAAAATCCCGCAGGACATCATCATTTGCCCCTGGGTTTATCACCAAGGCAAAATGGCGCAGGCAAGGATCGCGGAACGCCTGGATTGGTTTCTGGGACAGAATCGCCGCATAATCATCGGCACGGCCAGCGGGTATTTCCTTGGAAACACGCTGCTTTGGCGCGATGAATTGGAACGATACAGCGGCGACCCCAAAAATCTTGGCTTCATGTTTTCGCATTGGGGAGAGTCGCCGGCCTTGTGGGGGACGCTGCCGTTTACAGCGAATTACATGTGGTCAAGCACTCGTCCGTCAACGGAACATTACGCGGCACTGAACCTGATTGAATCCGGAATGGGCAAATTCGGCCTGCGCGGCGCACTTGAATTCAGCATACAGCGGCAGGGAATGGCCAAGAAAATCAATGCCGGCGAAAACCGCCTTGGTGAAATCCGCGCTTTCCTGCGTACCCACGAGCCTTCGGTGCTGGGCGGGCTAGTCAAGGGCATAGAAACGTTGGACAATCCATTCCCAGAGGCGCTCCTGGCCCAAAGCCATCGCCTGGCCGATTATTATGAAGCAATGCTGCTGGCAAGAAAGCTGCAAAGCAAGCCAGAGCCGCAAGCAGCCGAGCGGTATTTCGCATTGCTGGAAAAACTGGAGCCGACCCGAAAGGCGGAATGGAAAGAAGCGCGCAAAAAATATGCCTCCGACAAAAAGATTCCCTCTTCCGAAACAGTGTTTGGCGTGGAAATCCTACCGGAGCCGGCGCTCGACGAAGGGGGGATGCACTTGCGCATCGCGCCGGTTTCCGTCAAAGATGAATTAGGCTTGAGGCGCTGTGAATTCAGCGATGCAATCCCGCTCGCAGGCATGAGGATGGAAGCGGCAGCCCCTGGCATGTATACGCTTGCTGGAAGCGTCGACGGCGAAAAATTCAAAAAACTGGGTGAGACAACCATTGGCGCCGATGGAAAAGGGCATGTCACTTTCCCTCCTGAGATGCTGCGTTATGTGCAGATAGCCAGCACGGAGCCTAATGCGAAAATCAGTGCGGAAACGCATTTTTCCCTCTTCAAGGCGTCCCCCCGCTATTCCAAAAGCCTATTGCAAGCCGATTGTTTTTTGACCCCGGAATGGACGGCGGCAACATGGCCGACACGTGCGACGATGCAATGCACGGCTGACACACTGGAAATTGCCTTCGAAGTGACGGAGAAGCCAGGGCGAAAGCCGGTTACAGGAAATACGGCTGAGGCATTGCACGAGGACGACTGTGTCCAGTTCTTCCTGCGGGAAAAGCCAGGGTCGTCAGGATTTCTCCAGGTCATCGTCAACTGCGAAGGGCAAACACAAGTAAAGGCGATGAACGGGCGTACGGGCAAGCTCCCCAGCTGCAAGACAACCCTGAAGAAATCAACCGCCAACGGCGACTGGCGAATTGAGATGTCCCTGCCCTTGGCAGAGCTTCAGGGCGATCCAGAGCAATGGGCGGTGAATTTCACCCGCAACATGCCAGGGGTGGAACTGTCAAGCTATGCTGCATTGCCGGCGACCGCGTTCTGGTTCCTGCAACCTGAACACTTCGTTGGCAATTGATGAAGGAAAAACATATTATCCGAATCAGGCATGCGGTCATCGGCGGTCGTTGACGGCCTATTGTCGGCTTAGGCAAGGATTATGATTCTGACTTGTACTGGGAGATGATTCTCGTCGCAGCAGCGAATATTTGATAAGGAGAAAAGCGCATGCATGGTGCAGTGAAAATGGTCGCGGTGTTCCTGGTGGCTTGGTCATGGACTTTGTGTGGACAGGCCGATGTCATCAAGGCCGCTGTTGACAAGACGTTTAACCAGTCGCCGTTTAAGTATGAGCTGCGCGAGCTCAATCGATGCCAGACGCACACGGTGTATGCCATTTCATATCCGTCGCCAATCGTTTCTGATCTGGAAAGCAACAACATCGTGCACGGTGAATTCTTCTTGCCGCACGGACTGCCGTTGACCAAGTCGCATCCGGCTGTGGTGATCAACCATATCATAGCGGGAGGCTTTGAGTTAGAACGGATGATGTGCACGATTCTTGCCAACAATGGTGTGGTCGCCATGTTCATCATGATGCCCTACTATGAACGGCGCGGCGACAACCGCGGCAGCAAGCAAATGCTGGAGTCGCCCGACCGGTTCATTAAATCCCTGGAGCAAGGGGTCCAGGACAATCGGCGGGCCGTGGATGTGTTGGCCAGCCGACCGGAAGTGGCGGTGGACAAGATTGGCATCGGCGGCGGCAGCCTGGGCGCCATCACCTCAGCCAGCGTCTGCGGCTTTGAGCCACGCATCGAAAGGGCATTCCTGTTCCTCGGAGGCGGCAACCTGGAGCAAATCTTCCGCCATGAATCGCGCGAAGCAGCGCCGTTCCGGAAGTTCATAGACAGCCTGGATGATGCTTCCCGGGAGGCGACGCTGGACACATTGAGGCGTCTGGACCCGATTTCCCAAGGCGAGGCATTGCAACGCCTCAGCCGTTTTGACCGGCTGCGGATGATTTGCGCGGCCGAAGACCACATCATTCCGCCGGAATGCTCGCAGGCCCTGGCCGAGGCTGCGGGATGCATCATCACCTGGCTGCCAGGCGTGGATCACTACTCAATAGCGTCGCAGTCAGCGTTCATATTCGCTGAGCTGGTGGATTTCTTCACGGAGCGACGGCCGTCGGAATGGAAGCCGGTCGGCATGGGCGATAACGACAATCCCGAGGTGGTCGGACTCCGCATGCTGGCCAGGTTTCTGCAGGAATTGAACCTGATGCTGACCGGGACGCCGGCGCCTGGATGCGGCCATCGCCTAAACGTCAGACTGGCGATAAATTACGAGGGCAAAAGCCACAAGGCTGAGGTGCTGTTAACGCGCGGCTCAAAGGGATGGTATGCGCTGTCTGCAAACGGGTTTAAGTTCGGTCAGACGGCTTTTGGACAAGCCGAGCACCCGTGGATGGCCAACGCCAAGGAATCGCTGTATGTCGGTTCGCTGAACGCTGTGGAAGGGCGACGCTTCAGCGCCTTCATCCCCCCAGAGCAGCTGCTGAAATACCAGGCGGTAACTGGCGCGCTGGCCAGCGTTGCCATGATGCCGGAGATGCTCACCTCATCTACCGGGATTTCGGTCACGCCTACTAGCGAAGACATGACCAGGGTCGCAATTGACGTCCCCCATCCTAACTTCTTTGGCAGAATAAACTTGGTGTTTGACGCCAAGGGCGCGCTGAAAAACAGCTTCTTCTCGGTCGGCGGCATCCAAGGCACGCTGGAAATATCCGAGTGGCGCCTGGATGCAGAGACGCCCGAAGCTGACTTTAGGCCGCCAGCCGACCGCATTGCGCACGAAGTCAACCAAGAGGACGTCTTGCGCATGACTGCGGCGATTTTCAATCGTCTGCTTGAGCCGGTCAATTTCTGGTAGTGTGTGAAAAAATGCAAGGCGCTGTTTTGGGCGGGTTTCTCACCCCAGGCTGGGGTTAAGCATGAGTAAGCGCCAACGGCACAATGCGTTATGCCGGAAGCCAATTGGTCAGATAAAACAACCAACTAACCTTACTTTCTCACTTTGCTTTTTTTGAAAAAAATTTTCTACGTGAGGCCGATGTCCGACGCGTTGATTTTGTGCGGTTCAAAGAATTAGACTACGGGGGCTACCATAGATTCTCCTCCAAGCCCACGTCCGTGCCTGCAACCTCCTAACCACAACGAGAACCTATGAGCGCATTTACCCTTACTGCCCTGAACTCTGCGAAATTGAATGGTTACCTTGGCGAAAAACTGGCTTTGTGCCTGGAACGGC
>Ga0123335_1003706_pt1 | contig 20837 bp, 22 predicted proteins | sample BiotimSIPDNA_2_FD_89707 | JGI IMG/M metagenome (GOLD analysis project Ga0123335, IMG submission 89707) | Anaerobic biogas reactor microbial communites from Washington, USA - Biogas_R2 time_0 SIP DNA | ecosystem: Engineered > Bioreactor > Anaerobic > Unclassified | place: Washington, USA...
AGAACAGCTTTTGAGACAGGTTTTGCTAATCACAAATGCTTCATTGAGGGCTCTTGGCAGCCTGACCAGCTTATTCTTGATGATCGGGCGTTAGTTGTGAACGTTAAAGGGAAAGGCTTGGTGGTGGTTTCTGGTTGTGCGCATGCAGGCATAATTAACACATTAAATTACGCGAGGGAAATTACTGGCATGACTGAAGTGTATGCGGTGATGGGTGGTTTTCATTTGGCAGGCAAGGATTGTGGGGCAAAGATTGAGGCTACGTTGCAAGAGCTGCTTCGTATTAATCCGCGGTTGGTTGTGCCTTCGCATTGTACGGGTTGGCGGGCGATGTTTGCTATTGCTGAGGCGTTTGGGGCTGGTTTTGTGTGGAATAGTGTGGGTCATCGTTACCGTTTATGAGCCAATTTTGCCTTATGGCGGATGCTTTTTTCTTTATGGGTGCTGGCAAGGTTTAAATATCGCTTAGTATTACTTTTGTTAAAAAAAGTGTTACCACAATGCTTAAACAAACACAAAAATTCGGAGCCATAACCATGACAGGATTAATCGCTGCAGGCAAAAATTTTGCGCTTGACGGTGAACTTACTTTTCTGCCTTTCACTGCGGCAAGCGGCTTTTTGGAACTTGCGGCAAGGCTGATAGGATTCAATTTTTTATCAAAGAAACCAGCACTCTTTAGTGGTCAATCTCATGTTGGTTTCGATCCTTTCAGCTACTACCGCTGGATTCCCACTTTGCCTAATTATTCATGGGTGACGCTATAATTGAGAAATGCAAGTAGCGCTTTAAGCTTGACAAGTATGAATGTTTTCGACGATGTAATTAATAGATTAAAGCGGAACACTTTTAATAAATGCGTTTAACAAAAAACAAATCAGTGTCAAAAATGTCTACCCCAAAACATCTGGAAACTGAAGCAGAAATGAACCGGCAAGCCTTCTTTAACCAAGCCGCACTCACTTGGGACGAGCATTTCGTCACCACAAGGTTAAACGATTTCCTAGCGCAGACAGTGCCAAAATTCGGTCTTAAGCAGGGTCAAAGAGTTCTTGATTTAGGCACGGGAACAGGCGTTTTAATACCCTTCTTACTGAAAGAGGTTGGCTCATCAGGGCATGTTACGGCTGTGGACTTTGCAGAAAAAATGGTTGAACTGTGCAAAGCCAAAAACTCAAACAACCCAAACGTCACGGTGATGATGCAGCAGGTTGAAAACCTTCACTTTCCATCGGAAACGTTTGATGCAGTAACTTGTTTTGGCTTATTTCCCCATTTAGAAGACAGAGAAAAAGCGCTTAAGCAAATAAATCGAGTACTAAAGATGGGTGGCAAACTTATAATTGCTCATGCTTTGAGCAGTCAAGAAATCAAAAGCCATCACCACAACGCGGCTTCTGCGGTTGCCCATGACGAATTACCTAAAGAACCGCAAATGAAAGAACTTCTCAGGCAATCAGGCTTTGTGAACGTTACAATAACAGATGAGCCTGGAATTTACCTTTGCCTATCAGAAAAAAGTGCTTAAACAAGCCATTTTTAGCAAGCTTTTTATGTTTTCTTTAGGAAATCTAAATAAATTTGCTAATTTTACTTTCTTAGCAGTGACTAATTATGAAAATTGCAGTTTCTGGTAAAGGCGGAGTCGGCAAAACCCTCATCGCAGGCGGGATAGCCCGTGGGTTTGCTGAACGCAAATATAAAACAATAGCCATCGACGCTGATTCTTCTCCCAATTTAGCCTTAACACTTGGCTTAACAGCGGAAGAAGCGCGTAAAATAAAGCCTATTTCAGAAAACAAAGAGCTTGTAGACGCCAAAACAAGCACTGGGTACAGTGGAGTTTATAATTTGAATTTCAAGGTAGACGATATCGTGCGTGAATATTCTGTTGCCACCCCTCTAGGCGTGAATTTGATTGTTATGGGAACAGTGCGTTCCATGGGTGCAGGATGCATGTGTGCGCCAACCGCTGTAATTCGTGCTTTACTACGCTATCTTGTGGTTGAAACTGACGAAGCGGTGGTTTTAGACCTTGAAGCTGGCGTGGAACACATCGGCAGAGGCACCGCCAGACAAGTTGACGTATTGCTTATCGTTGCAGATTCAAACCTAAAATCACTAGAAATTGCAAAGCACATTCACGATTTGGCTTCAGCCGCTGGCATGAAACAGTTATATTTAATTGGAAACCGTGTCATGAGTGAAGAACAAAAGCAGGCAATCAAAAGTTACGCTGACAATAACGGTTTAACGCTTCTGGATTTCGTGCCCTTCGACACCAAAGTCACCGAATCCGACATGCTTGGCAAAACTCCGCTGTTGAATAAGGAAATTTCAGCGGTTAAGACCATAGACAATATATGCGAGCTTCTGTTAAAGAAAAATCAACAAACAGCCTGAAGGATTTGATTTAATGAAAACTCTTGTTACAGTTGGTCGAGGCGGCACAGGCAAATCCAGTTTCACCGCTTTAATGGCAAAAGCACTTATTGAAGACAAACAATCGCCGATACTGCTGGTTGACGCTGACCCTGACCAAAACCTTGCTGAAATGGTTGGCATAGACCTAAAAGACGCTGGAAAAGCCACAATGGCAGACCTTGTTGTAAGCACCTTTATTCAATCAGGCGGCACCACAGTCGGCATTCCTCCCAGCGAACGCATTGAAAGCCGTATCTGGGAAAGTGGGTTATATGAAAGTGCGCACTTTGATTTCTTAGGCGTCGGAACTAAATGGGTTGAAGGATGCTACTGCATGCCAAACGCTGCCTTGAAAAATGCGTTGGAGTCTTTGACTAAGAACTACAAATTTGTGCTTGTTGATTCACCTGCAGGATTAGAAAATCTTAATCGACGCATAACTTCAAAAGTCAACGACATCTTTGACATACTAGACCATTCAAAAAAGTCTCAAGACCATGTACGCAGAGCCGTCAGAATAATCAAAGAAGTTGACATGCAATACGAAAACTTTTACCTAGTTGGCGGCTACCGGTTCCCACAGGAGCTTGGGAAGCAAGCTGAGGCTGATTTGAAGCTTAAGTATCTTGGAAAAATTGCTCAGGATGAGCAGTTGGACGATTTTGTCCTTAACGGTAAGTCGCTAATTGATTTGCCAAATGATAATAAGGCGTATTTGTCGGTCAAAGAGATACTAAAAAGCCTAGATTACCTAATCTAATTTTTTACATTTAACTTTTTTTGACCATTGCATTTCTATATATCTAACATGACTTTTGCCTAGAAAATCCCCAAAAGTTTAAAAACATTGTAATGCTGGCTACTAACTAAACCTTTACAGAGGTTTAGAGATTGACCCAAAAAAACGTCCGTGTAAAAATAAATGAAATGAAGACCAACGTTGGTCTCATAAAAAACCTTGAATTATCCATTGGCAAGGTTGTTACCGACAACTGGGATGAACCAATGGGTCCAACCCCAATGCCTCACATAACTACTTTACGCGACTGGGACATGATGCTGCTCAACAAGTACAAGCCCTTTTACATGCCTGATTGTGACCTTTGTTGCCTTTGCACTTATGGTAAGTGTGATTTGACAGCAGGAAAACGCGGTGCATGTGGACTTAACATAGCAGACCAGTCGTCACGTATTGTGCTTATCGCTTGCTGCATTGGTGCTGCAACTCACAACGGCCATGCCCGACATGTTGTTGACCACTTAATTGAAAAATATGGTCGACGGTATCCCTTGGATGTAGGAGGCTTGAATGTCAAAGTTGAAGCTCCTGTTACAAGGCTTGTCACTGGAGTAAAACCTGAAACTCTTGGAGATTTAGACGATGTTTTAACTTACTGTGAATCACAAATTACTCATCTAGTTTCTGCTGCACACACAGGCCAAGAATCAAGCAATCTGGATTTTGAATCAAAAGCTTTCCACGCTGGTAGAATCGACCAAGTGGGCATGGAAATAGCTGACCTCGCTCAGATTTCTGTCTTTAACTTCCCAAAGGCTGACCCTGAAGCACCACTTATCCAAATGGGTATCGGAACAGTTGATCAATCAAAGCCAGTTATAATGTGCATTGGACACAACGTAGTACCCTCAGTTGGAATTATCGATTACATGAAAGACCACAAACTTGACGATAAAATGGAAGTAGTCGGCTTATGCTGCACTGCCATTGACAACACAAGATACTTCGACCGCGCTAAAATCGTTGGCCCAATATCTTGGGAGCTACGTTTCATACGCGGCGGGTACGCTGATGTAGTCGTTTTGGATGAACAATGTGTGCGAACAGACGCTTCACTAGAAGCTGAACGTGTCAAAGCGCCAGTAATTGCAGCTTCAGAGAAGAACTGCATTGGCTACAAGAACCGCACAAACGACCCAGCAGACCAAATAGTTGACGACCTAGTTAGTGGCAAAGTACCTGGAGTGCTTATTCTTGACCCTGAAAAGGTCGGTGAAGTCGCTGTACGCGTCGCACAAAAAGTAGCTCCAATTCGAAAGAAAATACAATCTCTTCCAGCGTTAGACCAAATCAAAGAACTAGCAAAGAAATGCAGACAATGCAACCTCTGCCAGAGAAGCTGCCCACAAGACTTAGCCATTGCACCAGCACTAAAAGCTGCATCTGAAGGTGACTACTCAAAACTAGCAGACTTATACGAAGAATGCATCGGATGCGGACGTTGCGAAGAAGCTTGCCCAGTAAAACTTGAAATCCACAGCTTCATACTCAAAGTCGGCGAAAAGAAGATGGTTGAGGAAAAGAACTTCTGTCGTTCAGGCAGAGGTGCAGTCCAAGACGTTGAAATCAGAAGTGTCGGTGGTCCACTAGTACTCGGCGAAATCCCTGGAATCGTTGCATTAGTAGGCTGTGCTAACTATCCACACGGTGGAAAAGATGTTTACGACATCTGCAGAGAATTCGCAAGCAGACGCTACATAGTAGTAACTTCTGGCTGCTCAGCTATGTCAGCTGGCTCTTACAAAAATGAAGAAGGCAAGACACTCTACGAGGAATTCCCAGGTGGATTCGAAGCTGGAGGAGTCCTCAATGTCGGCTCTTGTGTTTCCAACCCACACATTGCAGGCGCCGCAATCAAAGTAGCAAACATCTTCGCTAAACGCAACTTACGAGGCAACTATGAAGAAATTGCTGATTACATACACAACCGCATTGGCGCAGTCGGCTTAGCTTGGGGTGCATATTCACAGAAAGCAGCATCAATCGCTTCCGGCTTTTGGAGCCTTGGTGTTCCAGTACTGGTCGGTCCACATGGTAGCAAATACCGTCGAATGCTTATGGGCAGGTCAGATAAACCAGAAAACTGGGAAGTCTACGATGCACGTACAGGCGACAAGGTAAACGTTGGTCCAGCACCAGAACATTTGTTCCAAACAGTTGAAACACCGCAAGAAGCAATGGTTCAAATAGCAAAGCTTTGCATCAGACCAAACGACACATGGAAAGGTCGTGCAGGAAAACTAACTCACTACATAGATTTACACAAGCGACACTACGGTTGTATGCCTCAAGACATCCATCAGTTCGTGCGAACACCAGCTGACATACCCATAACAATGAAAGATGAAATCGTAAAGATATTGAAAGAAAAGAATTGGAAGGAATCAGTGATTCCAGACCCAACGATGCTTCCTAGAATGATTAGGAAAGCTAAGGAGTGATAGAAAATGTCCTGTGAACCATGGCAATGTGCAGAAATAGCTGCCACTAAAAAAGCAAACCCAATCCAAAAACCCGAGATAGCAGTAGCAATGATCAAAAAAGCCACCCGCCCACTTCTAGTGGTCGGCAGCAACGCAACCCAACGATTCATGGAAGGCAAACCCGTAATCGACTTCATAATCGAACTTGTAAACGCAAGCAAAGTTCCAGTTGTAGCAACAGCCCACATGGTTGCCGAATTCCTCAAGCGAGGATACGAACCAGCTGGCTTTATGACCGCAATGGACATAGGCCAACGGGTTGTTGACCCAACATGGCAGGGACTTGACGGCAAAGGACCATACGACCTAGTGATGTTCATCGGGTTACCATACTACATGGAAGCACTCATACTCTCAGGCCTAAAGCACTTTGCACCAAACCTCAAAACAATGACTCTAGACAACCTATATCACCCACATGCAAGCTGGTCATTCCCGAACGCAAGCCTAGACGAATGGGCTTCAAACCTTAAAGTCATGACCTCAAAATTTAATGGAGGAAATTAAAAGAAAATGTCTATGTTTAAAGATATTCCAGTAGAAGTTGGCATAATCTACGAAGGAGAAAGAATCCGAAGAAACGATATGCAAATCGAGCTCGGCGGACCCACAGTCAAAGAAAAGTTTGAACTAGCAAAAGTTAAACCAATGGATCAAGTTGAAGATGGTAAAGTTACCATCATTGGTCCAGACATCAAAGACCTCAAAGAAGGCGGCGCATACCCACTAGGTATCCTTGTTGAAGCAGCAGGCGCAAAACTCGACGCAGGCCTTGAAGGTGTCATTGAAAGACGCATTCACGGCTACCTAAACTACATCGAAGGCTTCATGCACCTAAACCAGCGCTATGACATCTGGATACGACTCGGCAAGAAATCATTCGCTAAAGGCCTCAACAGCTTTGATGCAATCGGCAAAGTTCTCTACCGCTTATTCAAAAGCGAACTACCAATCATTGAAAAAGTACAGATTACCTTCGTAACAGACCCAGCAAAACTAGCCGCAATGTTCCCAGACGCAATGCAAGCATATGAATCACGCGATGCAAAAGCCAGAGGACTCAAAGATGATGAAGTTGACACATTCTACGGCTGTGCCCTATGTCAATCATTCGCGCCAAGCCATGTTTGTGTTATCACACCACAAAGGTACAGCAACTGTGGTGCCATCAGTTGGTTCGACGGCAAAGCTTCAGCAAGCATTGATCCAAAAGGTCCAGTCTTCGCAATTCCAAGAGGCGAAATAATCAACGCAGAGAAAGGTGAATTTAGCGGCGTTAACGATGCAGCAAAGAAACGTAGCATGGGCGAAGTCAATAAAGTTTGGCTTTACACAGCATTTGATCACCCACGCACTTCATGCGGATGCTTCGAAGCAGTCACTTTCTACATCCCAGAAGTTGACGGATTAGGTGTAGTGCAGAGAAACTTTAAAGGCGCAACCGTTAACGGGCTACCATTCAGCACAATTGCAGACTCAGCAGCTGGCGGTCGACAAATCGACGGTTTCCACGGCATGTCCATCGAATACATGAGAAGCAAGAAATTCTTCGCTGCAGACGGTGGATGGAACCGAATCGTTTGGGTACCTAAAGAAGTCAAAGAAAAAGTAAAAGACTTCATCCCAGCAGAACTCGTTGACAAGGTCGCAACTGAAGAAGACGCAAAGAACGTTGACGAACTAAAAGCATTCCTCAAGGCAAAGAACCACCCAGTCGTTGCAAAATGGACTGAAGAAGCAGCACCAGCAGCAGAAGCCGAAGCGGTTCAAGTTTCTGAGGAAGCAGCAGGCACTATGATGCCAGTTGCAACAGCAGGTACACTGCCAATTATGGCCGGCGGATTCAAAATCATACTCAAAGACGCAAAGATCTACGCCAACAAAGTCATCATTAAGACCAACGAAAAAGATAAACGGTGATTTAGTTGCCCCACCACGACAAAGACAAAGATAACGAGGGACTAAAGCTAAGCGACGAACTACTGGAAGCCTTAGCTAAAGCTCAAGAAATTGAGCTTGAAGACTTCCAGTTGGAAGTCAAGGACTTAGAGATAGTCTTCGAGCGGGGCGCAGCTGGGCAACTAATTCCGAAGATGAAGCTTCCAGGCATAGCTGGCGGAAAACCAATGGCTTTGCTGCCTGCAGCTTTTATCCCTCCAGTTGAAAAGTACCCGAATACTATTACAGAGGTTAAACTTGGGGCTACAAAGAGCGAAGGTGGAACACGCGGAAGATCTCTAACTATAGGCGGAGAAGTCTCTCCTGCTTTCTATAATTTTGAGAGACCAACAACTCACAAGCCAGTAGTTACACTTGACGTTTTCGACATGGAAGTACCCTTAAGCAAAGCAGTCAAGATGCACGTTAAAGACGTCGTCGGTGACCCAGCGGCTTGGGCAAAACTTGCAGTCGAAAAATTCGGTGCAGACATGGTAACTGTACACTTAATCAGCATTGACCCCTTACTCAAAGATGCACCACCAAAAGACGCAGTAAAAACCGTTGAAAAGATTCTGCAAGCCGTCGATGTACCACTAGTTATCGGTGGATGCGGTGACCCAGTAAAAGACGCAAACGTTTTCGAAGCAATCTGTGAAGCATTCCCAGGCGAGCGATTCCTAATTAGCTCATTAACACGCGACATGGATATTGACCGATGCGCAAAATTCGTTAAGAAAGCCGGGCACGCAGCGCTTTCATTTACTCCAATGGACTTAAACCTTGCACGCGAACTCAATAGACGCTTATACGACTATCTTGGCAGAGAAGACATCGTTATGGACTTGACAACTGCCGCTTTAGGTTACGGTTTAGATTACGCTTTCACCAACATGGAACGAGCAAGAATGGGTGGTTTGATGGGCGACGCAGAGTTGGCTCATCCAATGTCTTCAGGTACAACTAACGCTTGGGCAGCCCGTGAAGCATGGCTAAAGATGTCAGCTGAATGGGAACCACGAGAACTTCGAGGTCCACTTTGGGAAGTAACAACCGCATTAACACTATTGCTTGCAGGTGTCGATTTGTTCATGATGATGCACCCAGCAGCTGTTAAAACCCTCAAAGACGTTACCAACTACTTAACAAGCGCTAAAAAAGCAGACGCCTCCAAGTTCGCAAACTGGGTGTCAGTTAAGGCTTAAAGGAGTATGAATGACACATGAGCGAGAAAAAGAAAGCTGGAATAAAAGAATTAAGCCCAATAGACGTTTACAAGCTGCTTCCTAAGATCAACTGCAAAGAATGCGGCGTAGACAACTGCATGGCATTCGCTACAAAAGTCGTTAACCGCGAAATGACCGTTGACCAATGCCCACCACTGCTAAAGAAAGAACACGAGAAAGCATACAACCAACTAAAAGAACTGCTAAAACCAGCAGTCAAAGAAGTCATAGTCGGCGTTGGAGACAAAGCAAAGAAAATCGGCGGAAAACTAGTCATGTACCGCCATGAATTCACTTACACGAACCCAACAGCCATCGCCATTGATGTAACAGACGAAATGTCAGACGAAGAAGTTCAAACCCGCATTAAAAAGACTGAAAACTTTAGCTTCGAATACATCGGCTACACACTAAAACTTGACATGATTGCAATCCGCTCAACAAGCGGTGACGCAGAAAAATTCAAAGCGTGCGTCAAGAAAGTTGCAGACGCAACCCAGCTGCCCATGATTCTCTGCGCGTTGAACCCAACGGTTCTTGAAGCAGGATTAATGGCGGCACCCAAAGCTCGACCACTACTGTATGCTGCAACTAAAGAAAACTGGAAAGACATGGCAGAACTAGCCTTAATGTACAATTGCCCAATAGTCGCTTCAGCACCAAATGACTTAGACACGTTAGTGTCCCTTGCAAAGACCTTGATGAATTATGGCGTTAAAGACGTAGTTCTTGACCCTGGAACATTCATCAACGAAGGCTTACCGGACACAATCAACAACTTCACTATGTTGCGTCGAGCAGCAACTAAAGGCGGCGAAGAACTAGCAGGTTTACCCTTGCTTGGCGTCCCAATGGTTGCTTGGCAAGACAAGGGCGAAACAGCAGAGGACTTAATCAAGTGGCGTGAAGCATACGTGGCTTCGATGCTTGTAGTCCGATACGCAGACGTCTTAGTTATGCATGGAAACGACGGTTGGTCACTACTTCCAACAGCAGTTCTGCGCCAAAACATTTACACTGACCCACGCAAACCAGTCGCAGTCGCACCAGGCCTCAAAGTCTATGGAACACCAGACGAGAATTCACCAGTGTTCTTCACATCAAACTTCGCCTTAACCTACTATACAGTCGCATCAGACATTGAAAGTAACAAACTCAACGCATACCTAATCGTCGTCGAAACTGAAGGTTCAGCCATCGACAGCGGAGTAGCCGGACGCAAACTGACAGCGGAACGCGTTGCAGACGCAATCAAAGCCAGCGGCGTGGAAAACAAAGTTAAGCACCGCAAAATCATCATTCCAGGCAAAGCTTCACGTATCAGCGGCGAAATCGAAGAACTCAGCGGCTGGAAAGTCCAGGTTGGTCCAAGAGACAGCAGCGAGATACCCAAGTATCTAATTGAGAAATGGCAACCATAAGCCATCTCTTTCCCTTTTATTAGTTTTTGCAAGTTTGCTTCTTTTTAAGCCAGAATTTTAGATTTTTTCACAATACATTTAAGCCTACACATTGTTTAGATTAGACTGTTTGGTGATTGACATGGAAGATTTGCTTGGCAGGATAACTGTAGACCCTGGTGTTCTCGTTGGAAAACCCGTTATCCGAGGAACCCGAATTCCAGTGTACCTTATCGTTGAACTTGTGGCCAACGGCATGACAGCTAAAGAAATACTTAAAGAATACCCGCGGCTGAAAGAAGAAGACGTCAAAGCGGCGCTACTTTACGCTTCCAAACTTGTAGAAAACGAAGTTACAGTCGCGCTCTAAAGAAGACAGGGTTAAATGTCACAATCAATTATAGTGGATGAAAATATCCCTGATAGCGTCGCTAAATACATAGAAACGAGAGGTTTTAAGACTTATAGGATATCGGAGGGTTTTCTGAAAAGCGCCAGAGATTCAGTTATTGCTGAATTTGCAGCCAAGAAAGGATTGCAGGTGTTGACCCTAGATTCTGACTTTGCCAAATTATATCATAATATTTTCAGGGGCAAAATCACTGTTCTACTTATTAAAGCAAACCCGCCAAACGCTGAAAACATAATAAGCGTTCTTGATATAGCCTTAAACAAAATAAAAAGTGCAGAAATCCAAAACAAGCTCTTGATAATAACAAAAACGAGGATAAGAATAATATCGTAATTTAACAAGCACTTCTACCAGAACTCAGCGGCTGGAAAGTCCAGGTCGGTCCAAGAGAAGAGCGAGATACCCAAATATATAATTGAGAAACGGCAACCATAAGCCATCTTTAATTTTATTTTGTTCAATATTCTGATTGTGCTACCTTTTTTGCTACTTCGGTGGATTCTTTACTAAATGCCTATTTACTCGTTGCTGCGCCATCTGAGTGTCCATTGTGCCATGTCGTCTAAGATGGGTGTTAATTCCTGCCCTTTTCCTGTAAGCGAATACTGGATTAAAACGGGTGTTTCTGCGAGGACCTCTTTTTTTATAACTCCGCATTTTGTGAGTTCTTTCAGTTTTGCTGATAATGTCTTTGAACTAATCGGTTTAAGTGCTCTCAGGAACTCGTTAAATCTGACTGGCTTTTTTTGTAGGTGTAGCTCTTTTATTATTTGCAGGCTCCATACGTTGCCCACTAGTCGTATTGCTTCCTCATAGGGGCATTTTCCGTTTGGGCAGGGTTTCTTCATCGCTTTCATCTAGGTAACTTGCTTTCCCTAGCTTCAGCTTATCTTTATATGCTTTTTTAAATAAAGTTAATGTCGCCTGTAAATCAGGTAACCAAAAAACCTAGTAGTGATATAAAATGGAATGGAATCGGCAAACAAGATTTCGTTAGTTTCTTCAAGGAAAACCCAGTCTGCTATCTGGCAACAGCAGACAATGGCAAGCCCTCTGTACGTCCAGTACAGCTCATGTTTGAAAGCGAAGGAAAACTGTACTTCTGTACCGCAAACACAAAGAACATGTATAAACAGATGAAAAACCGCCCCATTTGTGGAGCTAGCGGCTTCGTCAAAGGATACGTTACAACGCTGCGAATCAACGGTGAAGTAAAATTCAGCAATGACTTTTCCATAAAAGAACGGGTAATAAAGGAAAATGCTCTCGTGCGGTCAATATACAAGACCCCTGACAACCCAGTATTCGAGATTTTCTACATTGAACACGGCAACGCTACATTCCAATACATCAACGGGCAACCAGCAAAAGTTACCATGTTCTAAACGGTGTCTCCTGTCTGCTTGTGCCTAACTGCACAACCAGCCTGCAACCCAAACCGCATCCTGAACCAAAAAAACACTGCTTTGCGCCAATGTGTCGGTTGTGGTTGTGCTAAGCAACTTTTCCCGCACAACTTTTAAAGAAAAGCAGAAAGCAAGCCTAGACTTAAAGCCAAACACGCCAGCGCCCTAAATAGAATTTATAGATAAGGGTTATAATCTGGCTGGTCGCTATTGTAAAATGGGAGCAAAACATTATGGAGAAGCGTCATGAATGGTTTGTGCAACGCCGCAAAACCAGCGGTTTAGATCTTGCCCACGAACAAATAATCAAAGCTTTTGATACAGTAACTTTACTGCATAAAGCAACTAAACGTTTCTCTGAGGGAAACATGAAAGAAGCCGAAAGCTGCATCCAATCCCTCTATGAAATCGAAAAAGGCGTTGATGAACTTCGCACAAAAGTCTTTGTGGAGCTATCAACGGGAGCAACGTTGCTGGCGGATTACCGCGAAGACCTTTTGCACCTTGTTAAACGTGCTGACACTTTAGCGGATCATACTAAAGATGCTGCAAGATGCCTTGAAATGCTGTATGAAGCAAATATTCCTAAAGAATTATGCGAGAAAACGGTTTTGATGTCTGGCGAACTTGCTAATATGGTTGGTGTACTTGGAAGCAGTGTTGAGAAAATGTCTTCAAACCCAAATCAAGCGGTGAATGAGGCAAAGCGGGTTGAGGAAATCGAACATGACATTGACACTGAATATTTGAAAACCAAAAGCTTACTTGTAAAGTATGGTCAAACCATGAATTGTGGTGCAATGGTAATTTTTGACGATTTGATCGAGTTCATTGAGCAAGCGGCAGACATGTGTGCTGACACAGCAGACTACATTAACGTGTTGTCTAGTCGAGAATAGCGCTTAGACACCTGATTTTGCGGTGTTGATGCATAAAGCTAACATGAACTCCAATCTTTTTTAGATTGTTTTTGTAGCGGTTAATGTTAGAAATTCTTTTATCACTAAACTGTTTTACTCTAGAACTGGCGATTTTTATGGACCATACAATTATACATTTTGAGATACCCGCAAATGATGTAGAAAAAATTAAACAGTTTTATACCCAGCTTTTCGGCTGGAATATAGAGAAAGACCCAAACATGGAATACTACAGCGTTATGACTGTTCCTTTCGATGAGAAAGGCAACCCTATTCGTCCAGGCGTAAACGGTGGCATGTACAAGCGTGAAATGCCTCAGCAGCAACCAGTCAACTACATTAGCGTAGAATCAGTAGACGAGTTCAGCAAAAAGGTGACTGACTTAGGCGGGGAAATCATCGCTCCCAAAACGGAGGTTCCTCAGATGGGCTGGTTTGCTTTAGCGAAGGACCCTGAAGGAAACGTTTTTGGAATCTTTGAAATGATGCCGATGCAGTAACCTGCTCTGTTGTGATTTTTTTCTATAGCCCCCTTATTTAAAGGCGGATTCTGGGCTATGTTGAAGAATGCGAGGTCTCTTTACTGTGACCCCCCTCCCTTATTTAAAGCCATGTTGAACGCTCAACTGTTGCTCTCGCAGTAGACCCCTCCCCCTATATAACAGTAGATCAAAATTTTGGCTTTTGATAGCCATCACCTCAACCTCCAGTCTCCAAATCGGGAAGCCAAGACAACACTAAAAACAACCTAACAACAAACTTCAAATCAAAAACAGACACAACCAACCGACGTCTAAAATTATACAACACCCACAAATTATACAAAACCACCGCCAAAAAGAAATACAACCGCCTAACCACATACAACTTTGACGTAGTCTTAGCCAAAAACAACCCAATCAAACGATAAGACGTCTCAATACCCCAACGCTTCCTAAACAACCTGTGCAGCTTTCTACGCCTAAAACAAGTATTCGTGGCAAACACCAGCACCTTACCCTTATTCTCCACCGCAACCACCCTAAAAGAAGCCTGCTCAACCACCTTGTGCTTATGCGACGTAGTCGTATAGACCACATCTGCTCCAGGCTTCAATGGCTCTCTGTGCTAGGGCATATGCATAATAAACTTGATCTTGGCCCCTATGAGGTAGTTGATTAGTTCAGTAGAGAAGTATCCGCGGTCAAAAAGGAGTAACTCAACCGATAAACCCAATTCAAAGACGGCGTCTATGAGGCGCTTGACATGCCAAAATATGCATCTATCAAGCATTGGAACAGCAGCCAAGGTGAGTCGTTCACCGTTGAGTAGAACACTTATTGTAGCGAATCGGTATGCGAGACAGGATCCTTGTTTTGGCATGGAGCCCACTATGCCTTCTGCTTTGGGGTCGCCGTAGTACATTTCGTCATGCCAGTCTACTGCTAAGGTCAGTGGCTTTGATAAGGCGCCTTTTTTCTTCATTTCCGCTATTATTTGTTGGTTAACTTGGAGGAGATGGTTTGGGTCTTGCTGTTTTAGGTGGTTTCTTATGGTTTGTCCGCAGAGGTGTAGGGTGCTGGCGCTTCCTTCGATGTATTCGTTGTTGAATGCGGCGGATAGTAGTACTTTGGCGATGTCTTTTTTTCTTTTGGGGTTCTTGATTTAGAGGAGTTTGTCGGTCCAGTCTTTAAGGTATAAGTATGTCTTCGCTCTATCGCATCTTCTAGGGATGGAGCTGTAGCTAGTCATTACTATTACCAAAAGCTGGTTACGGCGCCATCCTCCTAAAGAATTTTTGATCTACTGATAAAGCAAAACTTGCGACAGCTAGTAAAAACTTCGGTGCTTCCCCGACTCAGCGATTGGTTAAGCAGTTTGTTTTGGTGCTTCAGTTTCTGCTGGAGCCGCTTGCGGTTCTGGAGGCGCTGCTTCAGCTTCAGTTTTCGGTGTTTCCGTTGCTGCGGCGGCTTCAGGAGCGGGCTCTGTAGCCGTTGGCGTAGTTGGTGCGGCTGTCTCAGTTGGTGGCGGAGCTGCCTGCACTTCCACGTTTGAATCTTTAGGTGTAGCTTCAGGCGGAGTTTCTGTTTCAGGCGGCGTGTAGGGCAAGATTTGGACCTTTTCAGCCATGGGATGAAGCAGGTCAGGCGGCGGATATGGAGCATTCAGGATAGATGCTAAAATGTAAATTGAGCTAAATACGTCTTGGTAAACCGCAAAGAGTATTTGGGGAATCTTGGTTTTCGGGTTTGGCTCCAGTTTTTTCTTGATTTCCGCGGCTGGTCCATCAAGGGTTACTACCCCAATAACTGTATACTTCACTATACTGGGCTTTGTTGAAATCAGAATATTAAATCCTACCAAAATCTGGTTAGCGCCTTTCTTTTGCTCATCCAACTTGGCGTTAATATCAAAAAACATGTCTGCAGTAGGGAACAATTGGCTAGTACGTTCAGCCTGTACGCTATCAATTCGAACCGAAACAGTAACGCCCGAGACAGCGTATTTTGGGCAGATTTTTGATTCCCCACTTAGTTTTTTGGCTATACCATATTTAATCTTTGTAGATTCTTGCTCTACATGGCTTGTAAAGCATTGAGACCTTATTTGATAGTTTCTTTTGCGATGACAGAATCGTTGTAGTATGCCTGAATGGACATTTCAGTTGCGTACTTAAACGCTCCATCGTCAGTCGAATTGCTTTTAGGTTGCACTACAATCTTTTTGGGAACATCCTCTTCAATGTAAAGTATGTAATTGACGTTTTTTCCTAAGCCGATCCTTTCAAGCTGCTGAATAGAACCTTTAAGCTTGTCTAGTTCACCGATTTTTTCGCCTATTTTTTCAATAGCTTCGAACAATACTTCCGCTCGACCTTGCTCTGTTGACGCCAACAAAATGTTTCCAGATGGAATCCAGATCGAGGATTCATTTTTTTTACCTTTTCCGCTAGGCTTTTTCTCAGCAGTTTTTTTAGGTGGCGTTTTAGCGGTTTTTTGCATGGCAGCTGTTTTTTGGTACCAGTCTTCGTTTTTGTGGTTAGCTTCGCAGTCTCTTAGTAATGTGCCTAGCCATTGACTGTAGTCTTCATACAACGCTTTATGCTGACCCAACTGGTCAGTAATGTACTCAGTAATATCTTTAAGAGTTGTAAAAGTCCTAATTTCAATTCCCATCTTCAAATCACCTAAACGCAATCCTGCCTTAACTTTAAACCAATAAGACGCTTTTTGCAATAATAGTATTTGTCCATTACAAAACCTACATACTTTTTCTAAAAAACAAATAAAATAGAGAAGAGAAAGAGAAACTTAGCTTTTATTCGCTTTCCTGTTAAGGAATTCATTCAACAGTTGATTGCGGTGCTCAATTGTAGCCATAACTTCGTTCTTCATTTTCTCAGTGATTTCAGCCATGGCTGTTATCTCTGTAACTGCCGTGTTAGTATTGTGTCCAACGTTTTCTGCTTCTGTCAAGATATCCTGAGTGGAAGACTCAACTTTCCCTGCGTCATCAGCGACGTCCAATGCAAGCTTTGACATTTCCTGTGCTTGAGTAACAACAGTTTTAGTAACCTCTTGCACCTGCTCTGCGGTTGCTGAAACATCTTTAGCGATTGCTGCCATTTCTTGTGCTGAAGCAGTTTGCTCTTCAACAGCTGACGAAGCCTCTTCTGAAGCTGATGAGCTTTCTTCGGCAATGCTGGCTACTTCCTCAATTGTCTTTACAACAGTGCTTAATGCATCAAGTCCTCGTTCAACACCACTGGTAAGGTTATTGACTCTGCCAGTCATTTCACCCATAATTTTCTCAATGCCTTGAGCTTCTTTAATTGCGCCCAAAACTACCGTTGCGCCTTCCTCTGCGCCAGACTGAGATTGCATTGTAATGGTGCTTGTTTGGTTACCTGCATCTTTGATGCCTTTTACTAGGTTTATGGATGATTCTGCTGCTACTTTGGATTGTCCTGCTAGTCCTTTTACTGCGTCGGCGACTACTGCGAAGCCTCTTCCTGCTTCTCCTGCTCGTGCTGCTTCGATTGCTGCGTTTAATGCTAGCATGTTTGTTTGCCCTGCGATGTCTGAAACTGAATTTGCCATCTGACCAACTTGATCAACTGAGTTAACCATAGAGGTTACTGCTTCTGCCACTCTTGAAATGTTGCTCTTGATATTTTCAATAGCTACAAGTCCTTTTTGGCTCTTCTCATTGGTTTCCTTAGATTTCTTTAGCGCTTCTTCTGTAACTGTCGAGGCTTCCCTAGCAATTACGCCTGCCTCGTCCATGACTCTTTGAAGGGCTTCAGTGCTTCTAGCTGCTTCCTGTGAAAGGCTTGCAAGTTTTTGTGCGCCGGTTGAGACCTGCTGTGATGCCGTGCTGACTTGCTGCATGCCAATAGCCATCTGATTAGAAACATTGGCCGCCTGCTTACCCATATCAACTACTTTAACAGTTGATTTGGTTGCTCCATCAGCACTTTCAGCTACTTTATTTGCAAAATCTTCAACATTTTTTGCTGTTAAACCAACTTTATTCACGACTTGGGAGGCACCATTGGCTAGCTCTGCAACCTTAACAGCACACTGCTCTGCATTGTATGCAAGTTCTGCTGCTTTAGCTGCGTTTTGTATTGTTTCATCTGCTCGAAGCGAAATCTGCTCAGCTCCCGCTATTGCATCTTTCAGAACTTCAACAACTTTATTTTCCAGCTCTTTGTTTTCTTCTAATAAGCGTTTGTTTTCTTTCTCTAATTTTTCTAACTGTTTTTCAAGGTCTACATAGCGTTTGTCCTTGATTTCGTCGACCATTTGCATAACTCCTGCTTATTGTTTCCAAAATTAGCATTTTACTTATAAATCAATTATGAATTTACTATTAAGAATTAGAATATGATGACAATAATTCTTTTTTCTACTTGCACGCTTTGATAATCTCTTTTGGAATCAACTCTAAAGGAGCAACCACGTCTACGCAGCCGGTATCAAACGCCACCTTAGGCATGCCATAAACAACACTTGTCTTCTCATCTTGTGCAATTGTAACCCCGCCTTTAGCTTTAATAGCGGCAGTTCCTTTAGCGCCGTCTGAACCCATTCCTGTTAAAACCGCGCTAACATTCTTATTGCCATAAACCTCAGCTAACGAAAACATTGTTACGTCGGCAGCCGGGCGAACATAATTGACTGGAGGGTCCTGTGTTAGAGCTATTTTGTCCTCCTTTGTCACTACCATGTGAAATCCGCCTGGAGCAATCAAAGCTAGCCCTTCTTGAAGCATGTCTCCTTCTTCAGCTTCTTTAACCTTAAACTTGCATTCCTGATTTAAACCGTCAGCAAAAAGTCTAGTTACACCTTTAGGCATATGCTGAACAACCAAAATCGGCGGCGGGTCTCTTGGGAGGTTCCTTAACACAGAAGATACAGCTTGTGGTCCACCTGTTGAGGCTGCAATAAAAATGATTTTGTCACTATTGCGTGCAGAAGCAGGCACGTTTTCTTCTGCTACTATGTTTTTTATGTGCATTACTTTTGCTGAGGCTGCGGTTTTAATTTTAGAAATTAATTCCTCTTTAACGCCATCCATATTTAAGGAGATTTGACCTGACGGCTTAGGAACATAATCAACGGCGCCGAACTCTAACGCCTTCAAAGTTAATTGTGCCTCTCTTTGCGTTAGGGCGCTAATCATAACAACAGGAACAGGGTTGGTTTCCATGATTCTGCGGACAGCAGTTAAACCATTCATACGGGGCATTTCTATATCCATGGTTACAACGTCAGGATGCAAGGCTGCAATCTTTGCAAGTGCCTCTTCGCCATCTCTAGCTGTCCCAACAACCTTTATCCATGGATCCATCTGTAAAAGGTCTGTTAAGATTTTCTGCATTAGCAGTGAATCGTCAACGATTAGGGTTCTTATTTGCCCCGTAACTATCACCTTAAAGATAAGTGTAAAGTTTAGGGCTCTTTTGCCTGTACTTCAGTTTGAATTTGGAAGCCTTTGGTTCCCTTTAAGCTGTCGATTGCCTCTTTTGACACCACTCTCATGAGATCCAACAGTATGATTAAGTCTTTGTCATGTTTAGCAACACCAAGAACTGCTTCAGATTTGTCAACGATTAGACTGTCAGGATTGGTTTCTATATCATCTTTTGGTAATGTGAGTACTTCCATAACGCTGTCTACCATGACGCCGATTGGGTGTTTGTCTTGAACAATAATCATTATGCCTGTGCAATCGTGCTCTTTCTTCTCATCCATTCCAAAACGCTTACGCAGATCTATAACTGGAATGACTTCTCCTCGTAGATTGGTCACTCCTTTAACGTAGTTGGGAGCGTATGGAACTGGGGTTACTCCTTCAAAGTTTTTTACTTCTCTACTTGATGAACATTTACGCCATAAAAAACGCTATCAAGGGAGAAGGTAAGCATTTGTAATTCTTCTCTTAGGGTTTTCCTATCGATATCTACCATTTTAGATTACACCTTGTATGGACTGGTTTGTATAGGCTATCTGGAAAAGGTTTATTTGATGCTTATGAAAGCAAACTATGAATTACGGGTTCAGAATCAGAAAAGAATTAGGCGATGTATGATGGCTTTGTCATTGCGTTTATTTGACTCTTCAGCCAATTCTCATCCATTAAGCACCATTTAGCATTGCCTTCTTCAATCTGTAAAACAAGCACTAAATTCAGCTTATCCAGCTTTGCGTACTCCAGCAGCACATCGTAAGCAGCCTGGCTTATCTCCATTTCAAGGTCTTTTGGTTTGTTATCGCCGATTTTTCGTCCATGGAAAACGGCTCTGAGTTTGTCTGCTCCTTCTTTAACCTGCACGTTTACTTGATTAATATAGTAAACGGTGTCTTGATAGCTTAGTATTACGTTTCTTGCGTTGTCAGACCTTACTTCTGTATGTTCACTCATTAAGTGCTCCCTTCATTGTGTAGTAAGAGACCCTATTAGCAATTAAGGGAGCTTCCTATACATATAATATTCCCTAAAAAAACTATATAGAGCCCTAAAAAAGCAAGGGCAGAGATAAAAACTGGCCTAAGCCTTATGCACTTTATTCGTAAACTGCTTAACGTCTAATACTAAAACCACTTGGCCGTCACCAAGAATCGTCGCGCCGCTTACGCCTTTAATGCCTGAGAGGGTATCATTGAGTGTTTTAACCAGTATGTCTTGTTGCCTAAGCACGGAATCTACAACAACTCCCAGCTTGTTTTCTTCATCGCCAAGATATGTTATGAGCAATTCAAGGTCTTCCTCGTCGTCGCCTTCAAGATTAAGGATTTTATGCAGATGAACTACAGGTATAACATGGTTGCGTACAACGATAGCATCGGTTTTTCCAAGCGATTTAATCTCGCTTTTTCGTGCACGTACAATCTCAGACACTTGGCTGGTTGGAATAGCAAAAGTCTGACTAGCGTCCTTAACAAGAATAGCCTGAATAATCGCCAATGTCAAAGGCAGTTTAATGCTTGTCTTGGCTCCTTTACCTAACTGGGTTTCTAAATGCACTGTTCCGCCAAGCGCTGCAATCTTTGTTTTAACCACATCCATGCCAACTCCTCTGCCGCTGGTGTCTGTTACTTCTTTTGCAGTAGAGAATCCTGGCAGGAAAATCATGTTAACGATTTGGTCTCGTGTCATCTTGTCGAGTTCTTCTTTGGTGGAAAAGCCCTTCTTTATGGCGCTTAGCTTCACTTTTTCAGGGTCAATGCCTGCTCCATCATCTTCAATTTCCACAATCACGTGGTCGCCGTTTCGTTGCGCTGACAGTCTTATTTTTCCAGTTGGATTCTTGTTAGCTTTCTCTCTTTCCTCTGGATGCTCTA
>Ga0123335_1003711_pt1 | contig 20822 bp, 16 predicted proteins | sample BiotimSIPDNA_2_FD_89707 | JGI IMG/M metagenome (GOLD analysis project Ga0123335, IMG submission 89707) | Anaerobic biogas reactor microbial communites from Washington, USA - Biogas_R2 time_0 SIP DNA | ecosystem: Engineered > Bioreactor > Anaerobic > Unclassified | place: Washington, USA...
GACAAGTTGCCGAGAGCGGCAACCAGCAGCTGGTCCAGCGCCTGCTCAAGGTTGCTGGCCATGCCGGAGACCGACATGGGAATGTCGAGTTTTTCCATCATGGCGCGGAACAGGTCGCGGTCTTCAGCCATATCGATGGTCGCCGGCGAGGTGCCCAGGATGTTGACGCCGCTTCGGGCCAGATCCGTGGCCAGGTTGAGCGGCGTCTGCCCGCCGAATTGGACGATGACGCCGAGGGGTTTTTCCTTTTCATAGATGCTGAGGACATCTTCCAAGGTCAGCGGCTCGAAGTAGAGTCGGTCGGAAGTGTCGTAGTCCGTGGAGACTGTTTCCGGGTTGCAGTTGACCATGATGGTTTCGTAGCCCAGTTCGCGCAGCGCCAGGGCGGCATGCACGCAGCAGTAGTCAAACTCAATGCCTTGACCGATGCGATTGGGCCCGCCGCCCAAGACCATGACTTTGTTCGGGTTATCCGAGACCTTCACTTTGTCCGGGCTGTTGTAGGTCGAGTAGTAGTAGCAGGCATTATCTACGCCGCTGACTGGGATGCTGTCCCAGGCTTGGGTGATGCCGAGTTCCAGGCGCTGGCGGCGGAGGACGGCTTCCGGCGTCTTCAGCAGCTTAGCCAAGTAGAGGTCAGAGAAGCCGTCCTGCTTGGCCTGGCGGAGCAGGTCGTCAGGAAGAACATGCTCGCGGTATTTGAGAATCTCGTTTTCCAGTTCGACGAGTTCGCGCATCTGTTCGAGGAACCACGGCTTGATATGGGTGCGGCTGTAGAGTTCGTTGATGTCAGCGCCTTTGCGCAAGGCCTCGTAGATGATGAATTGGCGTATGCTGGTCGGCGTGTTCAGCCGTTCCATCAGTTCCGGCAGCGACAAATTGTCCAGGTGCTTGAAAAAGCCAAGCCCAGGCTGGCCGTTCTCCAACGAACGGATGGCCTTGAGAAAGGCTTCCTTGTACGTCTTGCCGATGCTCATCACTTCGCCGACAGCCCGCATCTGGGTACCCAGCCGGTCTTCCACGCCCTTGAATTTCTCAAACGCCCAGCGAGCGAATTTGACGACGACGTAGTCGCCGGAGGGGGTGTACTTGTCCAGGCTGCCGTCACGCCAATAGGGCAATTCATCGAGGGTGATGCCTGTGGCGAGCAGAGCGGAGATGTATGCGATCGGGAAGCCGGTGGCCTTGGAAGCCAGGGCGGAAGACCGCGAGGTGCGAGGGTTGATTTCGATGACGACGACGCGCCCGTCCTTAGGATTGTGGGCAAATTGCACGTTGGTGCCGCCGATGACGCCGATGCTCTCCACAATCTTGTGCGCCAAGGTCTGCATGCGCTGCTGCAAGTCCTTGGCAATGGTGAGCATAGGCGCGGTGCAGAAGGAATCGCCAGTATGGATGCCGACGGCATCAACGTTTTCGATGAAACAGACCGTGATCATCTTGCCCTTGGCGTCACGCACGATTTCCAGTTCCAGCTCTTCCCAGCCCAGCAGGGATTCCTCAATAAGCACTTGGTGGACAAGGCTGGCCTGGAGGCCGCGGGCAGCGATGGTGCGCAGCTCTTCCACGTTATAGCAGAAGCCGCCGCCGCTGCCGCCCATAGTATAGGCAGGCCGAACGACGACCGGAAACCCGATTTCGCGGGCCGCGGCCTCGGCGTCCTCAACGCTGTTGACGGCCCGGCTGCGAGCCATGTCAACGCCGAGGCGGTTCATGGTTTCCTTGAAGGCAGTGCGGTCTTCACCGCGTTCAATAGCGTCAATCTGAACGCCGATGACCTCGACGTCGTATTTCTTCAAAATGCCGTTTTGCGCCAGTTCTGAGGCCAGGTTGAGGGCGGATTGGCCGCCAAGATTGGGGAGAAGCGCGTCGGGCCGCTCGCGCTCGATGATTTCCTCCATGCGGGCCACGTTCAGCGGCTCGATATAGGTCACATCGGCGATGCCGGGATCGGTCATAATGGTGGCTGGATTCGAATTGACCAAAACGATTTTATAGCCAAGACTGCGCAGCGCCTTGCAGGCCTGGGTGCCGGAATAATCGAATTCACAGGCTTGGCCGATGATGATAGGGCCAGAACCGATGATCATGACTTTTTCAATGTCGCTGCGCTTAGGCATAGAAGTGATTCTCCAAACAGGCTTGACAGGGTGGCAAAAGCAAGAGGCAAAATTCGCAAATCGCCCAAATTTAGGCTGCGAAGGGCAAAAAACAAGACGCTTGGGCGCAATTAGTCGGCAAAGTGCCACAACTGCTGCAGCCGGGCTTTGGAGCAGGTGTGTGTCGACGCGCCAGACGCCAGGTGCGCTCGCCAGGGGTTCGATTCGGCTCAGGCCAAGTCCAGGGCCAGCGCAATTTCATCGCAATGCTGGCGTTTTGGGCAATTGGCGCAGTCTGACCAGACTTTTTGCGGAAAGTCCGTCACCGGCACTTCGGTAAACCCGATATGGCGGAACAGGTTAGGCCGTACCGTGAGGGTGAATACGCGCTTGGCATGACGCTCTGCCGCCAGTTCGACGGCCTTTCGCACCAGCAGAGAACCAAGGCCCTGTCCAGATTGCTTCTGGGTCACCACTAAGGACCTCACTTCTTGCAGCCCGTCGCCAAAGTCGCGTAGGGCGACGCAGCCGGCCAGACCAGGCCGGTCACGCCAGCGGGCAACCTGGAAATTGTCGATATGGGCGCGGATATCCTCCGCCGTGCGGGGCAGGACGATCTGCTTGGCAACGTAGGGCGCCAGCAAATCGACGATGGCCTCAGCGTCAGCTTCGACGGCAGGGACAATAACAATGTCTGATGAGGGCGACATGCGGACACTCCGAGAGAGGGCTGGAGACGGAAGGGAGCGGGGAGAGGAACGGCGCGTTGACGGCTGCCGGAGCGACGTCAAACGCCAACGACGCCGAGGTTGCGGAAACGGTCATAGCGCGCTTGCTGGAGCTGGGCGCCAGACATGGCGCACAGCTGATCCAGCTGCCTGACAATCGCCTGCTTGAGCAGCTCAGCGGCCCCAACAGGATCACGGTGCGCACCGCCCAAAGGTTCCGGGATGATGCCATCGACGACGCCGAGCTTCAACAGGTCGCGGCCAGTGAGCTTCAGGGCCTGGGCGGCCTTGGGAATGGCATCCGCACTGCGCCAGAGAATAGCAGCGCAGCCCTCCGGGGTGATGACAGAATAGTAGGCGTTTTCCATGATGAGAACGCAGTTGCCAACGCAGATGCCGAGCGCACCGCCACTGCCGCCTTCGCCAGTGATGATGCTGAGAATAGGCACGGCCAAGCGGAACATCTCGCGCAGGTTGACGGCTATCGACTCGCCAATGTGGCGCTCGGCAGCACCAACGCCAGGATAGGCGCCAGGAGTGTCGACGAGAGTGATGACTGGAACCCGCGCCTTGTCGGCTAACTGCATGAGACGCAAGGCCTTCCTGTATCCTTCCGGATGGGCGTAGCCAAAGTTGACGTCCATGTTCTGCTTGAGGTTGCGCCCTTTTTGCGTCGCAATGACCATGACATGCCGTTGGCTCAGCCTAGCGAAGCCGCCGACAATGGCGCGATCGTCGCCATAGCGACGGTCACCGCACAACTCCAGATAATCGGTGAATATCTCGTCGACATAGTCCTTAGGATGCGGCCGCTGAGGGTGGCGCGCCAGCTGAACTTTTTCCCACGGGGTGAGGCTGGAAAAAATTTTGCGGCGCACCTCGGGAAGCTTGGTGTCAAGGGTTGCCAGGCCAGGGCCAAGGTCAATGTCACGTTCTTGGCTGAAACGGTGCAGGGCAGCGACTTTTTCTTCCAACTCTAGGATTGATTTTTCAAATTCGAGGGTGACGGCCATGAATATGTTTATTCCTCAATGGTGACTTTGACGAAGGTGTGGGCGCTGCTAGGCATGGGGATGAAATCGTACAGCTCCTCGACTTCTTCGTTGCGCATGCGGACGCATCCGGCGCTGGCGGCAGTGCCGATGCTGTCCTGTTCCCAGGTGCCGTGGATGCCGAATCCGCGCAGGGACGGGTTGGTGCTGCCAATCGGGGAAATCCCGAGCCAACGCGTCCCAAGAATGTTTTCGGGATGGCCGTAGGGGATGTTTTTCCCGGGCGGCGTCCAGGCAGGGTTGAGGACTTTGGAGGTGATGGCGAAAGTCCCGACGGGGGTGCGGTCTTGGCGGCCGATGCCGACTGAGTAGACGCGGTAGAGGTCGGGGCCGAGATAAAGCAGGAGCAGGAACTGCGATTTAATGACGTGAATGGACCAGTCGCCGGTCAGGATGTGCATGGCGTTGCCAGGGTGGATGATCTGGTTGGTCTGGCTCAGCTCATTGAGGCGGATGAGCGCGCCGATGGTGGTGCGGTTGGACGTGGCAATCCGGCTGAGGCTGTCCCCGGCAGAGATGATGTAAGTTGTTTTTTCGGGGCTGGGCGCGGCGCTGTTCATGAAGACCCGGTTGGCTGCATTGACGATGCTGGTCACGCGATGCCATTCCTTACTGCCGGGAATCAACGCATTGTTGGCCATAACGATCTGGGCGAGGGTGCGGGCGGCCAGCGGCTGGTCAGCCAGGAGCTGACGTTCCGCCGAGTCCAGGCGGTATTCGTCCTGGTGGGAAAAGGTGAACATGGCTTCGGGGAGAACTGGCGTGGGAGGGGGGACCGTCACCGCGGCGTTGGAGCTGTCCGGCGCAGCCGCTTGCCTGGATGAGCTGACAGACTTGGAGGAAGCGCCAGCGTTTGCGTCACCTGTCTTGGTGGCAACAGAGCTGGTTTGGGCTTTGGGCGCAGGGTCGTCAGGAGGCGCGGCAGGCCTGGTCGGCAGACAGGAACGCCAAAGGAGAGACCCGAGACCGACGGCCAAAAGCAGGAAAATGATGATCAGCGGCCATTTGTAATACCAATACATGATAGCTTCAATCCTCGCCAGGGCTTGCGTGGGGAAGGAAACAAAAAGAAACCAGGAAGGGAATATATCGGTAAAATGCGCAAATGCAAAAACAGCGGCTGAAAACCGAGCCGGCGGCCTTGAGGTTTTCGGTGTTTCTTTGTAATCTGTCAGTTAAAGATTAACCGCCAAGACGCCAAGGACGCCAAGATTTTTTGAGTATGCGCGCAGTGGCAGAAACGCTAAAAGCGCCAAATTAAGGCAGCCGCCGTCCCCTATGTCCACCATGTCCCTAGGGTGGACTACACGTCCATAACCTATTTTTAACCGCCAAGACGCCAAGGACGCCAAGGAGGGCACTAAGATTTTTTAGGGTATGCCGTGTAGCGGCAAAAACGCTAAAAGCGCCTAATTAAGGCAGACGCCGTCCACGACGTCCACCCCGTCCACCATGTCCACAGCTGCGGAGCGGCTGGTTTCCCTGTATAACACATCCTAAAAAAATCTGCGTCATCAGCGTAATCTGCGGATAAAACAACCATTTCTCGCCCCTTCGCCCCTCGCCCCTAACTCTCGTCGCTTGCTCAAATTCGGATTGTTAGAGGGGCTTAGCCGCCGGGGTTGGAAAAGGAGGGTATATTATAATAAACATGTCGGCGTCGCGTCCAGACTCCGGTGGAACATAAAGCAATAATGAGGAAAGACGATGAGTGTTCGTGTGCGTTTTGCGCCGTCGCCGACCGGCCATGTCCATATTGGCAACATCCGGGCGGCGATTTTCAATTGGCTGTTTGCCCGCCATGAGGGCGGTGCGTTCCTCTTGCGGGTGGAAGATACGGACCTGGAACGCTCGACCCCGGAAGCCATTGCGACTTTGCTGGAGGTGATGGAGTGGCTCGGCCTCGACTTTGACGAAAAGCCGCCCCTGTATCAGACTTCCCAGCGCCACCGCCACCTGGCAGCGGCAGAGCAGCTCCTGGCCCAGGGCGATGCCTATCGAGACAGCAAAGGCGGCGAAGGCGAAGCGGTCGTGTTCCGCATTCCTTTTGACGCCGAGCGGATTCCAGGCGTCGTCAACGTCGGCCCTATCGATGTGCCGGTGCATCCGGATGTGCCGGTCACCGTCAGTGACAAAGGCGTCGGCTACGCTGGCGTGTCCGCCAAAGGGACGCCGGCGCCGGGCGGCGCGTGCCTGGCCGGCTGCAAGGACTTGCAGGTCTTCGCGGCAGACGGAACTTGTCTCTTCTCCCTGGCCGGGAAGGAAAAAGCAATCCTGCGCGGCGACGAGAGCTTCACGCTCCCAGGAGCGACGCGGCTGCATTTCACGCGGCGGACGATTATGTACCGAGACCTGGTCAAAGGCGAGATGAACAAGCCGCTGGACAGCATGAGGGACGTGGTGATCGTCCGCAGCGACGGCTCCCCGGTGTTTCACTTGGCGAATGTGGTCGATGACATCACCCAGGGCATCACCCATATCATCCGCGGCGACGACCATGTCGAGAACACCTTCCGGCACATCATGCTGTTTGTCTGCTTGGGGGCGGCTCCGCCGGCCTACGGGCACCTGCCTATGATCGTGAACGCGGCGGGAAAGCCCTACAGCAAACGCGACGGCGACGCCTTTGTCGGCGACTTCCGCGACCGCGGCTTCCTGCCGGAGGCGCTGTTCAACTATTTGACGCTGCTGGGCTGGTCGCCTGGCGATGACCGCGAAAAGATGACCCGCGCCGAGCTGGTCAAGGCCTTTTCCCTTAATCGAGTCCAGCACGCCTCGGCGCAAATGGACATCCAAAAGCTGACCAATCTCAACGGCCAGTACATTGCCGAGCTTCCGGAAGAGGATTTCTTTGTTCGCTGCCGTGAACGCCTGTCCGGGTTTGAGTGGGGGCGCGACTTGGACGAGCGCCTGCTGCGGGAGGTCTGCCTGCTGATGCACAGCCGGCTCAAGGTGTTTGCCGATGTTGAGCAGTGGCAATATTTTTTCGTTGACTTTCCCGAGTATGACGCCAAGCTGTGCGCAAAGCAATGCCGGGATGACGCGGTAATCGCGGCGCTGCGGTCATTGCCGGCGAAGCTGGCGTCGATAGAGCCGTTTACAGCGGCCGCCCTGGAGGAAGTCATCGCGGCGGCGGCGGCAGCGACCGGCGTTGCGCCTGGCAAGCTTAACCAGCCCCTGCGAGCAGCGGTGACCGGGAGCGGCATCGGAGCCGGCATCTTTGAGACCCTCGAAGTCATCGGCAAGGAGCGCACCCTGGCGCGGCTGAAAGCAGAGCAATGGCTGCCGCAGAAATAATGTTGACAGGCCGCCCGGCAGCGGCGGGAAGCTGGCGGGAGTTCCCCGCAAGCGAAAAAGGCAAAGGGAAGACATGAGCAAAGAATTGCCGATAATAGTTATTGTGGGGCGGCCGAACGTCGGCAAGTCCGCCCTGTTCAACAGCATTTTGCGCAAGCGGGTGTCGATTGTACACGAGCAGAGCGGGGTGACGCGCGACCGGGTCGTTGCGCCGGGCGAATTTCATGGGCGGCGGTTCCTGCTGGTCGACACGGGCGGCCTCGGCGTCCATCACAAGGAGAAGACGGTTGACGTGTTCGACGGCATGATCCGGGAGCAGGTGGCCGAGGTCGTGGAGGAAGCAGCAGTCCTGATCTGGGTGGTCAACATCCAGGACGGAATCACCCCGCAGGACCAGGAAGTCGCCGACTTTCTGCGCAAATCCGGCAAGCCGGTGGTGATCGCAGCCAACAAGGGCGACAACGTCAATGCGCGGGCTGATGCGGTCGGACTGTTCGCCGCCTTAGGGTATGAAGATATTATTCCGACCAGCTGCACCCACAGCATCGGCATGAGCGACCTGATGGAGAGGGTCTTAGAGCTGGTGCCGGCCAGCGCTGGCGACGTCGAAGCAGAAACCGCCGAAGCGTCGGCGCCGCCCATGCGGGTGGCCGTGGTGGGACGGCCGAATGTCGGCAAGTCCTCCCTAGTCAACTATTTGCTGGGCGAACAGCGGGTGATGGTCAGCGACATCCCAGGAACAACCCGCGACGCCATCGACATCCCAGTCACCTTGGAATGTGACGGCATAGAACTGCCAGTGACGTTGATTGACACGGCCGGCATGCGCCGCCAGAAGCAGATTGACACAGTAGTGGAATTCTTCAGCTTGTCGCGCACCAACAATGCAATCAAGCGCGCTGACCTGGTGCTTTTCATGATTGACGCTACAGACCCATGCACTACCCAGGACCGCCGCATTGGCCACGTCGTGGTGGAAGAGCGCAAACCGTGCATCATCCTGGCGAATAAGTGGGACCTGGCCGAGCGCGGCAGCAAGGAACAAGAGGTGGTGACGCGAATCCGAGCCGAAATGCCGTTCATGAATCACGCCCCAGTGCTGCTGCTGTCCGTCTTGAAGGGCTTCAATGTCAACAAAATCAGCCATCGACTCTTGCACGTCCGAGAACAAATGGGCGTGACCGTGCCAACGGCGGTCTTCAATCAATTCTTGCAAGATACCCTGGCGCGGACGCCGCCGCCAAGCACGGGCACAAAGCGGTTCAAAATATTCTATGGCGTCATGAGAAGCTGCCCACCGCCGAAATTCATCCTTTTTGTCAACAAGCGGTCGCTGTGCCCACGCAACTATTCGCAATTCTTGGAGAATCAGATTCGGGAGGCCTTTTATCCTGAGGCCGGATTGCCGATCATCTTGGAGTTGCGCGAGCGCGAGTCACCCCAGGGCGAGAAAGCCAGCGGCATCCGCCAAGCAGCAGCCGGCGCTAAGCGGCGGCGCGAAAGCGAGTTTCAATCTGTGCAGCGGCGCATCTCGCACCGCAAGGGGCAGCGCAATGGCTGAGGCGGCGGCAGAGTTGTTGCTGGCGCCGGACGAAGAGCTGATCCTGGCCTCGGGATCGCCGCGGCGTCGGCAGCTGCTGAAAGCGGCAGGTATCAAGTTTTCCTGGCAGACGGCTGATGTCGACGAGACGGCCCGACCCGGAGAAACCGCTGCCGAGCTGGTCCAGCGCCTGGCAACGAGCAAGGCGCGCCAAGTCGCAGCTGCTTGCCCTGGCCGGCTGGTGCTGGGCGCTGACACCGCCGTGGTGCTGGAAGAGGTGGTCTACGGCAAGCCAAACGACATGGACGAGGCCAGGGCCATGCTGCAAGCACTGTCTGGACGAACGCACCAGGTGCTGACCGGCGTCTGCCTCATCCGCCAGCTGCCAAAGCACGAAGAAGTCTCCCGAAGCTGGGTCTGCACAACCAGAGTCACCTTCAGGACGCTGACGGCGGACGACATCAAGGCATATTTCCGGCTGGTCGACCCACTCGACAAGGCCGGAGCCTACGGCATTCAGGAACATGGCGATATGATTGTGAAGCAAGTGGACGGATTGCTCAGCAATGTCATCGGGCTGCCAATAGAAGAGCTGTTCCCCAGCTGCCGAGCCAGCGGCATGAACTAAGCAACAGCAGGATAGAAGCGTAGATACAGGCAAAAAATCATGCGTGCGTTGATTCAAAGAGTAAGCCATGCCGCCGTCAGCGTTGACGGCGTTCCAATCAGCCGAATCGGCAAGGGATTGCTGATCCTGCTCGGCGTCAAAACCGGTGACACGACCGCAGAAGCCGATTTCCTGGCCGATAAATGCGCCGGACTGAGGATTTTCGAGGACGCCGAGGAAAAGATGAATCTGTCGTTGGCAGACGTTGGCGGGGAGGTCCTGGTAGTCAGTCAATTCACTTTGTATGGCGATGCTCGGCGCGGACGCCGCCCGAGCTTCACCCTGGCCGCGCCCCCGGCCCAGTCGGAACCTCTCTACGAGTATTTTGTCGAACGGCTTCGCGCTGCTGGCCTGCGCGTGGCGACCGGCCAATTCGGGGCAATGATGGCGGTCAGCCTGGTCAATGACGGCCCCGTGACCCTGATGCTGGAAAAAGATTGCTGATCTGAACCTGGAAAGGAACTCGATCATGACTGAATTGCGCCAAAACTTGGCACATGAATGCGCTTGCCCGGCGGCAGCACGGGACCACGACGCCTGGAACGAGGACGTCGCCCGCGAAATCACCGGGAAGCTCTGCGATGACTATAGCCGAGGACCTGGAGTGAGCTACATGGAACGCTGCGGCATACCGCAGCAGGAAATCATCGTCCACACCCTCGAACAGATGCTGGAATTGCTTTTCCCGGGATATTCCGGCCACCGCGCCTTCACGGCTACTGGGCAGTTTTTCGCCATCGGCGGCATCCTCAATCACGTCCACGACGGCCTGTCCGCCCAGATTGCCAAAGCCCTGGCCTTCCGGTGCCGCCGCGAACATTGCGACATGGACTGCTTTGGCCAGGCAGAGAAAATTTCCGCCGACCTGCTGCGGAAGCTGCCGGCGATCCGCACTGTCTTGCTCGACGACGCGCAAGCAGCTCTTGACGGCGACCCGGCAGCGCAGTCCCTGGACGAGGTCATCCTGGCGTATCCGGGCTTCAAGTGCATCTGCATCCATCGCCTGGCGCATGAGCTGTACGCCGCCAATGTGCCCCTGATACCGCGGGTGATGAGCGAGTACGCCCATACGGAGACCGGCATTGACATCAATCCCGGGGCGACTATCGGGTCGCATTTCTTCATTGACCACGGCACCGGCGTGGTCATCGGCGAAACAGCGATCATCGGCGAGTACGTGAAGCTCTACCAGGGCGTGACCTTGGGCGCGCTGAGTTTCCCCAAAGACTCCGGCGGCAACATCATCAAGGGCCGCAAGCGTCATCCCAACATCGAAGACCATGTGACGATTTACGCAGAGGCGACTATCCTGGGCGATGTGACCATCGGCCACCATACCGTGATCGGCGGCAACGTCTGGCTGACGCAATCCATACCGCCCCATAGCAAAGTCACGGTGTCGCCGTCAAAATTGTCCATCGTCACCCGCAGCTGAGGCGCACCGCTGGCAGGAAGGAGTTTATTGCTGCCGTATAAAGCGCCAGTGCAGCTCCTTGTCGCCATAGCGGTCGGCAGGATTGTCCAGGTCGTCCTTGGTGTAGCCGGAGCGGATGGCGGTGACCTGGACAATGCGGCGCTCGTCATCGCAGGTGAAGTCAGCCCGCCAGGTGCGATAAGCCAGGCTGGCGCTGTCCGAAGTGCGGTTTTCCAGCCGATGGCGGCGGGCGTTGAGCGGCTCTGACTCCAGGTGATTGTGGATGAAATTGCGCAGGCAGTCCAGGCCATTGGCCTCCAGCCAGGTCAGCTGGCTCTCAGCCGACGCAGTCAGGACGACGGCGTAGCGAAACTCCGGCTTGGCCGCAGTCCAGCCAGCAACGGCATCGGGAATGGCGTCGGCGTATGGCAGATAGGGCTTGAGATCAAGAATCGGCGTTCCGTCGAGCAAATCATGGCCCGCGACCTGGATGCGGTTGCCGTCAATGGACACGAGCTTGACGCAGGAAAGCCCGAGCGGGTTGGGGCGATACGGCGAGCGGGACGCGAACACCCCGACCTTCTGTTCACGGTGGCGGGGCGGGCTGACCAGCGGTCGCCAGGAATTGTTGTGATGGAACCAGAAGATGACCCAGAGATGGGAAAATCCATCCAGCTCCTTCAACGCCAGGTGGCAGGGCAGCTCGTCGTTGAGTTCGATCGTGCCGGTCGCCTCCGGCGCCAGGCAGCCTTGACGCGGAACATCGTAGGGATACTGCGCAGGACAGCGGAAAAAGCCAATCGGCGAAAGCGTCAGAGTCAGGTTTTCAGATGTCATAATTAGAAGGCGACGTGTTTGGTGTCTTGACTGCGACGGCTGTCGGCGCCAAGACGGCATTCTTGCTCAGGCGGCACTGTGAGGCGAGTCTGGGGCTTTTTTCCAAGCGATGAGGAAGACGGCAGAGGCTGTGATGGCCCCGAGGGTGTCGGCCAGCATGTCTTTCTGGGCGTCCCAAGGATCGCCCTGCGCACCCAGGAAGGCGATGCCGGTCTGCCCACCGTCCGCAACCGCATAGAGCCATTCGATGATTTCCCAGCCCGCGGCCATGGCCATGACCAGGCAGACGCCAGCCGCAGCCGCCAGCAAAGGCGTAGCAACCCAGCGGCGACGCCACAGAAACTCGGCGGCCAGAAAGGAATTCAAACCGACAACGTAGTGGGCGACGCGGTCATAGTGGTTGCGCTCAAACCCGAACAAGTCAGTGACCAGACCAAAAGGGACTTTTTCAAAGGTGTAGTGAGCGCCGATGGCGTGCATGACCAGCCACAGGGACACGATGGCATAGCTGGCATTGGAAAAACGGAACCAACGGAAAGTGCCAGCCAGAATCGCCGTGACCAGGAACACAGACGCCATTTCAACCCACCAGACCGCACGATCTGCTGGACAACATCCAGACCAAATGTAGACTGCCGCGACTAACGCGACATTGACTGACAAAAATAAGTTTTTCGATGACATGCGATTGCCTCGGCGACTAGTCGGTTTTGGGGTGAGCAAAGAATGAATCGGGCTTGTTTGACGCCGGCCTGACTCCGGTTTTTTCAGAGTGAATTTACTCTTGGAACCATTGTTTGCAAACCGTAAAGCAACGTCTCGCTGACGTATGATTTCACCCAGCAACCTGCTTTTTGCCGCCAGCCGATTTTATTTTCAGGCAAAGGCTTGTATATTGCTACATTAGCAAAGCAGGCCGGTCGAGCCGGTTTCCCATGAACACCGTCGTTTGTACGGCGTTTTTTGTTTTTTCAATGCAATCAGGAAAAAGATCATGGCTTCAGTGCTTCCTTTTGCCGCTGTGTTGGCTGGTCAGCATGCCGCCCAGGTGGCGACCTTGCCCTATGACGTGATGAACCGCTCTGAGGCCGCTGCCATGGCTAAAGGCAATCCGCTCAGCTTCCTGCGGGTGACCAGATCGGAAATCGATCTGCCGGAAGACGTCAATCCCTACGACAGCGCCGTCTACGCCAAGGCCGCAGAAACCTGGCAGGACTTCAGGAAGACGACCTTGCAGCGCGATGACCTCGAATCATACTATGTCTATTCTTTGGTCATGAACGGCCGCCGCCAGACCGGCGTCGTGGCCACACCGACGGTTGACGACTATGACCGCGATATCATCCGCAAGCATGAGCGTACCCGGAAGGAAAAAGAAGACGACCGCACCCGCCACATCTCCACCCTGCGGGCTCAGACCGGACCGGTGTTCCTGACCTATCGAGATGACGCTGCCATCGACGCCATCGTCGACCGCACCATGACCGGCCCGCCCTTGTTTGACTTTACCGCCAGTGACGGCATTCGTCACAGCGGCTGGCGCGTGGCAGCCTCAGACACGGCGGCGATGCGCCAGGCTTTTGCCAAGGTGCCTGTGCTTTACATTGCAGACGGCCATCACCGAGCCGCCAGCGCCAGCCGAACCTACGCCGCCCTGACAGCAGCCGGCAAACCAGGCCGTTCCGACCGCTTCCTAACTGTCATTTTCCCGGCTGGGCAAGTGCGCATCCTGCCGTACAATCGCGTGGTGTTTGATCTCCATGGCCTGACGCCAGCAGCGTTCAAGGCAGAATTGGCCAAGGTCGCCAAGGTCAAGCCAGCGACCTCAGCGACGCCAGACCGACCAGGAACCGTGTGCATGTACCTGGAGAAGACCTGGTGGACGCTTGAATTCGCAATGGACCCGGCCGCGTCGCCGATTGACGCCCTGGATGTCAGCATCTTGCAAAACCGGGTCTTGCAGCCGTTGCTCGGCATCGACGACCCGCGCACTTGCCAGCGCATCGACTTTGTCGGCGGCATCCGCGGCGTAGGCGAACTGGAGCAGCGAGTCAACAACGGCGAAGCCGCAGTGGCTTTCTCCATGTATCCGACGACGGTGGAGCAACTGATGGCGATCGCTGACGCAGGCCAGGTCATGCCGCCCAAGTCAACCTGGTTTGAACCCAAGCTGCGCGACGGCCTGTTCGTGCATGAAATTTAAGCGCGGGGCACCCAGCTCCCGCACCTAGTCACCCCAGTCAGAAGCAACTATGTCCCGCACGTAGTCACCCCAGTCAGGAACAACTATGCAGATCATCAACGGTCAGATTTTTCTGGAAGAGGTGCCGGTGACGACGTTGGCCGCCACGTATGGCACACCGACGTATGTCTACGAAGAAAACCGCATTCGAGCCAATTTTCGGCGGGCCCTGGCGGCTTTCCGAAAATACTATGACGACTTCCGGTTCTTCTACGCAATCAAGGCCAACAATAATTTAGCTGTAGCCAATATCCTGCGCCAGGAGGGCGCAGGCATTGACGCCGCCAGCGTCAACGAAATCCTCCTGGCCCAAAAACTCGGCCTGGGCGGCGAAGATGTCATGTTCAGCGGCAACTTCCTGTCTGACGACGACATCCGCCAAGGCCTGGAAAGCGGCGTCATCTTCAACCTGGACGATATTTCGCTGCTGCCGCGGGTGATCAAGCTCGGACGTCCAGAATTCCTCTCTTTCCGGGTCAATCCCGGCTATGGCAAAAGCGAAGTCGGCGATTTTGTCACCAACGCCGGCCCAGGCGCCAAGTTCGGCGTTCATCCTGACCAAGTCATGGATGCTTACCGCCTGGCTAAAGAGGCTGGCGTGAAACGGTTTGGCGCACACATGATGCCGGGGTCGTGCATCCGAGACCCCGAATATTTCCGGTTCATCACTGAACTGCTGATGGACATCATCGGCCACGCCGCCAGAGAGCTGGACATCAACTTTGACTTCATCGACCTGGGCGGAGGCCTGGGCATACCATACAAGCATGAAGACCACCTGCTCGACATTGAAAAGGCGGCCTCCCTGGTTGCCGACGTGTTCCAGAAGAAAATCGCGGAATACGGCTTGAAGCCGCCTCGCCTGATGATGGAGCCGGCGCGCTATTTCGTCGGCGACGCCGGCTATATCCTTGGCCAGGTGCATGCCATCAAGGACAGCTACAGCCGGATCATCGGCACGGACGTGAGCATGAACATCCTGGCTCGGCCAGCCATGTACGGGTCCTATCATCACATCTATGTCAACGGCCGCGAGGATGAACCGCGCACCAAGGTCGGATTGTGCGGACAGGTCTGCGAAAACACTGACTTCTGGGTGCGCGACCGCGAGCTGCCGTCCGGCATAGCCCTGAATGACATCATCGTGGTGGAAAACGCCGGCGCCTACGGCTATGCCATGAGCTACCAGTACAACGGCCGCCTGAAGCCAGCAGAAGTCCTGGTCAACGGCAAGCAGCATTGGCTGATCAGGGAACGCGAGACGATTGAAGACCTGGTCCGCAACGTGACCGTGCCCAAACACTTGCAACGCTGAGGCATCAGCCTGGGTAAACCCCTCAAGCAATTTTTTGCACGTTAGCCTGCCACTGCGGAGCATGACTGCGCAGTGGCAGTTTTTTTTGGAAACAGGCGGACAGAAAGTAAGCGGTCAGTTAAAGATTAACCGCCACGACGCCAAGGACGCCAAGATTGTTTGAGTATGCCGCGCAGCGGCAGAAACGTTAAAAGCGCGAAAATTATGACAGCCTAAAGGCTCTACTACGCACCCACCGTCCATTATGTCCACAACGTCCACATCCATTTGCGCCGTAGGCGCTTAACCATGCTTAACCCCAGGCTTCAGCCTGGGGGTGGGTAGCCCCCGAAAGTGGTGCCCCGTAGAGGCGCTACCGGACGTCTGACAAACAGAACCGCTGTGCCAAATCTCCCTTTCTGTCACAATATCTCGCACATTACCGATAATTTGGTTACGTCAACCAGATACCCAGTTTACACATTAAGGTCATAATGATGTAGGTATCTCACAGAAATGAAACGTTTAGGTTTTCACATCAAGCCAGAATGGCAGAACATCTTGGCGGCAAACAAGCTGGACAGCTATTCGGCCTTGCTGAACTATCGTGGCCAGGCCTGCACGTCCAGCCATACCCGCGGCGCCACTTGGCGGGTGACTCTTTCCGGCGGCCAGGTCATTTTCATCAAGCAGGATTATTACACCAAGCTCCAGCCGATCATGCGCAGCCTGGTGCGCCTGCGCAAGCCATTGTGCAACACGGTGAAAGAACGCCAGGCACTCGACTTGGCGGCTCGACATGGGTTCGTGGTCCCGGAAGTCATCGCCTGGGGGGAAAGCCGACGGCTCGGCCTGCCAAACACTGGCGTGATGGTGATGCTGCCAATGGATGGCGTGCCAGTCGACCAATTTGCCGCTAACCCCGACAACCGGGAGCAGGCGCCAGCAGTAATCGCCAAGGCTGAAAAGACGCTCGCACGCTTGCAGGAGTGCAGACTGGATTGGAAAGTCGACTGCAAACCCGAGCATTTCTTCGTCTTGCGAAATGGCACCATAGGCCTCATTGACCTGGAGCGTCTGACGCAGCGTTCAAAGCCGCTTGGCAGCGATTACTGCCAAATGCAGCTGGAGCGCTTCCGCTCGCTGCTGCCAGAACCTTTCCGAAGCCAGGCGTAATTCGTTGTCGCCGTTGCACCTAAAGATAGCATTCAGCCCTTGCCGTCGTTGAGAGCTTGCAGGGCTTTGGGAACCGTGTCTTTCGGGGAAATTTTGTACCAGGCCTCGATGATCTTGCCGTCCTCGCCAATCAGGAAGGACGACCGCAAGACGCCGAAATACTTCCTCCCGTACATGGACTTTTCCACCCAGACAGCGTAGGCATCGGCGACGGCGTGGTCTTCATCAGCGAGCAGGGCGAAGTTCAGGTTGAATTTCTCAGCGAATTTCTTCTGCGCGGCGACCTTGTCCGGGCTGATTCCGAGGACGGTCACGCCGGCCTGCTTCAGTTCTTTCCAGGCGTCCCGGAGCGAACAGGCCTGGGTGGTGCATCCAGGAGTATCGGCCTTGGGATAGAAATAAACCAGCACCTTGCTTCCCAGGAAGTCTTTCAGGCAAACCGTGTTGCCGTCGTGGTCAGGCAGGCAGAACAGTGGCGCAGCTGCGTTTTTTTCGAGCATCATGCTTGTCTCTCCTCTTGGACGTGGCACATAGACGCGGGGTTTCCCGCCGACGGCTGGACTTGGTTGAACCTGTCCGCTGGCTGGTGCCTTTGGGTGTAGCATAGCTTCCGTCGCTGGTAGGCGCAAGCCGACAGCGAATCAGGCTTGTCAACGGTATGACGCTTGGTTTGCCATCCGTGATTTACGCAAGGGTCTTCCAGAGGGTCGTGATGCCCAGCACAAGCGTAATCACGCCAATCGCCATCCGCAGCTTGTCCGTCCGGATGACCTTGACAGTCCAGGCTGCAAACGGCACTGAAAGCAGGGCGCCAAGACACAGCCAAGGCGCAAGGCACCAGTCAATATCTTGAGGATAAATCCAATACATGACTACGCCTACGATACAGGTCAGGCCCTCGGCCAGCGAGGTGATGCCAATGGCGTTTTTGCCGTCGACGCCGGCCAGGAGCTGCCCGCCAGTGACGACTGGGCCATAGCCGCCGCCGCTGATTCCTTTGTTGAAGGAAGCCAGGAGGCCAAGGCCGATGATGCGTTTCCAGGAAAATGAAAAGGTGCGGTTCATGGTCACGATGATGACAATGCCAATGACCGTCACCAGCAGACCAATATAGAGCTTGAGATAGAATTTGGGCAGATTCAGGGCCAGAAGAACCGAGGCGATGGTTCCGATGATCGAACAGGAGGCGATCACCAGGGTGACCTGCAAGTGCAAGGGAAGCCCCTCTTTGATGCCGTTGACGACTCCGGCTTCGCGCAGACGCCGAACGATCAACGAGATGCGCATAGTCTTAGGCAGCAGGGTGACGTTGCCCATGGCATGATGGGTAAAACCGGCCAGCAGCCCCGTGAAAAGCTCAGAGAGCAGCACTGCCGGGATGATCTGCAGAGGGGCAAAGCCCATGCACAACAGAACCGGAGTCAGAGTCGTGCCATAGCCCATGCCCAGAGTCGAGTCAACGTATTCGCAGGCGAATGCCAAAGCGATGATGGCAATTATCATGGCGACGGTCAGTTCGGTTTCCATTGAATCCGTTCCTTGTGGGGTTCGTTCTGCAGAGCTTCAACATTAGGCTGGCGACCTTGTGCGAAGGGCGTCGTTAATGGGCGCCAGGCAGTCAGGATCGCGTATCGTGCGGCTTCATGCGCGTGTTCCAAAAGCGCACCGTCGCTGACTAAAAAAACTGCGCAACGCATTGTTGCGCAATTGATTAAGAAAAATCTTGACAAGGAGACGGGGCAGAATCTGACTGGAAACTGTGCTCAAATACATAGATAACAAGCTGAATAGTAAGTAGTTTTGACTAATTCAGACTTGCCCTCGGCTTAATTCATTAATCTTCAAAATGGCTCATTCCCAACCACCAATGGCCAAGAAATTCGCTCGTTGTTTTCTTTATTAATATAAACCCGGATGGACAAAAAGCAACGACTCAATGCCACGGCTCGCCTATCATGACGTAACCGATTACCGATTGATAATTAAGCTGTGAATTCAGGACGTTTGCAGTGGATCATAAATCATTTCACAATTGGTTAATGTGCGAAATCCTGTGACAGAAAGAGAGATTTTGCACAGTGATTGTGCTGGTAGACGTCTGGTAGCGCCCCTGCTGGGCACCGTTTTTGGGGTATGCCTATCCCCAGGCTGAAGTCTGGGGATAGGCATGGTTAAGTGCCTACAGCGCAAAATGTATGCATAAATGCTCTTTATAGAAAGCTCACTATAAAAGCGACAACGTGTGGTTGCAGGAGCGATGTTTGACAGCACACGCAGGAATCATAGCCATCGCATGAGGCCAATCCCATCTACGTCAGTCTGAAGGTTTACAAGCATTCATCACAACACGTTGCACATTACCCAGTTATACAATAACCGAATCCAACTGGAAAGATTCAGCGATTTTCTGTAGTGAGTCGGCATGGTGCCCGACTCCCAACGCAAAGTGATGAGTCGGACCGACTTTGCACCAGTTGGTCAGGAAAGTCCTGATGTCTGGCTGGAATTGGCCATGGGTATTCGTGTTTCCGGTCGGCGGAATCGGCCCGGACATGGACTCCCCTTCGGCGATAACGAATTTGAATTTGCCTTCGGCTGTCATTCCGATGCTGAGCAAAGTGATGGGGCCGGTTTTGATGTTGAACTCGATTCCAGCACCAGAACCGGGTTTGCCATGATATTTTTTCAGACTGCGGATGACCGGCTTGCGGTCGGCAATATTCACGTGGTGCGGTCCATCATGGCCGACCAAGACAGTGTCCCGGGCAAAATCAATGGGATGGAATTCTGCGAAACTGCCGCCGATTTCCAGCCGATCCATAATCAGCATGGCGATACAGGTTTTAATGTCAAATTCACCGCACATAGGAAATCCAGCGCCAGTGAGCAGGGAATTTCCGACGATGAAATTGGTCACCAGTTTCCGCATTTCAGATGCGGGCTGCGCTTCGTAATAATAGGCGAAACCGTCCAACTGCTTTTTGGCAATGAACCGTTCCAGCGCAACGGCCGTGCGGGAGGCGGTCAGCAAATCCTCTTTAGTCAACTTTTCCGCAATCGGGTCCGCCCCTGGGTCGGGAGTATCAAAGAAATCCAGAATCCTGCCGGACATGTCCCGCACGGCAGAATCGTTATCGGCCAGGGCTTGATATTCAATCATGATTTCATCGGGTTCACAGGGAACCAGATGGGCCCCGAACGCCGCAGTCACAGCTGTGGGATCGGTCTGCATATCCAGCATGGTGTCTAGCACGTGCCCCATCAATCCGAGCCGGGCGCGGCGAAGATCGTGGCGGGCGTGGGCGATCCGGCACCACTGCTCGATTTTGCGGTCAGCATCATCATCATTTTCCAGCACCCCGATGATGATGTCTGCGACCGGTTTTCCCATGCGGATCGCTACTCCAGTAAATTCTGGAACCGAGCAGAAATCGTCGTTGCAGAGTTGGATGTACGTGGTTCCGTTGGCATAGTCCATGGCTTGGAGCGGCTGTAGCGCCAGCAGCACCACAGGGCAATTCATCTCCCTGAGAATGGGTGCGAAAGTTATGCTGGTAGCATAAGTAACCATATCCACCAGGAGTACATCGGGGTCTGCGGCCTTGATTGCCGGAAGCGTTTCATAAGCCTTGGCCGCGTTGTCGATCATGCCGAAATCCGTGACATGGACTTGATGCTTTTCAAGTTTTTTCAGCAGAATTCCGGTTTTACGATGCATTTCCTCCAGCAGGCCGGGAAACTGTTTCCAGTAGGTGTCCAACCCCACGGAGAATACCGCGATTTCTGCTGTTAAAGGTTTTCGTCTGGGTATTTGCATCATTCATCTTCCAGTTTTTTCAACTTCGGTGTTTATTCCAATCCCCTGTGGATACCTGAAGTTCATAATTTATATCCTGCAAAATGGTTTGCTAAGCGAAAAATCTCTTTCATGCATTAAATTGGTTGGCAATGTGCGAGATGTTGTGACAGAAAGGGAGATTTGGCACAGTGGTTCTGTTTGTCAGACGTCCGGTAGTGCCCCTATGGGGCACCACTTTCGGGGGGGGCTACCCACCCCCAGGCTTCAGCCTGGGATAGACGTGCCCCAAAACTGGTGCCTTGTAAAGGCACTACAGAAGACTGCCCCATTACTAAATGTCAATTTTATCCATTATCAATGCAGGTGGGGACGGCTGAAAGTTTTTCGCGCCTTTGGGTTGACTTCCTTTCTTTTCACATTATCGAGCTTGGCTGAAAAACGAACGAACAGGGGCAAAAAAAAAGCCCGCATGACCAAAATTGGTCAGGATTCGAGCTTTTTCCTATTCCTACGTGAATGACTCGGAGGATGGTATGGACTGTTTCGACTGACGAAGAAAACAAAGGAGCTAAAGCAATGAAAAAGTGCTTGCTGACGATTTTTACTGCCACGTTGATGATGCTTTCCAGCAGTGGTTGCGCAACAGCTCTTTATATCGGAGAGCAGTGCAGCGGCAA
>Ga0123335_1003713_pt1 | contig 20793 bp, 17 predicted proteins | sample BiotimSIPDNA_2_FD_89707 | JGI IMG/M metagenome (GOLD analysis project Ga0123335, IMG submission 89707) | Anaerobic biogas reactor microbial communites from Washington, USA - Biogas_R2 time_0 SIP DNA | ecosystem: Engineered > Bioreactor > Anaerobic > Unclassified | place: Washington, USA...
AAGTCGCGGCGGACAAAAAGAGCAATCAGATCACGGTAGCGCCACAATTCTTTCAGGCTGAAATTGAACCACCCGCTGATCGGACTGATGACCGTTGTCCAACCTTCGTTTTCTTCTCTTATTTCCATATGCGAGCTTTCCTCAATTCCTAAAACCACCCAGGAGGTCGCTTCTATATTTTTCTATGACGTAATTGTAAACGGACAATGAAAGGACTATTGTCAAATGCGTTTCAGGTATCCATCCGGGGCAACGGTGATGAGGAGTTTGTTTTCAATCATCTTGTCGATTTCAAAATGGAGCGGCGCGCCGTCGGCAGCCTTGCGTCCTTCTAACTTCAGTCGGCGCAGGTACTCACGAACGGCGGTCCTGGGGTTGTTGCCCTTACCCCAGGGGCGGTCGGGAAACATGTCATCGGGCATGTTTTCGATGATGGTATCGAATACTACACAGTAGCTTTTTTTCGAAACCAAGGGGGCATAAGCCTCCAGTTCGGCAAGTACATGCTCATGGGTATGGTTGGAATCAAGACAAACAAAGATGCGCTCATAGTTTTTGGCGTATTCATGTACCCGAGAGATAATTTCAGGAGCAATGCTGGATCCCTGGATCATCTCGATTTTGTGCGCCAGCGGGTGCGCCTCGATAGCGGCCCGGTTGTGGGCACGGATATCGATATCCAGGCCCAGCACCCTGCGTCGGCTGGCTGCGGGATCAAGTGCCCTGCCTTCCTTCGCCGCTTCGCAGTAGTCGATCATTGCCAGCATCGATGCACTCAAGATCAAAGATCCTCCATGGGCGATGCCGGTTTCAATTATAAGGTCGGGCTGAACCTGCCAGAGCAGTTCCTGCATGGCAATCATGTCTTGGGGGTACTGGATGATTGGGCGGCCAAGACAGGAGAAATTATATGAATAACAGGCCATAATCGATTGATGCATAAATTCTGATCCGGCTTCAAGCAGCAGGGCATTCTTTCCATTATCTCCGATTCTTGACCGGATTTCTTCTTCAAAGCTCATTTTGATCCACCTTGTAATAAATAAATTGATCTCCCGCAGTGACTTTTATTTCATCAAAGTAGTTGGAGTTCATAACAAATATAGCATCGTGACGGACCATGCAAGCCGTGCCATTCTCAGGTGAGAGTACCGGCAAACCAGTCACTGGCATGTACTTTCCCTGTTTGTACGGATTGATGTCAATGACGAAATCCGGAGTGACTCCGGCATGCCGCAGCAACTGCAAAGCAAAAATGACCCCTTTCGATCCGCCGCCCCATATGATGTGCTTCCTGCTCTCCTGGCTTTTCATTCTGGCTGCAGCACGGTCAATGCCCCTCAGGAAATCCGTTGGCATGTCAAATTTATGAACGTCCTCCCTGGGTTTTATGCGCAGTGATGAAAGATCTGCCACAACATAAAGATATTGCCCGCCAAAGAAACTGCCCGAATCAAGCACCTTGTCGAATATACGGAAGAAGTCGGACAGTCGAAAGTAGTTGACGTGTTCATAAAATAGATCAAACCAGGCTCTATGATCTCTTATCCACTCAAGGCAGGGCACTTCAATATAAATCAGCCCCTCGCCACCGTTCGCTTCAGCAATGGAAGTCAGAAAGCCAATCGGCTCCGGTATGTGTTCAAGAACATGGCGGATAATGATGGCCTGTCCGGTCATGCCAAGCGATGCTGAAAACGTTTTTTTGACAACATGCGGATCATCCCCTTCATAGGCAGGATCTATCCCAGTGACAAAGAAGCCCTTATTCCTCATGAGTTTCAGAAATCTGCCCTTACCACAGCCGATTTCGAGTATGGATTTTCCAGTGAAGTGGCGCCGAATGATTTCTACAACCTCATACAGGTGTTGTTCAAAGACGCCGGAGTAACCCTGCTCATTCTGATAATTTTCGTCGTAAGTCATCAACTCCGGCCTGAATGCCTTATTGTGTACGATGCCGGTCAACGGATCTTGAACCAGTATCAGGTCACCGACCTGACACTCAACAGCGTCTTTTCCGGTTGAAAAAAAACGGTTCTGCTGAACAGGCAGACCCTCCATGCGATAGATGATGTTATCCGTCATGATTTCACGATACATATTGCTATTATAACTTGGCTTGATTGCCCTTCCTTTCCTGCCACCAGTCAATTGTTTCTCTTATTCCTTGATTTATATCGTAATCAGGCTGCCAGACAACTTCGTTAAAGAGTCTCCTTGTATTGCCAAATAATACGGGAGGGTCATTTTCTCTTTGCGGCAGAGCACCCAGTTTAACAAGATGATTTTTCCCCAGCATATCAGCAATGGTCAATACAATTTCCTTCAGGGCAATCGGCTTCCCTGACGCGATATTGACAGGCCCATCGACATTGCTCATCAACAGTGAAACAAACGCTGAAGCTGCATCTTTAACATGCAAAAAATCTCGGATTTGATTTCCGTGCGAACAGGGCGCCACTCTGTTATGGATCAAATTTGAGATGACCGATGAAACAAGACGGTTGGGATTCTCATGAGGGCCATATAGGAAGAAAATTCTTCCCCAGGCGCTGCTCAGATGCGTTTCCCGGGAAAAGTCTTTCAATAAATGCTGCATCGCGTTCTTGCAATGACCGTATAAAGATGAAGGAACAAGTGGCGTAACAAATTCGGAACAATAACCAAAATTCCAGTCATATTCGGCACAGGTGCCAGCCATAACAAATCTTACGCCACCAGTTTTTTGAAAAGCCTGAAGCAAATGCAAGCTGGCTTCCAGCCACCGAATGTTCTCAATAGAATGCCAGTATTCACCCGCCTTAGCATACCATGCAAAATGAAGGAGATGGGTTGGATGAATAGTTTCAATCAATTCAAGCGCCCTCTCCTTGTTTAACAAATTGACATCATGCCATTGGACTCCGCAGAAATTATTTTCCGGAATGATAATGTCCACTGCATGCACATCGTAGCCCCTGGCCAGTAAAATCGGCAGACAGTGCCTCCCGATAAAACCTGACGCACCAGTTACTAAAACCCGTTTTGGTACATCATTATTTTTTATTTTCATGTCATTACGGTGATTTCAGGCACTGCAGTCAAAAATTTCCCTCCCCACTCGTGAACATATGCGTGCTGCTGCATTATTTCTTCGGCTATGTTCCAGGGCAGAATCAGTACGAAATCCGGTTTGTCTTCCTTCAATATGGCAGGTGACAACACAGGAATATGGCTGCCGGGCAGGAATTTTCCCTGCTTGGAGGGTGCGGCATCACATACATAGGGCAACAGGTCCGGTTTGATCCCCGCATAGTTGAGCAGGGTGTTCCCCTTGGCGGCGGCTCCGTAGGCAGCTACCTTCCTGCCGGAACGCTTTTGTGCGATCAGAAATGCCAGGAGATTATCCTTTACCCGATCAGCATGACGTTGAAAATACCTGTAAGTGGTCAGCATCCGCAGCCCCTTCGTCTCTTCTTCAGCAAGGATTGCCGTCATGGCTGTCGCACAGGGGCGTGGATCATGTTCATGGCAACCATACACACGCAGACTGCCGCCGTGGGTGGACAGTTCTTCCACGTCGAACAGCCGAAGCCCTGCTGCTTCGAAGACACGGTTAACCGTGTAAAGCGAAAAATAGGAATAATGCTCATGATAAACTGTATCGAACTGAGTCTGCTCAATAAGACGCAACAGGTGGGGAAACTCCAGGGTAATCGTGCCGCCGGGTTTCAGTGCGGCTTTCAGACCTGCGGTGAAGTCGTTGATGTCAGGCACATGAGCATAGACATTGTTGCCGATAATGAGGTCCGCCTGTCGGCCCTCATTCTTGAGTCGGCGGGCCAGCGCTTCACCGAAAAATTCTTCCATAACTGGAATGCCGATTTTACGGGCTGCTGCAGCCGTTCCGGCGGTCGGTTCAATACCCATACAAGGGATTTTCGCCTGCACAAAGTTTCTCAGAAGGTATCCATCGTTGGAAGCAACCTCAATCACAAAGCTTTCCGGACCAAGGCCAATCCTTTGGGTTATATTTTCCGCATATCGGGCGGCGTGTTCAAGCCAGCTCTGCGATACGGAGGAGAAATAGGCATAGTCACCCGTGAACAGCTCATCAGGGCAGGCGTGGTCTTCTGTCTGAACCAGCCAACACTGAGAGCACACATAGAGTTTAAGGGGGAAGTATCTCTCCGGTCTGGTCAGGTCTTCCGCTTTAAGGTAGGCATTGGAGGGTGGGGCAAAGCCGAGATCCAGAAAAACATGCTCCAATTTGGTACGGCAATGGCGGCAGTTCATAGAGAAAGCCCCTTAAAATCGTCGTTTATGAAAGGATAAGCGCAATCGCGTTGCGACAGTTCCTTCACAGCTATGGGCCAGGCAATTCCAATTTTTGGATCCTCAACATGAAGTCCGCCTTCCGCCTGCGGATGGAAAGCTTCGGAATGAAGGTAAAGCAGCTCGCAGTTTTCTGTCAGCGCTTGAAAACCGTGGGCAAAACCTTCGGGGATAAAAAAACTTTTTTGATTGGCCGCAGACAGAATTTCTCCGTGCCAGCGAAGGAAGGTAGGAGAACCCTTTCTGATATCCACGGCAACATCATACACCTCACCCTGAAGACAACTGACGATCTTGATTTCTGCATGCGGCGGATGCTGAAAATGCAGACCGCGGACAGTTCCCTTTTTTACGGTATAGGTGTGGTTGATCTGTGCAATGGGCCTGTTTAAACCGGCGGTCTGAAATTCTTCAGCACAAAAGAAGCGGCAGAAAAAGCCCCGCGAATCCTCGATGGGCTTCCGCTGTACAATCCAAAGCCCTTCAATCAGCGTCGGATGGAAGTCAAATCGCTTGTTCTGCTTCATTACCAGATCTTCCACCTGGCCTCGCCGGCATTCCATATTCTGTTGAGATATTCCATGTCGCGGAGGGTATCCATGCAAGCCCAGAAACCTCTATGTTTGTACACCATCAGTTGCCCCTCCCTGGCAATCTGTTCCAAAGGGCCGATTTCAAGATCGCAGGAATCATCCGTGGTCAGGTAATTGAAGATTTCCCTGTTGAATACAAGGAATCCTCCATTGATCAGGCCATTTCCATTCCGAGGCTTTTCACGGAAAGCCTCGACACGATCACCGTCTATTTTAAGCTCGCCGAAGCGGGAAGCAGGATTGATCCCGGTGACGGTTGCCATTTTCCCATGCGCTTTATGGAATGCCAGCAGTTCGTTTATGTCCACATCGGCAATGCCGTCACCGTATGTCATCATGAACATGTCACCCCTGATATATCTTTCCACCTTTTTCAAGCGCGCCCCTTTGAGTGTTTTTTCGCCGGTATCAGCCAGGGTTATCTTCCAGCCGGCTTCATCGTGGGCATAATGGATACAGGTTCTTTCGGGCTGCCCCAACTCTATAGTGACGTCATTGTTCATCAGCTCATAATGACAGAAATAATTCTTGATCATCTCGCCTTTATACCCAAGGGCAAGAATAAAGTCCTTATGTCCGAATTGTGAATAATACTTCATGATATGCCAGAGGATGGGATGTGAACCGATATTGACCATTGGTTTCGGACGGAACTCCGTTTCTTCGCGAAGCCTTGTTCCCACACCGCCGCAAAGGATGACTGTTTGAATGTTTTCAGTCATTTATATTATCTCCTGGATGCTAATGTTTCTTCATATTTACGGATTTGAGATACACAGAACTGGTACATGTTTTTCATCCTTGATCCTGAATAAAATTCCTTATACCAATCCGCTGTCATCAGAAGACATTCATCGATCGTTAAAACACCGCGCCAGTTAAGCTCCGCATGAGCCTTGTCGCAATTCAGTTTGAGCAGCGTTGCCTCGTGAGGAGCCTGCGGATCTGACAGGTCTTTCCAGGAGCCATTACCCCAATATTGTATGAGTCGGTCGGCCATTTCACCAACCGTCAGATGACTGCTGTTACTGGAACCAAAATTCCATGCGCCTGAGTATCTTTGTGGATCATGACGCAGGGCCGCGCCAAGCTGAAGATAGCCATAGAGGGGCTCCAGAACGTGTTGCCAGGGACGGATCGCATGGGGGTTACGGATACCGATTGTCTGCCCGCGGTGGAGAGCGCGGATGCAATCGGGCACAAGGCGGTCCACACCCCAGTCACCCCCACCAATGACGTTGCCCGCACGAGCGGAGGCGGCGCCGACCGACCTTTTCTTCGTGGCACTGGAAGAAAAAAAAGAGTTCAGATAAGCGTTGAAAACGAGCTCCGCACACCCCTTGGAGGCGCTATAGGGATCATGGCCACCCATGGGGTCGTTCTCCCGGTAGCCCCAGACCCATTCTTTGTTTTCGTAACATTTATCGCTTGTGATGTTGACCAGAACCTTGACGGAGGGATTCAGCCTGACGGCCTCAAATATATTGACTGTGCCACCGACATTCGTGTCGAAGGTCATTTTTGGTTCATTGTAGGAAAGGCGAACGATGGGCTGGGCAGCCAAGTGGAAGACAAATTCAGGCTGGTATCTTCTGAAAGCTTCGAGGAGGCAATTAAGGTCGCAAACATCTCCACGGATGTGGGTGATCTTATCCTGAAGTTCCGTTGCCTGAAAGTTGTTGGGATCAGTGGGAGGATCAAGAGAATAGCCAATGACGTCCGCCCCTGATTCCGCAAGCCAGAGGGCTAACCACGAACCTTTGAATCCGGTATGGCCGGAGATGAAAACCCTTTTAGCCTGGTATATAGTCTTCAACAATGTCAACTCCTCATCCCTCTTTAAAAAACTCACGAAAGGACCACTGCATATTTATTTACCTCTTCTGCTCGACCAGATTTATCAGGTATTCCCCATACTGATTTTTTGCCAGGGGCTGTGCCAAAGCCAGCAACTGTTCCTTATTGATATAGCCTTTGGCATAGGCGATTTCTTCTATACAGGAAATCTTGCGCCCCTGCCGCTGTTCGATGGTCTCCACAAAATTGGACGCCTGCAGGAGCGACTCGTGAGAGCCGGTATCCAGCCACGCGTAGCCCCGGCCCAACGTCACCACCCGCAGTGAATTCCTTTCGAGATAACACCGGTTCAGGTCGGTAATCTCCAGTTCCCCTCGAGCGGAGGGCTTCAGGTTCAGGGCGAAATCGACGACCTGCTCATCGTAGAAATAGAGCCCCGTCACGGCGTAATTGGACTTCGGCTTTTGGGGTTTTTCCTCCAGACTGACGGCCCGGCCATCGCCATCGAATTCCACCACGCCGTACTTTTCCGGATCTTTGACCCAGTAAGCGAACACTGTCGCGCCTTCCGGCTGAAAAGTCGCGGTCGTCAGCTTCTCGATCAGCCCATGACCGTAAAAGATATTGTCTCCAAGGATCAGCGCGCAGGGGTCGCCGGCGATAAACTCCCTGCCGATAATGAAGGCCTGTGCCAGGCCATCGGGGCTGGGCTGCACAGCGTACGAAATCCGGATGCCCCACTGGCTGCCGTCACGCAACTGGGCTTGAAAAAGCGGCTGATCCTGCGGCGTGGTGATCATCAGAATATCCGTGATCCCCGCGAGCATCAGCGTGCTTAAAGGATAGTAAATCATCGGTTTGTCGTAGACGGGCATGAGCTGCTTGCTGACCACCTGGGTCAGCGGATAAAGGCGGGTTCCCGATCCGCCCGCCAGAATGATTCCTTTCTGGATCATGATTTCTCCTGGATTTTTATCTTAAGCGTTGTCAGACCACCCGTAAGTTCGAATGCCCCGCCGGAAAACAGGGACAGCGCGATTTTGTCAGCGAAATTGGATGCTGTCCCTGTTTTCCGGCAGATACAGCTCCGCTCACTCGATTACAGACACCCGATTGAGACTCTCGGCGCCTGAACCGCGATCCGATTCCGCCACGAACTGTAAGCTGTTAAAAGGTCAACCGTCCGCAATCAGTCATCCGACCCGGAGGGGACTTCCTTCTGATTCAATTCCGCCTTCAGGAGCTGAATTTCTCTTTCCAGCGCTTCGTATTCCAGTAACTTCCTTTTCAGAAAATGATACGTGATTCTGGCTTTTTCCTCGAATCCCGCGGGGGTGAGATAATAGAGATAAGCAGAGCGGTTGTCGGCTTTCCTGAAGTTATGAACCTTGACCAATCCTTTCCCGACCATCGCCTTCAACAGGAAGTTGACTTTTCCCAGACTGATTCCCATCCTCTTCGCGAGTTCACGCTGAGTCAATTCCGGTGAAACAGTCACTTCACGAAGCAGTTTGAGAACGTTTTCATGTTCCGGATGAGGAAAACCAGGGTCACGCATTTTCGAGCACTCCCATAACGTTCATGTCATGAACGCTGGCAGACCCTATTAAGAGAAGCCGTCGAAAAAGTCAACCTTTTTGTGAAAGCCGCTTCCCCCGATTTTATCCTGAATCGTCTTGCGCGGAGGGCTTGTTTGTTCCCGGGAAGGAAGGGGAGTCTGTCTTTGACGCGTGCCGGCTGAAATAAGCGAGAGTCGAAATGATCAGCATCAGAGGGATGCCGAGTTCGAGAATTTCCTCGGCGCTTTCCGCATACAGGGAATTCTGTCCGGCGATATCCAGTCCCAGGCTTCTCAGCTTCCGGGGCAGCCCGTCGAGGCTCTTCGATATGGCCATGAAGAGCAGGGACACCCCCGCGGTCATGGACACGACATTCTTCTTTGCACAACCGGCCAGAAAGGGGCGCAGATATTTTTTCAGACAGTCGACGAGGGCGGCCAGCAGAATGAGAATCAAAAGAACGGCGATGATTTTTTCGCCCAGAGGAACCTGTGGACTCAGGAAAAACTTGATTTTGGTGATGCTCATCGTCGTGAATCTTGCGTTGAAATCCAGTTCTCTCAGCCCCAGGGCGACAACCAGGACGGCCAGGGAGGCGTGTCTCCTGATGAAACTCCAACCTCCCCTGATGAACATGATCAACAGAACAACAAAGTACCCCAGGGCGCTCATCAGTTCGATGGGACCGTTTTCCCTGACGAGGTTTGTCCGGGTATAATCATCAACAAGATGAAGGTATATAAACAAGACAACCAGTCCCGATATCACGGCGGCTGCCAGATGCAGATATCTTTTCTCATTCGGCATCACAGCAATTCACTCTTACTCCCCGCGCGGTTCAACTTTCGCGGGCGACCTTTAACTTTTTTCCCTTCCATATCGCCACAGACAAAAAGATTCCATCATTTTATTTTATTGAAAAAATTACTCTTGCTGTGTTAAGAGGGAGCACGAATTTTAGTAATCTGGAGACATAAAAATGAATTTAGGACGGATGCTGGATGAAACATGCCGGCGCTATCCTGACCACATTGCCGTCGTTCAAGAAGAACGGCGGCTGACTTATGCGGCCTTGAATGCGGCGGTCAACGCCCTGGGCAATGCGCTCAAGAACCTGGGGCTGGGAAAAAACGACAAACTGGCTATTGTTCTCCCCAACTGTCCCGAGTTTATCATTTCCTATTTCGCCGCCCAGAAAATCGGAGCAGTGGCGGTAACGATCAACACGGCCTCGACGCCCCACGAAATCCTTTATCTCCTGACCAACAGCGATGCCCGGGCTCTCATCACCACGTCGGCCTGCGCCGGCCGATTCGAATCCATTCTTCAGAACGCTCCGCTCTGCGGGCATCTGATCGTTGTCGACAGGCCGGAATACTCCCCCCCTTCCTCCGGCAACTTCGCTTCCTTCTGGTCCCTCATTGAAGAGTCCTCCTCATCCCTGGATATTCCGGAGCTTTCCGACGACGATCCCGCCGTCATGATTTACACCGCCGGCCTCACGGGAAAACCTCTGGGCGCGGTCCTGACCCAGCGCAATCTCGTCACGCAGTCCGCCCTTCTGGGTGATTTGTGTCACGTCACCGACACCGACATGGGCCTTTCGGTCATTCCTCTTTTCCATACCTTCGGAGCGGTCGCGAACATGCTGGGCGCCATCCGGGTAGGCGCGGGCCTCGTTCTGATGGACGCGTTCAATCTTGATGAAATCTTCCAGCTCATCTGCCGGGAAAAGGTCACGTTCATCGCAGCCGTCCCCCGTCTGTTCCTGGGAATGCTTTTTTATGAAGACGCGGACAAGTACGACGTCAGTTCCCTTAGATTCTGCATCACCGGCGGAGCGGCCATGCCCGCGCACTACGTTCCTGAATTCAATAAAAAGTTCCAAGCGACCCTCGTCGAGGGCTACGGCTTGACCGAAGCCTCGCCGGTCTGCACCTTGAGCAGACCTGACGGCCCTCAGAAGCCCGGTTCCATCGGAACGGCCATCCCCGGTGTGGAGATCCGCATCGTCAATGACCAGGGCACGGACTGTTCCCTGGGTGAAGTCGGTGAGCTGATCCTGCGCGGGGACAACGTGATGAAGTGCTACTACAAGGAAGAAGAGGCAACGCGGGAAGTCATCGTTGACGGCTGGCTTCACACCGGCGACCTGGCATTTCGCGACAGGGAAGGGTTCTTTTTCCTTACCGGCAGGAAAAAGCGGATGATCATCACCAGCGGATTCAACGTCTACCCGCGCGAAGTGGAGCTGGTCCTGGAAGGTCATCCCGCCGTCCGGGCCACCCTGGTGGTCAGCAAGCCGAATCTCCTGCGGGGTGAGATCGTCAAAGCCTTCATCGTCAAGGATCCCGCCATGCAGGCCGACAGCAGGCAGATTCTCCGGCACTGCAGGACCTATCTCTCTTCCTACAAGGTGCCGCGCGAAGTGGAATTCGTGGAATCTCTTCAGGAAAAGGATAAGATTCACGCATCAAATTAAATCAAATATCAACATCCAAGAAAGGAGATCGTTAACAATGAAAGATGTCGTCATCGTAAGCGGCGCCAGAACCGCCGTGGGTGCTTTTGGCGGATCGCTGAAAGGCGTGAGAGTTACGGATTTGGGAGCGCTGGTCATCAAAGAGGCCATCAAGAGAGCGGGGCTGCGGCCGGCCATCAGTGAAGAAGTGAAAGGCTGCCGTTGCGATACCTTCGGAGAATTCGACAAGACCGAAATCAACAAGAAATATTATGATTACGATGAATCCCTGACCCCCGTTTATTTCGACGAGTGCATCATGGGGAACTGCCTGATCGCCGGCCTGGGACAGAATCCCGGCCGTCAGTCCAGCATCTATGCCGGTCTGCCCGAAGAAACGAACACCATCACAGTGAACAAGGTCTGCGCATCCGGCATGAAAGCCATCACCCTGGCCGCCCAGATCATCAAAGCCGGCGATGCCGACATCATGGTGGCCGGCGGCATGGAAAACATGAGCAATGTACCCTACGCCCTGCCCGACGCCCGCTGGGGATACCGGATGAACATGCCTACGGGTTCCATCATCGACCTCATGGTTCATGATGGTCTCTGGGAAATCTTCAACGGCTATCACATGGGATTCACGGCGGAAAATATCGCCTCCCGGTATGGAATCAGCCGTCAGGCCCAGGACGAGCTGGCCCTCATGAGCCATCAGCGCGCCCGTGCGGCCATCGCCAGCGGCGCCGTCGCCGATGAAATCATCCCCGTTCCGCTGCCCGTTAAGAAAGGCGCGGCTCCGCAGTTTTTCTCCGTCGACGAGCGTCCCATGGACACCAGCCTGGAAAAGATGGCGAAGCTGGCCCCAGTCTTCAAGAAGGACGGAACCGTCACGGCGGCCAACGCCTCGGGTATCAATGACGGTGCGGCGGCTGTCGTCGTGATGAGCGCCGACAAGGCAAAGGAACTGGGCCTCAAACCGCTGGCGAAGATCCTCGGCTATGCCTCCGGCGGCGTCGATCCGGCATACATGGGTCTGGGTCCGATTCCGGCAACCCGCAAGGTCTTCAAGAAACTCGGCCTGACCATGAAGGACATGGACATCGTGGAACTGAACGAGGCCTTTGCATCCCAGGCCCTGGGCTGCGTCCAGGAAATGGGTGTGGATCTGGACAAAACCAATCTCAACGGCAGCGGGATCTCCATCGGTCACCCCGTCGGCTGCACCGGCGCCCGGATCACCTACAGCCTGGCCATGCAGCTGCAGAAGAAGAACGCGCACCTCGGTCTCGCCACGCTGTGTATCGGCGGCGGACAGGGGATGGCCATTGTCCTGGAAAGAGTGTAAGAACAGGTATTCAACCAGATAACTGATTAACGATTGACCCGAGGGCGGGGACGGTTCTGTATTTTCCGTCCCCGCTCCCTGGATTCAGGAAGAGATCATGGACCCTCAATGGATGGATAAACTGGTCATCAAGAATGACGCAAAGATGGTTTTTCTCATTATGGACGGACTGGGAGGACTGCCCATGGACGGCAGACCGGGAACGGAGCTGGAAACGGCGAAAACCCCCAATCTGGACGCCCTGGCCAGAGGCGGCGTATGCGGCCTCCTGGATCCCATCGCCCCCGGCATCACACCGGGAAGCGGACCGGCCCACTTTGCCCTGTTCGGTTACGATCCGGTGTCCACCAATGTGGGGCGGGGGCTTCTCTCCGCTGCCGGCCTGGATTTCCCCATAACGGAGCGGGATCTCTGCATGCGGGTCAATTTTGCCACGATGGACGCCTGGGGGCAGATCACCGATCGCCGGGCTGGCCGCATCGATACGGAAACCAACGAACGGCTCTGCCGAAAGCTGAAGGAAGGCATCCGTCCCGCTCCCGGAACGGAGCTCTTTTTTGCCACGGAAAAGGAACATCGGGCATTGATTGTGTTGCGCGGAGACAACCTCCACGAGGAAATCACCGAAACCGATCCTCAGCAGACCGGCCTGCCGCCGATATCTCCCCGGGCGCTCGTCCCGGAAGCTGAATTCACATCAGGCCTGCTGACGGACCTGCTGGCTCAGGCAAAAATGGTCCTTGCCGATGAACCCAAAGCCAACATGCTCCTCCTGCGGGGTTATGCCCGATATCATCGTTTCAAAAGCATGTCGGAACGATTCGGTCTTTCTCCCGTGGCCATTGCGAGCTACCCCATGTACCGCGGCATCGCCCGCCTGCTGGGAATGACCGTTCACACGCCGACATCCTCTCTGGAGGAAGAAATCTCGGCCCTGGAAACGACCTGGCCGGATTACGACTTCTTCTTCGTGCACGTCAAACCGACGGATTCCCGGGGTGAAGACGGCAAGTTCGATGAGAAGGTGAAGGTCATCGAAACAGTGGACGCCCTCCTTCCCCGGATTACGGCGCTGCATCCCGATGTCCTGGTCGTCACCGGCGATCACTCCACTCCCGCCGCCCTTGCCGCACACAGCTGGCATCCCGTCCCTGTTCTCCTCGCCGCCAAAACATGCCGCCCGGACCGGGTGGAACACTTCGGCGAAGGGGATTGTCTTTTCGGGGGGCTGGGAAGAATGCCTACGTCTTCCCTGATGACCGTGGCTTTGGCCCATGCCGGACGTCTGACCAAATTCGGGGCCTGAGAGGCCGACGCCGGAGGAGGGATCCGAGTTCAGTCATTTTTCCGCTCGGCCTCCCGAAGCTCGCGATGCAGAATTTTTCCCACCCTGGATTTAGGCAGTTCCCTGCGAAACTCGATGATCTTCGGCAGTTTGTAAACGGCGAGTCTTGTCCGGCAGTAATCCATTAATTCCTCTTCGGTCGCGATTTCGTCCTTCTTCAGGACGGCGAAGACCTTGACTTTTTCCCCCTTTTTCTCATCGGGGATGCCCACCGCGCAGGACTCCGCAATCTTCGGATGACTGTTGAACACCTCTTCGATTTCATGGGGATAGATGTTATACCCCCCGGAGATAATCAGATTCTTCTTCCGATCCACCAGAAAGACATAGCCGTCACGGTCCATCAAGGCGATGTCCCCCGTATAACACCATCCTCCCCGGATAATGCCGGCGGTCTCTTCCGGTCGCCCCTTGTATCCCTTCATCACCTGAGGCCCACGGATAATCAGCTCCCCACGCTCGCCCAGAGGAACATCGTCAACGCCTTCAACAGGATCAACGATCCGGCAGAGGGTGTCGGAAATGGGCAGCCCCACACTGCCGATCTTCCGTGCGCCATCGGAAAAGGGGTTGATCAGGGTGACCGGACTGGTCTCCGTCATGCCGTAGCCTTCGACGATCACGGCCCCCGTCTTCAGTTCGAACTCCTGGCGAAGCTTCCCGGAAAGGGGCTCCGCCCCTGAGAAGGCTCCTTTCAGGCAGGTCATATCCGTTCCGGCAAAATCAGGATGATTCAGCATCCCGGCATACATGGCCGGAACGAGGGGGGCAAAGGTCGGGCGATACTTCCGGATTGCCTCCAGCAGAGGACCCGATTTCGGCCTGGGAACAAGGATCTGTGCCCAACCCTTGAAGACGGAAAGATTCATTGCCGTCGTCATTCCAAAGGCATGAAAATACGGCAGCGCACCCAGCATGATTTCTCCGCCCTTCCTGAATTTCGGGAACCAGGCGGCGCACTGCTGAACCTGCTTGCTCAGATTGACATGGGTCAGTTCCACACCCTTGGGCTGTCCCGTTGTCCCGCCCGTGTACTGGTACACGGCCACATCAGAGAAGCCGCAGTATCCTTCAGGAAGCAAGAGCGGATCACTCCGGAGGCAGCTTTTCCACGAATTCACATCCGGCGCTCTTTTTACCGGGGCGGATATTCGCTTTCTCCGGGCAAGAAGCCGAAAGAGGAGGCTTTTCGGAAAAGGAAGATATTCGCCAAGGGAAGCGACAACGATCTGCCGGATCTTCGTTTTGCCTCTCAGGTCAATCATCCGGTTGCCGAGCAGATCGAGGGTTATGACGGCGCAGGATTCGGAATCATTCAGCTGGTGTTCCAGCTCCGGGTCCGTGTAGAGTGGGTTGTTCATGACTGCAATCGCGCCGATCCGCAGAATTGCGTAATAGGCGATAACGCAAGGGATGCAGTTGGGTAGAAGAATCGCCACGGCCCGGCCACGCCCTATGCCCTGACCGGACAGGAAAGCCGCAAAGCGATCCACCAGCTCATTGAACCGGCGATAGTTCAGGGCATATCCCTGGTACAGCAGGGCGTCCTGATCGGGAAACTCCGCAGCCGACCGCTTCAGGATATCCGGCAGGGAAAGCTCCTCGTAGGCGATGTTTTCCGGTACACTCCGCTCATAGGATTTCAGCCAGGGCTTGTCCTGGTAACTTATTTCCTGCGACATTTTTTCCGCATAGATATTGCTCTCGATTCGAGTATTTTCCAGCCCTCAAGTCCCGGCCGCCGGTTGGTGAGAGAACTGGTTTATCCTTTCTTCCAGATCTTTTGCCAATTCTGCTGATCGTGAAAATGCCCGACTTTTTATTCAGTATCGGTAGCTGATCGTCATGCCGGCGCCCCAGAGGTGGCCGTCTCCGGAAAGAGAAACCTTCGGCGCTCCCTGTCCTCCCAGATAGCTCTCATTCAGATTCCGGCTTTCTCCTTCAATTTCTCTTTTCCTGGCCGTGCAGGTGTACTGAACGACTCCATCCAGATTGACGGTTCCCCAGTTCAATCCGATTCCCAGGGCATAGGTGCGTTTATCGCCGTCGGGCCACTGCATGTCGAAGGTTGAATCGGGTATCGGCGAGGGGTCATAAAACCAGGAACCACGCAGTGCCAGAATGTCATTGACCTTCCACTCCACCCCGCAACGAAGCTGCGTCGTATCCTCCCAATTGCGCGCATAATACTGCTCCGTCCGGCCGGGATTGTACAGTCCCAGAGCCGGTGCATCCAGAAACTTCCTATCGAAGGAGAGCGTGTACCCCTTGATGGAGGACCAGCGCGTCCACACCAGATCGACTTCCAGGGAAAGCGACTCGACGGGCTGATAACGGATGCCGCCCTGGATCTGCTCGGGAGAGTCGATTTTCGTCGTCGAAGAAACACAGGTGTTGTAAACCGATGCGCCTGTCCCGGTCAGGTCGTCTCCCTCGTTCACACCCTTTACCTGCGTCGTTCCCCGGAATTTCGTTTCCGCTCTGCCTCGATACGTCAGTCCCAGGGAAAGAGCTTTCAAAGGCTTGATCAGCAGCCCGGCATTGATGGACCAGTTTCCTTCATCCTCCATATCCGTATCAACAAAGCGGTTATGAAGTCCCGGCAGGGCCGGGAAATAGGTCCAGTTTTCCACTCCGGTAAAGGAACGGCCTAAAGCGATGCCCAGACCGACTGAAACCTGATCATGGAGCTGCCACGCTGCTGCCGGACTAATCACCTCCCGCCGGTACCATGAATGATAGCTGTTGTAAACCCCGGGATTGTCGGATGTCGTGGGCCACCGAATATCCATGCCGCAGGGCGCGTAAAGGCCGACGCCTGCGGTTACGGAATCGGATACGGGAAGGGAAAATCCCAGATGGGGAACAATCAGTGTATGTGACCTGTCGCCAAACCAGTCCGGTCCGATCGCTGAAGAACCGGCATTCATCCCGTTTACGGCATACCTTGAAACCTTCATTTCCGGCTTGACAACATGCGCGCCCAGCGAAATCATGGCGCTTCTTATCTGCGTCAGCGTGGCGGGATTGTAGTAAACAGCAAAAGGATCATCTCCATAGGCCGAAAATGCGCCTCCCAGGGCTGTCGCCTTGGCTCCGATCCCCTGGGTGTCGACATTCCCGGCATGAAGTGAAGGAGTAAAGATGATCAACATGAGCATTATACAAAAAGAGCCGAATTTTCTCATTATCCCTTCCCTGTCGATTTTCTTGCCGAAGTGTTTGTGTGCTGTGCGCGCCTCCCCTATCGCAAAAAAGCCCCTGTCCTGAGCAGACCGGGGCTTTTTCGCCATCCTTGTTATCCTCTTTACGGCTCAGGGCACTTGCCCTTGTCGTTCCAGAGGAGTCTTTCTTCCTCGGAAATATCCTCCTCTTTTTCGCACGAGGGGAGTACGAGGTTAAACTTCCAGTTTATCTCGAGAATTCAGTTTTTCCTTAAGCGGTCTCTTCCGTTTCCGTCCCTGCTTTAGACGGCTCGAGATCCATGGCCTTCCAGACGATCTCGGCGATATCCAGAGATACCATGGTTTCTTCCTTCTGGCGATCCTTGATTCCGTCGCTCATCATCGTGAGACAGAACGGGCAGGCCACCGCAATGGTCTCCGCGCCGGCTGCAATCGCCTGATCGGTCCGCGCGTCATTAATGCGTTCGCCGATATCTTCTTCCATCCACATCCGGCCTCCACCGGCGCCGCAGCAGAAGCTCTTCGCGAGATTCCGCTCCATTTCCGTAAGTCTCAGGCCGGGTACAGCATTCAACACCTTTCGGGGCTGATCGTAAATCTTGTTATACCGCCCCAGGAAGCAGGAGTCATGATAGGTGACAGTGCTTGCCAGAGGTTTCTTCAGTGCGATCTTGCCCTTCGCAAGCAGATCGGCCAGAATCTCCGCATGATGATAGACTTCGAAATTTCCACCGAAGTGCGGATAATCCTTTTTCAGAGCATTGTACCCATGGGGGCAGGTGGCGATGATCTTCTTCACGCCATAGCCGTTCATGGCCTCGATGTTCATCTGCGCCAGCGTCTGGTACAGATATTCGTTGCCGCCTCTCATGGCCGAGTCGCCGCAGCAGCATTCCTCAGTACCGAGAATACCGAATTTCACCCCGGCCGCCTGCAGGATCTTCGCAAACGCGATGGTCACTTTCTTGCCGCGGTCATCGAATGAACCGGCACAGCCGACATAGAAGAGATATTCCACGTCGGGATCTTCCGCCAGCGTCTTGACTCCCAGATCCTTTGCCCAGTCAGCCCGGAGGTGAGCGCCCACGCCCCAGGGATTGGAATTGTTTTCCATGTTGCGGTAGGTCAACTGGAGTTCCGGCGCGAAATCGGCCTCCGTGAGGACCTTATACTGTCTCATATTGACGATCTTCGGCACATGCTCGATGCTCGACGAACAGTTTTCCATGCAGTACATGCAGTTCGTACAGGCCCAGAGCTCATGCAGATCGATGACTTCACCCACCATGGCCTTTTCGGCCTCAGGAACCTGCAGTTCACTACCTGCCGCCGCGGCCTTCTGCGCCTCGACAAAGGCCGGAGCACGCTGCTCCCAGTAGGTTTTCAAATCCTGAACCAGTTTCTTCGGGGAAAGCGGCTTGCCGGTCAGATAGGCCGGACAGCCATCCTGGCATCTGCCGCAGCGCGTACAGGCATCCAGGTCGAAAAGCTGCTTCCATGTAAACTCTTCCAGTTGCCCGACACCGAAGGTTTCCGCGTTCTCGAAATCCCGAATGGGCTCGATCGTTCCGGTCGGCTTCAGATCCGTAAAGAAGTGGTTGGCCGACGTCGTAACGATATGGAGCAACCTTGAGAAAGGAATATATGCGATAAATCCAAGAGCGATGAAGGTATGCAGCCACCAGAAGAATTTATGGGCCGCCTTTGCCGAATCCGTTTCAATGCCGGTGAATAAATGTGAAAGGGTCCAGCCCGCGAAAGACCAGTATTCCCAAGGTGTCTCGTCGATTGTAACAGAAATTCTCAAGGCTTCGATGATGAATCCCGTAACGATAATACCGCCGATAAGAAGCAGAACAATGGCGTCATCGGGCCTGTTGTCCGGAACTCCCTTGTAACCCAGTCGATCCGGCTTCGACAGATATCGCCTGTCCGCTGCCATAAGCACGCCCACCAGAACAGCCAGGCCAAACAGATCCATGAGAAATGAAAAACCAAGATAAAAATTCCCTCTCAGGAAAGCCACGCCCAAGGGTTCCGTAATGTGAAATTCCGTCGCATCAAACGCCGCCCCGAAGATAAGCACAAAAAATCCAAAAAAAATCAATCCATGCATAATACCGGGATAGGCATCGGCTGAAGTTTTCACCTGCAGCAGCGCATTGCGAAGCAGCAGTTTGACCCTTTCACCCATGTTGTCCATTCTCAGTTCGGGCTTCCCCAACGCCTTCCACATCTGCCAACGTCGATAAAGTCCGTAGGCAAGGATAAGCAGGGCTACTCCCGTAAAAAGAAAAAGGAAGGGCTCGAAGTGTTCCGCGTTCCAGAATACTTCCCTTCCTTCATTCCCTATACCTATAGGCTGTACCATAACTCCTCCCCTGTTCCAGAGCGGCCTGTATCGATTGATTCAGCCGCCTTATCGGCATGACAAGGCGGCTGAATCGGTAACGCTGACCGCTATATCAAACTAACCAACAAGTTTCTTGCACTCTTTTGCCAATTCGGGGATCACCTTGAAGAGATCATCAACGATCCCGTAATCCGCCTTCGCAAAAATCGGGGCCTCTTCGTCTTTGTTGACGGCCACGATAAACTTGGATGAACTCATGCCGGCCAGATGCTGAATGGCTCCGGAAATACCGCAGGCCACATACAGATTCGGGGAAACAACCTTTCCTGTCTGTCCGACCTGATCCGCCTGGGGACGCCAACCTGAATCGACGGCCGCTCTGGAAGCACCCACCGTCGCGCCCAGGACATTCGCCAGTTCTTCAAGACAGGCATATCCTTCCGCCCCGCCCATTCCTCGGCCTCCGGAAACAATGACCATGGCTTCCGTCAGGTCGATCTTGCCGCTGGCGTCTTTCTGAACTTCAACAACCTTGGTCTTCAACTGCGATGCATCCAGTCCGGCATCAAATTTCGTTACCGCACCGGCCTTTGCATTTTCGACAGCCGGGAAAACATTCGGTCTCAGGGATGCCATCTGCGGAAATGCGGAAAAGACGACTTCACCATAGCATTTCCCTGCATACATGGGACGAACAGCAACCAGCTTGCCGCCGTCGATCTTTACTTCCGTGCAGTCCGTGGCCAGTCCGGTAGCCAGTTTTCCAGCTACGCGGGCGGACAGGTCTTTGCCCTGCGCGGACGCGCCGAACAGCAGGATCGAAGGATCGTTTTCCTTAACGATTTTCGCAACCGCCGCTGCATGGGCATCCGTCGTGTAGGGTTCCAGGGCTGCGTCATCAGCCACGAAAACCTTATCCACACCGTATTTACCCAGTTCGCCTGCAATTCCTTCCACACCTGAACCCAACAGGACGGCGCCTACCTCTTCACCCAGCTCATCCGCCAGCTTCCGGGCAGTGCTCGCAAGTTCAAAAGAAATCTTGCGAAAGGCGCCATCTCTTTGCTCTGCTACTATCCATACACCTTTTGCCATGTTAATTATCCTCCGTGATCAGTATATATTAGATGACCTTTGCCTCTTCTCGCAGCAGTTTGGCCAGTTCCGCAGCCTTAACCGCCGGATCGTCGCCCGCGATAATCTTTCCAGGAGGTCTGGCCGGAGGCGGTACCATTTTGGCGACTTTAGACTTCGACTCAACACTGACACCCAGGGCAGCCAGGTTTTTCACGTCAACAGGCTTCTTCTTGGCTTTCATGATTCCAGGCAGGGAGGCATAACGGGGTTCGTTCAACCCTTTCTGTGCCGTGACCACGGCCGGCAGTGAACTTTCAATGACAAACGCCGCGCCTTCCACCGGACGGACGACCTTGACGGTCTTTCCATCGGTTTCTTCCTTGGTGACGACGGTCAACTGGGGAAGGCCGAGAAGTTCCGCCAGAATGGCTCCAACCTGTCCGGAGTCGTCATCGATGGCTCTCTGTCCGCAGAAAATGACGTCATAGGGGATCCCTTTGATCGCCGCGGCCAATGCCGTTGCCGTTGCATAGGCATCCGCGCCTTCAAGAGCGGGATCGTCGATGTGAATGCCTTTGTCGGCGCCCATGGCCAGGGCAGTGCGGATTGTCTCCATCGCTCTTGCCGGACCTGCGCAGACGATCGTGACGTCTCCACCGAGCTTTTCCTTCAGTTTTAAGGCTTCTTCCACGCCGTATTCATCATAGGGGTTCATGACCCACTTGATGCCGGATTCATCGATTCCTGAACCGTCC
>Ga0123335_1003715_pt1 | contig 20788 bp, 19 predicted proteins | sample BiotimSIPDNA_2_FD_89707 | JGI IMG/M metagenome (GOLD analysis project Ga0123335, IMG submission 89707) | Anaerobic biogas reactor microbial communites from Washington, USA - Biogas_R2 time_0 SIP DNA | ecosystem: Engineered > Bioreactor > Anaerobic > Unclassified | place: Washington, USA...
CGAAGTTGTACACCATGCTGGCCGGAACGCCCAGAAAGTAGATGGTCATGTACAAAACGGACAGGGGCAGGATATCCTCCGGGGTGCCCATCAGGGCCAGCATGGGCCCGCACAGGAACAGCCCCGCGGCCATCACCACCAGCCCGCTGATACCGCTGATCAGCAGGGAGGTGTGCACGGTGCGGCTCACGTCCCCAGGCTGCTGAGCCCCATACTCCTGGGCTACCACCACGCTGGTGCCCACGCTCAGGCCCATAAAAAGGTTTACAATCAGGTTGATCAGCGAGCCTGCCGCGCCTACGGCCGCCAGCGCTTCCTTGCCCGAAAACCGTCCGGCGATCACCATATCGGCGGCATTGAACAGCAGCTGCAGCACATTCATGGCCATGATGGGCAGCGCGAAGACCAAAATCTTCTTAAAAAGCGGCCCGCTGCACATGTCCATGTCATGGGACCTTGTTATCTTCCTCTGAAGGTTTCTGGAGCGCATTCCCCACATCACTTGCCTTGTATACATTGTACCTGTGAGCGACCATTATAGCACAGCCCTGGAGAGATTGCCAGCCCGCTGCCCCCTGGTACTCCCTTTTGGAATCTCAGGAGATTCTCATCAAAACCTGCTTTATAAACAGCCGCCTTTGCTGGTACAATATGCCTGAATGATATCAAAGAAGGGGAGGGGACGGTTTTGAAGGTTCGCCTGCTCATCCATGACCTGGACGAAAAAGACGAAAGACAGTTGAAATATGCTGTACCTGAAAGTGTGATCCTTTTTTCCGCAAAACCCAGGGTGAAGCCATGCGTTGGCTGCTTTGGCTGCTGGATCAAAACCCCGGGCCGGTGCGTGATCAAAGACCGGTGCTGGGACAGCCCGGCCATGATGGCCGCCGGGCGGGAGCTGATCTTGGTCAGCCGCAATGTGTACGGCGGCTTTTCCCCGGAGGTGAAGGCCGTGCTGGACCGCTCCATCGGGTATATGATGCCCTTTTTCCGCTATGTGGGCAGCGAAATGCACCACACCGCCCGCTATGACAATCCCCTGACCCTCACCGCCCATTTCTACGGGGAGGGCATCAGCGAGGGAGAACGGGGAATCGCCCGGCGGCTGGTGAAGGCCAACGCGGTGAACCTGGGCGCAGAGGGATGCCAGGTTTGCTTTCATGATTCCCTCCCCCATCTGAAAGAGGCCCTGCTATGAAAATATTATTGCTGGACGGAAGCCCCAAGGCGCAGCACAGCGCCTCCGCCCATTACCTGAGGGCCATGGAAGCCTTCCTGGGCGGACAGCAGACCCTCCTCTGGCGGGATGCCAGAAGCTTTGACGGAGCAGCCGTCGCCAGGGATCTGCTGGATCAGGATGCCCTGGTGATTGCCTTTCCCCTCTATGTGGACGGCATTCCCTCCCACCTGCTGGTCTTTTTGGAGGCCATGGAAAAGAGCCTGAAAGAACATCAGGCAGCGGCCAGGGTTTATGTGCTTTGCAACGCGGGCTTTTTTGAGGCGCGACAAACCCGCCTGGCCCTGGAGATGATGAAGATCTGGTGCGAGAAAAGCGGCCTTGCTTGGGGCAAGGCCATCGGCATCGGAGCGGGGGGCATGGCCCTGGCCGCGCCCATAGGAAGCGGCCCCTTTGCCAAGCTGGGCAAGGAGCTTCAGACCCTGGCCGGCCTGGTCCTGGCCGGCCAAAGCGACCATGATTGCTTTGTGGAGCCGGATTTTCCGCGCTTTTTGTACAAAACCATCGCCCATTTCAGCTGGCGCAGCCAGGCGCGGAAAAACGGGCTGAGCGGCAAGGCCCTTCATCGGCGGCACAGCTATGTGCCGCCCGCCCGGCACGCGCCGGCCCAGGCTCCCTCAAACCCGTAGCAGCCCCCTGAACCCCCGCACGCTGTAAAAGGAAGGCGCGCTGTTGTGGTACACAAATACGCGGCCATAGCGGCGATCCATGAACAGGGCGCCGCCCAACTTGCGAACATCGGGGGGCGTCCTGATCCAGCTGGAGGTTTTCAGGTCAAACTCCCCCAGCTGCTGAAGCCCTCTGTACTGCTCCTCCGTGAGCAGCTGAACGCCCATGGCCGCGGCCATGTCCACCGCGTTGCCGGAGGGGAAAATGCCTTTCTTCACGCGCTGCGCCTCCCCCTCCCCGTCATAGCAGCCGTTGCGGCGGCCTGCCGGCGTTTCGGGGCTGCAATCCACAAAAAGAACCTCCCCCGTGTACGCGTCCTGGCCGATCACATCCGGCTCACCGCCGGTGCGCTCCATTTCGCCCAGGGCGCGAAGCTTTTCCCCGTCGGCTTTCAGCCGGGCTTCTACCATTTCCCACCGGATGCCCGGGTGGCGATCCCTGTTTGCCTCAAAGCGTTTTTTCACTGTCTCCAGCACAGATACATCCGTCATGATCGTCCCTCCTGCAGCAAATAAAACGGGTTTCTCCAAAGGAGAGCGGCACCTGGAGGATGCGTTCCACCCCTACACCGTCCAGGGCGCAGACACAGCCGCCGTCCATGGCAGGCCATTGATCCAGATCGACAGGCGCGCTTTGGGAAAGGGGCTCCAGCTCGACCTCCAGTGCGGTGGGGAACCCATGCCGTTTCAGCCCCACGCAAAACTCTCCGTCTGTCCAGAAATCGTCCATCACCGGCTTGCCGTGGATATACACGGTGGCCCGGTCCGCCCGGTAGCGGATGTACAGATGATAATCATCGGCCTCCTGGTTATCCGCAGGGCACAGGCGGTAACGCCTCTCCCCGATCCGATGGATGGCGCAGGCCGGCTGCCGGAAGGGCAGAACCTTGTGATAGCAGGCAAAACCCTTCTTCACCCCCCGGTAGGTAAAGCCCTCCGGCACTTTGGGCAGCGGCGGATACACCCGCAGGGATAACTCCGGCGTGGAGGCCAGGATCCGGTACCCCCCGGGCCCCTCCAGCACAGGATTCCCGCTGAGGACCAGATACTCCCGGTCCAGGGTGATCTTGTAGGCCTGCAGCGCTTCCTCCCGGGTGATCAGCAGCGCCTGGGCGCCTGGCGTGGCGTCCACGCTTTCCCCATAGAGCACCGTGGTCTGCCCCACGCGGCACAGGGGCGTTGCCTGGGCAAAACGGATGACGCCGCCTTCCACCGGCATGTCAAAGGGATAGAACCCAAAAGTCCCGGCGGGGATGAAAAGAGGCGGCAGCACCTTGCCCGTACCGGGAACCACCAGCCGGACATCCCGAAAATCCGGCCTTACCATGTGGCGCACATAATTGCAGAAAAACACATAGCCCGCCCCCGCGCTGTTCATGCGAAAACTGTACCTCAGGCGGGTATTGTCCCCGGGATCCTGGGGATTGTCCGGGGAAAACACCGGGGGCATCCGGCACAGCTCCTCCCCAAAGTCCACCGCAAACAGGGCCAGCATTCTCAGCTCATGATAGGCGCTGCGGTACTGCCCATAAGCGCCCAGAGGGGCCCCGGAGTCGCTGGACCATACGGGCACGTCGTCAGGATCTCCGGTCTCCCGGCATTCCTGCAAGGCGGTATGCTTGCCACTGGGGTTTACCCCGCCATGGTACAGGGAGTACCCCAGCAGGTTTGCGCCGCTGCCCAGCTTGACCACGCTCCTGGCGGCGGTATCCTTGCCTGTGGCCACGGGTCTGCGATGGCGGGTCACCTGCAATTCGCTCCCCATCTCCGCCATCAGGAAGGGAAAGCGTTCCGCATCAAGGGTCCTTTCTTCTTCCTTGCCGTTATTCAAGCCGCTGCCCGGGAAGTTGCGCAGGGGCATGAACACATCGTTGATGGAGTGCCTGCTTTCCGTCATCTCCGCGTCCCAGGGAGCCTCCCGGTAGTCGCCCATCACCGGCAGCAATCCGCCGGTGACAGCCCCGCACCAGCCGGGGGCGGTAAACAGGGGTACGTCAAACCCGGCATCCCTGGCCAGCCAGGCAAGGGTTTGCATATGCCTTTCTCCCTCCTGCCCCCTCAGTCCGCCCCCATGGCCATACTCGTTTTCGATCCTCACTCCGATGATGGGGCCGCCGTCCTTATGGAGCAGCCCCTCCACCTGACAGAACAGCATCCGGTAGTACCGGGCCACCTGGGCAAGGTACCCTTCGTCATTGGTGCGGGGGATGCAGTTCCCATTCAGCAGCCAGTCGGGAAAGCCGCCGTTGCGCACCCCCCCATGGCACCAGGGTCCGATGCGCAAAAAAAGCTTCAGCCCGCAGGCCTTGCAGGTTTGTACAAAGCGCCGCAGGTCCTTGCGGCCGCGAAAGTCCCACTCCCCCCTGACTTCCTCATGATGAATCCAGATCACATCGCAGGAAGCAACGCACACGCCCCCCATCATCATTTTGTACAGCGCGTCTTCCCATTCCGATGCCGGGATGCGGGAATAGTGAACTTCTCCAACGACGGGGAACCAGGGCCTGTTTCTCCGGGTGAGATAGTCCTTGGTATAGCCAAACTTCATGGTTCATCCCTTCACTGCGGGGTCCCCAGGGGAGGGGACCCGTTCTTTTGTAGAATCAGAAAAAAGAAAAGGCGCGGGTCACAGTGGTTTTCGAAAACACAGTTCTTTGGCGATCTCATTCATCGTCAAACCCGCTCACTTTTACCATTCAACTTGTGCAACCGGTTCGTGGTTCCAATATAGCATGGCCGGGTGTGGTTGTCAATGCGCAAGAAACGGCGAAAAGCTCTCCATTATGGGATTTTTCGGCTTTTTTTGGCTGTCTTTCTCATCTTGTCAAACGCATAACACAACAATTTTCGTCAAACTTCCTGTTTGCATTGCACACCCCCTATATCCCCCAAATTGTCTGTATGATTTGTTCCATTATTGTCCAAATGGCTAAAATTTGCAATGTCATGCGATTGACATTTTTATGGCGCTGTGCTATGCTGTACCCATAGAACCTGCGGGTACTCTCTCGCGGGAATGGAATATGGGAAGGGAGAATACATCATGATGAAGAAACTGGTTGCCCTCCTGATAACACTGGCGATGCTGGTGTCCGTTGGCGCGGCGGTCGCGGAAAGCGGTGCGGATCAGACCCCCGTTACCATCTCCTTCTACTCCACCCAGGCAGGCGTGGACGACGCCACGGTGGAACTGCTTGGCAAATTCATGGAGGAATACCCCTGGATTACGGTGAATTACTATCCCTGCGGCGACGATCAGCTGGCTGCGTGGCTGGCGCTCTACTCCGCCGGCACCGCGCCCACCGTGTCCCTGCTGGACGTGGGCCAGATTCTCAATTACAGCGACTACATGTATGATTTCACCAAGGGCGACACCGCGTTCATGAGCCATATCCTCAGCGGCATCGAGTACTGCCAGAAGGAAGGCAGTGACGCGGTGTACGGCATCCCCAGCAGCTATCAGGGCTTTGGCCTGATGTACAACAAGCGGCTGGTGAAGGAAGTGTTCGGCGAGGGTTATGACGTCAACCAGGTGAACACCGTTGACAAGCTGGTAGCCTTCTTCGACGCCTTTGAGGCCGCCGGCTATCCCGCCACCATCGTCTTCAGCGCCGACTGGGCCCTGGGCGCTCACTACCTGGGCTGCCAGTTCTTCTCCGAGTGGCTGGGCGACAAGGAAGCGCAGCGCGCCATGCTCCGGGGCCTCAAGGACGGCGAAGTATCCCTCATCGGGAATCAGCACTTCAACACCCTGCTGGACGTGTTTGACATCCTGATGAAGTACAACGTAAACAAGGCCGATCCTCTGGCCGACACCCAGGAGGGCGACCTGGAGAAGCTCTCCACCGGCAAGGCCGCCACGATGTTCCAGGGCGACTGGAACTGGCTGCAGATTCAGACCTTCGCGGAGCGGGACGACGTGGCCACCATGCCCCTGCCCCTCACCAACGATGAAAATGATCCCCGCAACAACAAACTGCTGGGTTCCTGCCCCAAGGGCTACTGCGTAGACACCTATCAGAACACCCCCGAGCAGCAGCAGGCAGGCGCCATTCTGGCCCAGTGGCTGGCGCTGAGCCCGGCCGGCCAGGAGTTCATGGTGAAAAAGATCGGCTCCACGCTGCCCTTTGACAACGTGACGGTGGTCAACGAGAACCCGCTGGCGGTCTCCACCCAGGAGTACCTGAACGCCGGCAAAATCCTGGACATCAGCACCTACATCTGTGAAGCTCCCTCCGACTTCTGGCTCCATGTAGGCCCCTTCATGCAGGCATACCTGGCCGGACAGATGGACCGCGCGACGCTGGCTGCCGAAATCGAAGGCTACTTCGCGGATCTGGACTGACACAACCCGTATGGAAGGCGGGCAGGGCTTATGGGGGCATAAACCCTGCCCGCCTTCTTTTGGCATCAAAGGAGGCGATCCCTGATGATCAGCACGCGCAGGCAGGATTCGTGGAAGATCATCCTGCTGTTTTTTGTCCCCGCGGTCCTGATATGGATCACCGCCATGGTGATTCCTTTCTTCTACGGCATTTGGATATCCTTTACCAAATGGGATGGCATCGGCTCCAACTACACCCTGGTGGGGCTGGCCAACTACACCAAGCTGTTTACCAACGCCAAGTTCTGGCTGTCGCTGGAGCGTACCGCATGGTATACGGTGGGCGTGGTCATCCTCAGCAACGTGGTGGGGCTGAGTCTGGGGCTGCTGCTCACCAGCGCGCTGAAAGGGCGCAACCTGTTCCGCACGGCCATCTTCATTCCCAATGTCATCGGCGGCGTGGCGATGGGCTACATCTGGAAATACATCTTCGCCTACGGTGTCACGCTGGTAGGCTCGTCCCTGGGAGTCCAGTGGCTGGCCACCTCCATGCTCTCCGACCCCACCAAAGCAATGATCGCAATGATACTGGTGTCCTCATGGCAGCTGAGCGCTTATCTGATGATCATTTACGTTGCGGGTTTTACCAATGTGCCGGGCGAGCTTGTGGAAGCCGCTCGGGTGGACGGCGCGGGAGCGCTGAGCGTGTTTCGCAATGTTCGCCTGCCCATGATCCGCTCCTCCATTACCATCTGCCTGTTTCTGGCCATCGTGCGCTCCTTCATGGTGTTTGAGGTCAACATGTCCCTGACCGACGGCGGCCCCTACAACTCCACCGAGCTGATCGCCTTCCGCATCTACAACACGGCCTTTGTGAGCCTCAAGTTTGGCAATGCCCAGGCCCAGGCAGTGGTGCTTTTTATTATCGTCGCACTCATCTCCGTCCTGCAGGCTTACCTGACCCAGAAGCGGGAGGTGCAGCTGTAGTATGAAGCAGAAACGCGCCGCCGGGAGGATTATGCTCGCCATCGCGCTTGTGCTCACGGTATTCTACCTCTTTCCGCTGATATTGATGCTGATCAACTCCTTCAAAACGACGGGGCAGTTTACCAGCAACCCGTTTTCGCTGCCCACCAGCCTGAGACTGAGCAATTATGAGCAGGCTCTTGTGCAGATGCATTTCTTCACCGCCCTTCGCAACTCCCTGGTTCTTACGGTGAGCGTATGCGCCATCATCTCGGTGCTGGGCGCCATGGCTGCCTATGTGGTAAGCCGCGTGAAATCGCGCTTCGTGTCCGTCCTGTATTATCTGATGATTGCGTCCATGTGCGCACCCTTTCAGGCGTACATGATCCCGCTGGTCAAGCTGTACGCGTCCACCCTGGGATTCAACAACAGCCTGCTGCCGGTGATCTACATCGGTGTGGGGCTCAACGTCGCTTTTTCCATCTTCCTGATTCGCGGCTTCCTCAACTCCATCCCCGTGGAGATCGACCAGGCCGCGCTGATTGACGGATGCACCAGCACACAGCTGTTTTTCCGCATCATTCTGCCCATGCTGACCCCCATCCAGGTAACGCTGCTGGTGTTTGTGGCCATGGGCATCTGGAACGACTATCTGCTGTCCAGCCTGTTCCTCAACACCCAGGAGATGCGCACCCTGCCCATGATGATCCGCGTCTTCTGCGCCCAGTATTCCAACGATTATTCGCCCATGATGGCCGGGCTGGTGATGAGCATCACGCCCATGCTGCTGTTCTACCTTGTATGCCAGAAGCAGATTCTGGAAGGCGTGGTGCAGGGCAGCGTCAAAGGATAAGGACATATAGGGTTCTTCACACCGCCTGAGGAGGTTACTATGGCCAATCTGCACTTGAATTTCCGCTCGGACTGTCTGAGCCGCAGCGTATATCCCGTGGTGTTTCTGCCGGATTACACAGGCTGGAACGAGCGCAAACCGCCCTACCCCACGCTGTACTTTCTGCCCGGCTATTCCGGCGGGGGCCTGGAGACCGCCACCTTTACCAATTTCTCCCTTTTCTCGATGGTCTACGGCATTGCCATCGTGATGGTGGACGGAGAAAACTCCTTCTATGTGGACGACGAGGCGCGGGGCGCACTGTTCAGCCAGTATGTGGGGCGGGAGATCGTGGAGGTGACCCGGGAGCTGCTTCCCCTGTCCCGGGAGCGGGATGAAACCTTCATCGGCGGCATCTCCATGGGCGGCTACGGTGCACTGGTCAACGGCCTGCGCTTTCCCCGGACCTTTGGGAAGATCGCCATGCTGTCGCCCGCGCTGGAGCTGACCAATCGCGATGACCAACCCACGCCGGGCTGCCCCGTGCCCCATGGCGAGCTGCTGGCCACCCTGGGCAGATGGAAGCAGTACGAGGGCACCTACAAGGACGTACGCCATGCCACCCAAAAGGCTCTTGAAGACCCGGCGTCCATGCCGGAACTGTTCCTCACCTGGGGGCGGCAGGATGGGCTTGTAGGCGAAAGCTGCCGACGCTATGCCTCTGAGCTGCGGGAGGCGGGCGCGCCCTTCGCCCTGTACGAGGCGGAAGGCGGGCACGACCATACGTTCTGGAAGCGGGCGATGACCCCCTGCTGCCAGTTTCTGACCGGAAAGGGAGGGGAAGCTGCTTGTATATCCGGCTGACCGTAAAATCTCAAATGCTGATGCGCGCCACGGACGTGCATGTGTTCCTTCCCTGCCACGACGGATACCCGGACGCGAAGGCTCCCTATCCCACGCTGTATTTTTTGCCGGGCTACTCGGCCAGTGCCGAGGAGCTTGCCACCTGCCTGCCCCTTCGGCAGATGAGCGCTCTTTTTGGCATGGCCGTGGTGATCCCGGAGGGCGAAAACTCCTTTTACACCGATCACCCGGAGAGGGCAACGCAGCATGGGTGCTATGTGGGCGATGAACTGGTGGAAATTACCCGCACGCTGCTGCCCTCCCTTTCCCATCAGCCCCAGAATACCTTCATCGGCGGCATCTCCATGGGCGGCTACGGCGCGGCTGTGCTGGGACTCCAAAGGCCGGACACCTTTTCCCGCATCGCGATGCTGTCGCCTGCCATCGAACCGGACAGGCTGTTTGAAAAGACCGGCGAGGGCGCGGTTCCCTCCACGTTGTTTGACGCGCTGTTTGGCGGTGCGGAGCGCTACGCTGCCTCCCTGCTGAATCCCAGGAACGCCATTGCCGCCCTCAAGAAGAGCGGCAAAAACCTGCCCAGGCTGTACATGTGCTGCGGCAGGCAGGACTGGCTGGTGCGGGACGCGTGCCTGAGCTTCCGGGATTTCCTGCAGGAGGAAGGCGTGCCCCTTTGCTATGAGGAAGGGGACGGACAGCACGACATTCCCTACTGGGATGACCGGCTGGAAAGCTGCTTTCGCTTTCTGCGCGCTTGAGGATGAAGGAGGCGCTTGATCCTATGGATATTGTAAGAGCATTGGAACGGCCCTGGATGCCGCCCCAGCTGCCGGAAACCATCCCCCACGGCGACATGCCGGGTGACAAGGTGCAAATTGGCGCGGAACACGTGGCCAAAGCCAATGTGATTTATCCCGCCCTGGCACGGGAGCTGCTCCCCGCCCTGGAAAGGAACCCCAGCCAAAGGGCGGTGGTGGCGATGTGCGGCGGCTCGGGCGTGGGCAAGTCCGAAATTGCGTCTGTTTTAAGCTACTATCTGACACAGGCAGGAGTGGGCAGCTACACCCTCTCCGGTGACAACTACCCCCACCGCATCCCCCGGGACAACGACCTGGAGCGCCTGCGCGTATACCGGGTGGGCGGCCTGCGCGGGCTGGTGGCAAATGGCCTTGCCTCCCCGGACATCACAGATCGGCTTGGGGAGCTGTGGCGGCAGGATGAGGACGCGGAACCCGACCCAGCGGCGGAGATGCCCTGGCTTCAAACGTATCAGCGGGCGGGCCGCCGGGCGCTTGCGGGCTATCTGGGCACACCCAATGAGATCGACTTTGACGAGGTATCGGGCATCCTGGCCCGCTTCAAACAGGGCGCTCCTTCCCTGATGCTCAAGCGCATGGGGCGCGAGCCCTCCGAGCTTTGGTACGACTGCGTGGATATGACGCACACCCATGTGCTCATCATCGAATGGACCCATGGCAACAGCGACTGCATTGAGGGCGTGGACGTGCCCATCTTGCTGAACAGCACACCCCAGGAAACGCTGGCCCACCGCCGCACCCGCAACCGGGACGGCAAAACGGACAGCGCCTTTACCACCATGGTGCTGGAAATTGAACAGCAGAAACTGGTGGCCCAGGCACACAAGGCCCGCGTAATTCTGTCCAAGGCCGGCGAGCTGATGACCTATGACGAGTATCGGCTGCTGATGGCCCGGGCATAGCATGGGAGGAAATGCATGAACAACGGCGCAATGCTGAACGCCTACCCGGACAGCCTGGGCGGCACCCTCGGCCAGTGTGCCCAGTTGCTGGACGACCCTGCCCTTCGCGGCGCGTTTCATTCCTTCTACATTTTGCCCAGCCTGTTTGACACCGATCTGGACAGGGGCTTTTCGGTGATCAGCTACAACCTCAACCAGCTGCTGGCCACAGAGGAGGATCTGGAACATCTGCGCAGGATGGGGGTGGACCTGAAGCTGGACTTCGTCCTCAACCACCTCTCCGTGCTTTCGCCCCAGTTTCAGGACGTGATCAAAAACGGGGACAGTTCCCCCTACCGGGATTTTTTCATTGACTGGAACCGGTTCTGGGAGGGACATGGCACGATGACGGAAGAGGGCTTTATTCAGCCCGACCCGGCGCTCATCCGGGACATGTTCTTCCGCAAACCAGGGCTGCCCATCCTGATGGTGCGCTTCCCCGACGGGCGGGATGAGCCCTACTGGAACACCTTCTATCAGGAAGTACGCTACCGCGCGCCGGACGCCCAGGAACTGATGGAAGCCCTGGGGCTGCAATACGGCGAGGCAGCGCTTTTGGCCGGGAAGATCGCCCAGCAGCTTCAGGAGGGCATCCCGCCGGCGCAAATGGCCCTTGGCAGGCAACAGGAGCGCATTGCCGCGCTCCTGGAATCCCGCCGCCGCTACCTGGGGCAGATGGACTTGAACCTGCGCTCACCCCTTGTATGGGAGTTTTATGAGAACACCCTGGATCAGCTCAGGGAGTACGGCGCATCCATCGTGCGGCTGGACGCCTTTGCCTACGCGCCCAAGACGGTGGGCAAGCGCAACTTCCTCAACGAGCCGGACACCTGGGACATGCTGGAGCAGGTGCGCCGGCTGGCCCAGCCCCGCGGGCTTACCCTGCTGCCGGAAATTCACGATTCCTATGCATCGGGCAGCTACCGCACCTTGTGCGACAAGGGCTACATGCTCTATGACTTTTTCCTGCCCGGGCTGGTGATTGACGCCATTGAAAATGCGGACTCCACCACGCTGCTGCGCTGGGCGCGGGAGCTTCGGGAAAGAAAAGTGCAAACCGTCAACATGCTTGGATGCCATGACGGCATTCCCATGCTGGATTTGAAGGGGCTGGTGCCCGAGGAGCGCATCCAGGTGCTGATTGACCTCATCGTAAGCCGCGGCGGGCTCATCAAAAACCTTCACGGCCAGAAAAACATGTATTATCAGGTGAATTCCACCTATTTCAGCGCCCTTGGATGCGATGAGCGCAAGCTGCTGTTGGCCCGCGCCCTGCAGCTGTTCATGCCCGGCAAGCCCCAGGTATGGTATCTGGACCTGTTCGCGGGCAAAAATGATCTTCAGGCGGTCCGGCAGGGCGGCCCGGCGGGGCACAAGGAGATCAACCGCACCAATTTGACCCGGGAGGACGTGCGGGAAGCGCTGGCAAAGCCCGTGACCGCCCTGCAGGTGCGTATGCTGAGAATGCGCAACCAGTGCCCGGCCTTTGACCTGGACGCCCATGCGGAGTTTGAGCAGCCCGACGCCCACAGCCTGCGCATGACATGGCAAAAAGACGGCGCCACAGCGCTGCTGGAAGCCGACCTGGCCAAATTGCGTTTTGTGATGAGAATGGATACGACGGAGGGATTGATGGAACTGGGGAATTGACCTTCCCCGGTTTCTTTATGTGGATTCCCTCTCCACAAGGGACACAGGGAAAACTGTTTTGGTGGGCACCACCTCGCCGCTGGAGATGCGCAGGATGCACTCCACCGCAAAGCGGCACAGCTCGTCGATGGGCTGATGGATGGTGGTCAGAGGCATGGCGCAGTTGACCGCGAAGGGCGTATCGTCATACCCCACGACCTTAAGCCGCTCGGGCACCGGAATTTGGTGGCGGCGGCAGTAGCGCAGGATGCCCACAGCCATGATGTCGTTGGAGGCCAGAATGCCGTCCGCCTGGGGGTACTCCCGGAACAGACGGCCGATGGTGCCGTCATAGTTCATGCTGATAAACTCGCTCCAGGTGGCGTCCACCTGCACGGGCAGCTCCACGCCATGCTTTTGGCATGCGTCCCGAAAACCGATGAAGCGCTTGTCCGGGTCGGTGTCCAGCTCGGCTTTGCCGTGGAAGAACAGCAGCTTTTTGCAGCCCTTGCTGATCAGATGCTCCGCCGCGATATAACCGCCATGATAGTTGTCGGTCAGCGCGCAGGGGATGTGGGGCGAGGGCTCTCTTTCAATGATAACCATCGGCGCGTTGATGCCCAGAAAGTCCTCGGCGTTTTGGGTGAAGTTGGCCAGGATGATGCCCATCACCTTGTTGCCCAGGAGCATGCTGAAATATTCCTTTTCCTTGCGCACATCCCGGTTGGACACACAAAGCAGCAGCTTGCAGCCATGGGCCGAGGCGTACGCTTCCACGCTCTGGATGACGCTGGCAAAGAAATAATTCATGGCGGATGGAACGATCAGCCCGATAAAGTTGGTGGTTTTCTTGGCCAGGGAGCGGGCCAGCTCGTTGGGGTGATAGTCCAGCTCCTTCATCGCTGCCTCAATCTTGGCCCGCGTCTTGGCGCTGACATTCCCGCGTCCGTTCATCATGCGGGATATGGTTGTTACCGTAACACCGGACCGCTCGGCCACATCCCTGAGCGTTGCCATATGATCCCTCCGAGCATTCATCTATGCATCATTATAAATTGGCCTTACCGGCTTGTCAATTGAGCGGCCCGGGCTCAGCCCAGCTGCCGCGGCAGATAGACCATGCCCGCCGTACCATGATATGCCCGAAGCGCGTCGCCCTGTGGCCGCATCGGTTCCCATACGGGCTCACCGATGAGCGTACCGGCCAGAAGCCGGTCACAAAGCGCCAGCATGTCCTGCGCTACCTGCAGCCTGGGCGGGTTGTAGCCCGGCTTCCCCGGCTCGCCGGCCTGCCCGCAGTGTCCGCCCAGCCATTCAAAGCCGCCATAAGCCCCGGCCTGCCGGATGAAAGCGGCCAGGCCCGCGCGATACTCGCGCAGCCCCAGCGCGAAGGGCAGCGCCATAAGCACGATATTGCCGCTGCCGATGGCATCGCCGCAAAACACCGCAGGTTCATTTTCCAGCGCGAACACACAGGAGCCCGGGGTGTGCCCGGGCAGGGGCAGCACATGCACGCACTCGCCCCCCAGGTCAAACACGGCGCTGTCTCCAAAGGGCACCAGCGTCTCGCGGCGAAGGCCGGGTACCGGTATCCGGGGAAGAAGAACCTCCTCCAAATCCCCAAGGATGGCCAGATCCCGCTCGTGCAGCCATACCCGGCCAAACTCGCCCGCGGCACCGTAGTGGTCCCCATGGGCATGGGTCAGCAAAAGCTCCGCAGGCAGGGGGGTGATCTTGCGGACCAGGGGCATCAAGGGCTCCGCGCCCATGCCCGTATCGATCATCATCGCCTTTTGATCTCCAACCACCAGATAGGCCGCGCAATCATCCCGATCCCGCAGACACCATACCCGGCTTTGCAGCTGCTCCATCGACGTATTCATCCTTGGGTCCTCATTTCAGCGTCCACAGATCGATGTCCACCGATTGCCCCTCGCCGCCGCGCAGCTCGCCCGTGTAGCAGCCGGTTGTCAGAAATGCGTAGGGGCCGCTTTTGTCACATTGAAAGCGCGGCGTGGTGCGCAGCACGCCCTCATCCCGTGCCGAGTCCCAGAAGCCCTCGTTTTCCACAGCGATTACGTGCCCGTCGTCAGTTTTGAGCCAGTAGCGGGCCAGCAGATGCACCGCCGTGGGAGAGGTGGCCACATTCCAGTCTGCTCCTCCCAGGCATATGCTGCCCCTCAGGCGCGGCCCCTGGAAGGTGCCGCCAACAATGGGGATGATCACCAGCCGTCCCTCCGGCACATCGCCCACCACCTGGCTTTCTCCCAGCTGGACATGCAGCGACATCAGCTTCTCACGCCGGATCTCCATGGGCATTTCCTCCCCTCCACCAATCCATCGCGGCCTCCATGGACGGATTCCAGAAGGCGAAATCGTGGACACCCGCACGCGTCCACCACACATGGGGATAATCCAGCGCCTGCAGGTACTGGTGATAGTCCGCATTCTGGGAATAGAGAAAATCCTCCGTGCCGCAGGCCAGAAAAAGGCGCGGGCGGCTTTCGCATTGACGGGCCAGCCATTTGGGGTCCCTGTCTGAGCCAAGCACCTTTTCCGGCTCGCCGAAGGTGCTGCGGTAATAGCCATAGGGCGCGATGGCATTGCCGCCGCCCTGGGGCGTCATGCCAGCCACCTCGTCGGTGATCAGCGCCGAGGACAGGGCCATTACCGCGCCAAAGGTCTGGGCATATTTGAGGCCGTTGCGCAGCGCGCCGAAGCCGCCCATGGAAAGCCCCGCGATGGCTGTATCCTCACGGCTGCGGGACAGCGCGAACATGCGGCGCGTCACCTCCACCAGTTCCTCACCAACCATCACACCGTAGCGCTCGCCCGTTTCCTCACTGTCCAGATAGAAACGGTTGCCGCCGTCAGGCATCACAACGGCGCAGCGGTGCTTCATTGCCCATTGCACGATATTGCTGTAAAGAAGCCAATCGCTGCGCCCGCCGGAATAGCCGTGCAGCAGATAGACAGTCGGCCAGAGCGGGTCTGCATACCCGGGCGTTCCGTCCGGCATGGGCGGCGGATCCACGGGCAGAATCGCCGTGAAGCTCTCCATGCCCCGCCGGGCCTGCGAAAAATATTCCCCCTGCAATACAGCCATGCTATGCCCTCCTTATGTTCCTTGCGTATGGAAATACCCAAAAGGTTCCCCAGAGTCTACGAACACCACCGGGATATCGCCGGTGATGCTTTTCATCCATGTGCCCAGATGCTTCATGCCCGCTTCCTCGCTGCGCTCATGTCCCAGCACCACAATTCCTTTGCAAAGCCCCAGCTGGTACGCATCCCGCACATAGGCGGGCAGCGTCCACTCGGTCAGATCGCCGCATACAATCACATCCAGCGCCCGTGCCCTCATCAGCCGCATGGGCATATGCTCTGAGCCCAGGCCCAGGCTGCCGCCGCCGGGCAGCAGGCTGACGCGCTCCACAGGCATGTCCGGGTCGCCGATGTAGCGCATGGTGGGCATCTCAAAGCGCTCCTGCAAAAACGCTGCCAGGGCGCCCAGCGTTGTGGGCGGAATCTGATAGCATCCGTCAAAGTGCTCGCCCATGGCAGGGGGAAACACCCCGGCAGAGGGGTCAGGCGGCATACGGTACTTCGCCCAGCCTGTTTCCAGGTCAAAGCCGCGATAGATGCCGTCGTCCGGGTCAAAGTGCATATGGTCGTGAAAACGCCAGATCGCCACGCCCGTCTCTTCAATGAGCGCCTTCTTCTGCTCATAGATCGGGTCGCCTGCCAGCCAGATGGTATCGTCCGCGCCTGTAAACCAGGTGGGCTCATGGGTGATGATCAACTGCGCTCCCAGCGCCGCCGCCCTGCGGATCACATCCACGGTCGCCATAAAGGTGGTGGCGATCATCGTGACCTCGCGCGTTGGGTCGCCTGCCATCAGCCGATCACAGGTGCGCTCATAAGGAATCGGCCCGACGCCCGTTTTTTGGATCATCCCGTCGATAATCTCCTGTACGGTCATTTTCATCCGTCCCCTCTCCCTCAGCCCTTGACCGCGCCCAGCACGACACCCTTCACAAAGTACTTCTGCACAAACGGAAACAGCACCACAATAGGCAGGATGCCGACGACGGCCATTGCCATGCGCACTGAGGAACCCGGCAGTTCCACGGCCTGCACGCCCAGCAGCGCCGCGTTGCTGCCCACCTTCAGGAACTGGATATTGTTCATGATACGAATCAGCAGATTCTGCACGCCATACAGCTTGGAATCGGAGATGTAGTACAGGCCGTTAATCCAGTCGTTCCAATAGATAAGCCCTGTAAACAGACTGATGGTGGCCACCGTGGGCACAGCCAGGGGCAGCATGATGCGCACAAAAATGGTAAACTCGCTGGCTCCGTCAATCTGCGCGGACTCCACCACTGCGTCTGGGATGCTGTTGGTATAGTAGTTGCGCACCAGAAACACGTTGAACGCCGTAACCAGATAGTTGGGCACCATCAGCGCAAGCAGCGTGTTTTTGATGCTGAAGATCCGCGTCCACATGATATAGGACGCCACCACACCGCCGTTAAAGAGCATGGTGAAGAAAACGAAGAACGAAAGCGCTCCCCGAAAACGGAAATCCTTGCGCGACAGGGGGTAGGCAAGCATCGCGGTTACCAGCACGCTGGTGAACGTACCGCAGACCGTGGTCAGAAGGGTTACGCCATAGGAGCGGAGAATCATTGGCCCTTGCTTCACCATGTAATAATAGCTGTCCAGGCTCAGCTTGGCCGGAAAGAACGTGTACCCGCCTGCGGCCAGGGTCTTTTCGTCGGTCACGGATGCCACCGCGATGAGCACAATCGGCAGCAGGGTCAGCGCGGACAGCACCGCCAGCGTGATGGTGGAGAAGGCTTGGAACCGCTTGATGTCGCTAATCGGCTTCTTCATACCCTTCCTCCTAAAACAATGCATTGTCTGAATCAAAGCGGCGCACCAGGGCGTTGGCACCGACCACCAGCACAAACCCCACCGCAGACTGGTACAGGGCGGCTGCAGCGGACATGCCCACGTCGTTGAGCTCCATCAAACCCCGATATACATAGGTGTCGATGGTCTGGGTCACGTCAAACAGCCGCCCGGAGTTTTGCGGAACCTGATAGAACAGCCCGAAATCGCTGTAGAAGATGCGCCCCACGGCCATGAGGGTCATGATGACCACGGTGGGCTTGAGCATCGGCAGCGTAACGCGCACAATCTGCTGCAGCTTGGACGCGCCGTCCAGCTGCGCAGCCTCGAAAATACCTTTGTCAATCCCGGCTATGCTGGCCACATAGATGATGGAACTGCTTCCCACGAACTTCCACAGATACGTGAGCGTGAGCAGAAACGGCCACGGCCCGGGGGTGGAGTACCAGCTGACGGATTCCCAGCCAAAGGCGCGATAAACAGTGTTGTTGAGAAAGCCCGTATCGGCATTGAGGAACGCATAGGCAATGAAGCCGATGACGACCCATGACAGAAGGTTGGGAAGCATCAGGGCAGCCTGAAACAGCTTGACGCGGCGCCGCGAGCCCAGCTCGTAGATGAGCACCGCCACAAAGATGGCGGCGGCCGTGCCCAGCACGATGAAGGCGGCATTGTAGCCCAGAGTGTTGCGCGTCATCGTCCACGCGTCCCGTGTGCGAAACAGGAAGCGAAAGTTGGCAAATCCGTTCCAGTCACTGCCGAAGATGCCCTTGACATAGTTGTAATCCTTGAACGCCAGAAAAACGCCGAACATGGGCAGGTAGTTGTTGATGATCAGATAAATGATTCCCGGCGATGCGATGGCCAGCAGCGGCCATGACCTGGTCAAGCGCTTTTTGCGATGGTTTTTCATGGCTTTCCTCAAATCGTAGCATGGGAAGGGGCGGCGCGGGGGGATATCCCGCGCCGCCCCTCTTGAAATCGGTCGATTTTTTACTTGCCGGCCGTCCAATCATTCAGCTGGGCCTGCTTGCTGGCGATGATCTCGCCCAGCCCGGCTTCCTTCAGGCGCTCCAGGAATACGGGGATCTCCGTGGCGGGATCCACGCTGCCGCAGATGAGGCCGGGCAGATACTGCTCAATTACATTGGTCACGGCGGTGTACTCGGTCTTGACGGAGCTGTTGTCAAAGGTAAAGCCCATGGCCACGGACGTCTTGGCCGTGCGATTCTGTTCCAGTTCCCACTCCAGCGATTCCAGGCTGGTGCCCGCCATGGGATACATGATGAAGAAATTGCCCATTGTGCCACAGGATAGCTGCGCGGTGTAGGGCACGCTGGCGGCATCCTGACCCTCGGGGTAGCTTACGGTGCCGTCGGCGTTCTTCACATAATCGCGTCCTTCAATGCCGTACAGGATCGTGTTGCACACGTCCGGGTCGGTGAAGGTGAGGTTGAGGAACTTGAGGGCTGCCTCGGGCACATTGGAGGTGGAAGCCACCATCCATGAGAGCGCGTTGATGGAACTGGTATCCAGGAACGCCGAGCCGATGATCTTTGCGCCCAGATCATAGCCGCCGGTCTGTGCTTCCAGGCTGGCCGCCGTATCGGCCTCGGGGTAGCTGTAGGAGGCGATGTAGGCGAAGTAGTTACCGGAGCTCATCAGCTCCGCCGCCGTGGAGGAGGTGGTGGCCGCATCCTTCATCACAAGCCCCTCATTGTACCAGGTGCGCGCGAGGTTGCAGATGTCCTCAAACTCCTTGGAGGCGTAGTAGTCCACCACCGTGAGCTCATCATGCATGAGCACGCCCTTGGGGGAGTAGTAGTCGTCGGTCAGGTAGTCCACATCGGGGATGGCCAGGCCGATGCCGATGTTGCCGGTGTTCACCGCCGCCAGGGGGGTCATGTCCGGGCGCGCTTCCTTGACTTTGCGCAGCACCTGGGTGACATCAAACACGCTGGTGAGTTGGCTCATGTCCAGCTGGAGCTCATCGGCGATATCCTGCCGGTACACCAGCATGGGCGTCAGCGCGATGGGCTTGTAGGTGGGAATACCGTACAGGCGTCCTTTCTGGCTGCACGCTGCCAGCCACGCGTCGCCAATCAGTTCCCTGCTTTCAGCGGCGTACAGGGGCACCATGTCGGTGATGTCCAGGCACATGCCGGTGCTGATGCAGGTGTTCAGATCGCCCAGGCTCTGGAACACGTCGATCTTCTCGCCGCCCTGTAGCGCAAGGCTCACCTGGGACGAGTATTCCCAGATGACGATGGGCTTCAGCTCGACCTCCACGCCGATTTTGCCGCGCGTGATCTGGTTGACTGCTTCCTCCACCGTGTCCAGAACCTCCTCGGTGGGGATGTTGTTGAAGGTGGCATAGGCGTAAACCACCTTGTCGTAAGGGCCCTCGGCAGCCGCCAGGCTGACCATTCCTGCCATCAGGGTGACACACACAAGGGCAGATACGAGCACTTGAAATAACCTGCGATGATGTTTCATGGCGGATCCCTCCCTTTCATTTAACTTGAGTATATCACGCCTCATGCGCCCCGTGCTATCAATTTCGGGTCAAACCTTTTCACAAATGGGATTATTTTATCCTGATCGTCCATCACCCGCGCCGGTACTCCTGCGGCGTTAGTCCCGTCTCCTTCTTGAACAACGTTGAAAAATAGGAGAAGTTATCATAACCGGCCTCGGCAGCCACATCGCTGATCAGCACGTCCGGGTCGCGCAAAAGGCGCTTGGCCTGCTCCATGCGGTACTCGCGAAGCGTGTCCTTGAATGTCTTGCCGGTCTTTTTCTTGTAAAGCTTGGCCAGATACTCCCCAGCCAGATGAAACTCCGCCGCCAGCTCCGCGCGGCCGATGTCCTCCCGGTAGTGCTTGCGCAGATAGGTGTCAATCTTCTCCGTCAGCGCGCTGGACCTGAGGTGCTCGTCTTCCCGGGCAAAGGCGTGTTCCAACAGATAGTTGGCAAAGCGAAGCGTATCCACCGCCGAGCGGCAGGCGAGCTCACTGAGCCGGATGGAGGCCTCGTCCTGAAAAAGCGTCGCTGCCTGCACGCCTGCCTGCGCCAGATAGGCGTACACCGCCTGCATCAGCTCCTGCTTCATCAGATACAAGGTGCGCTCGCTGAGGGTGCGCATGGCGGCCCGTACACCCAGGGCCTGCTTGATGGCGTTGAGCACGGCCACCTTGTCGCGGGAAGTAAGCATGGCGCTAAGCCGGCCGGCATCCAGCACCGAAGTCTCCCCGTCTCCCGCGACTTGTTCGCTTTCCAGAAAGGCCTGCCCATAGTAGGCCACGCTGCGCTCCACCAGCGCCTGCATGGCTGCCAGCCCGCTGCCCAGCATGGGAAGCGGCGCAGCATCGCCCACGCAGCATGTTACCCGGACGCGGGCGGTATCCGCGCAGGCCGAGATGGCGCTTTGGCAGCGCGCCAAAAGCTCGCTGTCCGGCTGGTCGTCCGCGGCGATGAACAGCCACAGGCCGCTGGAGCCCAAGTGCCGCACCACGCGCCGGTTTTCCTCCTGCCCGCACAGGCAGCGGGAGAACGCGTTTTCAAGGATGTAGAACAGCAGCTCCCGACCCAGCTC
>Ga0123335_1003716_pt1 | contig 20783 bp, 18 predicted proteins | sample BiotimSIPDNA_2_FD_89707 | JGI IMG/M metagenome (GOLD analysis project Ga0123335, IMG submission 89707) | Anaerobic biogas reactor microbial communites from Washington, USA - Biogas_R2 time_0 SIP DNA | ecosystem: Engineered > Bioreactor > Anaerobic > Unclassified | place: Washington, USA...
CAGCTGTAGAGGTCCGCTGCCAGCAACCCCTCCTTTACGGCAGGGTCTGTCTCCAGCAAGGCGGCAGCCTCTTCAGTTGTGGGCACGTCCAGGATAAAAATACCGCGATACTGTTGATCGTTTTTCGCCAGTGGTCCCGCCACCACCAGCTTCCCCTCCTTCTCCAGGCGGTTGATGTTGTCGAGGTGACCGCGGAAGCAACGAGCGATGAAAGCATCGTCGGTTGAGACGACAGGCCCTGTCTTCAGCAACACCAGCACATAACTCTTCATCCCATAGGTATCGGCACCCAGCTTCTCCGCCAGGGCACCATCGTAAGCGGGATTCGCAAGCGTTGAATCTGTCTTTGCAGTCATTTTACCGTCACGCACGGCTTGACCGGATGAAGAATATGCTGGAATGACAAAAAGGAGAACAAAGAGGGAAAAGGACAAAAAAATCTTCATTTAAGTTGATTATTGAGTAAAAACAGACACTTCGCCTGTGCAGCATTTTAACAAGTAAAAAGATAATTTGTTGATAAAGATATTAATCTTTATTTTTGACACGTTCTTTGAGTCAGCCGGATTTTCAATTCACCATCATACAAAAAAAATCGATTATGAAAACCTGTCCCCATTGTCATTCGGAAGTAGAAGATAATTTTGATCTCTGCTGGAATTGCAACTACAGTTTTACGGACTTGCAAGTTGTTGAGATCAATGAGGTGCCGCACGAAAACAGAGAGATCAACTGCTTGCGGTGCCATGTAAAAATGCACTATTCCGGAGAATACAAGTTCCATGAAGGAACCAGAACCGGCATGTTCGGCAATTTGTTTGAACTCCTGACCAACAGGGAGAAGTTTGAATTGTATATATGTCCCAGGTGCGGCAAGGTGGAATTTTTCACAACGGGCAACTGATGAAACATTACGACGTCATCATCATCGGCGGCGGTCCTGCGGGATCCATGGCCGGTATCGCCCTGCAAAAGAAAGGCTACAAGACCTGCATCATCGACAAGTCCACCTTTCCACGCGAGAAGCTGTGTGGAGGACTGCTGACTGTCAAAACCATGGAGCTGTTGCACGAACAGTGCCCAACGCTTGAGCCGGCCCAATTCGTAGTGAAAGAGACCAAGAATGTCCATTTTTTCCTGAGAAACGAGAAAGTGGCCTCATTCACCATGCAGCACCCCTGCTACCTGACGGAGCGCAGCCTCTTTGACCATGCCCTCGTCGGTGAGTATCGTCGCATGGGAGGAGTGATATTGGAGAACCAACGCATCAAGCCGTCGGATATAGATTTTACATCCCGAAGCATTCAGGTCGGAGATGAGACCCTCTTATACCGATTTCTGGTGGGTGCGGATGGCTGCAACAGCCTCCTGTTGAAAAAGAGAGGCGTGAAGGCTCACAACTATTACTGTATAGAAGGTGCCCTCACACTCGACTCCCATAGGGAGCATGATATGAAGATCTTCTTCGGCGTTTCGGGGCATGGTTATGGCTGGCAGTTCCCGAAAGCAGAATATGACTGCCTGGGAGTGGGAGGATCAAACTCAGACAAGAGCATCCTGCAACAGGCAGATGATTTCTTCGCACAGCTGGGCATCGAGCCGGAGAACCGGAAAGGGGCACCCATCCCTTCTGGCAAACTTCCCGATCAGTCGTCGTTGCCTGACAACGCGCTTGTCGTCGGTGATGCTGCAGGATTTGCTGATCCCATCACTGGAGAGGGGATCTACCTCGCCCTGCTTAGCGGATTGTATGCCGGTGAGGCAATCGATGCTGCAATCAGCAAAGGGGACAAGAGCGCGGCACACCATTATGCAATGCGGGTGAAGCCATTGCGAAAAAACATCGCTGCCGCCTTTCGGTTGCAGAAGATCCTCTATCGATCATTCATCCTGAAGCGGTTCATGCATCACCTCAAGAAGCGACCCTCCATCGGGCAATTCTACCTGGAAAGGGTGATCGCCACGAACGAATACGACTATCGCAATTTCATCCAGGCCTACTTCCTGAAACACCGCAAGCGAATCTGAGACAATCAGCATGAGATGGAAAACATTATGCACGAAGTAACTGTTTTAAGTCTATGAATCAATATGCAATCCCCCCGCAGGTGCGCATTGGTCACATTCATCTGAAAGTGTCAGACCTGGAACGCGCCCTCTCCTTCTACCACGACCTACTCGGCTTCGAGGTAACCATGATGTACGGCAAGCAGGCCGCCTTCCTCTCCGCCGGCGGCTACCACCACCATATCGGCCTGAACACCTGGCACAGCGAGGGAATGCCCGAGGCACCGCTGGAGGGAGTGGGTCTCTATCACACCGCCATCGCCTACCCCACACGGCGCGACCTGGCACTGATCCTGAAAAGGCTGCTGGAAGCGGGATACCCGGTCACCGGAGCAAGCGATCACGGTGTGTCGGAAGCGATCTATATGAACGACCCCGACGGCAACGGTGTGGAGCTCTACTGGGACAAGCCGAAGGATGAGTGGCCGGTAGAGGCCGACGGTTCACTCAACATGTTCACGAGGGCCCTCAACGTGCAGGATCTGCTCTCCGAAGCAGAGTCCTAACAACAGAGGAACAACAACAAACCAGATTGAAGAAATGGAAATCAATGCATTGAAAAAGCGAGACGGAATCGATAGCGACAAAAAACTAATAGATTTGCATGTGCAGTTCGAGAAGCTGTTATCGGAATTGCGAAAAAGGGAGCTCCCAGATGAGGTGGTGCAATCCATCAATACCAACATTGACTTGATAGATCCGACGCTGGGTTCTGAAAAAGAATACCTCAAACAGCTCCGCAAAACGCAGGCTGACATTCTGAGTCTGACTGAGAAAAAACTGAAACTGGTACCCAAGAATCACTTTCGCAATATCTGGATGGCCCTGGGGATAGCTGCATTCGGAGTACCCCTTGGTGTTGCCTTCGGAGCCGGCCTCGGCAACATGGCATTCATCGGCATAGGACTGCCCATAGGAATCCCCATTGGTCTCGCAATCGGTACAGTCCTGGATAAAAAAGCAGCGGAGGAGGGAAGGCAGTTGGATGTGGAGATCATCCACTGAGGAAATTGACCGGGGTAAATATTGAAATTGAACTATCATCAGGCAACAGGCATCCAGAAAAAATACAAAATATGGCATTTTTGTTAAAAATATGTTATATTTGCAATCTGATGCATTGACAATGAATGGAAAGTCGCTCTACAAAGAGTTAAATTTGGATTGAATATCACATACCATAAACACATTTCTTACTACTCCTTATTTATTCACAATTAATTTCAAAACGTCATGAAAAAGAATTTTCTATTGATTTTGGCATTGGGTTTATTGTTCTCATGCTCCTCATCCGGTCCCAAGAAAACAGCAGAGGCATTCCTGGACAACCTGGCAAAGGGTAAGGTGGATGAAGCGAAGAAGTACGCCACCGAAGCAACAGGACAGATGCTTGATTTGGCAAGTGCCTTTGGCGGGCTAGAGGTGAATCCCGATTTTGAATTTACCTTCCTCAGGGATTCGGTGGTCGACAACAATGCCTGGGTCTATTTCGCTGACCAGGATGGCAAGGAAGATGCTGTAGAACTGGTTAAGATCGATGGAGAGTGGCTGGTTCATACCGATGCCGAAAAGTAAGGAAACCGTTTTCATTTTTTTCTTCTTTATCTTACTGGCAACTGCAAGTTGCACGGGTAAGGATTCTATGCCTGAACAGCAGGTGTTGCCGGTTGAACTGAATGACAACGCCTACCTAATTGTCCGGTTGGGTGATGGCTACTTTTCCAACATCTTCCGCAGGGTATCCTCCGAAGAAAAGCGCTTTTCACATTCAGGCATCATCCATCGCGTCGGTGAGCACTACAAGGTTTATCACATTGAAGCGAACGAACTCACGGGCAAAGGCATCGTGAGGGATGAGCTCCTGGAATCGTTCATCAACCACTCCAAGGAGTGGGCGATTTATACAATCAATGCACCCGATTCAATCAAGGTGGAGATCGTGCGACAAGCCTCTATCTTCTACGAGAGCAAGATCCCTTTCGACCTCGACTTCGAACTAACGAGTGATGACAAACTCTACTGCTCGGAGCTGGTGGCGAAATCGATCAACAACGCCTATGGAGAAGAACTGATCACTCCCGGGCGGCATATCGCCGGCCGTCTCTTTTTCGGTCTCGACGACATCTACATGCACCGCCTGTTTCACTGCATCTATGACAGTAGGGACTGATTCAGTGAAAGAAACCACGGCAGTTGCAACCTCTATTGCCCTGCTTTTATTTTACTTATATAGTAATCTCATGAATAGATTGGATAGAAATAGACTTGTATATCCTCATTATCCCCTCATAAAAGTATGAGGGGATAATGAAGGGATATCAATCAAGAACCCGCGAATTCCCCATTCATACATTGCCTGTATCACAAGCAATTGGGATGATGAAAACAGATTGATAACCACCCGAAAAAAATATTGGTTTAAAAAAACGGACATTTAATAAAAATGTATTATATTTAGGCTTCTGATTTTAAACATTAAATCAAAACTTCGTTTCCGAGGTATCGTTTTTTTTCACAACTCAAAGCTCCACCACAATATGGACATTGACCCCAACACCCATCTTGAATTTCTGTTAACCACCCTCGACAACCTGAACGATGCCATCCTGGTAGTGGACAATACAGGCAAGGTGTTGTACACCAATCATGGATTCGATCGCATCTTCAAACCCCTGTTTGGCGACATCGTGGAGTGGACGTTTGACAAGATGAGCAGTGATTTTAAAGCCTTCGACCTGAACGGGCAGCTCCTCCCCCCCGAGCAGTGGCCCTTCACAAAGATATTGAAAGGTGAAAAGGTCTTCCAGGAACAATTGAAGATTAATCACAATACGGACAAGAACATCTCACTCTACATCCAGGTGAGCGGGGGACCGATCAGATACACGGGTGAGGAGCAGAGCTACGCGATCATCTCGGTCAGCGACATCACAGCACAGCAAAAAAGCTTTCGGCGGCTGCAGGAAAGCGAAGAGAAACTGAGACTCTTCATCGAGCACGCCCCGGCAGCGTTGGCCATGTTCGACCGCGAGATGAGATACATCTCCGCCAGCAAACGATGGCTGGAAGACTTCAAGATTGAAGATCCCAATATCATCGGAGTCCAGCATTATGATAATATGCCGGAAATCACGGAGGAGTGGAGGGAGATTCACCGCAGGGGATTGAGCGGTGAGTATTTGAAAAATGACGATGACAGGTTCGTGAGGGAGGATGGTTCGGTGCAATATCTGAAATGGGAGGTAAGACCCTGGCTCAACTATGATCAACAAATTGGCGGCATCATCATCATGTCTGAAGATATCACTGCACGGAAAGTGATTGAAGAGAAGAACCGGATAGCCTATATCAAATACAAGACCCTTTTCGACAACTTCCCCATAGGGATTACCGTCTCAGACAACAACGGGAGAATCATCGAGACCAATGCCGTCGCAGAGGAGTTGCTGGGTATATCGGAGGAGGAACAAAGGAAACGGCATATTGACGGAGGTGAATGGCAGGTAGTCCGCACCGACGGAACCCCTATGCCGGTCGAAGAGTTTGCCAACGTCAGGGCCATCACCGAAATAAGGAAGGTGGAGAACGTGGAGATGGGGATCCTGAAGCAGGACGAGCGCATCACCTGGATCAATGTGACGGCGGCACCCATTCCCCTGGAGGAGTATGGGGTAGTGGCCGTTTACAGCGATATCTCTGAACGAAAGCAGTATGAAGAGAAACTGATTGAAAGTGAAAAACGCTTTTCCAATATCTTCCACGACAGCCCCATACCGATTGCCATCACACGGCTGGCAGACGGGGAAATCATCCTGGTGAATCCGTCGGTGACGAAGTTCTTCGGATACACCACGGAGGAGCTGCTCGGGAGCACCCCTAGTGAAATGGGATTCTGGAAAGATTTGAACAATCGGCAGCAATTCATTGATAGGCTCCAGTCACTTAACAGCGTTATCGACATGGAGACATCCGTTGTCCTGAAGTCGGGTGAGAAGCGGCATGTGTTGATGTGGGGTGAGCTCATCGAGTACTATGGAGAGAAGTGTATCCTACTGGAGATCATCGATATCACCGAAAAGAAAATCCAGGAAGAGAAGATCAGGCTACAGAACGAAAAAATCAACGCCATCCTCTATTCGCTCCCCGACAAGCTTTTCATCCATGATGCCGATGGTACTTTCCTCGAGGCATACACCACCAATCCGGACGGGTACATCGTGCCCACAGACCATTTCCTCGGGAAAAATCTGTACGATGTGTTCCCTGCTGAGATTGCAGAGCTGAACCACAGCCATCTTCAGGAATGCCTGCAAAAAAAGGAACCGGTATCGCATGAGTTCACGACCGATTACAAGGGCACCTGCTCCACTTTCGAGGTACGCATCGTACCCTTCATGGAGAATCTGGCCATTCGTTTTGTGAGAGACATCACAAAAAACAAAGAGAATGAACGACATATCCGTGAGCTGAATAGCAGCCTAGAACGCAGAATTGCAGAACGTACCGCCGAATTGCAGTACAACCAGGACAAACTGATGCTCAGTCAGAAGATCTCACAGATGGGTATCTGGGAGTTCAACACGCTGAATGATGAAGTGAGATGGTCTGATGAGACCTACACAATTTTCGAACGTTCCCCTGAAAACAAACCTTATACATTCAAGGAGTTTCTGGACAGCATCTATCCAGAAGATCAAGAGTTGTTTATAAACAGTGCCTATTCAATGGCCGGTGGTGAAAATATCATCACCCACACCCTTCGTCACTATACCGACAAAGGGAACCTGAAGTGGGTGAAATATTACATCAAAGGAGAGATGAAAAATGGAGAGGCACATCAGTTCCTGGGGACCCTCCTGGACATTACTGCCGAGAAGGAGAGACAACTGCAGCTCGAAAAGGCAGTCAATGAGGCGGAGGAGGCGAACAAGGCGAAAAGCATCTTCCTGGCCAACATGAGCCACGAGATACGCACCCCGCTGAACTCGATCATCGGCTTCTCCGAGCTGCTGTTCCACACGATAGAGGATGACAAGAAGCGGTCGCAAATAGCTTCCATACGAAACAGCGGGCAAAACCTGCTGCGCATCATCAACGACATCCTCGACCTCTCGAAGGTTGAAGCGGGCAAATTGATTCTGGAGGCTGAACCGCTGAACGTTTTTCAGGTGGCAAGGGAGGTCTGCAGCATGTTTGAACCCACCATAAAGGAGAAAAAGTTGCATCTTACCATTGAGTCGGAAACAACATCATCCCATCACTTGTTGTTGGACGGAACACGATTGCGCCAGATACTTTTCAACCTGGTAGGGAATGCCATCAAGTTTACTTCGGAAGGCGGGGTTACCGTGGAAATTCACCATGAAGAGAAAGATGAAAAACGGGTCGACCTGGAAATTTGCATCAGAGACACGGGGATGGGCATCTCGGAAGACCAGCTGGAGTCAATCTTTCAACCCTTCGTGCAGCAAAAGGGACAAGGTCAGAAGAGTTACGGTGGTACTGGACTCGGCCTTACCATCAGTCGCCGGTTGGCGGAGGCAATGGGAGGTGAGATCAGTGTGACGAGCAGGCAAAACGAGGGTGCTGCATTCACTCTCATCTTCAGGGATATTGCGATATCAGAGTTGCTACCGGAGAAGCAAAGAGAAAACTTTGACGACTATACCGATATCAGGTTTGAGGGACGCACCATCCTGATAGCAGACGACATTGAAGAGAACCGAAAACTGCTGTCGGATGCACTGGAACACACCGGGGCCCATTTGCTCATGGCCGAGAACGGTCAACAGGCGGTAGAGAGAGCCACGAAAGAGAAGCCCGATCTGATTCTGATGGACATACGCATGCCGGTGATGGATGGACGGGAAGCTTGCAAGCTATTGAAAAAGAACCCACTGACAGCCGACATTCCATGCATCAGCCTGTCGGCAACCATTCACATTGGAATGGAAGAGGACGATTTCCGGCAGTTGTTCGATGACAACATTCCGAAACCGATCGAATTTGACCAACTTTTTGGGTACCTAAAAAAGTACCTTGCAATTAACAGATCAACAAGACACTCTCTGTCGCAGGGCAGAGATCAAATGTCTTACATCAGGACAGAGTGGCCGGATGAACTAAAGAAATACGCTAGGGAAGAGTTGCTCCCCTTGTATAGTCGCGTGATGCGCACCCGGTTGATGGACGACACTGAAATATTCGGCAGGAAACTGGAGGAGGCGGGTCGCCGCTTCGAAAACAGGAAACTGATGGAGACTGGCAAAAAAATTGCAGAGTATGCAGAGCAGTTTGAAGTGGACAAGCTCACCGGTCTCTTGAGAGAGTTGAATCTCGATTTTGCATTGACACTGAATCAACATTAAAACTGAGAACCATGACAACAACACAGAAGGAGAAAAAGAGAATTCTGGTTGTGGACGACAACAAGGAAAACATCCGGGTTATCGGCAGTATCCTGCGTGAGAATGGATACAGTGTGGGTTATGCCATGAACGGAGAACAGGCGGTGGAGGTACTGAATGAAAACGAAGCACAGTTCGACCTGATGCTGCTCGATGTGAACATGCCGGGGATGAACGGCTTCGAGGTATGCAGCGACATTCGCCGCAACGAGCGGTTCGATGAGCTGCCGGTGATATTCCTCACGGCCAGCACCGAGAAAGAACAGATTGTGGAAGGTTTCAGCAGCGGAGGTCAGGATTATGTGACGAAACCGTTTCACACCGACGAGCTGCTGGCCAGAATCAGTATGCACCTGGAACTCAGAGAGAAGCGGGCAGAGCTGAAGCAGATGAATGAGCTTCTGAACGAAAAGGTAAAAGAGCGCACGCGTGAATTGGAAGATTCGAACCAAAAGCTGGAGAAAGCTTATCGTGAACTGCAGCAGTTGGATGAATCGAAGGTGGTGTTCCTGCGGCTGATCAGCCACGAGATCAACACCCCCCTGAATGGGGTGATCGGCTTTGCCGATTTCTTAAAGGAACAGTTGGTTTCAACGGAATATTTCACCATGATCGAGAAGCTGAGCGAATCGGCACACAGGTTGAACGATTTTGCCCAGTCGAGCCTAATCATCACCCGCATGCGTACGATGCCGGAGGAATACAAGAAAGTGGAGATAGAACTCAGGGGGTTAGTGGACGATGTGCTTACCAGCAACCTGGAGTGGATCGAAAAAAAGAAAATCGGGATTACGTTACACTGGGATGTGCCCACCTCCCTGATAGACGGCAACCATGAGCTGATGTCCATCTGCCTCAACCACCTCTTTAGAAACGCCCTGCAATACACACCCGACAAGGGAACCATTGCCATTGCATGCCGCAAGGAAAAGCGCTGGCTAACTCTCACCTTAGAAGACAATGGCACCGGTTTTTCGGAAAAATCGTTTGAAAACATGTTCAAGCCCTTCTCCACTGCAGATGAGTTTATCGATAACAACAAGGGTCTGGGGTTGTCCATCGTGAAGATGATCACCGATTTCCATGAGGCGGGCATCCACATTTCCAACAGATTGGAAGGGGGTGCAAGGGTAGAATTGTGCTTTCCCAGCAGGGACACACTGGTACAGTGAGATGAGACAACCATCAAAGTCTGGAGGGCTCAATTTTCGATGAGAGGGTCTGAATTTATCGTGGAAAGATGTACTTTTGTAGATGATCCAGCTCAACGAACAGCAACGCAAGGCGGCCGAATTTGAGGGGAAGCACCTGCTGGTGCTTGCTGGCGCCGGCACGGGCAAGACCGGCACCATCATCGCACGGGCGGACTACCTCCTCCGCAAGGGAGTGCAACCCAACCGTATCGCTATCCTCTCCTTCACCCGCAAGTCGGCCAGGGAGATCGCTGAGCGACTCAAGCTGTCGGCTCCCGGCAACATCAACAAGAAAGAGATCACCGGCAGGACCTTCCACTCCTGGTGCAACGAGATCATGCACCTCTACCCCGACCACTTCCCGCACCACGGCTACACACCCCTCGACGAGGATGACCGGCTGAGCGCGATGGCGCTGGCACTGGGGAAGAACTTCCGCGACAGCAAGAAGGAGAAGGTGAAGAAGGAGGTGGTGACCGCCATCTACTCCTACGCCGTCAACACGCTCTGCAGCCTGTCGGATGCCATACTTCACATCCGCTATGGCAACATGGAGAAAGAGGATGAGCAGGTAAAGCAATATGTGGAAGAGGACAGGAAGCTAATTGCACCGGTCATCAAAAAATATATAGACTACAAAAAGGAGCGGCGTTACATCGACTACGACGACATGCTGAGCGTGGTGGCCACACAGCTGGAACGCAACGAAGCACTGCGCGACGCAGTGACTAAGCGATACCAGCATGTGCTGGTGGATGAGATGCAAGACACCAACCCACTGCAATATAAGTTGCTGAAATCGTTCGTCGAAGGATCGCACCTCTTCTGCGTGGGTGACGATGCGCAGAGCATCTATGCCTTCCGGGGAGCCGACTTCCGCACCATCCACTCCTTCACGGATATCATCCCCCGCTCAGAGAAGCTGAAGCTGCTGCGCAACTATCGCTCCACACAGGAGATTCTGGATCTCTCCAACTGGGTACTGGAACAGTCGCCGCTCCGCTACGACAAGAAGCTGGAGGCCCACAGGGGCAAGGGGGAGATGCCCTCGTTGATTCACGTTGAGGACGACTGGGAGGAGGCGGATCTGATTACCGACGGGATCCTGGACCATGTGGCGGAGGGCGGCAGCTATGCCGACACCATGGTGCTGGGCCGCTCGGTATGGTCGCTATCGAAGGTGGAGGGGGCTTGCCTTAGTAAGAAGATCCCCTACGTGAAGTATGGCGGCACCTCACTGATGCAGAGTGCCCACGTACGTGACGTCGCCTCCGCCATGCGTATCGTGGCCAACAACTACGACGAGATTGCCTGGATACGTTTCCTGCAACTCTGGGACGGCATCGGTGAGATCAAGGCCAGCCGCATCATCTCACGGGTGATCACCCTTGCTACCTTCGCCGAGATGATCGCCTGCCTGCAGCAGTTCGAGGGAATGGAGATCAACGCCGCCATCCCGGCCACGCTGGCTGCCGTGAGGGAGTATAACGACCGGCCGGCACAAGCCATGGAGGCTGCCGTGGAGGCGATGCAGCCGATGCTGGAGAAGAAGTACCGCGAGGAGTGGACTTCCCGTGCCTCCGACTTTGAAGTGCTCCGCGAGGTGGCACGCTCATCGGGCAGCATCACCGAGTTCATCACCGAGTACGTGCTGGACCCGAAGGCGGAGACCACCTTCAAGATTGGCGCGAAGGAGACCGACGATGCGGTGGTGCTCTCCACCATCCACTCTGCAAAGGGGCTGGAGGCGGATATCGTGCACATCCTCAACCTCAACCCGGCCAGCTTCCCCTCGTCACGCACCATCCTTCAGGGAGAGGAGGCCATAGAAGAGGAGCGGCGTTGCCTCTATGTGGCGCTGACACGCGCCAAGAACAGCCTGAAGCTCTACCGCAACATCCGCTCGCTGCATACCCAGTACACCGATGCAAAGCAACATGAGCAGCTCTACTTCCTCAATAACCTGCCCTCACAGCTGGTGAGGATCGTGATCAACGGTCAGGAAAAGAAGGACTTCCCCGCACCCTTCAAACCCACACTGGGTGAGGCCGACTTCCCCGACTTCGATTTCGGATAACGGGCCCCACCGGAGGTGCCCTGTAACAATATAATTGACTCAGGTCTATGGCAACGGTATTCCTTCTGATCATCATTTACCTCTCATTTATCGGTCTCGGCCTGCCTGATACAATGCTGGGTGCTGCCTGGCCGGCGATGTACAGAGACCTCTCCGCCCCCATTCATTATGCAGGCATCATATCGATGATAACGGCTGCGGGATCAGTTGTCTCGAGCCTGATGAGTGCGAGGATCACACGTTTTGCCGGTACAGGCGTCGTCACCGTAAGCAGTGTCTTCCTCACCGCCATGGCTTTAATCGGGTTCTCCTTCTCCAACAATGTTGTATGGCTGTTCATCCTGGCCATCCCCCTGGGTTTGGGGGCCGGCTCGGTGGATGCCGCGCTCAACAATTATGTGGCCCTTCACTTCAAGGCAAGACACATGAATTGGCTGCACTGCTTCTGGGGTATTGGTGCTTCCATCGGGCCGTTGATCATGTCTGCCCAACTAAAAGCCACCGGCTCCTGGTCACAGGGATACATGACGGTTGGCATCATCCAGCTTTGCATCGTGATTGTGCTGCTCGCCACATTGCCACTCTGGAAGAGAAGCAAGAGAGAACAGGGTGATAAGCATGCAGAAAGTACCTCGCATCTCTCATTCAGAAAAATTGCACGACTGCCCGGTGTAAAACAGATGCTGCTGGGTTTCTTTTGTTACTGCACCATTGAGGTGGTGGCAGGGACCTGGGGAACAAGCTTTATGGTTACCGTCAGGAATATCTCACCTGAGAATGCGGCCCGCTGGATTGGGTTGTATTACATCGGAATCACCGCAGGACGATTTATTTCCGGACTCTTCACATTGAAGATCAACAACCTGCAGCTGATACGACTGGGGCAAATTGTGATTCTCCTGGGCATTGTCTTAATGTTATTGCCTTACAACGCTTCCATTACTACGGGTTTTATGGTATTTGGACTGGGTTGTGCACCCATCTTCCCGAGCATGTTGCATGAAACACCCCGGAGCTTCGGGAGAGAGCATTCACAATCAATCATCGGGATGCAGATGGCCAGTGCATCTTTGGCGTCAACCATCATGCCGATGATATTCGGTAGCCTGGCTTCGGCATTTGATTTCTCAATATTCCCCTTTTTCCTTGGTGCGCTTCTGCTGATCAGCATACTGTTGATCGAAGCATCAAAAAAGAAGAGCCGCCGGTTAAAGACCGGATAAATGGCTGGACCGGAGCAAACGCTTCGTTTGATGGTCAATACCCGGTCTTTCACCGGTTTTATTTGCATAACACGATTTGAACAGAATTATGGACAACCCGGAATGATCATAGTGCGACTCGGCAACAAAAATTTATCAATCTGTTTCTCATTGATTTACTTTGACCATTATTAATCATTAAAAATTAAAAGGATGAGAACAATGTTTATCTGTTTTACACTGGCATTTTCTGTTGCAATCAATGCAGCTTATGCCCAAAGCAAGCACACAGTTGAATACCCTGATCAGTTGCCGGGAGACTTAATGCTCGATCGTTCAATCAGTCGGTCCTATCATATCACAACTGATTATATGGATTATGACCTCATGGGTAGTTTTCTCAGAAAAACGACTATTGAAGGTGACTATACCACGGGTCTGGAAGGAGATTCCGTACGGTGGAACAATGTATTTGTTACTTCAACAGATGAGGAGGGACAACCATTCAGTGAGAAAAAGGATTATCTTGAAAACTTTACTTACCTCCCTACTTCGGAAATTGTGAACCCCCATTTTTTTCAGAATATGCCGGAAGATGAAGGGTTTCGTATGAAAAATCTTATCTGGGATATGTTCATGTTACAGGATATCGCATACTGGTACTGGGATTCTTTGAGACTGAACCGGGATTTTGATGCAAGTGAATTGAATGAATCAGTTGATCTTGCCGGAGATGGTGCATTTGAGAACAAGAACTTCAAATTGAAATGGCTTGGCACGACAAGAATGAATGATGATATTTATGCGATTATCAAATATTCTACCATGAACAACAAAGTCAATATTGAGATGGAAAACCTCTCAATGAGGGGTAGAAGCCATTACTGGGGCGAAGTATATGTGTCGCTTACCGATAAGCATGTTGAATATGCAACCCTTACCGAAGATGTCATCATCGACCTTTCAGTAAACGGCCAACCGGGAATTAAAGGGTATGTAGTGAGGTTCATCACCTTGTCACGAACAAAATAAGAGAGTGATATGAAGAAGCACATTTCAAAAACAGGATTCTGGATGCTTTACCATGTGGGACTGTTGATCTTCAGCTTCGTTGCTGCTTTTGGGATTAAATATCAGCAAACCGGGGATTGGTTCCCTCCAACGGCTATGGTTGCTTTTATCAGCATATTCCTGATGGCTGCCGGTATCGGGTACATGGCTGTTTTTATGGTAAACAAGGCAAGCAGGTATAATCAGGTCCGGATAAATAAAATGATTCTGCCGGCATTATTGCTGTTTTATATCTTGGCTTACATGATCGCCAACATCGCAATCACAATCGGTGTTTTCGGATGGTTTATATATATAGGCAGGGATCTATCGGAATTCTGGCACCACCTTTTCAGGTATGAGCTGAATTTCGCAAGTGGACAGTTCTTTGTATGGCTGATGTTCTTTACCATCGCATTTTTCTATACCCTCTGGCGTAAATCAGTCACGAAAGGACAAAAACTGAGGGAAGAAAACCTGAAACAGAGATACCAGAATCTGAAGTCGCAGGTCAATCCCCATTTCCTTTTCAACAGCCTCAACACCCTTTCTGAGATTGTATATGAAGATGCGGGGAAGGCAGACAAGTACATCCGGAAACTATCCGGGATTTACAGGTACATTCTGGAAAACGAGGAGACCGACCTGATACCGCTGGATAAAGAGATAGCATTTGTGAAACAATACTTCAGCCTGCAAAAAGAACGCGATAACGATAAAATATCACTGGAAATTGATCTGCAGCATGCCGGCAAATTCAAAGTTATTCCTGTATCTTTACAGATACTGGTTGAGAATGCCCTAAAGCACAATGTGATGTCGCAGGAGAAGCCGTTGATCGTCCGGATATATGATGAAAACGGGTATGTGGTGGTCTCCAATGTGATGCGGAAGAAAAATATAATTGAACGCCCGACTCAAACAGGATTATCCAATCTGAAGGAGAGGGTGAGGCTGATCATGAAAAAAGAGCTTGTCATCAACGAAGAAAACAACCATTTCCTGGTAAAATTACCACTGATTGAATTTGAAAATGAAAGTACTGATTATTGAAGATGAACGGACTGCTTCGCAAAAGCTGAAGCGATTGCTGGGAGAAACAGACCCTGACATTGAGATTATTGATGTGCTGCAGTCCGTGGAACAATCGATCAACTGGTTTCTGAATCATCCGAAACCGGACCTGATCTTCATGGATATCCAGCTGGAAGATGGTATCTGTTTCGAGATTTTTGAAAGCCACCCGATTGATGTTCCTGTTATTTTCACCACTGCCTACGATGAATACAGCTTAAAGGCATTCAAGGTGAACAGCATCGATTATCTGTTAAAACCAATTGATCCGGAGGAGCTCAGAAATGCGATCAACAAATTCAAAGCACATTACAATCAAACGGATCATGCAAGGTTCGCGTCAATCATACATCAGTTGCAATCGAAAACGAAAGAGAGGTTTCTGATCAGGATAGGGGAACATTACAGGTCGGTACAGACCTCATCGGTCAACTGTTTCTATGTGAAGGAGAGATGCAATTTTATTCTTGTTGAGAATGGGAAAAACTACCCGATTGATTATTCACTCGATAAGATTGAGCAATTGATTGATCCAAATACATTTTTCAGGATCAACCGGAATTGCATCATCAACTACTCCGCCATCCGGGACATCATTGCCTACTCATCAAACAGACTGAAGATCAAGCTGAAAGAGTGGACAGACAATGAGGATATCATTGTAAGCCGTGAACGCGTTACGGCTTTCAAGGAATGGATGGACAGATGATCCAAATGAATTAAATGAATCATGAATACAAACTCAGGATGAAGTAACTATCTCTTTTTATAGCTACAAGTGTGGACGGCTACATTGCAAAACCCAGTGATGATCTCAGTTTCTTAAAACTCGTTGAAAATGAAGGTTTCTTTGCTCCTCTGTAATTTTTTCCTCAATTTTGATACCAATGGGATAGAACAGTAAAACGGGATGTGATGCCGGCAAAAAAAAGGGAGGAACAGTTCTTACAGCTAATGAATCACTGCAGCGGCATACTGCACAAGGTGTCGTTGCTCTATACCGAAAACGAGGAGGAGAGAGCCGACCTGCTGCAGGAGATCATCTACCAGTGCTGGCGATCCTTCCCCTCCTTCAGGGGGGAGTCAAAGCCATCGACATGGGTCTACAGGGTGAGCCTCAACACCGCCCTGGTCTACCGGCGGAGAACAGCCCTGCAGCAGCGCGAGTTAACACTTGGAGCTGATCAGATTGCCGATCTGCCGGCAGAGCAGCGAGAGGAGAACCCACAGAGAGATGCATTGCTGCAGGCCATCAGATGTCTTCCGAAAACGGAGCGGATGATCATCACCCTCCACCTCGACAGCTACAGCAACAGTGAGATTGCTGCCATGACCGGCACCAGCAAAGGGAACATCGCGGTGAAAATTCACAGGATCAGAGAAACGTTAAAAAAACAATTGAAGGAGGAAAAGTGATGGATGAGATCAGAGAGAGATGGAATAAACTGGGCGATGAGATGCAGGAGAAAGAGAATAGTGTTACGGAGATATTCAGCCGCGACAGGTCGGCACTGTTGCTGGCAAGACTGAACAGGAAGATGAAGCTGGGACTCATATGGAATATCGTTCTCATGCTGCTGCCGGTTGTGGCGGGGGTTTATCACCGTCAGTCGACAGAGATGCTCTGGCTGCTGGGAGGCTTCTTCCTGATGATGCTCGTCAACCTGCTCTACAGTGGCAACCATTACCTGACGGTGAGAAGAAGTGCGTTCATGCAGGAGAACAGCTGCAGGATGCTGGAGCGATACCTGAAAGCGGTGAAGGGCACCCTTCGTTTTGAGAGGGTCTGGAGCCTCTTCACCATTCCGCTTTCATTGATCATGGCTATCCTCTACACCCAGCTGCTCCGCTACGACTCCTTCGCTGAGATCAGGCCGGAGAGCCCCGTACTGATTGTCACCGCCCTGCTGATGGTGACGGCGGTGCCGGCAGCGATCCTATGGACAGGATGGTCGCAGCGAAAAGCATACGGGGAGGAGATCAGGGAGCTGAGAGAGATGATCGCGATGCTCTCAGCCCCTGATTAAACCAATTACCTCGACCGGATTTCCCGACGCATGAAAGCCAGGTAGGAGAGGATGAAACAGATCAGTGTAAGGGCTATCAGCCCTGTGAGCTGCGGCCATACCAGCAGCAGGCTCTGCCCCAGTGGCAGGGGACCAGGGATGGCGCCCTGCATCTGCTCCATGGTGAGCGGCCCCAGGCTGCGCAGCGAAGGCATCAGCAACGTGGAGGTGGCCTGGCTGAACAGCTCGTTGGGCATCACCTGCATCAGCAGGAAGCGAAACCGCTCGAACAGATAGACCGACCGTCCCGTGGCGTAGGGTGATGGTGCTGCCGCCTTGATCAGCACGTTGGCGATCAGCGGGTAAAAGACCGTGAAGAAGAGCCAGACGGCGATGCCTGACAATGCCGAGGTGGCAGGCTGCCGGAAGCGCACCGAGAAGTAGAGCGACAGGTTGAGCCAGAGCGCCACGTAGACAATGCTCAGCAGCGTGAAGGAGAGGATTCGCATGAACTCGGCCGGCGTGGGCGGGATGCCCAGCGCCAGCAGCCCGGCACCGATCACCAGGAAGCTGAGCAGTAAGAAGAGCAACGCGATCACCAGCAGCGCCGCGGTGAACTTGGCGTTGATCACGTAATCACGAGGGATGGGCTGCGCCAGCAGTCGACTCAGCGTACCCCTGTTCTGCTCCGTGTTGATGGCATCGAACCCCAGGCTGATGCCCAGCAACGGTCCCAGGAAACCGATGAAGACAAAGTAGGGAGGCAGGCTCCCGTCAGACAGGGTGAAAAGCTTCAAGAAGAAGAACTCCTCCTCGCCACTGCCGGGCTTCACCGCATCGGCGATACCTGAGAGAGCGGTGTAGAGCGATCCCACGCAGGTGAGCAGGATGATTGCCATCAGGATCACAACCCGCCAACTGCGGATATGGTCGCTCATCTCCTTCAGCACCATGGTGCGGAAGACACCCGGTGCGGCTCCCGAGGAGCGGAAGGTATCAAACTCCCGCCGTAGCGAAGGTATTAGCCGCCGCAACAGATCCTCCCGGTAGGCGGCTGATAAAAATCTATTGAGTTGCAGTGTGATCTTCATTGCCGGTTCCTCCTTCAAAATAATGATGATAAATATCTTCCAGACCATACTCCCTGCTTTCATCCAAAGCACTATCGGGGAAAAGCTGACGGGCGAGCGAGGCGATGTTGCCCTGCGCCAGGAGATGACCCTTCACAAAGATCCCCACACGGTCACACACCTGTTGCACCTGATGCAGGTGGTGAGAGGAGAAGAGCACCGTGATACCCTCCTCGCGACTCAGCGTGACGATCAGACTCAGGAAATCACGGATACCGGAGGGATCGATGCCGAGTGTCGGCTCATCGAGGATGATCACCTCCGGGTTGCGAAGCAGCACATCGGCAAGGCCCAGTCGCTGCCGCATGCCGCGCGAGTACTTGCCTGCCTTCTTGGCGGTCTCCTCTGCCAGCCCCACCCGCTCCATCAGCTGCAGTGCACGGCTGCGGGCCTCACGCTCGGTGAGGCCGTTGAGGCGCGCGGTGTAGATCAGGTTGTCGAGCCCGCTAAGGTCGTCATAAAAACCCACATCCTCGGGGAGATAGCCCACATGGCGTTTCACCTCAATGGGTTGCCGCACGGGGTCGAGACCGCAGACACGCACGCTGCCGCCGCTCGGCTCGGTCATCCCCATCAACATCAGGATGGTGGTCGATTTACCGGCGCCGTTGGGCCCCAGCAGGCCGAACACCTCACCGCGACCGATCTCAAGCGTGAGATCATCGACTGCGGCGAAATCGCCATACCTCTTCGTAAGATTGCTGGTTACGATGGTTGCTCTCTCCATGGCCTACCTCCTCCCATATTTTCGGAAAAGATAGACAACCGTACCAATGGCTCCCAAAATGATCAGAATACCCAGCCAGCCCCAGAGCAGCGGTGTCTTGACTGACATGCGGAACGAGGCGGTGGAGGTGGCTTCCGGCGTCTGCGCCGTGAGATTGAGCACATAATCGCCCGGGATCGACTTGTCGTAGGCACGCACCTGTGCCTTCACCTCAGCGCTCTCACCCGCGGCAATCAGGGGAATGGTGTCGGGCGTGAAGGTCACCTCCCATCCCTGTGGCTTGCCGGCGCTCATCCGCACGCTGCTCAGGTCGGTGGAGCCGCTGTTGCGTACCACCAGTTCTATGTTTCTGCGACGGCCGGCAGTGATCTTCTCACTCAGACGTCCACTGAGGGTGCTGAGCTCGAGACCGTAGCTGCCCGAGACATCCGCCTCCAGCTCCAGGCGGGCGGTGCTGCTGCCGGTGCTGGCAACCACCGGTATGGTGTACTTACCCGCTTTCACGTTGTAGGGCGCCTTCACCTCCACCTGGATATCCTTGCTCTGCCCAGGCTCTATCTCCACGGAGGTGGCCTGCTGGTAGTTGGGCTTGAAGACAACTGTCCAGCCACGTGGTGCGTGTGAGCTAAAAGCGTAAAGCTGCTTCTCACCGGTCTGGTTCTCCAGCTTGGTACGGTAGTTGAAGTTAGAGGTGGCATGCCCCTGCATGTTGGCCTGGTCGGCAGTGAAGACGGTCTTCACCGTGCCCTGCTCCGACACCTCCACCGTGAGCGGCAGCACGCTGTGGCCGCGGGCGGTGACACGGAAGGTGTAGAGACCCTTCTCAATGTCGAAAGGGAGTTCCACCTTCAGGTTGAGGCTTTTCTTCTCACGGGGCAGCACCGAGATGGCCTGCGCGTTCCAGCCGCCGGAGCGGAGCGTCTGCTTCCACCCTTCGGGGAGGCCTTCCACACCTACCTCTGCGGTGGCGATAGCACCACCGTTGTTGATCAGGTCGATGGCATAGTCGATGGTCTCGCCCGGGGGGACAGTAATACGGGGGTAAGGGGTGTAGAGGCGCAGTGATTGCGCCATGGCAGCCTGGCTGCCGGAAACGATCATCAATAAGAGTGGCAGAAAAAAATGGGTCAAAATCTGCTTACGATCCAACATAAATAATCCTCCTTTCGTTGTAAAATTTGTGATTGAAAAGTATAACTGTTGTTTTGAATCTTCTTTCTCTTTTTAACTTATGGCGGTCATTTTTCGCAATATGAGTCTTCAGGTTTTGTTGGTCACACGAGATGCCGGTGGAGGCCGGCATTCGGTGCTGGGAATCATTATCTCCCGGTTGCAAAAATAAAAAATTGGGATTTAACAAAAAACCTTTTTTAAATAATTTAACCGGAACAATAGGCTCATCGCTCCCTGTCCCGGTCATTCTATTCACTTCACTTTTTTTCTCCTACCAGTCGTGCTCCACCCAGATCAGCTCCGAGGTGTCATAGCCGATCTCCCCGGCGATACGCAGGTAACGCTCCTTCACATCGTCGGGGATGGTGGTCTCGCGCGCCAGGATCCAGAGGTACTTGAGGTTCTTCCCCGCCACCAGCGCGTAGCGGTACTCCTCGTCGAGGGCGATCACATTGTAACCGGAGTAGAAGGGCCCGAAGAAGGATACTTTCAGCATCGCCACATTTTCGTCGCCCGCAAATCTGGCCTTCCCCACCGCCTCCTTCCATTCATCATCGGCATAGGCGTAACCCCGGTTCACCACGCGGATGGTCCCGTCATCGTTCAGGCTGTACTGCGCGGTGGTGTTGTTCAGTCCCCTTTCGAACTTGAAGTCGAGCCGGGCGATCTCGTACCAC